>Ga0306899_1000634_pt1 | contig 16546 bp, 31 predicted proteins | sample AntRauMFilla3764_FD_190407 | JGI IMG/M metagenome (GOLD analysis project Ga0306899, IMG submission 190407) | Saline lake microbial communities from Rauer Islands, Antarctica - Metagenome Filla 3 #764 (v2) (version 2) | ecosystem: Environmental > Aquatic > Non-marine Saline and Alkaline > Saline ... | reverse complement strand
GTAAGGGGTACAGCGATATGTCGTGTGCCAGTTGTCGGAAAAAGGGACTGTGTACGAGAGCCGATGAACCAAAAGAGTGTCAGACTTATGGGTGGTCTGGCGGCAAAGCCGAATGGAAATGAGAGTCATTGAAGTAAATGACCACACCATTCTTACAGGCGAAGAAGAAGAATGGTTTGACAAGTTCATGGATGATAGTATACAGGACGAAATAACGACGTTCGGGCCATACGGTATCTGGCCATTGAAGTTCCGAGTCATAATCAGAGATGTATCCGACTACGCGGGCGATACACTCTGGCGGGTGTCCCTTGACAAAAAGAAGAACGGTCACTTCTTTGGCATACTGGTACTGTCGCTGAAGGATAACGGCAAGTTCAACGCCAAAATAGGGCTATCATCAGATGACCCGGAGTACATCACAAATGAATAAGCAAACGGTTAAGACAGCGGAAAACTATAGGATTATAAGATGAGTATTCAAAACACGCTATGGGTAGAGAAGTACAGACCAACGACACTTGACGATATCATCGGACAGGACGATATCGTTAAACGACTCAAGAAATACGCCACGGATAACGAAATGCCGAACCTCCTACTGTCGGGGCGACAGGGGACAGGGAAGACGGCTATGGTCACGGCTCTCGCACGCGAGATCTACGGTGACAACTGGCGGAACAATATGCTGGAACTGAACGCCAGTGATGACAGAGGTATCGACGTGGTCCGTGAGAAGATCAAAGGATTCGCACGCACTGACACAGTTGGCGACCACTCGTTCAAACTCATCTTCCTTGACGAAGTTGACAACACAACGAAAGATGCACAGTCGGCCATGCGGCGAACCATGGAAGACTACAGTGATAAGACCCGGTTTGTCCTATCCTGCAACTACGCTAACAAGCTTCTGCCACCGATTCAGTCTCGGTGTACTACGTTCCGCGTGAACCCACTGGATGACGAAGGTATCGAAATGATCCTAAGCCGGGTCGCACTCGAAGAGGGTATCGATGTAGATCCAGAGGCTATGGATATGCTCGTAAAGGACGCTTCGGGTGATGCACGGCGTGCTATCAACACACTACAGGGAGCGCACTACGAGGGTGTCGTGAAGCCTGAAGATGTAGAAGTCGTCTCACCAGTGCTTGACTATGCTGAAGTCAAGGAGATCCTAAATCTGGCTGTCTCTGGTGATCTCTCGGAGGCACAGCGGCGTCTTGACGTTGACGTGTTGAAAGAGGGCGTGTCGGGCCAACTCTTCCTTGACGTGGCGTTCAGTGTCGTGAAGAACATGGATATCCCTGAAGACGCACGTGCAAAATGTATTGAGCAAATCGCTGAAACGGACCACAGACTTCTGGAAGGGTGTCATCCGCATATCCAGCTTCATAATGTTTTGTCACGGATTCACATTTCATATCACTTATCGTTGCCGAATTACAGTGATAATTAATATGAATGAGATCTGTCAATCTTGTGGAAGTGAAGGGGATGAATTGTGGTTAGAAGTACACCACATAATCCCTGTACGCGAATTCGAAATTCCAGAGGAAGCGAATACAATGGATAACCTCATACTTCTATGTAGAGGTTGTCATGTTGAGATCGAAAACGGACGAATGGAGTGTCCGAAACCGAGACTCCCCAAACTACTCAAATGAATAACAGATGGCTGAAGTCGAAGAGAGAGGAAGTCCGCGCTTTCGATAATCTCGGTAAAACGAAAGACTTACTGGCAATAGAGGATCTAAGATCGTGGGGGATGCAGGATACGATCAGCCAGCAGATTACCGAAGCCGGGACTCGGTCAATCCAGACAGTCATGAGCCACCATCAGGAGCAACTGTGGGGTGGCCTGATCGAAGCTGTCGAAGAAGAAAGCGACGGGAACCACCGAGGGAAGATATTCGAAGGAATCGATGAGAACGGTGTTTGGAATACGCTCAATGATATGCTTCGAGAAGTCCAATACAATGGTGGTAAAAGAGAGAATTATCGGTTCTACGGGACACCGAGAGTCATCAATAAACTCCATCATAACTTCCATGATATCCAAAGACTGTTAGCTACATCCACCGGGACTATCCGGTTTCAGGGAATCCCCCTTATCTCTGTTAAGGGTATGCCACGCGACACGTTATTCTTAGCACACGAAAATCTGAGAAACGATCATGTCAAAGGGTTGGTCGAACCGATCTGCATCTTGAAAATCATCATCGGTGAGCGAATTGAGTTTCAGGTAAACGGAACCGGTGATATGGATATTGAGGTGTACAGTGACTAAACACAGACTGTCAGCGTCTCGGATCAAAAAGCACAATGGCTGTCCACGGGCCTACGAGCTTCGCTACATCGAAAAGCGAGATCCGACGAAGAAGAAGCAGGGGTACGGAGAAATCGGTTCTCTGGTACACGAAGCCATTGAGAACGTCATGGGGGCGAACCCCGATCTCCGGGATGAGCAATCGCTACACAGCCGGATGAAACAGGAATTCTTCGCGCTGGAAGACGACTACGATATGTCGATTATCTCGGATAAGCAGAAGAACGACGGTCTCGCCTGTCTCGAAGTCGCTGCACGCTACGTCTCGAATCAGGTCTTCGATCTCCGTGGTCTCGAAGTCCGAACCGAGTACAACATCGATAACGAGTCCATCGACTCGACGATGCTCGGCTACATGGATGTTTGTACCGACAGTGAGATATGGGACTGGAAGACCGGGCGAATCCGCGAAGATACGGGTATTGACGAACTGATTCAGGGGGCTACCTACATGGCTGGCTACCATAACGAGTATGGTGAGCTACCGAAAGCAATCAAATTCGTCTACCTGAAAGAAGAGAAAGAGCGGAAGGTCGAACCATCTCAAGAGAATTGGGACCAGATGTTGAATTACGCACGCAGACTGGTTGTATCCATCGAAAACGACGATTACCCGGCAAAGCCCGGAGACCGCTGTTTCTGGTGCGATCACGAGCTATGGTGCGAGGCTTCCCCCGTAGGAACTGGCGGGATAGACTACGAACAGTTTTGACATCCTTCAGATTACGGAATCCTTATAAGGCTATAACGATTTTACCGTATGAGGACAAGCACGAAGCGGGACGTGTCGGTAGCTCTGGCTTGTGCGTGACACGTATCAAGTAAAGCTACGGCGTGATGACCCGTAGTTAATATCCCCAACTACCATCGAAAAATAGGGTTTCCCGTCGATTGCTTGCCTCTGTTCATGTCGTCGCTATCGCTGTTGTTGAGGAAGAAAGTAGTTTTTCACTGCTTTTCTTTCCGAACGATACCATAAACCAACCAGACCGTTCTCATTCGCAATACTTATAACGTTATAAAGTCTATATACATATGAGGCTGGTTAAAATGAACACGACACTCGGAGACTCCGGCGCACCGCAAGAGATCAGCCATGCAATGGGTTCGGTTCGTAACTGTTCCCGACTCACACTCGGATCTGTGAACAAACATGGATGGGAACACTTCCACCCCGACGTTGGCGAATACTGGAAACCCGCCAACCTCGTTGTGGAGGGCGACATGAACGATCTCGAAGTGTTGAAACAACTCTCCGAGATCTGCGATGAACACAACCTGAAAGTCCACACGAAACACACCGTGACGTTCTCCAATGAGAATTCGGCACGTCTGGTCGTGGATAATTCGGTCTAATCACCTTCAGACAATGAAGGTGAATTATTATCCTGTTTTCTACGAACATTGGGAAGATACTACAGGGTGTCCCCAATGTGGGAGTGAATTGGATGTTACAATCGAACGAATACGGTGTGATGAGTGTAGTGATGATATATCGTTGCATTACCCGTGCTATATCCATATGCAGTTGGTGTTTGAAAAATGAAGACTGAGCGGTACATTGGCCGTCGTGGGGAATGTGCGTACTGTGAGGCTAAGGTACACATTCATGAATTGAATAACAGAGGGTACGATCAATACACATGGCCAGTTCGGTGTGACAACTGTGATTACGTTGAGCTTCAGGCGTCGGGTCCGAGAACAATCCATCCGCGATTCATTATTCAGCGATAATGATCCAGATCAAACACTACGTAAAGGTATACGGACATTCCCCGCGAAAGTGTCGGAGTTGTGGGAATGGGCAGTTGTTCATAGAGGAATTCGCACCTGAACGTTCGGAACATTGGGAACGGACTACCGAGAGGTGTGACGAATGCTCTTTCTTCGTCAAGAAAACCTACGATATAGAAGATGTGTACATTCGGTTTTTGATAGACGTATGATCGAATTCACAGCTTACATCCCTGCATCGAAAGCCAACCAGTTCACACCGAGGAACTGTGCATCATGTGGAGATGGTCGGTTTTACATACAGGATACCCGCCCACTACGCAATCAACCTCAAACGGATGACAAAGTATGGTTGATGGAATCCTGTACGGACTGTTCGACAACGAATCACACCAGATGGCTCACCCACGTCCCGAAATTCAGATCCGGGGTGGAGAAATGAGATTGAAAGTCGAAGATACGTTCAAACGGAGTCACTTCTGTGCCGAGTGTAAAAGTTCCAATGTTGTGATAAAAGAATCATCAGCTTCTGGATATGGGTACGATGTATTCCCGAAATGTTTGGACTGCGGATACTCCGAATTCTACTCCATCAAGGCCAATGAGTTGGGTTTCCGGTTCGTCATTGAACGTTAAAGAATAATACCGGTATCATGCTTTCAATTAGATATATGCTACTTTTTCAGTTCGATACTTTTATAGCCTTATAGTTTTAAGTAGAGACTGTCTATGTCCGAACCAGAGACTACGAAGTCCGAACCAGAGACTACGAAAACGGTGGTTATTGCGAACGATATCCACAAAGCCATTCGCGTGTTTTCCGAAGAGGAAGACATGGCGATTCAGGGTGTTGTGGATGATCTTCTTCGCGGTAATCGAGATCGGAGTGAAGCTGTACTGAACAAACTGAACGATCTACAGTCCCGCGGTAAGCTGTAGAACGGGACGGGGGGAAGGATGAGTAAGAAGGTACTTAACCGGAAGGTATGGGTCTACGATGAAGACGCGGGTGATGTAGAGGAATTCACCTGCGGAATCCATACACGCGACTTAGAAGTTGGTGATACCATAGAGATTGCAATTACGAAACTGGAAGACACAGAGGCGGAAACAACTGCTTCGGATAATACGGATACTGACGGGAAGCTTGAGTATTGGTTAAAGCTTCAACTCTCGAACTTTCTGATGAGACTATATGGTTAGAAATATTGTCAGAGTGACAGACCTTGTCACCGTAAAGAAAAGCGGGGGGGTGATGGTTCAGCTTGTAGGTCGGGATACCGATGGGCAACGGTGTTCTACGAGTATCAGAGGCACACATCCCTATGCGTTTGTACCGAACAATGAGGCTATCCCGAAGGTCGATTGGATACAGTACGTCAAGGAGGGCTACCACGGTCACGACGGGCGTCCGTTGACCAAAGTCGCTGTAACCTACCCGGAACACCTAAAACGCCTCAAGAAGCATTTCTCGGTCCTGTACGAAGACGATATCCCGTACTACCGGCGTCTTTCGAGTAACTACGGCCTGTCGGGATACATCGATCTCCCAAAGGGCGATATCGTACACATCGATGACGTTAATACGGATATTGACCCGGCTGAGATTCCGAACATCAATCCCCGGATCATGATGGCTGACATTGAGGTGAACCCACCGGATATGTCGAAGGGGGATTTCGACTACTTCGTTGAACACGCCAATGAGCCAATCACGGCTATCGCCACCTACGATTCGTATGATGACGAATATCTGGTGTTGGTATTGGACCCCGAAGACAAGGTCGATGGTGGTGATGTACGACACTATCTCGAAGATCATTGGGATGGCCACAGCGACAAGCAGAAGTACACACAAGCCACTATGCGACTGGTTCAGTGTGGTACTGAAGAGGCATTGATCCGGAAGTTCATCGAAGAGATCGAAGCCAAACGTCCGGACGTAATATCAGGCTGGAACTGGATTGACTTCGACCACGAATACATTCTGAACCGACTGGAACACTTCGATAATATCGATACTCACCGTTTGAGCGATATCGGAGATGTTGGTGGCTACAAAATGTCTCGGAAAATCGACGGACTCCCCGGATTCGATATGATGGGCGCGTTCTGCGATAAGATGAGCTTTAGCCAATGGAGATCTCGAAGGTTGGATTACGTCGCTAATGAAGAATTAGCCATCGGAAAGGTCGAAGACATGGATCTGGCCGAAGAGTACCAGAACAATCGAAGCCGATTCATAGCGTACAACATTATTGATACGCAACTGTTGGTTGGGCTGGATGATCGACATGGTATCCACGAATTCTTTTACCTACTGGCAGATCTGAGTGGCGTTCAGATCTATGATACGTTCAGTGAAATGCGACTGGTGGATGGATTCGTTCTAAGCCGTCGAACCGACCATGAGATCCTTCCATCGAATAAAGACAAAGATCTCGATAGCATTGCTGGTGGGCTGGTTCTCGCACCGAGTGACGGTGTCCACGAATGGGTAGCAGTATTCGATCTGAAGTCACTCTACCCGTCGATCATTGTTACGCTGAACGTAAGCGAAGAGACACTAACTACCATCCCGGCTGGCGAAGCACATACTCAAGCTGATATCCGTATCAAGTCTTCATTGGATCAAGGTTCGCACAGTTCGTACACGGTGAAGACCGAACAAGGCGCTGATTTCATGTGTCCGGGTATGCCGGAGAACGAAGACGAAGTTCCCGGACTCAAAATCACCGAGGAAGATATCTCATGGGATATCGATACCAGCGCGTTGGGTATTAGGTCCGAAAATGAGGGGATTCTTCCGAAGTACCTAAAACTTCTGTTTAGCGAGCGAAACGACATGAAGGCTATTCGGAATTCGTTTGACCCGGATGATCCTGAATTCGAAGTGTGGGACAACAAACAGGGTGCGGTGAAGGTTATTATGAATTCGTTCTACGGTGTCTCACAGAACGACTATTACCGACTGGCAGATCCAACTCGTGGTTCGCAGGGTATCGGCTCTACAATCACGGCTGGTGGTCGCTATGTGCTGTGGAGAGGCTCACAAATTGCAGAAGAAATGGGTTTTGAAGTAAAATATGGAGATACGGATTCCATTATGATTAAGATAGCTGACAGTTCTGAAGGCTTGACACCACAGGAGATTATCGACCGTGGGATGGAGATCGAAGCTGAACTGAATGAGCGGATGGATGAAGTGGCCGATGAATTCGGAATCGGTGAGAAACACCCGTTCTTGAAGGATGCAGATCTCCACGGAAACGACCGCCACTGTCTCAAATGGGAGTTTGAGAAGATGTACCGGCGATTCTTTCAGGCGGGTACGAAGAAGCGATACGCTGGCCTTCCTGTATGGAAAGAGGGTAAATGGTTCATCGACCCTGAAAACGGCGATATCAACATGGATGACGTGGAGCCTGATATCACCGGCTTTGAGAGCAAACGGTCGGACGTTCCACCAATCACTGAAGAGACACAGAAAAGTGTCATCAAGCGGGTACTCGGCGGACAGGAATTTGATGACTTGAGCGACTACTTAGCTGAAGTTAGCCGCCGGGTTCGGGCCGGGGAGATCGAACAGTGGAAACTGGCCGCTCCGGGTGTAATCAACAAACCACTCTATCAGTACGGTAATACCCCTACCATCAGAGCGTGTCGGTTCTCCAATGAGCATCTGACTCATGACTGGCGCGAGGGCGATAATCCGTGGGTCTACTTCGTCAAGGAAACCCCGCCGATGATTCCAGATACTGACGTTATCGCGCTGGAATGGGGCGAAGATATACCTGAAGGATATGTGCTGGATATCGACAAAATCATTCGAAAAAAGATCCAGAACCCCCTCGAACCGATTCTCGGTGAAACCGGGTGGTCCTTCGAAGAGTTGGAATCCGGGAAAGAAATTGAGCGTGTTGATGTTGGTGGTGGGGGCGGAAACCCATTTGCCGATATGAGTATGGATGGGGATATCGAAGAAGATACTACGGATATCGAAGAAGACAAAACTGAATCCCCGGAGTCCGGTGCTATGTCGTGGTAAAAAGCTACGATAATCGTAAGCCACCGCCGAGCAGAGACTTACGATATGGGTATTGATACAAGAACACACGGTACGACTTAAAAATGATAAATCACGAACACAACGGATATTTCGTAACACTCGAAGGAATCGACGGCGCGGGTAAGACAAGTGTCGCTGAAGCAATAGACATTGAATACAAATCAACCATTCGAACACAGGAACCGTCCGATCTGTGGACGGGGAAGCAGGTTCGTAAAGCAATTTCGAATGAGACGGATACGAATCCAATGACAACTTTCTATCTGTTCATGGCTGACAGGGTCCATCATATCGAAGAGATAATCAAACCCGGATTAGCCGATGATATGCTCGTTTTATCTGACCGATATGCTGATTCAACGCTGGCATATCAGTCAATGGCTCTGGATGACTACATCCGACACACCGATAAGTATATTCGTCAGACAATGCAGCCATGGCATTTCCATCCCGATCTCACGATCTTAATTGATATTTCGGTTGATACGGCTATTGAGAGATCTGTGGGTGATGAAGAGTATGAGAACCGTGACTTTCTGAAGCAGGTTCGATGGAACTACAAAACACTGGCTCGGCAAGATTCAGATCGGTTTGTCGTGGTGGATGGCGAACAGGATCTCGAATCGGTGAAGGAAGATGTGTTGGCCGTAATCGAAGAGAGATATGAATAGTTCAGTCAGTATTCGCTGTCCCGAATGCGGTCATCACACAGATCGGAAACTGGATTCTCGCCTCAAGGACGGTGAGGGTGTGTTAGTCCTATCGATCAAGTGTAAACATCACGAAAAGTGTGGTTTCACAGACAAGCGGATCTTCACCGGAGAAGACTTCAATGACAGATAAAATAGCAGTAGACTTCGACAAAACGATTACAACGGGAGAGGGAGAGCCGTACTGGAAAGAAGACTCATCGGAGAAGCCGAACAAAGATCTCATCCGGTACATCAACGAGCAATACAAGAAGGGAGCTACGATCATCGTATGGACCGCGAGACCGTAGTCACAAGCCAAAGTCGTCGCTGGCTGGCTTACGATGTGGGGAGTCATGTGGCATGGAATTCGGTGTGAGAAGGGTGGTGCTGATATGTATATTGACGACAAGAGTCATCAGCCAACCGAAGTCTTACCCCGTGACATGAGAGCCGTAAATGACATGAAGGCGGATGAAAACGATGAGTGAGTATCTGGAAGTCCCTCACCGGATCGATGGTGTGATAGCAGAGGCTATGCAACGCGCACATAACCACGCTGACGAACTTTTCGTCGCGGATGAGCGAACGGGTAGCCTCACGACGTGGACTGACGGAGACTTCCGTGTGGAGGTGTACGGCGGCTTAGACCACAAACGTCAGAACGTGAACCACGGCGAATCCATCGAATACGACTTCGACTCGAAAGAATTCAAATATGCCAACTTCACCAGAGAACGCGGCTGGCATACGAATCGTTGCCTGAAAGAATATGTAATCGAAACATGGAATCCACTGACAGACTCACCGGAATCAGAATCGTAGAGATCAACATCAATGTTCAAATCAAAACCATGTCAACAGAGGTAGATACCAACTCGAATCCAGAAACCGAAAGCAGATCGTGTCCGAACTGTGAGAAGAAAGCTCTCCGTCGAAGAGGGGCTAATACACGAGCGAACGTCTCACGACGCACCAAAGGCTGCATCCACGATCAATGGATCTGTGATGAGTGCGAATGGTCCGGCGACGATAGCCATGTCTCGGATTACGTACCGGCGAGTCGAAAGTTATATGATTATAAAAATGGTATGGAGTGGTAGGAGTGACGAAACGCAGACCACGGACTGGATCAGGAGACCCTAACGGGAATCCGCATATCACCGGGGGAAGTCATCCGAAGTGTGAAAAATGCAAGAACAAGGTAGCAGTACAATTCACAAACTACGGCGCATGGTATCATTGCAAAAGCTGCGGTCATACGCATACGCTAAGTTCGACCGAACAGGTCAGTGAACTATGAGCGAAGAAAAATCCGATACTCTTCTGACACTGAAAGAGTTGGATGACAAACCCGGAAAGGTCTACATAATGGCCGTATCACTGGATGCTCACGAAGCGTACCGGGAGTGGTATCTGTCAGAAAAAGCATCGGAAAGGATCAATTCGTATTTCGACTCTGCACGTATCCTGATTCTGTCGGGTGATATAGATGGAGATCTGAGTATGGGCGAGATTGAAATGAAGGAAGTAAAAATGGAGCTATCGAAATGAGTGCGAGACAGGGGTATGGTCAGCGACGGATACACGTATCCACGGTCCTGTTGGAGAAGTTCTTTACAGGGAATGCACGGATTCGAACCGATCTCCCTAAAGACGCACGGCTGGTTCGAATGTATCCGAGTGAAGATGGTGCGGTGTATATCATGATCTTCGAATCAGAGGAATGGGATGAACTATACGAAGCCGAGATCATCCCGAAAATCGAATGTACAGTGACCAACGAACCAATCAGTATTGTGGTAGATAAATGACAGACACAGAAAACGAGTCGTGGGTGGAGAAGTACAGACCCCAACACTTTGGCGAAATTCAAGGAAACACGAAAGCAGTCAAGGCCCTGAAGGATTGGGCTGATGACTGGCAGATGGGAGATCAAGGCCAACTCATCTACGGAGAACCGGGAACTGGTAAAACATCGACGGCCTACGTTATCAGTCAGAAACTCGGCTACCCACTGAATCAGATCAATGCGTCGGATAGCCGTAGTAGTGAGCGATTGAAACAGATAGCTCAACAGATTCAGTCTACGCCACCGGATGCAAAACACCAATTGGTGTTGATCGATGAAGTGGATTCGCAACATCACGCGACGAATAAGCGACCACTGTACGAAGCACTCAAGAACCCGAAGAACCCGGTAATCCTCACGGCAAACGATCTCTACAGTGTACCGAGTGGAATCAAAAACAAGGTCAAGCAACACGAATTTAAGCTTCAGAAACGCTCCCGTGCTTCGAAGCTCAAGAAGATCTGCAAGGCTGAAGGACTCGAATTCACTGACGAAGATATTGATGACTTAGCAGAACGGCCAGATCTCCGAAGTGCAATCAACGATCTTCAGAATTGGGCTGAAACCGGCGTTCCACCGGGAGATGATGAGCGAGAGTGGACCCCCTCCGAATTTGAAGTGCTGGATGACATACTACGAGGGAAAAAAGACAGCGGGCAGATGAACCCCAAAGATCTAATTCTTTGGCTGGATGAGAACGTGTCAATGGAATACAGAGGCGTCGAAGCAGCAATGGCATATGAAGCACTCTCAATGGCCGACCTGTGGCACGCACGGGCGCAGAGAGAGGATTACCGATACTGGAAGTACGCTGGCGAGTTAGCCGAGTCCGTGGCCTCACTGCGTCTCACAGAGCCTTACGATGGATGGATGGACAAGAACTTCCCCGAATGGTTCCGTCACTCACAGACGAAACCCACCAGTAAGGCCCCCGAAGCCGGTATCTACCGGAAAATGAAGAAGTACGAGGATGGTGTCTACCAGTTCGCCGGGGATTTCACCTACTTCAGCCGAATCGTCATCCCAATTCTCGAAGAACTACCACTCGAAGAGCGGTTAGAACTGGCACTGAACTACGATCTCACGGGGAAAGAGATGCAGGTCATCGATGTGACTAAAAAGCAGTTCAAAGGGTGGAGTGAACAGGACGTACCACCAGAGCGTCATAAGTCGGAGACCGAGTTGAACCAAACCAGTGCTATGGAATGGTAGAGCAATAACGCTTTAACGCAACAGCTTTTATAGGTGATAATGGGATTCAAATTTGTCCTTGACTTCGAAGACTTCGATGACTTCGATCAGTTCATGGAAAAGCACGAAACAACGATCAACATGATGGGAGAAGGCGAGAACCCACTGGCTACGAATATCCGCCAGCAGGTCCAAATGAACGAACAACTCCCTGAATTCTTCAAATTCACCGATGATCAAATGAAGTGGATGAAGACGAACAATGTGAAGGGTATCAAGAAGCTGATGACTGACTCTCGCGTTTCGATTCGCCGGTAGTCGGATAATACGGCTATTTTTGCCTTGCTCCATAAACTTATAAGCTTATAGGACAATATATATACGTAAGGAGAGAACTGATATGAGTCAAGCCGAGCATCTAATCGACAGCATCGACTACGACCACGTTGTGAGCCGTCTGGAAGGCCGTGGTGGGGGGCTGCGTGCGAGTAAACCCAACACCGATGACGACAACGGGATGATCCAATACATCTGGCGCATGGCCCGTTTCCATTCCGGCGCGGACCCATCAATGCCTGTCACCGCTTCGTGGTGGTTGCAGGACTATCTGAATGAGAACGGCTACGAAGCATCCGTCTCTGGAATCACTGACGAAGAGGGGGATGAGATCAACGACGCACTCGAATCCGTCGTTAACGAAGTCCTGAACGACTTCGGACACAGTGAGTACGGGGCCGCTGAAGTGTGGGCTGGAATCATCGGCTAACGCCGATAAACACAAGGCGTCTCTTTTTTAATATCTCTCATGCAACCTCACTGGCAACGCGGGCATGGGGAAGTCGAAATCTCGGATGTGGTGAAAGGCGATCAACTAATTTGGCCTCAACAGAGGAACTTTCTCGAAGTCATCAGCAAAGAAGTAGAATGGATATCGATGGATCTGACCTGTGGGGGGTCGATCTCGGTTATCGTTACCGGTCATGAGTTACTACTTGAAGGCCCCAAAGGGGGTGTCTCGCTATTACGTCGCAAGCGAAAGGGGGAAGGCTATGTGCAGATGGATTCCGATGACAAGCAGTATCGTAGCTCCACTGAACACATCTACCGCCGAGATCCGAGAGCCAATTCGAAACCCACCAGTATGGAATCATGGTGAGATCCGCAAGCACTGGTAGGAATCGATAAAGTTATAACCTTATAGAAAAAAGTAATAGATGGAGATAGAAACTATGTGGAAAGGCGAATTATACATTCAGGACGAGGAAAGCATGGAAGAGTTTTTCAACAACATGACGCTCATCACCGAAGAGGAAAAAGACAAGGCCCGCGAAGTCGTAGAAGACGCTGATACGGTCAACTGGCCTATCGAGATCGTTTTCGAGATTCAGGACGATACGTGGTCTGAATTCGCCTCGAAACGGCCAGACGAAGCAAAGGTCATCGAACAGTTCCTTGAGAACGACGAAGCAGAACAGGCTGAAGCCTGATTACCCGGTAACAGTTTTATGAAAGAATACGAAATCAAATACGAAGGACCGTCCGGAAAGCTCCGAGTTGCAACTATCGATGCAGAAGAATTCGACGCAAAGGCAGACAGCTTGAAAATGTGGGAAAACAAGGGAGATGACAAGCCTGTTTTCGCCCTTGCAGGATTCCCATACGCGCTCATGGTCAACGAGTAAAATGGGTTCGGTCGAAGTTGGCCAACTGTATATTGACAAGATGTTCCGGGCTGAAATGGAAGTCACGAAGGCCAACGACAAGGGTGTTTGGCTCAAGGACACTGCCCCATCCGCGAACCTACGGACAAGTGAATACGGTAGCTTGTATGTGTGGGATTCATGGAGGGGTGGTATTCAGGCCAACCGATTCAAACGGGTTGATCGGTTTTTGAACGGAGACGATGATACGGATATCACGGATTCCGAACCAGAGCCGGAACCCGAACAGGAGGAACCAGAGGAACCGGAAAACGGAGAAGAGAGACCAAAACAGGAGCTTACGTCGGATAGCTTCGGAGATCAAGGACCACTAACATGGTGATTTCATTGGTCAGCAACAACAACACTAAGTCAGACGAAAGCAAACACAGTATCAATGGCTAAGATAGTAACATTCAAAGCAATCCCACACGACTGTAGTATGGAAATGGCACTGCCTGAAGATCGAAATGAACGTGAAAGCATGAAAGCGTATTGCGATTCCTGTGAAACTCGGCACGGTTTCGCAAGATCCGAATAGTTCATTGCTGGCGGTTTTTTACTAATAGCATGGAAGATTCAGGGAATTATCTTAGAGACAAGTATTCGGAGAGTGATTATCAAAAGCTCAAGGAGGTGATGTATGATCCGAACTTAGAAGTTGAAACCAAATGGATCATGGAAGACGGGGAGAAGATACTTAAATGGACCTGTTCTGAATGCGACAAAGAAACATCAACTGAAATCCGTTTTGCAACAGTGAGATGTGATTTCTGTTTCAGGATCATGCAGGCTTCGAACTATGATATTGATCCTTCAGAACCAGATTCAGATAATCCAGATTGGTATCTCGAAAAGCTGGCACGGGCAAGAGGGAAACCAAAAGACTTCTACAAGAATCAGCCAGAAACACAGTCTGCTATGGGATGGTAGGATTGGCTTTGGATATCGTTTCACGTGACTTAGTCAAAATCCCCTGCCCCCGACCGACCTGCAAGGGGAAAGCGGAAGTCATCAAGGGCTACGCTATACAGTGCGAGGTGTATTCATTTTCGTGTCCGGTATGTCATCGGAGGGCCAACAGGAACCCGGAGAAGTATTTAGATGACTATAATACCCATGTTGACCGCTTCATCGTCGTTAAGTGAACAATAACTTTATAGTGTTATGTCGCTAAGTGAACAATAACTTTATAGTGTTATAATTCTATTGAGTAGATAGTGCTTTAAAATGGAAGTTAGCGCGAGATATATAAATAAAGGCAGAGAACTACGAGTCGAAGATATGGGTAACACGAACGCATGGATAGAGAGCGATATGAACTGTGAACAGTACGTTTACATCCGAAGCGGTGGGAGTTTTCAATGGTAGCAGAGTTAATCGATAGTAATGCATTCCCGACATATGAAGTGGAGACTGATACGGGTATCAGGCAGTTTCGGAAGACTGCAAAGACAGTTGGCCGACAGAGTGGCCGCTTCTATTACGATAGGATCCACAAGGATGGCCCGAAGATCGTTCTGATTGAAGCCGGAGAGTCGAAGGGTGATGCGTGGGAAGTCGAAGATCTCGAAGGAGACTTCATCTGGCAGCGTGCGCCTGTGTGGATCTACGAGCGTATCGAACGCAACGAATGGATTCCCCTCAAAGAAATCTAACGCGACAGGAGTGTGAGGAACAGCCACGGTGGTCGATTAGAACGGACACCGAGACACTTGCGAACCACACCATCAAGTAAGCTACCACGTCTATGACAATATACGAAGATAGTCAACTAACAAACCGTGAAAAGAGAATGAAGGACGATATAGTAGCGTCCATAGAGAGCTATGAGCGAACTGGCTCTATTTCTACACAGGACGAAGATGAAGAAATATCTCTTCGTGTGGGTGGGGTCATCTTTATACGTATGTTGAGTGGTAATTTCTTCGTTCAAGCCAAAATGGAAGAATCTGATATTGGATTGAGAGAATACGATCTCATTCACAAAGATGGGCATACGAGCGCGACAGTATCCTACGATCTGGATACTGGTGAATATTTAATTTCAACATCGGAAGTACCAGCATATGCAACCACTATCTGAAACGCTCCTGATGGCTCTCCTATGGGCTTTCACGTTGGGGATACCCGGCTACACGTATTATCTGATAAAGATCAAGCCGAAGCCCCACACGCGAGCTACGAAGTTCTTAGCACGGTATCGGGATGGGGATGTGACGTACATCGATGGTGAGTATGCGACAATGATAATATGGGTATCAGAACAATAAAAATGGAGGAAGCAAACGGGCTTGACGAATCGAAGGTTGACAGTATACACTTTGACCGTGAGAAGATCGATGAAGCACTGGATGACATAGATGCTGAAGAGTTGGCTGCGGAACTGGATGACATATGAGAAGCCAATACACTGAAGGATATAAGATCGAAGAGACCGATATCACACTGAACAATGGGGGTATTATGACTATTGAAAAGAAGGTTCCGCGTAAAGTCGATCCTCCTACGGGTATCGCTGAAGCCATGAAAACAGCGCGAGAAGTGCTTGAGGAAGAGGAAGACCCGATGAAAAAGTCACATCTCGAATATCCTTAACACATAATTATAAGTTTATAGAGATAGCAGTTCAGTACGTAAGGTTAACAAGCACGGTCATAAACTGATACCAAAATGAAATCACTACACAAAGCCCCCGAAGATCAAATCCGCCAGAGATCCGATACGTTTACACACGCCGATGCAGTGGTCGTTGAAGAGTACGACGACTACACGGAGGTTCGACTACTCTACCACCCACCGGAAACCGATTACGAGCAAAAGAAGACGCCTCTCGGTGTGCTTGTGATGGAAGTTCAGAAGGAACGCAAACTCACTCCACGCGAAGCACGAATCAAAATGGAGAAAATCTTCGAACCTGAAGTCGTGGGTCTAATTGAAAAAGACTTTCACTTCGAGATCGTGATGCTGTTCAAGTAACGTCAG
>Ga0306899_1000630_pt1 | contig 16616 bp, 18 predicted proteins | sample AntRauMFilla3764_FD_190407 | JGI IMG/M metagenome (GOLD analysis project Ga0306899, IMG submission 190407) | Saline lake microbial communities from Rauer Islands, Antarctica - Metagenome Filla 3 #764 (v2) (version 2) | ecosystem: Environmental > Aquatic > Non-marine Saline and Alkaline > Saline ... | reverse complement strand
CTGCTGTCCACGGCTTTGAAAAAGGTCGACGAAGGCCGACGTCAGATGACGTTCGATTGCTCGTCTGGTGGTTCGGTCCCGAGATCTGTCGTCGCCTCTTGGCAGGCTTCGCAGAGCCGGTACAGCCGGACTCGATCTCCGTCCGCCGGCTCGATGTGTCCTTCGAGTTCGTCTTCGAGTTCGACCCGCTCGCTCTTCGACACGTCGAGTTCGAAGACGCTGTACTGTCGCCACGCCCCGTATCGTTCCAGCGTCCGATAGACGCGCCGACGATTTGTGTCGTCGCTGACGTCGTACGTTACTGCGAGCCTCATCGCGACACCTCCAGTGCGTGGTAGTCGTCGAGCTCACCCGTGATCGCTTTCCGCAAGAGGATCACTTGCTGTCGGATCGCTTTTCGACGGCTCACGCGGTACTCGAAGTGCGGGTGTGTCAACTCTTCGCCCATGTAGCCGTCGAACTTGTCCAAGTACGCTTGGAAGCCGTCGTCGGTGAGTCGGTTGTCGTTTCCGAACTGATCGTGCGTGATCGTCCCCCGGTTGATCAGGCGCGTGACGAACGCGTCACAAAACAGCGGCCGGAACTCCTCTTGGAGGTCGAGCGCGAGCGACGGTCGTCCGTGCCGATCGGCGTGGAGCACGCCCAGGAAGGGATCGAGGTTGTAGCAGCGTAGCGCGCTCAACACCTCATTCTTCATCATCACGTAGGTCAGCGACAGCAGCGAGTTGATGTGGTCTTCGGGCGGTCGTTTGCTGCGCGTTTCGAACGTCCAATCGTCGACGAGCGTCTCGTCGAGCCGGCTGAAGTAGCGTTCTGCGGCCTCGCCCTCTATCCCGCGAAGGTCGTCCTTGTTCGACGCAGTCGAAACGCGTTCGCCGAGATCCTTGAGGACGGTCGTTCCTCTGACGCCCTTCCGTGAGAGGAGCGTCCGCGCGTTCCGGACCTTCGCCGCGATCATCGCCTTCGCGATCGCCAACTCATCCCGCTCATCAAGCGCATATTGCGCGCGGCGGACTTCGGCGATTGTGTTGCGCTCCGGGACGAAGCTCCCTCGATACTTTCCGTTCTGCGTGAAGTAGTTGAGCACAATCCCGTGTTCGTTCGCCGTCGCGACGAACGGCGTCGAGAAGTTGACGCCACCGAAGACGTTGATCGTGTCGAGCTTCTCAACGGGGAACGATCCGAGTTCACCATCGTCGCCGTCCACATCGTAGATGACGACTTGACCACCGTTGATACGCACCTGCGAACCCTGCGTCGTAACGTAGACGACTGACTCCTTGAACATTCCCTGACTCTCTTTCATGCCAGATCACCCGGTGTCGTTCCCTCCCATCCAGTTCCTTCAGCATCTGACGGCGAGAGGAGAGCCGTCTCGCCGGGCATACAGTACGTCCTCGCTGAACACGCCTCGCACTTCGACTGGCTCTGCGTCAGCGACGGGATCGAATCGACCGACATCGCCCGGATACGTCGCAGTATCTCCTGGACGGTCTCGCGGTGGTCCTGCGTAATCCGGACCGAGTGACGCGTGTCGGTCGAGTAGAGGTAGATGTATCCCACGTTCACGGGTTCACCGAGGGCCTCTTCGAGCAGCATACAGTAGCCAGCGAGTTGGACCTCGTCGCTCGGGTAGTACGATCCGCTCTCGGAACGCTTCCGTTCGACCGGGGTCGGTGTCCCGTCCTCGGTGTCGATGAGATCAATCTTCCCGTGCATCCCAAGGTCGTCGGAGCGGAAATATCGCTCTGTCACCCAGTTCCCGCGTCGGGATGCGTGTTCATGCTTCGAGCGGCCGTCGACGAGCTCGTAGGGTTCGCCGATCTCGTCGTAGTACCGCTGGTAGTAGTACCGCCGGGGACAGTAGACGAACTCGTTCAACGCGCTCACGTAGACCAGTTCGTCCTTGAAGCTTTAACCCGTCATCTCAGAGACCGATCCCCAAACTTTCCAAGTCGACAGCATTCTGCGACTCTTGGACCGCACAGTGGAGGTCGCGTGCGTCGGCCCCGAGCGCGGCACACCACTGTTCGTCAGCAACTGAGAGTGGGTAGAGGTCGAGGGACTTTCCGAGGTCGTACTGGTTCCTGACCTGTCGTGGATTTTTCTTGACCGCGTAGCAGAGCACATCGAGGTCCTCGCGCATCTCGTCGCGGAGGTGTTCGATTGACGTGATCCGATCTGCGCCGTCGGGGTCGACGTCGATACCGATTCCGTCGAGTTCGCGCGGCTTTCGTGTCTCGTCGTCGACGCCGTCGCCGGCGCGTAACCAGCTGTAGATCTCGGAAATGGCCTGGAGACGGACGCTCCGTCCGTAACCATCGTCGTTCGTTTCGATCGTTCCGTCGTACGTGCAGTAGCCCGTGACGTATGGCGCGAGGTGAGAGATGTCGTCGGCATGCTCGTCCGGGACAACTTTGTCGAACCCGGTACGTGAGAAGAACTCGACATCGCCATGCCGTAGGAGGTAGAAGAGGTCATACGTCTTTATCGGGTCGTCCACGCCCGGCGTCCGGTCATAGACGAGCGCCTGGAGCGACCCGCCCCGGTACCACTGAAGCGTCCGTTCGACGGCAGTATCGATGACGTCGGCGTGCGCTTTGACATCTGATCGGGTGAGTGGTGGATCACCACCGCCGAAGTGTCGGAGGATGCGCCTCCAGCCCTCCTTGCGGATCCTTTCCGCACGTTCCGAGTTGGCGTCGCGAGCACGGCGTTCGATGTGGTGGTGGGCTTCGGCCGCCGAATATCGCCAGTCGAACGATTCGAACTCCCGGGGGTCGTGGTAGGCGTCTTCGAGCGTTTCGACGACCTGTGAACGGGAGACGCGCCCGCCATGCTCGATTTCCGAAAGCGACGCAGCGACGGTCGACGAGACGTAACAGCGGGCGGGCTGTGGTTTGGATTCAGTTCGGAGGCGGCCGAGACGCTGAACGAAACTCGCCCGATCGGGCGCCGAGAACACGAGACGGTCAACCGAGAAGTCGATTCCGACTTCCACGGCAGAGTTGCTCACGAGTACGTCGAAGTCGTTGAGTTTCTCTTCGGGGCCGCCGCGGTGGAACCCGTCGATGCGAACGACGGTCCGGTCGTCGAGCGTGTTCGAGAGGCGAGTATAGACCTCGTCCACCTCGTGAATCCCGTCGAGGATGAAGACGGTCCGTCCGGGCTGCCGGGCGAACGCTTCGGTGTCGTTCCAGTCCTCATCGAGGAGTTCACTCGCGGTGTCGAACGTTGACGCCGAACGGACGTCGAGGTTGACGGGTGGCATGACTGCACCCCATCCGTTTGTCGGTGTTTCGTCGAAGGGGCGCTCTTCGGTCGTCTGCCGCTCCGACGTCACACGGTGATACGGCGCGTTCATTGCTTCCTCGAAGCGGTGTTCGAGACGGGTGGTCGGCGTCGCGCTGAGGAGGACGATCTTTGAGAGTGCACACTGGATCTCCGGAAGGTCGTACATCTCGTCGAGCAAGAAGAGCAACGTGTTCTGCTCTTTCCTATCGGCGCGGTGAAACTCGTCGACAACGATCGACTCGAACTCATTGAGTTGTCTAACCCGGGATCCGGGATCGCCGGTGCGCCCGTAGATATGCCGCCGCATCATCACGAGGATGTCCGGGTTCGTCAACACGAGTATCGGGTTTTCGCTCTGGTACACGTGCGTCCGGAGGAGAGCGCGGAGTCGTTCGCCGTTCGTCTTCGTGTTCGGGTACTTGGCCGCGTACCGCGTCCGGAGCGTGTCGGCCGTGATCGGGAGCACCTCGATGTCCGACCCCAATCCGGGGAAGCTTTCGTCGAGTTCGTCCGTAAGCTGATCGTACTGGTCGTGGATGAGAGCGTTCGTCGGGTAGACCGCGAGCGCGTGTTCTCCGCGTTCGACGACGGGTGCGAGCCACGACATCGTCTTCCCGCCGCCGGTCGGGCTGTCGTTCACCGCGAGAAACTCGTCCGAGGTCTGGAACAGCTCTTGAAGGTCCTGCTGGTGAGCGTACGGTTCGAATTCGGGCCCTTCGACCGGGTACTCGGGATCGTCATGCCGTCGTAGTTCGACGCCCGAGAGGGGGAGTGTCGTCCTCATCGTTTGGTCTCGAGGAACGTTGCGTCAGCAGGGAGTTGGATGCCGTCGTCGTCCGGATCCGACGATTTGAGTTCGACGTACGCGCCCTCGTAGGATGCCTGCATTACGAGCGGTGTCGGTCGCATCCGTTTCGTGACGAGGTTCCCAATCGGCGTGAGAGACGTGTCGTACGCTCCGATCGGGTGGCCGAGGTCGAACTCACCGTCGCCTTCCGAGACATCGAGAGGATCGGTCTCGACACGGGCTTTGCCGCGTTTCTTCCCGAGACGGATGTAGCCGGGGACACGTGACTCGAGTTCATCCACGCTGAGGCCGCGTCCAAGCAGGTAGCACGTGAGTTCGTTCCCGTGACCGAGCACGCGACGACGACCATATGTCGGAAGGTTCTGCTTCGCGTCCGGGTCCTCCTGCGCCGAGTAGTTGATTGTTGCGTAGTCGTCGCTGCTCGTGTTGTACGTCGACGTGATCCGGTTGGCGAGCCCCGACCCGGTGCTGTCAGACGGCACCGCCGGTGTCACGTACAGTTCCTCGGAGACGGCGTCGGTGTCGTCGAGGTACGTTGGCTCGAATGAACGGTCGACGTACCGGCCGGACGCGAACCCGAGCGCGTAGTAGAGCGCCGTGTTCAGGAAGTATGGCTCCGTATCCGCGAGCCGACCGACCTCGCGACTCGCGAACCAGATCTCCCCCTGTGTCCGGAGAGTCACTTCGAGTGCTGCCGTCATGTCCTTAGGCAGTCTGTTCGAGGAATGCGCGCGAGGCGTCCAGTTGCGTTTCGAGGACGTCAGCAAGCGAGTTGCCGGTCGCGGCTTCGAGCAGATCGTCGACGGTCTCGTCCGGGACGCGCTTGAGGTCGAGTCCGCCTCGCTCAGCGTCGACCCGGTCATCGAAGGCGGACTGGAGGAGTTCGCTGACAAGTTGCGGGTCGTGTGCCGCCGCCGTGATGATGTCCTGGATCGAGTCGGCAGTCGTTTCGTCGCTGTCTCGGAGGCGGGTGACGACGCCCCGAGTCAACCCGAGGTTCGCCGGACCTTCTTCGCTCCCGGTGTAGACACCGAGCACGTGGTTCTTGACGCGACCGAGACGTGACGTCGCGGCACCGTAGCGTTTGTTCTTCGCCGTGACCCCAAGGACGAACGCGAGCTCCTCGGGCGTCGCATCCCGAAGCGTAATGACCGACGGGAACAGCGTCCCAGGCTCGAAGAAATCGGGCTCGCGGATCGTCGCTTCGGCGGTCTTCGCGTAGTCGTCGCCGGGCGCGTTCTGGAACTTCTCATCGATCGCCGCGGTCGCGTCCCGGAGCGTGTAGGCGGTATCGTACATCACGCGGGATGTGATCGAGAGCTGCTGGTCGGCGTCGTCGCTCGCGGCGCTCCCGTAGAGGATGCACTCGACGCAGTCCTGGCACATGCCGTTGACCTGCATCGTACACTCCGTCCCGAGGAGATCCCGCTGGAGGGACTTTCCGAAGCGTCGGTCGCTCCCCGTCTGCTTGCGCATGAACATCAGGCCCGGCGAGTACGTCTCTCGATCGTCGCCCGATCCGACCGCGACGTTCGCAAGGTCGGCACTCTGCCCGTCGGTTGTGAAGACCGCGTGACTCTCCAGTTCGCGCAGGACGAGGATGTTCGTGAAGTTGTTCTTCGGAGCGATCGTCATCTCGTCTCGGGAAACGGTGCCGCGCTTTAGTTCGGTGTAGGTGTCGTAATCAAACATCGTCAGTTGGTCTCCGTCGTGTTGTCGGTCGTCTCGCGCTGCAGTTGGATCGTCGCCGCGTAGAAGCCGTCCGCGAGATTGTTCGCTCGCCGCTTCAACAGCGACGGCTTCCCCTCACAGCGGTCGACGAGGAGTCGCTGCGCGAACGTGTCTGCGTACCGCTCGATACGCTCGTTTAGCTGGTCGCCGCTCCGACTCTTCTCGGCGGGTACCGGCCACACCTGTTCGCTTCGCTGGTGGAGTTTTTCGAGTCGGCCAGCGACAAGAAGTGCCGCCTCGTCGGCGCTCAGCCGAAACTCGTTCGAGTCTTTTACCGCTTTCACTGATTCGCGGAAGACTCGCTCGATGGCGTACGGCTTGTCATTCCCGTAGGCAGGCCGTATCGCATCGTAGGCGAGTTCCGCGAGTTCGGTCATGTCGTCTTTAGTCGTGTTCGTCATTCGTGAATCACTGTCGTCGTATCCGCATCGTTCGTCGGATTTCCATACCGGTCGAGGTAGTCTGCTTCCTCGAGCAGGTACCGTGCGGCCCCGCCGTCATCGGAATCCTGCACCACCCGTTTCAACAGGTACGACCCAGGAAGCGGCTTGTTCCGGACGATCCGGAGATACTTCGCGAACATCGTGTCCTTCGGATTGTTATTTTTCCCGACAAGAGACGAATGCTCGTAGCCGAGTTCGATCAAGGCAGAAGCGGCACCGAGTCGGTTTCGGAGCTTCGAGAGCGGGATCTCTCGGCCGTAAAACTCGTTCACGGTTGTGAACCCGGCGTCGAGATTTATCATCTCCGGGAAGTCGCGTCCCCGGACCTCTGGAATCGGGGACTGTGAGACGTACGCTCGTAGCCCCACCGTCGACGCGACCGCGAGACCGACGAAGACACCGAAGAACTGGAATTCCGTCTCGTTGTCCTGTGGCTTGTAGAACGAAAGCGTCTGTGTCCCGAACCCGGCGTCGGGGTCGAACCCGTTTTGGAGTTGCTCGATCATCGAGCTTCCGCCCACGTCCTCGGCTCGCGTCGCCTCGCGGAGGACAGTCGATACCGACTCGGAGATCGGTGTCTCGTCCACTCGGTCACTGTCTTCTCCGGTAGTCGCGATGTCGAACATCGCGGAAGCGAGACGGCCGACCCGGGTCATCGCCTCCCCCGTGAACCGCGCGAAAATCTCGTCGGCGTAGAGGTCCCACATCGTCGGCGTGTAGAAGTAGTCTGGCACGAGATGGACGAAGATCCGGCCGGCGTCGCGTCGACTCGATCCGGTCTCGCGGAGGGAAAACTCGATCTGACACGGCGTACAGACGAGGAGTTTCTCGGGCTGCCCGGCGTCGGCGGGGATCCGGTTCGAGTACCCCGCTTGGAGAGTCGTGAGCGATTTCGGCGCTTTCATGTCGCTCTTTCGGGTACTCGTCGTCCCGCGGTTGCAGAACGTACATGTCTTCCCCCGCCGAGTCGCGTGGTGCTCCTCGAACGGGTCGGAGAGTTCGTCTATCTCCGTGGTCGGTGGGGACGCCTGACCACCAACGCGGAGGACATCACCGATGTACGCCCGGAGCTCGGTCTCGAACTGGCCCGTGTGTGCGCCCATGACGATGTCTTCCCAGTTGTCAGGGAGAGCGTCGAGATTCATGATTAGGCGTTTCACAACCTCGCCCGGAACGTCCTGCCAGCCCTCACGACGCGCCCGATCGGCGATGTGTTGCCCGACCGCGTACGCGTAGTCCCATTTCCCGCCGGCCGTGAGGTCGATGTTCTCGTTGTCACTTATCTCCCGGAGGCCGTTGAGAACGCCCTCATCGACGTCGAAGAGCCGACACGTAACGGTGAGAGCGTTCTCGTCTGTCAGGTCGGCATCGACTAGCGGATCTACGATATACTGTCTGACAGTAAACGCAAGACGAGCGTAGCCCGCTGCAACACGATTTTCGGTAGAAATTGTCGTTGAGAGATGGTCGTTTATCTCTTCAATCGTTTCGCACATCGTCTCTGTCGGCTCCTCATCGGGGTATGCATCTTGCGAACTTTTTATTGCGCTCGCGTATATCAGATTTCGCGTTCCTGCATAGAAGAAATCCTGTTCGTTTATTTTGTACCTGTTCTTTGCATATAATGTGGATAGGTTATCCGCGAGCGCGCTGTGACTGTCGTACGCGTCGTGGGATTCGGGAATGTTCTCCCGAAGTCGATCGTACACGTCGCCAATTAGGTCCTCGTCGACTGCTGGTTCCGGGGAGTCCCTCTCGGTCAGATATACGCAGCCGTCTTGGTAGATGAGGAGTCGCTCGTACCCGAAGCGTTCTTCGAGGACGTGGCTGACCGCACCGTTGAGGAGGTTGGTAAATACGCCCTTTACGTCGTCGAGCGTGTGGTGGCGGAGTTCGAGATCGGTTCCGGGGTATGCGACTTCTAAACCCGTCTGGTTCCGCTTGACCGTCGCCGCTTCCGGCGTCTCGCAGGACGCGAATGCGTCGGCGAGACGGACGTAAGGCCGAAGGCGGTCGTACGTCCGGGTGGAGTGCTCCGGCTTCGAGTTCCACGTGTTCGCATGGTCAACCGCGCACGCGTGGAAAGTCTCGATCCGAAGGTCGGGCGCGAACGAATCGACACCGAGCGCGTCGACGAGGTCAGCCACTTCGCCCGCATCAATATCGTATTCCTCGTCCATCTCCTGCTCGTCACGGAGCTTGTGGAGGTCGTGAACGGCGAACAGCGCGACGACCTTTCGAAGCTCGTCATCGCTCAACTCGTAGGCACCGAACGACGGGGCGATCTCGTTCAGTCGCACGATAGCGAACACCCCGTTCCGGACGTGGTTGAGCATCGACTGGTCGGTCAGACCATATTCGACGCTCTTCGCCGACTCGAAGGACCACCCGATGTCAAGAAGGTGAGGGTCGAGGTCGGCGAGGTACTCCGCGAGGACGGGTTGAAGGTCCCGATCGCCCCAGATCGATGTGCTATCGGACATCGGTGTTCCCCCTGTCAAACTTTTCCACCTCTACGGAGACTGTCCCACACCCCCGGGAGACGAACGCACCGACGCCGGCGTACTCGCTGAAGAGCGCGAGCGCCGTCACCGCGGTTCGGACGGCTTCACTTGCGTCCTTGAACTTGTACGTACAGTCGGCTGTGAACCCCTGGCGGAGGATCGGGCCGCCGTCCTCGCCGCGGTTGACGAGGACGCTGTCCGTCTCGTAGGTGTCCGCGTCGGGTTTCTCGATGAGGTTCGTCCCGAAGTCCTCACGGGTCATCGCGATCTCGAACTCGTCTGCCCGCTCGTCCGGGATCGTTGCGTTCCACTTGCGCAGTATCGATGCAAATACGTGTTGCCTCGCGGGAAACATGTTAGTTATATTTTCGTTCTCCTTGATGCACGTCGGCGTCTCGAAGCGGACCTTGATCTCGAAGGTGTCGTGGTTCCGTGCGGCGATCTCTGAGGCTTCGGTAAGAAGGTCCTCGTGGGTTGTATTCGTGCTCGCGAAGTCGCGCACGCGGAAGTCGCCGTCCGCGAGTTCGAGCGTGTCGTCGCTGAAGACGAACGCGTCGGCGAGCGCTTGGAAGACCTCTTGATCGCGGGGGTCGGCGACGCCCAACTTGAGAGCGTACGTCTCGTCGCGGATCACGCGTTTGTGGTGGTCGCGCTGGCTCCCGTCAAACGTCCCGAGGAGGCCGCTGTTCGTCAGACTCCCAATCGAGGAATCATGGACACGCGTGCTCACGTCTTCGTCGACGCCGTCGAGTGCGGAGAGAATCGCGCCGTAGATCTGGTAGCCGTTCGCGGTCGGCACCGGGAACGAGCCCTCTGGCTCAACCGTTAATTCGATCCGACGCATAACACCTCACGACAGTGGACAATCGTATGTCGATTCATGATCATATCTGGATCGGTCACCACCTTGAATCTTTTTACAATTCCGAAAACGTATTCAGTCATTCGGGATCGTAACCAGACGATTACGCGATTGCGAAGCCAAACCGTTTAATCGAAGACAACTGCAATTGGATGTATGCGTACGTACGTCTCCACGATTGGGCACTACAGCCCGCGGGTGATGCGCCCGATACTCGATAACGGCCTCGACGCCGACGATGTCATCGTTCTCCTCCGACCGCGCGGCGACACGAGCGATAGGGCGAAAAGTGCGATCCAGGATGTCGACCAGACCGTCAACGAGCTCGGTCCCGGATCGGATGTCGTCGTCGAGGAGGTGAGCTACGAGGCGTTCGGAGCCGCTGTGTTAGAATGCGTCGACGTGCTTGAAGCTGCTGAGGGGACGGTGGTACTCAACTTCGACGGGGGTCCGCGGGAGATTTTTCTCCCGCTGACCGTTGCCGCGATCGCCCGGCCGAACGTCGTCGACCTTGCACTCCAATTCAGGGACATCGACGAAAAGATCGAAGAGATCGACCTCCCGAACCTGATGAGTAGCCCGTCCGACGCGACTCTTGACACGCTCCAGCATCTCGTCTCCATTGACGAGAGTACGACACTTCCTGAAATCTCCGACGAGACCGGGAAATCGAGGAGTACTGTCGGTCGACACCTCGACGCGCTCGACTCCGATGGCACTGTCGAGACGTGGATGGAGGGCAAAACCCGCCACGTCGCACCGACACTTGCCGGCCGACTCCATACGTGAGTGCTAATCTTCGTCAACCCTTTTCAAAGCCGTGTACAGCTGGGGTCCACGAATGACTCCCACGTTCTCGCATCTCGAGAGAAAACTATAGGTGCTATCCCCCAGAAAACACCCCCGTCGCGACGCCGTAGAAACCCGCCCTGGGATTGAAACCAATCGGGGGGTGGCCCCCGCGAATATTCGACAGCAGTCGCGACGCCGTAGAAACCCGCCCTGGGATTGAAACTGACACCTCCCGTCACTTGCCCGTCCGTATCGAGAAGTTGTCGCGACGCCGTAGAAACCCGCCCTGGGATTGAAACTGTCGTAGACGATGTCGCGCCCGTCGCGCTCGATCGAGACCTCATCACCTCCAGCGGGCATCGTGCCGGCGATACAGTGGATCGAATCGTACTCGGAGTGTGGTCGACCTAATATCAGTTCTTCCGGTCTATCGTCACCTCATAGTCGGCCGATTTTCAGTCATCTAGACAAGCTTTTGAGACTGCTTCTTGGGCTCGCTCGAGGGCTGTGCGTGCTGCGTCCGGGTCGTCACAATTGAACGCGGCCTCGATGTCGTTGAGTGATGATTCAAGTTCTTCGATCTGTTCATGTGCCTCTTGTAGCTGTTCACGGTACTCCGTGAGTGTTCCTACGTCCTCGCAAACGACGTTCTGAAGCTCCGAGAGAAGCTGTGGATGGCTCTCCGCTAGCAGCTCGACATCGTTGGGAAGCTCATCCTGAATTTTGTTCCGAGCTCTCGAGATCGCCTGATAGCGGCGATTCTCATCGTCTGGATCATCTTCAGCGATCAGTTCCCGCTCACGATCGGTAAGCAACGCGCGTCGTCGTGCCATCGTAGTGGCGGGTTGTTTTGCACCCATTACCATATGGACACATAGTTCCCGTATAAATAAACCCTCCCACAAGCACAAACGTTCCCACATAGATAAACCTTTAAGCCTGTGGCTGCGTCAGATGTAACTGAGCACGGGACAGGTCACCTCGCAGAAGGTGGCCGGCGCGTTGGAGCGCGTCCGACCGTGCTGGAGAAGACCAGCGATGAGCATTCAACCGCGAACCCACGAAACGGTTTCGGAAGCACAGACTACCGACCCACGCGCCGACTACATCTCCGTCGGCATCGACAACGAGGGCGCACACCACGTCTACCGGACGACCGACGAGTCCGTTCACGTTATCGAGAACGGTGAGCGCACCGTCCGCTACGATCTCGAGGACGTCGAGAAGACAATCGACGACTGGATCGACTACATCGCCGACCGTCGCGGCGGCTTCGAAGTGCAGTACCTGTTCAAGACGATGGCTGATGCGATCGTCGGTGCTGTCGAGGTGGGCGACCAATGACGATCGTCACCGATCACGAAGCTGTCGCAAAGCGTGCCGAGCAACTTGAGCGCGAAGGCGCTCGCGAGATGCGCCTGCGAGCGGAGGCCCGCGCCGTCGCCGGCTACGAGCCCGGGGATGTCGAAGCGACCGACGGCTCGGAGATTATTATCGCCGATGACGATATCCGAGCCCAGACTCCCGAGACCGAGAACGGAACTATACTCGTAGATGCCGATGCCGACCCACATATCGCAACCGACGGCGGCTGTGACCAGTCCACCGAAGCGACCGTCGAATTCGTGTTCGAGTACACGACGATCAACGGCCGTCGCCGACGGGTGATGGTTGTCTCCGATACCGGTGGCGAAGTTTGGCGGATCGAACACGAACGCCGCAATAGTACGTGGAGAGAAACAGGTCGCGAACCCATTACCGAAGTCGACCTTCACGTACAGGAACGACCCACCGAGCACGACACAAGTGAACTCGAGCACCAAAGACAGTCTGCCGTCCCCGATGGCGGTCACATGAACCGTGAGACGTTCCTCACGGAGCAGAGACACTACTGCGACATCTGCGAGTGTCCGTTCGACTCGCTCACCAATCTGGCAAGCCATGACTGTCGACTCCAACCCGAGGGCGGCTAGCTGATCCAATACACCACCTCGGGATCGCGTTGACTTATCCAGCGCAGTAGACCGCCGCACCTTGACACTCGAGACGGCTCTCGAGTCGGTAGTCTACTGCTCTACCAGCGTTCCCGACATCGACCAGCAGCGCGAGTCGAATCGCCCGACAACGACTTTGAATCCAGAACCCAATGAGCGCAAACACAGACTGTCCCGACCCTGATGCACAGACACTCCAAACACTTGCCGACGAACTCGAGCGCCTTCGCGACCGCGTCACAACCCTCGAGGACGAACTCACCAGAAAGGACGACCGCATCGGTCACCTCGAGACCGAACTCGAGGAGGCCCACACCGAAAACAAGAATCTCGAAGCACGGCTCGGGGACCTAGAGCAATCACAGACTCCCATCGAAGCACGACTAGACGCCCACGAAAAGAAACTTAACGCCAACAAAGATCGCGTCGGCGAACTCCAGGCCCGTGAACTCGAGAAGGGTGCACACCTCTTGGAGGAACACATCGATAATGGGGAGATCGACGTTGTGGATGGCCGCCTTGAGCGCATCCGCAAAGACGATGGTGAGAGCTACTTCCGATTGCCTGAGAGTGACGACCCCCTCGATCGTGGTCGCGATGTCTCCCTCTCGTATGGGGATCTACTTCCACTCCAGCAGCTCGCGAAGATGGACGAGGATATGCTCCGGGCAACGACATCAGCGCTTCCGTCACGGCTCGCTGCAAAGCTCTGGAAGGCACGTACTGATCCCGCGGTTGGAGACAACCCCTGGAGGAACGGGAGTACAAGCGTTCGGGAGTACGTCACTGCTGGCGACATGAAACACTGGATTCGACGACAGGAGAAGGGCATCAGTGACGACTACGCGAAGAAGTTGGTCTCGCGAACGATCGACGCGTTGCTCGATCTCTCGAAGAGTCGGCTGGCAGTCAAAAAGCGGACACAGCGCAAGAACGGCCTCGAGTACACTGAACGACGCGTCTTGTTGATGGACGATGTCGACATCCCCGGTGAGATGGTCGGTTCCGGAGACACCTGACGTCGACAGGTGAAGGTGTCTCCCGACTACCCACAACCCCTGAGAAGGGCATCACTCTATCCGCCCACGTAATATCCAGCACAAGAGCGGTTGTATACAGTGTACCGTTAGTCTGTAGTACGTCGTTTGATCGGTCGTTGTCGGTCTTACTCCAAGGACTTCCCTGTGGGTGTGTCTGAAGACGCCAGCTGTCACCGGAATCCTCTCGAGAGCACTGTGGAGATTCTCGGATCGACGTTAATACTGTGCACTGACTTGACTGGGCCAGTCGGCTGTTGCAAGATAGCGAAGTCACTTATACATCAATTCGATATTATGCAACAGTATGCTCACTGGAGGCGAGCTTCACGCCCTCACTGCTCTTCACGGTGAGCAGACGCTCGCCGAGCTCGATGTCAAGTGAGGCCATCACCCACGGTGATACCTATGAACGATACCACGCCGCCGCTGCACCCGATGGAGCGCGAACAGCTTCGGGCCGAATCAACCCTCGTCGTGACCGTCAAGTCGTCCAGTGAGTTCCACGATGATGTCACCGACGGCATTGAGCCGCTCGAGCAGGACGATGCGGTGGATTCCCCGCCGACGCTCTCGTTCACCAGCCACGACGACCTTATGGAGACACTGACGCCGCGCGTCCTCGATCTCATCAAAGCCATCCGACAGGAAGAGCCATCCAGCATTAACGAGATTGTACAGGTTGTTGACCAGGACATCAAGAACGTCCACGAAGAACTCAGTCGACTCGCCCAGCTGGGTATCATCTTCTTCGAGGAAGACGACCAGAGCAAGCGCCCGGTCGTCTGGTTCAACGAACTCGTCATCAGTCTCTCGTTCGATCCAGCGACTGACGACACAGTAGCCGCCACACCGTAAAATCGGTCAAATGCACCGTTTCAGCTTTTTAGCGAAGTAGACACCTCGGTGAAGACGACATTGCAGGCTACGTACTTCCTCGGCGTTCCGGAGCGCACGTCCTGTTCACACCTATTGTTTTTCTACCCGCATACGTAGTTCTCGAGTAATGGTCGAGTGTCGCTACTGCGAGCAAACCTTTGAGGAGGAATCTGCGATCCGTGAGCATCTCTACGAGGACCACGAACGTGACGAACTCAGTCGGATTGATCAGAAGCGTGTCGAGCAATACGTCGACGAACACGGATTAGGTGAGAGTGGCAACGAAGAGGTCCAAGAAGCAAGTCAACCCGCTCACCGTGAGCAACGAATAGCCGACACATCAAACGGGACCCACCCTGCTGATGCGTGGGAACTCAGCGACGTCGAAGCCCTCTCGACGGACGAAATTGTCGAAAAACTCGCCGATCACGGCATCGAAACGAGCGAGACGATGTTTCAGAGTCGGATTGAAAATTTCAATTCGGCGACGACACTCTCCGAGCAGTGGGAAGCTGAATACGAGGTTGATGTCACGGGCTATGATCAGGACTTTATCTGGATGGCCGCAGAAGTACTCTGGGAGCGCTGGGCACCCGACACCCCGAACAAAGAACGGATCTACGACTTCGTTCAGGAGGGACGCGATCTCCGTGAGAAAGGGAACCGCGCTGAGGCTTGCGATCGGTGGCTAACTGCCTGGGAGTACATCGTCGCCGTAACACCCGACGAAATCACGTCTATCGCTGAGGCAGACCGAGAATTACCGTCGTTTCTCTCGCTCGAGGCGTTCATTCGATCGCTCGACAGTGACCTTGCCACCGTAGCGGAAGATGATCCAGCGTATCATGAGTACCGACTCGAATTCTGTCGGGAGGTCTGCGAGCAGTTCCCGGATGCATCTGACGAGTTCCTACTCGACTTTCGTCACTTCGTCGCCGACTCGCTCGCGGAACTGGACAGAACCGCCGACAGCAGGGCGGAATTCGAGTCACTCATCGAGGAGTATCCCGAGGATCCCTGGGCGTACAAGAAACTCGCAGATAGCTACTGGCTCGAGGACCCAGACGAACTAACGAGAGAGGAGATGGAACGTACTGCAGAACTGTACCGAGCGGCACTGGACACCGATGGTCCCCTCGAGGGAGCGTCGATAGTAGCCGAGCGCTGTGAGGAAGTAGAAAGCCGACTAGCTGATACAGAGACGTCCTGCCCAGAGTGAGCGCTTGAGCACGGGAACTTACTTATTCGACGACGCACTATCTGTCTGTAGAGGAGCACACTCCCGTACACCATGGAATTCGAAGAACAACTTCGGTCGCTGGAAGAACGGTATGACATCTCCGAGAGCGAGCGTGCTCGGGAACTCGGACGGACCGTTGCCCAGCTGCGGGACTAACGCGTACGTCTTACTCGCTAGATTCCAGATACTCGAGGAACTCCTGTTTGTCGACCCCATTCTCAAAACGCAGATGCGACGCTCCGGCTCGCGTCACCGATTCAATCATGAACTCGGTACAGAGTTCGGCATGATACATAGTGCGAGCGCATACCCGCGTCTTCAGGCGCGGGTTGAGCGGTAGGCATAGTGTGTCCGGCGAGTGTTGCTACGAACGGCTGGATTTTCCACGCTATTAGGTGGCTTTAAGATGGTTTCTCACCATAGTCTGTAGTACGGATGAAGACCACACGGCACGCGACCTACAACCTCAATTACCACATAGTGTGGTTGCCGAAGCCTCGCAGAACCGACGGTTCTGCGGACATCGCGGAACATAGTTCCGCTCAGTACCGCAACTCGGTACTGGTTAACGAGGTCGCCGACCGTGTGCGTCGAATCCTCCACGAAATCGCAGACGAAAAAGACTTGGAGATTATCGACCTCACCGTCCAAGCCGACCACGTTCACCTGTTCGTGAGTAGTCCACCGAAACACGCTCCGTCCCTTCTCGCCAACTGGTTCAAGGGTATTTCCTCTCGGAAGTACAACCACCGCTACGCCGACCACGACGGCGAGAAAATCAAGTGGACACGCGGCTACTACGCGGGCACAGCGGGTCACGTTTCAAGTGAAACTGTCCAAGACTACATCCAGCGACACGAGGAGGGTGAACAGTGACCGAGCTCACCGAAACGCTGGAACTCAAGCTTCAGTACTTCACAAAGCCGCTTAGTTAGAACGTCTGCTTGCTGAAGGTGTGTCTAAAACCAAACAAGCAGACGGTGAGATCCACGAGGACCAGCTTCTTAACTTTCTCGTCAACCGCCTTGACGA
>Ga0306899_1000628_pt1 | contig 16649 bp, 9 predicted proteins | sample AntRauMFilla3764_FD_190407 | JGI IMG/M metagenome (GOLD analysis project Ga0306899, IMG submission 190407) | Saline lake microbial communities from Rauer Islands, Antarctica - Metagenome Filla 3 #764 (v2) (version 2) | ecosystem: Environmental > Aquatic > Non-marine Saline and Alkaline > Saline ... | reverse complement strand
CGCGGGCGCAATAAGTCCGGTGAATGCGTCGACAACCATCGATTGGGAAAACGATGGGGTCAGTCCAAGAATTCATAATTTATTGACTTGATCGATCATCTGTTTCTTCCAGACGATGGGTGAGTTTGGGTGAGATTTCGATTTGACTCTAACTCAGATTGTAAGAAGAATTATGAATTCTTGGACTGACCCCCAATACCATCCGGAGGGACATCCCCTCCTTATCTTTGAAACCTTTGGTCTCAATAAAAAGTGAAAATCGTCTCCGTTTGTTCAAACGTCGAGATTTTCTAAATAAAGGATTTTCCATGTTATGAAATATCAATTAATCCCCCTAATCGCTTCGCTCCTTTTGGGAGCCTCCTCATTCCTTCTTGGAATGAGCCTCGAAGACACCCAAGGCCGTACCCTTGAGGCTACAGACGTCAGCGTTGCTGGCCAGTCTGTTACCTTTACCCGTGCGGACACGGGCCAAGTATTCACTGTTCCAGTGGATACTTTTTCTAATAAGACTCTGGAAAAGATTTCCAAGATTGAACAAGTAGAGCCCCTACAGGACTCTACCCCTGTTCCTGAAATTGGAATTAACATTCTGGATAATGAAGGTCGCACAATCAATGCGACAGACTTCAAAGTTGAAGGAGACTCTGTATCCTTCACCATGGTTAAAACTGAACGTGAGTTCACCATAGCGCTCTCAACGCTTTCTGATAAAAGTCAAAAAGAGATCAAAGAACTCATTGAACGTAATACTCAGGAAGAAAGCTTTCAAGCTATTCTACCCGATCCTGAATCTACGCAAGGTTATCAACCTACCGAAGATATTCGCGTGCTGGACGTCACCAAAAATGAAATCGTTTACGAAATCCCTGAGCGCATCCAAACGCGCCAAGGTAAACCAATAGATATCATAAAAGCGAGTGAAATTTCTACACTCTACAGAGACTATCAAGGCGAAGTGCCTGAGAGCGTTCGTTTGAAAATACCTGAAATCGAGCAAACGACGGGTTTTTCTTTAGACACCTGTTTCCGGATTCTCTATGAATATCACTTTAGCTATTCGATGGATCATGCGACTGCTGTTTCATTGACACGTCGTGTCGCTACGCCGGCAGTGCTATCAGATATTATGACGGCGGCTGAGACTTTTAATTCCTTTGCATTTACCGCAAATGCAGAAATTTGGCATCCTGATGAAGCTGGTTTTGAAGAGCAGTGGCTTGGCATTCAAGAAGAACTGTTGGAGGGGCGTCCCGTATATGCGAGTTTCATGCCCGAGACTCTCGATGATACTCTCTCGGCGGCATTACTTTACGGATTTGAGGCAGATCAGATCCTTCTTTTCAGTCCGGCGAATGGTCGAAAGAAAATTGATGTCGAAAAATTAAAGGAGCAGACGCATGGTTTTGTACGTGTCGCTCCTAGGCAACCGGTGCGTTTTACGGAAAAAGAGTTTCTTAAGGTGCAGTCAGTATTTCACGAAGAAGAGCGGTTTAAAACTGCATTTATTAAGTTGTCGGACGTTGCCGACTGCCGGCTGAGAGTGATTTATCCGATGGGGCGACCTAACGATAGAACAGTCATTGATAACTTTCTCGATGAGTCAGGGGCATCCTTGTTGCGTAGCTTGCTCGTGCAAAACAGAGCCGTAATCATTCCCGCTTATAGCCGAAGTGGCATTTCTGAGGCTTATTTGTTGACGGACATAGATGGGGAACGATTTATTGGATCGCGATTAAGGTCTGGAACTTGGTCACAGGTAGCGGACTTTTCGGCGAAAAGCATCTACACAGATTGGAAGGTTGCTGCACCTTATACGGATTCACTTTATTATTTAGATGTAATTCTTTGGCCGCAGGGCAGCCATAACTAATTTTTAATTTACACCAACAGCTCGCAAACTATGAAAACGAATGAACAAGAATACGATTTTGACTCCGCCGCTGATGAGGTGGAAGCCATCCGGATGGTCAATGCTTCTTGCGAAGCCATTCGAGGTGAGGTTTCCAAAGTGATAGTCGGACAGGAGGAAGTCGTTGAGCAGATTTTGATCTCGATTATTACAAAGAGCCACTCGCTTTTGGTCGGGGTGCCTGGGCTAGCGAAAACGCTGTTGGTTTCGACGCTTTCAAAGACCCTGCAGCTCGATTTCAAACGGGTGCAGTTTACTCCCGATCTGATGCCGAGTGACATCACCGGGACCGAAGTTATTTCCCAGGACCCAGCTACCGGGGAGAAGACCTTTCGCTTCATTCCGGGGCCTATTTTTGCAAATATTGTCTTGGCTGACGAAATCAACCGAACCCCACCGAAAACACAGGCGGCTCTATTGGAGGCGATGCAGGAGGCGAGCGTAACCTGCGGTGGCGAAACCCGTGCGCTGCCGAATCCGTTTTTTGTATTGGCGACTCAAAACCCATTAGACCAAGAAGGCACCTATGCTCTGCCGGAAGCGCAACTGGATCGTTTTCTGTTTTTGATCTCGGTGGGCTACCCGACGCCTGCGGACGAAGTGGAAATTATGCGCCGGGGCTTGGGCTCTGGTGGAGCGGAACTGCGTCCGGTGCTGGATGCACACTCGATTCGACAAGCGCAGCAGATCGTGAAACAGATCCCCGTTGCTGATCACGTGCTGGACTTCGCCAGTTTGCTGGTAAGATCGACACGGCCTGGTGAGCCCGACGGCTCTGAAATCGCAAAGCGCTGGCTCACCTTTGGTGCGGGGCCTCGGGCAAGCTTGAGCTTGGTCACTGCTGCCCGGGCCCATGCCATGCTGCGCGGGCGCACTTATGTTGATCAGGCAGATGTGGTGGCGGTTGCCCCGGCGATTTTACGGCACCGGATCGCTGCGAATTTTTCGGCTCAAGGTGAGCGTGTAACGACCGACGATGTCGTGTCGGAACTTCTGGACCATCTGCTGGCAAGATAACGCGCCTCCGCGAAAATGTCGACTGATCACCAATACCTCGACCTGCTCGATCCGGAGGCCGTAAATCGGGCAAGTTCCCTGGGGCTCTATGCACGACTGGTTGTCGAGGGGGCCAAGGTTGGCGAGCATCGCTCGCCTCAGAAGGGCTTTGCGATCGAGTTTGCGCAACACCGCGAGTATGGTGCGGGTGATGATGTGCGCCATCTCGACTGGAAGGCGCACGCGAAAACGGACCGCCTGTTTATCAAGCAATATGAGCAGGACACAAACTTTGTCCTGCAGATCCTGGTTGATTGCACAGGGTCGATGAATTTTTCTTCCGGCAAACTCTCAAAATTTGATTTTGCGCGGGTTTTGGCCGCGACCTTGTCGCATCTGGTCTTGAGCCAGCGTGATGCGGTCACACTGGGTTTCATTGGCAATGGTCAGCCAGAGCTTTTACCGTTATCGGATACGCCGGGACGCTTGCCCTTGATTCTAAATGCGCTTGCGAATGCGCGTGCTGACGGGGCGCTCAGCATCGCAGAGGATTTCAAGAAACTGACGACTCGTTTAGCAAGGCGCTCTATAACAATACTGATTAGTGACCTGTTGCAAAATGAAGAAGACTTATTGAATTTGTTTCCAGATGTTCGTTACCAAAACTCTGAACTGCTAGTCTTGCATGTAATGGATGACGCAGAGTTATCGTTCCCTTACAAAGGGAAGACCCGCTTTGAAGGGCTGGAGGGGGAGGTGCCTCTTACTCTGACAGGAGGCGAATTGGCCGAGGCCTACCGTGAGGCGGTAAAGGCGCATAGCGCCAAGCTACAGCGTGCCTGTGAGCGACACGACGTGCACTATGTACTAATCAATAGCTCGAACCCTTTGAGCGAGAGTTTGAGTGAATATCTCACTTTCCGAAGGAGGCTGCAACGTTAGCCGGTGATGGATTTTCTGGCACCAACATTTCTATGGGGTGGCTTGGCCGTGTGCATCCCGCTATTGCTGCATCTGCTGAGGAGGCAACAAACCACCGTTGTGCCCTGGGCTGCGCACCGCTTCCTGCATGCTGTCTCAACAAAGGTTCGGAGGCGCACCCGTTTGCGAAATTTCATCCTGTTGCTTATCCGGTGCCTCGCCCTGCTCCTACTGGCCCTATTGTTCGCCCAACCTTCAAAAAATCATAAGGACGGCTATGCCACTTCGGGAAAAGTTTTGGTCTTTGTGGATCAGTCTGGAAGTATGGCGTATCGGGACGGGCAGCGAAGCCGGTATGATTTGGCTGGCTTGGCAGCTGAAGAGGCGGTCAACCAGATGCCCGAAGAGACGCGGCTGGCTCTTTTTCTATATTCGGACAAAGCGAGTATGCTCGTGAATGACATGCCTCCGGATGCGCAGCTATTGGCTCGCGAGCTAAGGAAATATGAACCCATCCAACAAGAAAGTGATATAACGGCAGCGCTTTCAACAGGTTTGAGTGCGCTTAAAGAGCGGGATTTTTCAGGAGATTTGCTGATTCTGACGGACGCGCAGGCCTCTGCGTGGACTCGTGTTTCGGAGATTCAAAAGCTGCTCGCCGAGGCGAAGGCAAATGAGGTTTCCGTACGTGTGATTAATGTCGTCGATGCGGACACAAGTGCAAACCTCGCGGTTACCAAAATTCAGCCCCTCAGCGATCGGCAATTTGTCGATGCCGTGGTGCCAGTCAAAATTGAGGTATTGAATGGTGGCGATGATAACTCGAAACGCGTGCGCGTTCAGCTCGAACTATCGAGCGGTGTGTCGGTTGCTGAAGGGTGGCTTGATCCGATCAAGCCCGGGGAATCGGCAGAGCTGGTTTTGGAGTTTACCCCGAAGACGGAAGGGTACCACGTGTTGACCGCCCTTATACCCACAGATGGGCTTAGCTTGGACGATAGCCGAAGCATTGGGATAGAGGTGCGGTCGCCGATTCGTCTTGGCATCGTCGAGTCATTTCTGTCCGGCCCGGAAAGAGAGCGGCATGGATTTTTTGTAAGCGCAGCGGCGACGCCCTACGGGCGAGTCAATGAAAGAGGCACTCCCATAAAAAGCCGTTTTTTGCAGGTAAATCAAATGCCTTCAAATCTGGCGGATCACTATGATGTGCTTGTGCTGGCAGGCTTGTCGAATATCCCGACAGCGTCTCAACCCGCTCTTCGTGAGTTTGTCAGGGACGGTGGTGGCTTGTGGGTTTTGCCGTCGGGTAATCCTTCTCAGGCGTTGGAACTTTTGAATCAACCGATTTTTAAAGCGTGGTTTCCCGGAATACGTTCCCGAGCAGTGGTTCAGGACGAACGCACCGGGGTGACCGAAGCACCCTATGATCATCCGATTGTTGGCTATTGGAACAATGAAACGGCAGGCACTTTTCGGTCATTGACCGCAGATAAATGGCTCAAGGTAGAGGGTGGATTGGATGTCGATGAGGTGCTTTCCTTCAAGAATCAGAGTCCACTACTGATCGCAAACGAAGCGTCGGGGCGCGTGCTTTTTTCAACCGTCCCGCTGAACAATGCTTGGTCGAACTTTCCTCGCCACCCGCAGTTTGTCCCGCTCGTGCAGCGTTGCATCGACTGGCTGTCTTCGCCGGTTTCGAAGGAGGGCTGGAATGAGACTGATTTGGATGCGAATGCTGAAATCCCACATGCCGGATTTAGTGTCAATATGCCCCCTCGTGAGTCTCAGCTCAAAGCAGAGGCGGTGAATGAAATTTTGAATCGGCATCTGGGAGAACTCGGCAAGGCCGTGGATTTTGATGTGCCGAGCAAAGGATTATTGTCGAAGGCGGGGCCAGATATTTCGAGTGCGACGCTGTGGTTGATCGCGGGGCTTCTGTTTTTGGTTCCTTTTGAATTAATGTTTGCAGGGAGGCGTCCGGGACGAACATGACACCGATGGGCACAGTGGCGCATAATCTCTGGAGTGGGATCGGAACTCTGGGGGTCGATGCGCCTGAAACCGAGTGGTTCGTCTTTCTGGGGCTGAATCCTGGATGGGCGTTGTTCGCGGCTGTCCTGTGCGGCTTATTGATTTACTGGATATATGGTAAGCGTTATGCAGAGTTAAATTTCTTTCAGCGTTCCGCACTAGTGAGCCTGAGGGCAGCTTTCGTTGCAGTGCTCTTCTTTATTTTAACAGAGCCCACGAGCATGCGGCGCATTGAGACCGTGCGGGAGCAGACTTTGCTGGTCTTGCAGGATGTGAGTTTGAGTATGGGGATTTCGGATTCTCGAATTTCCACGGTGGATAAGGAGCGGGTGCGGATTGTCTTTGGCGAAGCAATGCCTGAAGAAACCTCCGAACCGTCACGCCTGGAGCTTGCGGCAGCGGTCGCTGCAAATGATCAGCTGAAACTTTGGGGCAGACTGGCAAAGACGCATAAGCTGAAGTTTGCGGCATTCTCGCAGGAGCTCGGAAGGATTGAAACAGTCGCACCCGATGAAGGGAGTTCAGTTGGCGAAGCGGTGAGCCAACTCTACGAGTCCTACACGGTGAGGGACGCGCAGACGTCACTCTCGAATAGTTTACGCGAGGCAGTCGATCAGCTAAGCGGAGAACCCGTGTCTGCTGTCATGTTGATTTCGGATGGCGTCAACACGGCCGGACCTCCCATCGAGGAGGCCGTCCGATACGCGTCGCGCATAGGTTTGCCGGTGTATGCATATAGTCCGGGAGCCGACCGATTGAGGGATCTGAGTGTGTCTGCTGTTAGGGCTCCTGCGATGGTTTTGGAGAATGAGTCAGTTGTTCTCGCTGTCCGCCTTGAGGGCTATGGTTTTAGTGACCAGCTTGTTGAGCTTAGGCTCATTGAGGGTGGTAGTGTGGTTAAGCGTAAGCAGGTTAGGCTTGAAGCGGAAGGCGTGACGACAACAACGATAACCTGCCCTGGATTCTCCACCGGGCTTCGTTCGCTGGTTCTGGAAGTGGACGAATTGGAGGGGGAGTCCGTCGCGGAGAACAATAAAGCTGAGTTGTCGCTAAAAGTGCGTTCTTCAAAACTACGGGTGTTGTTGATCGAGCGAGTGGCGAGATGGGATTTTAGATATCTATTCGATACCTTGCGGCAGGATCCTAGAGTGGATGTGAATGCGGTTATGTTGGATGGGGATTCGAGCCTGGGCTCGGATCCGCAGTCCCGATTTTTGCCGGAGCTGCCTAAGGTCGATGAACTCCTGAAGTATCAGGTTGTCGTGATTGGCGATGTGGACCCGGCGAGGTTTCCTGTGTCTTATTTGGATGCATTTCAGCAACTGGCACGTCAAGTTGGGGGGGGCGTGCTGTTTCATGCCGGCCGGCATTATAATCCCGTTGCGTTTAAAGGGAGTGATCTTGAGGACTTGTTCCCAGTTGAGTTGGTGACGAACTCAAAAACTGTAAACGAAGAGCTTCAGAAGCTGGAGTTGACTGCAGAGGGGATGACTTCGGATATTATGCGGCTAAGGGACCAAACCGAGGAGAACGAGGAACTATGGGCATCTTTCCCTCCGGTGAGCTGGGTCGCTAATTCCGGCTCTGCGAAGCCTTTGGCAGACGTTTTACTGGTCGCTCCAGGCATGAGTTTGGGCTCAGAAGCAGCCCAGCCTGTACTGGCACGTATGCAGGTGGGGCGTGGCCAGACTTTTTATATCGGGTTCGATGAGACGTGGCGCTGGCGAAGTCGCGTGGGGCGGGAGCATTATTTAAAGATCTGGGGGCAGATATTTTTCGAGCTTGGCATGGATCGGATGCTCGGCGCTTCGGATCGTGTGCAGTTCGTTTCCGATAAGGAGGTGTATCATAGAAACGAAGAAGTCGTGATTTCTGGACGAGTGTTTAGTGAGGAATTTGAATTACTTGAAGCGTCCTCTATTCCGGCGCGGATAGAGATCCGCTCCGGGGAGTCGGATGCATCCGCTCAGCAGGTAAAAGAGATTCTGTTTGTTCCTGTGCCGGATCAAGTCGGCTACTACACCGCATCGTTTCCCGCAACTGAACCGGGACACTATACACTGAAGACGGAACTCGATCCTGCTGCGGAACTGAGTTTTTTGGTTAAAGAGATGAACCGCGAACTCCATCAGCCTGAACTCGATTTGGAATCGCTGAGATTATTGTGCGAAGAAACCGGCGGACGTTTGCTGCGGGAAGAGGATCTCCACCGTATGCCGGAATGGATCAAAGAATCGCAGCCACCTACCGTATCGAACGTGACTCAAATCAATCTTGGGCTCACACCACTCGTTTACTTTTCAGCTCTTGCTCTTTTGTGTGGTGAGTGGGGACTGCGCCGTTTCTGGGGGTTGAAATAATGACGCGTCATGAATCACAGATGGATGATCTGACACAGCACTACACCTATCGTGCGGTTCATGCCGGTTTGCTCTCGGTTCGTCGCCGCGAGCGCTTGGCTGTGGCCTTCCGGGTAATGGGTGTATTGCTTATATATGCCACAGTATCCTTGTTACTGCGGTGTGGGCTGGATCACTTTTTGCAGTTTAATTGGACGGCGCGTGTCGCTTTTTTGGCAGCCGATGTGGTTGTGCTCGGTTTGATTCTCAGGCGATTTGCTTGGAACCCTTGCCGTCAGTTAATGACCACAGAAGGGACGGCTGTGTATGTTCAAAAGAAATGCCCAGCACTTCAGAGTCGTCTAATTTCGTCAATCCAACTCGTGCCGGATGCCATGGAAGGGCGAGCGTCCGTTGCGATGGTACGCTCCCTTCTAGAGGGCACCGCGGCATCCATTGCTGAGCTGGACTGGCGAGGGACGTATTCGCTCCGTCGAGCCTTGCAGGTATTTTGCTTAGGGCTTATCGGGTGTGCCTTTGCTCTATTGGCTTGGGGTGCGAGTCCAGCCTATGCAGGATTGTTGGTTGAGCGTTATTTCCTCTCCAAACAAGCACTTCCAAATAAGACCCAGATTAATATTAAGTCTGGAGATAGAAAAGTCCCGCAGGGTGAAAGCGTTCGATTGGAGGCCGAAATTTTGGGGCGGCAGCCGGATCAGGTGTTCTTTTTCGTTTCCGTGCAAGATGGCCCGGAGGAAATATTCCCGGTTGAGCTCAGCGCGACTGTCCCCGGCATGGCTGTTTTGAGCTTGGATAATATCGAAAAAGATTTTGTCTATCGTCTTGAGGCGGGAGATGCTACCAGTGCTCAACACACAGTCACAGTATTGCCCCCCCCCGAGATGCGCGGAATCCGCTTCGATGTATTCCCTCCTCAATATACGAAGCGTGAGCCCTATGAGGTTCGAAGCACTCGGCTGTCTGTTCCGGAGGGTTCGTCGATTACTTTAAGTGGACAATCGACAGCGCCCCTCGCTAAGGCCACTGTTTCAGTGCTGACGAACGCATCTGAAGAGGGTAATTTACAAGCTATGAACGTGGATGAGGGCAGCGAGTTCAAAACACAAAAGTTACGTCTGCCCGTGGCGTCTTCCGGGCTTCGTGTCGTCCTAACTGCACGAAACGGAATGGTTTCTACGCTGGATGATACCTTTCAGATTAAGTTGGAAGCAGATGAGCCCCCGACATTGGAGATTTTCGAACAACCACCCGTCAATTCGACACTTGCGCCGGGACAGCAGATCTTAATCCGCGGGCGGCTTTCGGACGACTACGGGCTGACTGAGGCTAAATTTTGTTACCAAATCGCATCGCCGGGGGGTGTGGCTGAGGCGGCCGTGCGGCGAATGCAGATGCCTGGAGACCTTTCTGACTTCGCGTTCTCAATGCCGCTGGTTGAGGCTGTGCTTGAAGAAACGCCAAGCATTGTTGTGAAGGCCGGAGGCAGCTTGACCTGGTGGTTGGAAGCGAAGGATAATTGTGCGATGCCTCGTGGTACCCAAATCGCAGAGTCGAGCCGTTTCCGCCACCAGATTGTTTCGGTTGAGCAGAAAATTGATGAAATCGCTCGTCAGATACGGAGTAATATCCTGGATGTGCGTAGAATTCGGGAGTCTCAAATGAAGATCAGTGAGGAACTCGAACGACTCTCGGACCCGAAAAATGGAGGTAATCCATGAGGCACATTAAAGCCCTGTTTGCTGTGCTTTTATGGCTGCTTATTGTTTTAGGTGAGCCGGCCAGCAGTCATGCACAAGCTGATATGAGGGTGGACCAAATCCATGCGAAGCAACTTCAGGTTAAGGAACAGATCGATCGATTGAAACGTGAACTTGAGTCAGGAATGGGGAAAATCGTCCAGTTGAATGCTTCAAACGCAGAGCTTGTTCTCATGCGAGAGACCCATCGTTTGCTGTCGGATATTGGCGATCGTCAGATACCTGAACTTATTGGTGAGTTGGGATCGCTCATGCATGGTTACTCTACGCAAGGCGTCATTTTATCAAAGCATCATCAAATTCTCCGGTCTTTAGAGAAGATTCTTAGTCACTACGATCAAGAGCGAGAGAGTAACATGCTAATCGCTGAGTTGAGTGCACATTTGCAGCGGCGGATGAAGAATCGAGTTGCCTTACGCAAGGCAGTGCTTTCCGGTAAGGCCGAGGAGTTGCTTTCAGTCAATCAAGAGCAATTGGAAATCGAAACACACCAGTTGGTTTCGAAGCTTAGCCAAACCGACATGACTCAAGGCGAGACGGTGTTATCGGGCGATGAAGCGAGAGCATTGCAATATCAGGCTATGGAGATTAATCGTCAACTTAAGGCAGGTCAATTTCGAGATGCGCTTCAGAATGAAGAATCTATGGTGAAGCGGTTGAAAGAAGCTATGGCTGACATTCTGCGTGAACCAGGATTAGCTAGAATGGGTGCTTTAAAGGGAGAGTTTGAGCGCATGCTTCAAGAACAGTCGGCTGTAAGTATACCTTCAGTCAGTCCAGAAAATGCGATTCGATCGGCTGAAATGCAGGCGCAACGGATGCGCGATGCGGAGATAATGGCTGCGAAACTAGAGAACGTGATTCCAGAAGCAGCTTATTCGCTTGGTGAAATCGCCGAACAGATGGCAACGCTGCAAAAATACCACGAACTCCCAAAAGACAGGCGGCAAAACGCCTCTAATATTGAGAAGGCTCGTTCCATGCAAGATGCTATACTCGAACAAATGGAGCACGTGAATGAGCAGGTCGAACTAAGACAAGCGGTACAGAATGAGAAGGTGCAACGCCAGCAAGCCTTATCGGAACTGGCGCAAAGCCTTTCAGATGTTTCAAAAAACCTGCAAGCAGTTGCTCAAACTAATCAGGAATCATCGGAACGTGGGCAAAGGATCGGTAGGGTTTTGGATCGCTTGGAGCGTGCGGCCGCCCTGGCGACAGACGTGGCGCCCGAAAATGTCGAGAAGCTGAATGAGATAGCGCAAGAGCTCCGGTCAGCTTCGGGAGCCGAGTCAGGTCTTGCGGGTGAAGAAGGCTTGATAGATGAAATTGGGCAGGACTTGGCTGAAATGGAGCGTGATTTACGCGAACAAGCGGGAGAAAAGTCTCGTCGCACGGAAGCTCCATCAAGCGGGAACAATCAATCAGAGGATGAAGCGGCGACCTTGGGCTCTGATGCCAGTCAAGGAAATGCACCTATAGCTGGCAGCAATCGGGATTCGAGCAGTGCTCAATTGAAGGATCCCTCGCAGGCAACTGATGATGAGAAGGTGAAAGGATCGAGTGAACTTAGCGGAGAGGAGGCAATTTCTAATACGATAAAGCAGAAACAGCAAAATTTGGATTCGATTCAGGAAATGGTTGATCAATTGAGTCAGGAATTGAAACCTGACGATTCGCGTGCTGAGAACGAGGAAGGGGGACCTACGTCCCAAGAGGATGATAAAGCACAAGCAGAAATGGGTAGTCCCCAAAGCGAGCAAGTAGATCGCCTGCATCGTCTGTTAGCCAAGTTAGGTTTGCCGAAAGAGGAAGCAGGACTCGCAGGCGGAAATGGGGCTCCGGAAGGTAAGGAATCCATCTCAGCGGGAGAGGACCAAGAGCCATCATCAGGCAAGAAAGATAAAGGCCCACCGACGGTGCTGAGTGTGTTGTCACACCAACAAAATAACTTGATCGAGGGGCAGGAAATTGACTCCAAGTCAGAAGAGCTCACGACGTATATTTTCGAACAAAAGGAGATTGTGAAATCTCTGCGAGATATGATTCAGGCACAAGAGAGTGCATTCATTCAGCCCCCACCTGATGAGCATGAGCTAACCATACATCTGCTTCTCAGGTCTACCGAAACAATGGCGAATGCTGCTGCGGAGGATTTATATGATGAGAAATATGAGGCTGCCTCCACTGCGCAGTATAAAGTGATATATTTTCTGCATTCTATTTTAGAAAAAGAGAATCGCCAACGGATACAGTGGGCGCATCGGATTCTCGTGGAAATCGAACATTTGCTCGCACTGAAACACATGCAAGATAGCAGTAGCGCTTTGTCCGGTGGTTCCCTAGAGCGCTTGCAGCAGCAGTTAACTGAATTAGGCAAAGTTCATGAAGCACGTGTTGCGGAAATTCAGCTACGTGCATCCCGCCGTTTGGCGCAGAGCGTGGAAGCAATGCGTCGAATCCAAGTCTCGTTAAGACAGGTGCACCCCGATCATCTGGAAATTTCGCAACGACGGGAAGAAGTCTTGCAGGGAATCGACGCGGCCATAGACATATTGCGTGAGTTGCTTCCTGAATTTACACCGCCGCCAAAACTCCCACCAGCACCCCTTCCTCCTGACGCAAAAACCCAAAGTGATCAGCCTTCAGATGCACCACCTTCTCAGGGTGAAAAAAAATCGCCGGGTACCTCTGCTGGGCAGGACGGCGCTCCCGGAAGAGACGGCGAAGAATCTGGTCAACATAAGCAGGGAGATGGATCTTGGAATCCTCATAACTTCGGTATTGGCCGCAGTGAAAACATGGGGGAGGTCGAAGCGGATTCCCTCGGACTATCGAATGAGAGCCCTAGAGCAGATCCTGCCTCGGTGGGCTTCGAAATAGAGGGCGCGTCTTCCGTGAGTCCTGAATATCAGCCTATGGTTGAAAAATATTTTGAGATGATCAGCCAAGAGAGCAAAAAGTAAGCCATGTTTAGCAGATTTACATTACCCCTGATTATACTGTCGTTCAGTATGCAAATTTCTTTCAATTACCTTGCAGCACAGGATGAGGGTCATTTTGGAAGTAAGGATTACACAAAGTCGGGCCTCGTTGGTATTCTTTATGATTTAAAACAATATACGGATGGAATGCCCACAGGCTATGATAATCCTCAGTATTGGAATAAGGTTTCAGAATTCCTGGAAAATGATTGGAACGAATCGACGCTGGATCCGTATACTCGCACATCTCGATCAGTGTATGCTTCTCGGCTCTTTATTCCTTCAATGAACTCTAATAAGGCGCCATTGGCCTTCGGAGTGGAGGACAGCATTCAGGCACCCCGTTGGTTGATCCACTATAAGGGGCAGGTCCGCGTCCCCGAAGATGGCATTTACTCGATCTGTGGTTTTGCAGATGATCTGTTGGTTGTTCGTGTTAATGGTGAAATTGTGCTGCTCACTCGATGGAGTGGGCGGAAACCAAGTGATCCTTGGTCGAGCGCGACTGCTACGGGATTTTGCATTCATAATTTCGGGCAGCATTATAAATGCGGGCAGCACATGGTCTATGGCGATCCCATTGCTTTTAAGGCGGGTGAGATTATCGACCTCGACATACTTTTAGCAGATCACGGAGGTCGCTTTGCCGCTTGGCTTTACGTTTTAAAGAAGGGAGAGGATTATTCGAGGCTGCAAGGAAGCCCAGTGCCTCCAATCCTTCAGTTTTCGAAAGAACCCGTTTCGATAGACGAGAGTTCTCCTTACATGCCTCCCCAGTCATGGTCTGTCTGGCAAGCGATACCTTGATTTTTTATTTAGGTGTTCGACGCATAGCTTACCTTAAGCCGTTGCTTTCAAGAAAACTGTATAGCCACTTTTCATAATTTTTCCCGTTTTTCCTGAAATTTGTAACTTTGATTATCAAAACTTTACAAATCCAAACATGAGCCCAAATTGACTTTTAATCAATTGGTTCGGGGTTCAAGTCCCCGACGGCCTACCATCTTATAAATGCCGCTAGTCCTTTCAGATTAAGGGATTAGCGGTTTTTTTGGCGCTACGACGACTGCTCCGAACAAGTCTGTATAGCCACTTTTATAGCCACTTTTTTTGCGATTTTGCCACAAAATTTGCCCCTCAGCAAAGGGGCTATTTTTCAAAAGCCTGACCTCCGTAGAGCTTCTTGGCCCACCGATTGAAGAGGTCAGCCAGCTCCTGCGGCGCATCTTTATCCGCGTAGTATTTATCAGTGGTCGCCCGATCTTTGTGCCCCATCCTGTTGTGCGTCAGGTCAATCCCATGCCCCACATTGCAAGCTGAAGCAAAAAGTTTACGTAGCTCGTAGCAAGGGCGATCCACTCCAGAAAAGAAGTTGTCACGCAAATAGGGGTTAATTTCGCCAAAAAGATCGACTGTCCGCTGGGTCTTGTGCCCGGAAAGCAAATAATCGGATCCGTTCTCTCTGCAGACATCGAGTAAATGCCGCCCGAGCTCTGCTGGAATTTTAACCCGTCGCACCTGGTATTGCTTCGGCACGAAGTCTTCGGTGACTTCGATACAGACCTTCCAGTAACCGCTATCCTGTAATTTATCCTTTTTCAGCCACTTCGTTTCTCCGGGACGGAGGCCGACAAAAAGTCCGAGCATCAACACCAGGTATTGGTCGGGATTCGATTTCCCGAGCTTCGACAGCACCTCGAAGAGTCCCTCGATGCACTTGAAGCTGGGTAGCGTGTATCTGGAATCAGCGACGGTCAGTTGAGAGGTATCTTTGAACTCATGAGGAAAGGCGAACTTGAGCTTCGCTCTGGTAAAGATCTTCTGTCCTTTCTTCGAAAATATTGATTTCGCCTGCCTGAGCGTAGAATTAGCGCTATTACTCCTTCTAAGTTTTTCCAATTCATCAATGTCGTCGAAATCACCGCCTGCTCCTAGCATTGCGTCCTGGAAGCGGTAAACCAATTCGCCAGACAACGCCGAAAGCTGGCGGCCAAAGAGATCCGCCTCTATGTCATTAATCTTGGTTTTCTTCGGGTAGGTCAGTCCCATCCCCATTTGCATTACCTTGCGCAGCTGATTCACATTACGCTGGGCAGTTTCATACTTAAAGCCAATAGACGGGCTCTTGGCACCATTCAAATATGCGGCAATGAGCTTGGAAATCGGAATATCGAAGTCCACCTCGGCCTCTGTCACCTCACTGAAACCTGAAAATTTAACAGAAGAAGACTCTTGTCCTGCGCCATCTCCCAAAAGTCTCTCTAATCTTTTAGATTCAGGATGGAACTCGCTTAGTATTTCCACTAGCCCAATTTTGGCTTCCGCCTTCCGCTTGATTCGCTTCGCAATTTCCCAGGCCTTGGTGCGGTCGTAACCTAAACCGAACATAGACCTAATCCCCGACACCTGCAGACGAAAATACCACTTTCTCCCAAAACGCCCCTTTGTCTTAATCCGGCAAATCCTGACCCCATCCTTAGAATACCGCCCTTCGGAATTCTTTGGGCGTCTGAATTTTTGGCTCAATTTAAATATTTGTTTTTCATTCTGACCGAATCGGATCATTGCTCCGACCGTTCTTAATTGTTGAGGGTTTAGTTCGAGTAGATGATCAACTTCTTCGACTTCGACGAACTTGAGGTACTTCTCTACGAACTCCGATCCGTCACAATATGCACGTGCGACTCCGACAGGTACAGATGTCAGATTAGCAGAAAGTGCTACATCGAGTAATTCTTTAGCATTCGCCGTGTCCGCAGAGTCGACGGTAGCCCTGATCCGATCCTTCAAGATTTCGGAATCGGACTCCTTTGAGCTGCTATTTTGGGTGGAGGCCACCCTAATGTACTGAGAAAAAAACGTCTAGATCAAAGAACTTTTCGCTTTTTGTGCAGATTCTTCCGAAAATACTGGTGATTGCTGATTATTCGCTGCCCTATAAGGCTCGCTTGCCCGCCGACCATTGAAAAAACCCTCGAATCGGGCTGAAGGATTAGTTCTCCAGATAGAGAAACTTGGGTTTTTTCGCCATAATTCTTAAATATCTAACTCTAAACGATCGAAAGACCCTCAGCATGTGCTTTTTTTGAGGGGGAGATGCTTCACAGATGACTCAAGGTCACTTTTCCGCATGCATGTTCAAAAACGACGAAATCGCAAAATTCGCCTTGGACATAAAGAGCACACCCGTCATCGGTGCTTGCGCTTAACGTCTTCTCAACTAGGAGAAAATCCTGCCACATCCGGAAAAGCACTGCTTCAACACCTACATCATCAATTTGCGGATTCAACTGATGTCGGAGGCCACCGGTGATCTGAAGAAAGTCGAACGGATACACATCCGGCAAGTCCCACAAGTCCCGCACAGGAGTAATCTGTTTGGCGTCGATATATTCCCGATAAGTGGTCGAAATCATGACCCTGACTTCGTCATGGTGATTGATCGAAACAATTTCCTTCTCTCCATCAAGATGAAGACGGATTTCAAATCCCGGCTGCAAAGCGTTACCCACTCTCTCAGGTTCCGCGTATTCAACGAGGGTAACATCCTCAACCCCTCCGCCGAGGTCGTTTAGTACGGCCGTCACGGCCTCCGACTCGAACTTGAACAATCTGCTTCCTCGGTCGAAAAGAGAGAGCGCATACTGATCGCCCCCTAGTCGATAAAGTTGGCGCGGGCTACCGGACGAGC
>Ga0306899_1000627_pt1 | contig 16656 bp, 17 predicted proteins | sample AntRauMFilla3764_FD_190407 | JGI IMG/M metagenome (GOLD analysis project Ga0306899, IMG submission 190407) | Saline lake microbial communities from Rauer Islands, Antarctica - Metagenome Filla 3 #764 (v2) (version 2) | ecosystem: Environmental > Aquatic > Non-marine Saline and Alkaline > Saline ... | reverse complement strand
TTCGACTTTGGAGGCGAGGCTTTGCAATCTGGGGAGGTTATTCATAGTATGATTTTTTCGTAGCAGTGCACTTCAACCGCCGCTAGCAGAATCTACACAGTTGGCTCTTGCGTGATCTGGCGGCTGAAGCACGCCACTACCCAATCCTTTCGATATTGAGGTCCACCTCCATGGTCGAGGCGACGGAGGTCTTGGAAAAATAGTTACCTTGAATCGGCTCGATAAACTTCGGGTTGTGCGAAACGGCGCAGGGAATGAAGAAACTGTTGGCCATGATGCCGTTTGTCGGATCGAAGCCCCTCCATCCGGCACCGGGCAGATAGACCTCAGCCCAGGCGTGCATTGAGCCGACCGCACGATTATAAACGTGGTCACTCCCCTCCCCGACCGGCGGGTCGTAAAGATAACCGCTGCAGAAGCGGGCGGCGAAACCGATCTGGCGCAGGATGGCGATAAAGAGCACCGCCATGTCGCGGCACGAGCCGGTGCGTAATTGCAGGGTCGTATCCGGTTCCTGGATACCTTCTTCGTCGCGCCGAACATAGCTGATATCACGGCGCACCGCTGCATTGATCTCCGAAACAAACTGCACTAAGTCGCTGTGTTGCATCGGACTCGGCACGGCCTGGTAAAACCAGTCGAGCGCCTTATGGGCTCCCTTTCCGGCCCCCGCTTCAAGGAAGGATTTGAGCGAGGACAAGTCGGGCTCGCGGTAGCTGAAGGGATAGGCGGTGGCGTGGCTGTCTAAAATAAAGTCGAAGGGGTTTTCCTCCTGCAGGTCCAGCTCGATCCGGGTCTCGAAGGCAAGCGTCTGCGATTCGGTGAGCCCGAAGTTGCAGTTCAGGACAATATTCCCGTAAGCGTCGCGCACCCAGCGCTGCGTCGACTCGGGCGTGGTCGCTACCTCGAAGCGAGCGACCTGACGGCGGTGACTATCGAGCGGGCGCAAAAAGAGGGCGTGGTCGCTAAAACTGACCGGGCGCTCGTAGTGATGCCGCGTGCTGTGTTGAATGCTTAATTTCATACGAGTTTTGTTGATGAATCCGGTTTTCGTTCGAGAGAGACGATGACATTTAGCCTTTGGTCGCTGGCACCTTTGTAGGTGCCCCGCATGGGAGCTACATCGCTGTAGTCACGACCTGCGGCGACTTCGACGTGCCGCTGGCCGACAGCTTGATTATTCGTCGGGTCAAGCCCCCACCATGTGCCCCCGGGCAGATAAGCTTCCACCCAGGCGTGGCTGGCAGCTGCGCCGACCAGTTTGGAATCACCTTGCTCGGGGTCAAAGGCCTCAATGTAGCCACTCACGTAGCGGGCGGGGATGCCGTTGCTGCGCAGGATGGCTAGCATCAGGTGAGAAAAATCTTGGCAGACACCGCGACGCTGGGCGACGACGTCAGAGATCGGGGTGGAGATGTCGGTCTCGCCGGAGCGGTATTCAAAGTTTTTGTAGATCCAAGTATTGAGCGCGAGGAGCGACTCGCCAATCGTCTCCCCCGGATGAAAGAACTTTTTGCGTATCCGGTGATGCTGGTTGAGCGGCACGTGGTGGCTGGGCTCCATGAACTCGAAGAGTTGATAGCGCAGGCTGTTATAGATCTGCCGGGCTTCGGCAATCGACACCTCAAGCGCAGTTGAGGAGGGCTTGACCTCGAAAGTTTCGACCTCCGCCTCGGAGGTGACGGTGAGCGCACTGTGCCGGTAGGGAATGGAAAAGAATTCCACGTGGTTGCCAAAATAATCCACGTAATGATCCACTTTCGGCTGTGGGCTGACCAGGAGGCGGCGACTGAGAATACGCTGCGAGGCATTATCCCGGGGCCAGACGCGCAGCTCGGCGAAGGACTCGGAGGCCGGCACGGCGTATTTGTATTCAGTGGTATGGGAAACGCGAAAGCGCATTTAGTGTAAGGATGTGGGATGCTGGTGACTGAAGAAAATATCCTCGATGCGCACGTGCAAGGCTTCGAGTTGCTTCGAGAGGGCTTCGAAGGCTACGGATGCCTGCTCCTTTACCTGCGAGGGCACTTTGAACTCAACCTCGCCGGCGTCGAGTCGCTCGACCTCGCCGAAGCGCTCTTGGGCCAGAGGAAATTTGTCCAACGCGTCGAGTAAACTGCGAATCTCATTTTGAATCTCTGCGCTGATCGAGGGATGAACGTCGGAAGCGAGGGTGCCGATGGCGTAATCCAAATTGCGTAGGCAGAAATTGACCGAGCTGGGCACATGCCTGCCTTTGAGGATGAGGCTGAGAATACGGTCGATGTAGGCGCGTGAGCGGAACTCCCGCCGGTAGGCATCGAGCGAGCCGAGCAGGCGGAGCAGCGCGGTCAAATCGGTATTTTCTTCATCGGCCTCGTGATACGATTCGAGGATGCGGGGCATGGCCACCTTGAGTAGGCCCAGCGTGCCGACAGCGCGTTCGAAGAAGACGCCGACCCGGAAAAACTGCCAAGTATCATCGTGCGGCATGGTGCGCTCGGCGGTCCCGTTGAAGCGGGCCACTTCGCTCACCATGCCTTGGCAGAGCTGGGCCAGCCGCCCGCGGGTAACGCTGCGCTTGCTCGCCTGTTTGAGAAAGAGGGAGATGTCTTCCAACACTTCGCGACACTCCGGGCTGATGATTTCGCGGACATTCTCCAGAGAGTTGCGCGCCGAGTGGATGCAGGCCCGCACCGAGGACCTTTCGTTGGCATCGAGAAGCAGGCTCTTAGAGAGGGCCAGCGTGTCGCGCGGGGGCTGCTTCTTTTTGGTCAAGCTCGTCTGCCCGGTGGCGGCCGCCACAGCTTGCAGCAAGGGCCAGTAGGTGCGCTGCTCCGAGCGGGGCATCTGGTCCCAACGCAGGCGTTCCAGAGTGTGGAACTGCCGCGCGGTGTTTTCGGCCCGCTCCAGATAGCGGCCCGCCCAATAGAGCGATTCCGCCACCCGGCTGCTGATCGAAAAGCGCTTACCGGAACCTGTGGGCGCCCGCTTGGGGGCGATGTCCTCGATCATACTGTCCGGCACCCAGACATCTTTGAGGCCGTCGGTGACAATACTCAGACGACGGGTGCGTGGGCGCTGGCTCTTTTGCTGCGCCATGCCGCCGGGCAACACTATGGGCTCCTTACCAAGTATGTAAAAGACACGCAGGTGGGAACCAATGGGACTGAACTCGCCCTCCTTGAATTGGGGGAGCAGCGCGGGCTCGGGCAGTCTTTGCGCAACGAAGTAGTCCGGCTTTCGTCTGGCCAGGCGCTCCAGTGAGGCCGCACTTTTTCCGGGATGCGCCCCACATAACTGCCAAATACGGTCGTTATCCTGCACGGGTTTCAGCACAAACTCATCAAGGTGCTCGCTTACGTAGTCCATCTGGTCGATGTCCCCTAAGTGGTAGGTCTCGACCGTGCGAAGGATCGGACTCTCATTGCGGTAGCGGCCAATGATCCGGTCGCTGTAGCGGAGCAGCGCACGGTTATCGGCGACTCCTGCGCCCGGGGCATTGACAATAGCCACATTCCCCTGACGCCAGACATTCATCAAGCCCGGAACGCCCCGCGCACTGGCATGGGGCACGGCGATGGGGTCCAGCACCGAGCTTTCCACCCGACGATACACCACGTCGACCAGCTCTAGGCCGCGAATCGTCTTCAGATATAAATGGCTGTCCCGGACCAGCAAATCCCCCGGCTGCGCGATAGAAATCCCCATGTGTCGGGCGATAAAAGCCTCCTCGAAGTAGGCCTGTCCCGGCTGCCCGTGGGTTAAGAGCAGGACGTGGGGGTTCTTCTTATTCGACTGGGCACGCAGCATTTCCAGCAAGTAGGTGCTGAAGCTGGCAACCGGGGCCACATCGGCACACCCGTAGAGCTCGGGAAAAACCTGCGAGAGAATTCGCCGGTTCTGCAGAACGTGCGAAACACCGAAAGGCGTACCCATGTGATGCTCAACGATCTGCCAGTCTCCGTCACCCGCATCGAGAAGATCGAAGGCACCAAACTGCGAATACTCACCGTCAGGCACTTCGATCCCGCTCAACTCGCGCAAAAAGGCCGGGTCCCGCAAGACAAGGTCATGAGGAATCACCTTATCCTGCAAGATGCGCTGCTCGGCATAAAGGTCCTGCGCAAATGCATTAAAGGCCAGTGCCCGCTGCACCACACCCGCCGAAATTCGCCGCCAAGCCTCCTCTCCGATTGAGAGCGGAAACAAATCCAAACGCCAGGGGTTGACCGAGACGCGGGTGGAGGCGACATCGGAGAATTGCAGGCCCAACTCTTCGATCGCGTGGTTGAGCCGCCGCTGCCGCTGCAAAAGGTCCGACTTCGGGCACTCGCGGAGCAGCTCGACGATGGGCGCAAAGGCCGCGCGTGGCTGACCTGCCGAATCAAACGCAGCCGAAGGCCCCCTTTCGCAAAATTCGTGAAAGGGATCGGTCGTGCTGCCAGTTAAATCAGAAGTTCGCATAAAAGGGTGAACATGGTTGGGCCATGGGAAAATTGTAAGCCTAATTCTTATTTATGCGAGTTGCTCAACTTCGACCGAGACCTCCATTGCCACCTGAGCCTGGCCGCGGTAAGAGCCGGCCAGGGGGCGCACATCGGTGTAGTCGCGCCCTGCGCCCAGCTTGATGTAGCGCTCGCCGGCCCGGCGATTATGGGTCGGATCGTAGGCCACCCAGCCGATCGCCGGGAGGAAACATTCGACCCAGGCATGGGAGGCCGTCGTATCATCGGCTGGGCGAGCAGTGGCCCGTTCAACATGAAAATACCCACTCACATAGCGGGCGGGAATTCGCACCGCACGGCAGAGCGCAATCATGATGTGGGCAAAGTCCTGGCACACCCCCCGCCGCTGCTGAAAGACTTCCTCGATTCTGGACTCCACATGTGTGCTCCCGGAGACGTAGTTGAAATGCTCAAAAATGTAGGCCATGATGGTCATGGCCTGCTGCCGCACATCGTCGATTCCGCCTACGATCCCCTCACCTTCGTGCTGCCACATTGGCCCTAGCGCGACGCGGGGGCTAGCGCTCAAAAAGTCGTAATACCGCTCGTCCCGCTCTAGACCGGATAAGGCACTCAGCGGCGAAAAAACCGAAAAATCCCGGACATCCGCGTAGGTCTCCACCACCGAGCGCGCTTCAACCGTAAGCGAATCGTGCGGCTCCATCACTTCAAAATGGTGAACTTGATTGGTATAAAAATCTAGACGGCGCAGGATGCTGTCACTCCGCGGTGTGATCTGCAGATTAAAGCTCAGGCATTGCTGAAAATTGTCCGAGACGGGACAAAGATGCCCGTCATTGAAGCTCTCGCGGACGGGTTTGCTATAGCGATAGGCAGTAGTGTGGCATACGGAAAATTTCATTGGAGAATCGAAGCCTGGAATTCACTCGTGGGAGGAGTTGAGCCTATTGAAGAGAGATGAGCTACGCTCAACCATCGCCCCAAATCGAGCGTATTACAACTGTATGCAGCAACGACTACTGTTGCTGCTGCTGTTGTTGTTGCGCGGCGATCTCCGTGGCCATATCCAGGCGTGGGTGGAACATATAGTTATCAAACATAGCCTTCCCTATCTCGACAAAGCGGTCTTGCAGCTGCACCAAATACTCGTGCAAGCCGGACTTAAAAGCGTCGTCGATATTGCCGAAAGTCAGGTCGCTGATCAGCCGACCGGAGACTCGTTCTACGGCGTTTGAATAAAAGCCCGGGTTGCAGCCGGAGATCCGGTGCAAGTTTATGTCGAGATGGCGGACACAGAAGAGGATCGAGCGTGGGAAGTCCTGGTTGAAAATCAAAAAGTCGGATACCTTGAGCGGATTCACACTGCTCACATAAAGGCTGTGATAGGCCTCAAAAGCACTACACGAACGGAGAATCGCACCCCACTGAACCGCATCGATCGCCCCACCGACGTCTTCCACGCTAGGCAGCAACATGTGGTATTTAATATCCAGAATACGGCTCGTCTTATCCGCCCGCTCAAGGTATTTCCCCACTTGCATGAAGTAAAAACCTTCGGAGTGCGGAAAGGTCGAATTCGTCATCCCCTGAAATAAGTGACTATAGTCCTGAATCTGCTTATAGAATTCGTAAGGCCCATCGTCCCAGACCTTCTTCGCATTATTCGACTTCAAGAAAAGATAGGCATCGTTCAGGCATTGCCACATCTCCGTCGAGAGTTGATCCCGAATCATGCGGGCGTTTTCCCGCGCAGAAAACATGCAGGAAATAACGGAGCTCGGATTACTCCGGTTAAAAGTAAGGAAGTCGGTCACGCTTTGTGAATCAGCTTGCTCGTAGAGCTTGTAGAAGAGTTCCTCCTCGCCGGCTGCGCGAATGATGGGCTCCCAGTGCTCTTTCAACTTCGTGTCATCCATCGCTTCGAAATCGAGCAAAAGCTGGAGATTGACATCGAGCAAACGCGCGATGTTTTCGGCGCGCTCAATATAGCGGCTCATCCAGTAGAGAGAGTCAGCAACTCGTGAAAGCATAGTTTGTAAAGGGTTGGCTGGAGTTTAAAGAGATGGGTGAATCTGTCCGAGTAAAGTTCGTAGCATGAAGCTTCAGCGAACGATGGTCGACTGAGCTGCGAAACGTTCGCTGAAGCTTCACGCTACGGGAGATGGGTCGAGCAAGGCGCATGAAAAAAATGGCTCATTCATCCGAGTAGAGCACCCAGGTGTCCTTGCTGCCACCGCCCTGAGAGGAATTGACCACCAGCGAACCTTTGCGTAAGGCCACACGGGTCAGCCCGCCCGGCACGATGGAGGTCTTTTCGCCGCATAAGATGTAAGGCCGTAAATCCACATGGCGGCCCTCGAAGTCTTCGTCACACCAGGTGGGGTGACGGGAGAGCATGATGGGTGGCTGGGCGATAAAGTTGCGCGGATCAGTTTTAATCAGCGCACGGAAGTCTTCGATCTCCTGCTTCGACGCCTTGGGGCCGATGAGCATGCCGTAGCCGCCCGCCTCGTTGGCCGATTTCACGACAAGCTGGTCGAGGTTGTCCATGATGTATTTGAAGTCGTCGTCCTCTGAGGCGAAGAAAGTCTCCACCTGCCCGATGATCGGCTCTTCGCTGAGGTAGAAACGAATCATATCCGGCACAAAGGCGTAGATCAGCTTGTCGTCGGCGATGCCCGTCCCGACCGCATTGGCGATGTTGACGTTACCCGCGCGGAGGGCATTGATGAGCCCAGGCACGCCCAGCATGGAATCTGCCCGGAAGACACTGGGGTCGATAAAGTCGTCGTCGATTCGGCGGTAGATCACATCCACCTGCTGCAAGCCCTGCGTCGTGCGCATATAGACTTTAAAATCGCGCACCACCAAATCACTCCCCTCCACGATCTCGATGCCCATCTGCCGGGCTAGGAAACAATGCTCAAAATAGGCTGAGTTAAAATGCCCCGGCGTGAGCAGGACACAGACCGGGTTTTCTTTAGCATGGGGTGCCACATGCTGCAGGGTTTTAAGCAATTCCTCCGAGTAATTCTCGACCGGCCGAACCCCCGCCCGGGGGAAGAAATTAGGGAAGGCCCGCTTCATGGCCTGCCGGTTTTCCAATAAATAAGAAACGCCGGAAGGACTGCGGGCGTTGTCCTCTAGGACAAGGTAGTTACCCTTCTCATCCCTGATCAAATCCGTACCACAGATATGAATGTAAACATCCTTCGGCAATTCCACATTCATAAACTCCCGCCGAAAGTGCTTCCCCGACAGGATATAGCTGGCCGGAATGATGCCCTCCTTGATAATGCGCTGCTCTGAATAGACATCCTTCAGAAACATGTTTAGCGCCTGAATACGCTGCGTGAGCCCTCGTTCCAAAAACTCCCACTCCGACTTGGGGATGATGCGCGGCATCAGATCAAAAGGAAAAATCTTCTCTGTGCCCTCCTCTTCACCGTAGACCGTAAAAGTAATGCCCTGCCGCAGAAAGGAAAGATCCACCGCCTGCCGCTTTTGCTCATAGTTCTCTGCCGTCAGGCCCTTGAGACGCTCAAAAATCGCTCGGTAGTGCGGGCGCAGCGAGCCGTCCGCAGAGAACATTTCGTCGAAGAATTCATCGGTGGCGTAGTTTTCGAAAAACATAAATTGGGCAGGGAATTGTATTTATTGAAAGACTATAAGCAATTTACCTGCCGAATCCACAAAAAATCCATGAAACCTGTTTACCGCCCAAAATCAAGACCAGGAGTCGGGAAACTTAAAACACCCTCTCGAACAAAGGGAGTCCGATGGGATCAGTCCAATTTGCCTTGTTTTTAATTATTTCCATGGTTAAGAAAACAGTGAGGCATACCGTAATTTTTGGGTATAATTTATCATACTGTAGATTCTTTTTTTTTTATTTTCGAGTAGCTCTGCGACACAGTCAATCACTACCTATTCAGGCCCTCTATTTAAACGAGAGGCGACTAAAGATTGAAAAAACAAGGTAAATTGGACTGGTTGGCTTCCCTAGAAGAATGGTGAAGTTTGAGTGGTGAAGTTTGAGGTGGGAGATTAAGGGAAAGTTGGAATGACACGGCGCAAGAAGTCATCAAATAAGGGCACTGTGAAATCTAAGTCGCCATGCGTGGGACTATAGATCATTCCTTTGTGAATGAGTTTCGCTCTGCGCGGGCTTAGGCTGCCGACTTTGAGGCCTAGCTTATCGGCAATATCAGCAATTGGGTATGGGCCTGCGCCATTGTCGGCCATTGCTCGCAACAGCGTTTTCTCACTCGGAGTGAGTCGATCAAAGCGCACACGAAAGAAATTTTCATCTAATCGCTTGAGCGTCCCTTTAGTTCCATCCTGAACGACTTTCAGGGTGATGGGCGAACTTTCGGCGTGATTCCATGCTTGGTAGCCCCATTCTTGGATAAAATAGGGATAGCCTTGAGTTAGTTTGACAATCGCATCCACTGCTTCGGGCTCAAATGCGGCCCCTTCTTCCTCGGCTGGGTCTGTCAGTGCACGGCCAGCATCTTCTGGCTTAAGTGGGCCAATGATTGGGAAGCTGAAGAGTCGTTCGGCATAGGATTTGGAATCGCCCGCGAGTCTCGGCAAAATAGGTAAGCCTGCCCCGACAAGCACCAAAGGTAATTGACGCTGCTGCATCCTGTGCATGGCCATAATCAAAGCGCTGAGTTCCTTCTCCTTGAAATATTGAATCTCGTCGATCAGCAGTGCTACGGCAGTTTTGCGCTCTTGGGCCGCCTCTGCAACGACCGTCAGTAAATCGGGTAAATCGATTTCCAAGTCGCCACTATCTGCGGTGCCTTTCTCTGGGTTTATATCCAAACCAATTGGTATATCGTCGAAAGTGACTTTAACGCTGCTTACGAAGCTTTTCAAGACGGCTAGTCCGCGGCGGACAGATTCTTTAGTGCCTTCCATTCGGTCGAGCTTGTAAAGGAGCGAGCGCAGTTGTGGGGCTAAGAAGTAATTATAGGACACCCATATCATTAAAGAGCAAAGCAAACGAATATAAACTGCCATCAATCTCGAAGCCCATAGCTTAAAACTTTGCCCTTTCGACCAGCTTTGGCCCTTTTCCCGGGCCCGGGCTAGGATCAACTCCAGTGGACCGGCGATCCGATAAAAAAGACCGCCGCAGCGGTGAAGAAAGAACTCGGAAACGACTATCCAAAGTGGGGGGAGCTTCCAGCTCGCCAATCCGAATCGAAAGCTCGCCAATCCGAATCAAGGAGCAAGATGCTCCCTCCACAATCACTTTGCCTCGTGATTGCTGGGACTTCGACCAGATCCATGTGCCTTCAGTTATTCGCTCCATTCTCGTATCCGTTTATCAATTTCATTCACAGGCAGCCGAATGTTCGAATCCTTCAATAATCGAAGCTTAATAACGGCATCCGATCGCGAGCAAATAGCTTGCTCGACCAGTGCGTCAAAGACCCAGAGAATCCCGCAAACCTCAACCGCTTGAGCACGAGCCGTTCGCCTCAATTTCCCGTCACCAGTCAACAACCTCGCTGCGCGATCCTTGGCTAACTTCAAAACAGAACGATCTTGAACACTAAGCCCATTCGCGTCCATAGCCTGAAGTTGCAAATACTCCAAAGTGGTGATCTCAATGACTTTTAATTAATTCCGCTGCACGACACCTTCACACAGCGCTTTCTGAGTGGGGCGAATAATCTCATCTAGCACCAATGAACTAGTATAGACTTCGATGTCCAATTTGAAAAAGCCGTCAAAGATATCGCATGCGATTAGATCGATGATGATGTTCGCATCTTGAATGACGACGCTCATGCTACGATCAAACAGTCTTCACGAAATGCTTCGTATGACTGATCCATAAGATAAGCGGCCTTCGTGCCAGAAATGACCTCCTCCGCATAGCTGCGAAGCACCAGCTGACGGAAGCGTTGAGGACGCTCAGACATCGCATAAGCTCCCGGCTCATTCTTCCGAATTCCATGTTGATTGCAAGCGATGATGAATCGACGATGTCGATCTTGAGACCAGATACCCAGATCCTTCGCTCGATATGCGATGGCACCGATGGAGACACCCCACTCCTCCTTTAAGCTGACTAGTTCCTGTAAAGTAATATGCACTCTTCGCTCCCCGAAGTGCGCTTTGAACGCCGTCTCGGGAAACAAGAATGCCGAAGCAAAGCGATTGCACAGCTTCTCTACGTCTGGCTGATCGACCGAGTCGGGAATTTGCAGAAATAAATGCCCCAGCTCATGCAGCAAAGTGAAGCGCAACCGGCACACATCGCCAACACTTCGATTGACCAACATAAATGGGATGCGACCCGCCCATGCTGCAAGACCATCAAAAGTATTGGGTGCATCCGCCTCCAGCACGCGCACGCCACGTTCTTCGAGCATCTCTACCACTTGAGATATAGCATTCCCTCCTAGATCCCACGCAGTCCGCAATCGCTCAGCGGCAGACTCTGCATCCGACAAGGATACCACCGGGAAATGGGCAAGAGGATTGTCAACTGATACGGAAAGGTCCGCGATCTCTTCAAGTTCTAGGTAGCGATCCAGCGCAAACTGTGCCTGCTCCAAAATGACCGCTTCCGCCTTCATCCCCAACTTCGACTTACGCTTGCGAAATTCCGGCTGTGCGATCGCCTCGCGGACTGGCTCAAAAAAGAAATCCAAACGCACTTTCAACGCTCGGGCAAGCGATTGCAACAGAGGCATCGCCGGGAGTGCGTCTCCTTTGCCTTTCTCCCAGTTGCTCAGAGTCTGATAACTCACCGCCTTCTCCAAGCGCTCAGATAGATCACGCAGCGATAGCCCAGACATCTTACGTGCTCCGGCTAAACGTCGCGGAAAAATAACCCAAAACTGTGCCTCCATGTCTTCCATTTGACAAAAATAACTTATTTCAAGGATTATGTCAAACAAATCAGCCAGCCTTCATTTCAGTCGGTTCGGCGATCATTTGAATTTATTGGTCTAAGAATTTCATCTTCAGTAGCTCAATCTGACGAGACTTTATTAGCAACAGCGACTGCATCGTTGATCGCATTGATCAAGAGATCCACATTCGTAGATGGGTTTTCCGGAAATGAGGTTCCCACCGCTTTATGGTGTTCTCTAACACGAGCAGCTGTTTTCACGGCAGCCGCCACATTCGCCTTAGTCACTAAAGGCACGATCAGCTTCTGGCTTTCTAATTTTTTCTCTCATAAATTTACATCCTCACCCAACAAACCAGATGGAATGAACGGAACCGCACCATAGCGCCCTGCCATGTAGCCACGCACCAGAGATTCCTTTTTCCGGGGCTTATAGTCAGTCAACGGATACAGATAGGTGCATCCTTCATCGCATTTATCGGCGAACCATACTTGGTCGCGACGAATCAGTCCAGTATCCAACAAGAGCGGATTGTGCGTTGTGAAGATCAACTGAGCACCCTGCGAATTTGTCGTATTACTGAAGACGAGTTTTAAGAGTGCCTGCACCATCAGCGGGTGCATACTGGATTCGATCTCATCGAGCCCGGCAATGTAGCCGTTCTCCAGGATGTCTAGCCATGGTCCAGCCAGTGCGAAGAACTTCTGAGTCCCTGAAGACTCATCGTCCCACTCCAACGAATACTCACGCCCCTCACTGCCACGGTGACCAAGCGAAATCTTGACATGCTTCTGGTCGATAATCTGTTTCACGATTTCGTCCGGCATATCATCGGGAAGATCGCTGTGCGTCAACTGGCGCTCACTCGCCTTCGCAGAGAGGATTCCTAAATCCGCATGCTGCAAGAGCCGGGTTAATTGCGCCCGCTTATTTGCGTCGCTCATGATTTTTTTCGCAGTAAAGCTCGGCGAAAGCGGTGGAAAGTCTGCATTCAACCGCAACATGCAGATATTGTCTTTAAACCAAAGATAGATGGGTTTGAGCTGCTCATCGTTGAATTTGACCGCAGTCGATAGATACAGCGCGTTATCCCGAGTATATTTCACCAAGTTTGCATCCCGCTTGTAGTCGGTCGGGCGCGCAGGTTCCCAAGTGTAGATGAGCGTTTCGTCATCCCAACTGCGCTCATACCAGACTTGCTCTCTCCCCTTAGGGAAAGCAGACAGCGACTCGTAAAGAATGCGTTCTTTGTTCAAGACCAGCACGAAGTGGTAGCGAATGCCTTCGACAACAAAGCGCAGTATGAACTCTGAGGGCTCATCCAACGTGGTTGCGTCAAACAAGAAAGGTTCAACTCCAGTAGAGTCACCCTCGTCGAGATCTGATGCCGAATCCTCTACCATATGAGCGACATAGCTCAAAGCCTTGAGCGTGTTTGTCTTACCTGCGGCATTGGAGCCATAGATTACCAAGCCTTTTAGCAGACGTATCTTTGCGAATTCTGCCCCCGCCAGCTGCGGATCAATCAATGCCTCTAACAGCGTCTCATCACGGTTATTGGCTACAAAACTCAGCTTTTGCTCTTCGCGAAAGGATCTGAAGTTTTTTACTGAAAAGTCGATAATCATCCCGAAAGATTTAATCAAAAATCAAACAAGTCAACTTATATGCACATTTATCGCTCAGAGCCGGACTTAGCTGCACGCGCGCTGCGCAGTTTTGAGTGCTGAGAACTCTAAACTAAGAACTTTGAACCGCTCCGCGCTAATCCAAAACACATTGAATTATTTGTATTTTGGGCCTCTGAGGCTCGATTGCTTTAGGTAGCGGATGAATCCGCCGATCTTTTTGGCACACTCATCGGTCAATTTGTAGTATTTTTGAAAGTGCGCTTCGGTCATGGCTTTGGTTTGTGCTTAGGCTTTACCTTCGAAGTTTCTGGGGGGGGCAGGTCTTTTACCGCTTCGTCAAAGTCGGACTTGAGAGTTCGGTCCTCTTGGAGGCGGAACTCGACGAACTCCAGTTCCGCGTGTATTCGGGCCAGATCAGCAGAAACCTTGCCCGCGTTTTTTAGCAACTGGCGGTCGTTGAGCATGAGAAAGCCTTCGAGCTTGGTGATCCAGTCTTGCATGGTCATGGGGATCCTTCGCTCCGCTTGGGATTGGGCGAAGATTAAATATTGCTCCACGAGATTATTTAGGCCGCGTAGTTCCTCTTCGCTCAGGTAGTTCTTGGCGATACTGACATCGGCTTTGCGGATGCGGGCTCCTTGCCAGTTGGTCAGCCCCATGTTGGGCAGGCTGCGGTCGGCTCGGGATTTAATGACCTCAGCGGCGGTCTTCCCGTGAATTGCGTAGTGAACCTTATTTTGCACGGTCGCGTAGAAGGTCTGGGTCAAGGGAGCATCCTTTTTGTAGTCGATGCTGGTGGTGTAAATGTCGGTGATTTTTTGGTAGAACCGTCGCTCGCTGGTTCGAATGTCCTGAATGCGGCGGGTCAGTTCGTCAAAGTAATCATTCGCCACGTCGGGATTTTTGAGCCGCTCGTCATCTAAAACAAAGCCTTTGACAATGTATTCCTTGAGTTTGTCCGCAGCCCACTGCCGAAAGCGCACCGCCATCGGGCTGCGCACCCGGAAACCAAGCGCCAGCACCATGTCGAGATTGTAAAACTCCACCTCCCGGGAGACTTCGCGTTGGCCCTCGATTTGAACTGTTCGGAATAACCGAACAGTTGCTGCCTTCTCCAGCTCGTCATCTTCGAAGATGTGCTTGATGTGCTCGCTAATCGTCCCCTTCGCTTTGCCGAAGAGTTCGGTGAGCTGCTTCTGGCTCAGCCAGACTGTTTGGTCATCCAGACGCACGTCCAATTTGGTGCGCCCGTCCTCGCTCTGGTAAAGAATAATTTGGCTCATGCTATACGGTTCCCTCCTTCATAGCGATCCCAGCCCTTCGACTTAGCATCTCTTTTAAACTCATCTCGAACTTCTCCAATAAGAGAATTAAAATCGACACTGCCCTGCCACCTCGAAAGTAATTATAGGACACCCATATCATTAAAGAGCAAAGCAAACGAATATAAACTGCCGTCAATCCCGAAGCCCATAGCTTAAAACTTTGCCCTTTCGACCAGCTTTGGCCCTTTTCCCGGGCCCGGGCTAGGATCAACTCCAGTGGACCGGCGATCCGATAAAAAAGACCGCCGCAGCAGTGAAGAAAGAACTCGGAAACGACTATCCAAAGTGGGGGGAGCTTCCAGCTCGCCAATCCGAATCAGGCAGGGAGCAAGATGCTCCCTCCACAATCAAAGCCCGATGCGGCAGACAATGGCATCCCCCTGCAAGTTTGGTATGACGAAAACCCGAACGACATAGTCGACTTCGAATATCTCATCGGTCAATTCGCTGCGGGCTCCAGTAAGAAAGATGGCGAGTTCTACACCCCGCAGCAAATCTCCAACATTCTCTCCGCTATCGTTACGCTCGAAAGCCAGGAGCCCAAAACGGGCAAGCGGGACAAGCTCGACAAGATGCTCAACTTCACCTGCGGCTCTGGCTCGTTGCTCCTCAATATCCGCAAGAAGATAGTGGATGCGGGCGGCACGATTGGCAAAGTCGAAGAGATTTTCGAGACGGGCTCTCACCTCATCCAGAGCCAAGGGTCTGGTATTTGCGGAGGATTATCGATTCAAGTCTCCCAGCGGTGCCGCCGCAGTTATCAGTGGCAGCCACGCGAACAGCTGGCTTGAATTGAAGAACGAGCCAGGAAAGACCTTGAAAGAGGTTAAGCGGGAGGAATAGTGTGCTCGAAAGAACTTCCTTGAAACTACTCGAAGCACGTTGAGAGCGAACAATAGGCAAATTCGTGGCCTGGAAAAACTATTTTAGCATTCAAATTGCTGGTAAAGAACATCTTATAAATCTGATCATAAGATTTGCCTTGAATTAACTTTTAAGTTAACTATGAACCTCGCGACTAAACATATACGAAAAGGCAGAAGTGCAATAATACGCGCCTTCGCCGACGAACATGACGGGAGGAAACGATGCAGAACACTAGAATTTGTGAAAGAAATGGGGCGACAGTTGCCGGACGAGCTAACAAAGCTCGCTCGGCTCTGGGACGATACCGCTCAAAACGGGCCTCCAAAGAACAACGAGAAGTTCAAGCCATTAAAGGGTTCGGACGGGATCTACGAGTTTAAGACAAGCAAATTACGCATGCTTTGCTTCAAAGACGAAGGAAGCTACATCATCTGCACTCATGGCTTCGTAAAGAAGTCACAAAAAACACCTAAAAAAGAAATCGCTACGGCCGAAAGGCTTAAAAAAGATTATTTCTATGCAAAAGAGAAAGGACACCTCACACATGAATAATGAACCCTATAGTGACTTCGACTCCTTCGAAGACTTGTTTGAACAGGCTGAAAAGCGGCTAGATTACAAAGTAGAAGGCGCGAAGAACGACTTTACCGAAACCGTGGTGCGGCGCATGGAAGAAACCGAGGTGACTCGGTCCGAACTGGCGGAGCGCCTAGGCAAGCAGAAGCCGCAAATCACTAAATTGCTTCGTGGAAATAACAACTTCACGATCGAAACGATGGTCGAGATTGCCAATGCGCTCGGGTGTAACTATCGAAGTCATCTAGAGCCGAAGGAATGCGAAGCGATGTGGCTCAACGTTACGCGTGAGAAGGTTAGTTTGCAGTCGGAAGATGAACCGATCTATTTCGAGGACGAAATGGAGAATTACGAAATCGAACTGGAGGACATCAACGATGGAAAAGTCGCCCCTACAGCTTGAGTCTTACGCCTTCGACAGGATCGAACTTAAGGCGCAGGAGGATCCAAATCCCAGCCACCACAACTTGATTACAGGGCAGGTGAATCACGGAGTCGCTCACGAAGACTCCCGACATTGGCACGTTACCCTGGAGCTCTCTTTGAAAGCCATCAAGGGAGAGACTCCTTTATATTTAGGCCGGATTGCTGCCGAGGGCGTCTTTCGGGTGCATCCGAACTGGCCGGAGGATAAGGTCGAAGCTCTGGTTTCGTCTAATGCACCGGCTCTGCTCTACGGTGCGATCCGGGAAATGGTTGTGAATCTGACGGGGCGGAGCAAGCATGGCCCAATCAACCTGAATACTGTTCGCTTTCCTCCAAATACGAAAGCTACGGAACGTGCATCCACTAAGAAACCCGAGGATTATTATAGGACACCCATATCATTAAAGAGCAAAGCAAACGAATATAAACTGCCGTCAATCCCGAAGCCCATAGCTTAAAACTTTGCCCTTTCGACCAGCTTTGGCCCTTTTCCCGGGCCCGGGCT
>Ga0306899_1000625_pt1 | contig 16704 bp, 19 predicted proteins | sample AntRauMFilla3764_FD_190407 | JGI IMG/M metagenome (GOLD analysis project Ga0306899, IMG submission 190407) | Saline lake microbial communities from Rauer Islands, Antarctica - Metagenome Filla 3 #764 (v2) (version 2) | ecosystem: Environmental > Aquatic > Non-marine Saline and Alkaline > Saline ... | reverse complement strand
ATGAGAATACCGGGGAGGACGGGTTTGTCACCACAGCGCCAGTTAGTAGCTTTCCACCGAATCCCTACGGACTTTACGACATCGCCGGAAATGTATGGGAAATTGTCGCGGATCGCTACCACCCGAATGCCTATTCGATGCGAGAAGAAGGTGAGTCCAATCCTACAGGACCGGACGCGGAGAGCCTTCGCAGGCTCGGCCAGCGCGTGCCCACTTACGTGACGCGAGGCGGTTCCTTCCTCTGTTCCGACAGTTGGTGCCGCGGCTATCAACCCGGCTCCCGGCAGTCGCAGGAAAAGGACTCTCCAGCCCATCACACCGGTTTCCGATGCGTAAAGGACCTTGAGTAAGGGGCTGGATTACGAAGAATTTATATGTCAATAGACGGACCCCTTCTCAAGGATGAGACAAAAGTAGTGGGAGCTTCCAGCTCCCTTTCCACCCGACCAACCGGGAGCTAAGACGCGGGTTAATACCATTCATAATTCAATGAACTCAATCCCTGGGAATGGAGCGGGCAAGCCTCCTCAACCACAGAGTTAATGGCATCTACCGTTTTCAGCCGTGCCATTAAGAGACTCGCCTTCACGGCATAACCACAATCGAGAACTTGAAATTCTTGAATTGCCACACTTCAGTCAACTCGGCACAAAAGCTCAGACCCGCCGTGGCATCCTCAGTGTAGACGACGAGCTGCTGAAAATACTAATCCGATGAACTCTGACGAACTCACCCTGTATCGCGACCTGCTCGGCGATATCAAGACCCGTGTTCGCGCTGCCCAGCACCGTGCCGCACGCTCGGCCAATGCTGAGATGATCCGACTCTATTGGGACATCGGTCGCCTCATTGCCACGCGCCAAGAAAAAGAGGGCTGGGGCGCGGGCGTGATCCCTCGGCTCGCACTGGGCTTGAAAAATGAGCTCCCCGAAGAAAAAGGATTTTCGGAGCGCAACATCAAGCGAATGCTCCGTTTTTACAAAGAGTATTCAGAGCTGCCGCCAAATATGCCACAAGCTGCGGCACTTTTGGAAACAAGCGATGCGCAGGCCTCGGCAAATGTGCCACAGCCTGTGGCACAATCGACCCCGCTCTTTCTGCGCCCCGTTATCCAGCGATCCGTGGCACAGATACCGTGGGGGCACAACATCCTGCTATTTGAGAAAATTCCGCATCTTCCCACCCGGCTCTGGTATGCCGAGCAAGCACTGGAACAAGGCTGGAGCCGCGATAACCTCGTGCATCAGATCAAGCACCAAGCCCACCAACGCCAAGGCGCAGCCATCACCAACTTCTCCAGCACCCTCTCGGAGCCCCATGCCGCACTCGCGGAAGGCCTGCTCAAGGACCCCTACCTGTTTGACTTCCTCACACTGGAAGAACCTTTCCACGAGCGTGAACTCGAAAATGGACTGCTCCGCCACTTGGAAAAATTCCTCCTAGAACTCGGGCGCGGCTTCGCTTTTGTTGGCCGCCAGTATCGGCTCGAAGTGAGCGATCGCGAATACTATTTGGACCTCCTTTTCTACCACTTGGAGCTGCGTTGCTTCATCGTGATCGATCTCAAAAAAGGCGACTTCAAGCCCGAATAAAAACTAAGCAGGGGTCATGTCGTTATCTTCGCATTGCGCTATTTAAATAAGTTAATTTATTTTGACCATTGGGAGGGGTCAGAAATCCCGAAGGGGTCGAACGAAAAATCTAAAAGATCCAAATCAAATCAGCCCTCCTAACTTCTGCGCCATCTGCGGCAGACCTCCGTCTAACTCCCGAATCTAGTATGAACGAAGACGCCTCCAATCAGTTGAATCATGATAGCTCTTGAAGGACTCCGCTCCTAGCGGATCTACGGCAGATCATTGACTGAGGCGAGGCGCAGGTGGTTGCTGACTTTGAGATTGTGTCACCGCTGGTGTCACAATTGCGCTGGACGCATTTCACGATCCTGATGCTGCTGCCCACGGAGGCGGCGCAGTTGTTTTATGCCAAGCAGTGCGCTGCACAATGCCCTAATTGAAATAAAGGAACGGTTGGCGGAGCAAAAACACAATCAAAGCAGTCCGAGCCTGGCCCGACTGCGTCCTGTGTAGCTCGTAGAGAGGCGCATGGATCCCCGCTCCGCAGCGGCGGGGTATTTGACCTTCACCACGGCAGGCGGCGGTTCGGCACTACGGTCGAAATGCGCCCCAAAATCTAATGGATACACACAACCCGACCAACCGCGAAATCGTGCGCCGTCCGAGGTAGGGTTCAACCCCATACCAAACCTTTCCCTTCGAGCGTAGTATAAATTGCCAGTGAATACACTCATTATGAATCAAACGAACACAACAAACCGCCGCCTCGTTCTAGCAGAACGCCCCACTGGAGCTCCCACAGAGCGCACGATGGCTCTCAAAAATGAAGCAATCCCTTCGCCTCAGGAGGGCGAGATGTTGCTACGCACGGAATTTCTTTCGCTGGACCCCTACATGCGTGGGCGGATGAGCGATACTCCGTCCTATGCACCGCCTGTCGGAATTGGCGAGGTAATGGTCGGAGGGACTGTCGCGCAGGTTGTCACATCGAATGTCGATGGCTTCCAACCGAACGACTGGGTGCTAAGTTACAACGGGTGGCAGGACTATGCCCTATCGGATGGCACGGGAGTGACTAAGCTGGACCAATCGCCCACTCACCGATCTTGGGCCTTGGGCATCCTGGGCATGCCTGGCTTCACGGCCTGGGCTGGCTTGACGAAGATCGGTGTGCCTAAGGCAGGCGAGACAATTGCAGTGGCAGCGGCGACCGGTCCGGTCGGTGCCACCGTCGGCCAGATTGGCAAGCTATTGGGATGCCGCGTCGTGGGGATCGCCGGCGGCGCAGAGAAATGTGAATACGCGGTGAACGAATTAGGCTTCGACGCTTGCATCGACCACAAGGCCTCGGACTTTGTGGAACAGCTTGCTAAGGCCAGCCCAAACGGCATCGATGTCTATTTCGAAAATGTAGGGGGTAAGGTGCTTGATGCGGTCATTCCACTGTTGAACCCGAACGCGCGTATGCCGGTCTGCGGATTGGTGTCACAATACAACGCCACCGAACTACCCGAAGGGCCGGATCGGATGAACTGGCTGATGGGGCATATCCTGCGCAAGAAAATTAAGGTGCAAGGCTTCATCATCTTCGATGATTTCGCGCCCTTGTATCCTGAATTCGCAGCTGAGATGAGTGGCTGGCTAAAAGCTGGAAAAATCCACTACCGCGAGCAAATCGTGGATGGATTAGAGCAAGCACCCTCCACTTTCATGGGCATGCTGAATGGAGACAATTTCGGCAAATGCGTGATTCGCGTCGGCCCTTCTAAATAATAACACTGAACAAAAATAAAATATGAATAACTTTAATTACTGTAACCCGACACACATACTATTCGGCAAAGGCCGCATCGCGGATCTGAAAGACCAGGTTCCCGCGGATGCAACGGTTCTGCTCCTCTACGGCGGAGGCAGCGCGGAACGAACCGGCGTTCTCGCGCAGGTTCGTGAGGCACTTGCGAGTCACACATTGATCGAATTCGGTGGGATCGAACCGAACCCACGCTTCGCCACAGCAATGAAGGCTGTCGAATTAATCGGTCAAAAAGACGTCACTTTTCTGCTCGCGGTCGGCGGCGGGTCGGTCATCGACGCCGCCAAGTTTATCGCAGCAGCCGTGCTGTATGAAGGCGACCCTTGGGAAATTTTGACTTCGCACGGATCAGTCGTCACCCAGGCGATGCCGTTCGGCACGGTGTTGACACTACCGGCGACAGGATCGGAGATGAACGCTAACTCCGTGATGACCAATCCAGAAAAGGGCGCAAAGCTTCCGTTTTCGAGCCCGCATTGCTACCCAGTTTTCTCGGTAATGGATCCCGAAGTGACTTACACGCTGCCAGACCGACAGATTGCCAACGGCGTGGCGGATCCCTTTGTCCACATTATCGAACAATATCTAACCTATCCATCCGCTGCTCCTGTTCAGGACGGCTTTGCAGAAAGTCTGATGCGCACGCTGATCGATCTGGGCCCCAAGGCGCTGGCGACACCGAAAGACTACGACATCCGCGCCAACCTAATGTGGACGGCAACGCTGGCCCTAAACGGCCTAATTGGAGTCGGCGTGCCGCAGGACTGGGCGAGCCATATGATCGGGCATGAAATCACCGCGCTCAACGATACCGACCACGCGTGCACGCTGGCCGTGGTGCTGCCCTCACTGATGAATGACCAGCGCGGCCCCAAGCGCGAGAAGCTGTTACAATATGCGGCCAATGTCTGGGATATTCGCGAAGGCTCTGACGACGAAAAAATCGATGCGGCTATCGACGCAACGCGCGGATTTTTCGAAAGCTTGGGTATCAAGACCCGGCTGAGTGACTACGGCGTTGATGCGTCGGGGATCGACCAGATCGTCAAAGGCTTACAAGACCACGGCATGACGGCCCTTGGCGAACACGGGGACATCACTCCCAAGGATGCCCGCCGCATTCTTGAAGCTGCTCAATAGGAGACAGAATGAATTTAAAGGACGCCCATATTTTGCTGCAATCAGAACAAACCAGTCTGAAATAGAAGAAAATGAAATGAAGTTTAAAACCGCAGATGGACGCCGATACACGCAGATTTAAGAGAAGAACCGAATCCTATCTGCGGTTATCAGCGTCCATCTGCGGTTAAAAGGATCCGATCAGACGGAACCTTAAATACCCTGTGTAATATATGGACTTCCCTATTTCATACGCCGCTCCGCCAAAGTCTAAAGTTTAATTTGACTCGGAGTTAGATATAGCCAAGTTAGGCTGGTATGAAAGCTGTTACTATTTCAGAAGCGAAGAACAAGCTAAGCGAGCTCTTGGTAGCCGTTCGGGCCGGAGAAGGGCTCACCATTTTAGACCGAAAGCTTCCTATCGCACGGGTCGAAGCGATCCGGGAGATTGCCGGCAATCCTCATGTTAGTGCCCCGCGCACAGAGTGGGATCCTAAAAAAGTCATCGCTCTTCCGATCGGGGAAATGTCTGGCCATGCACCTGGTTTGATCGATGCTATTGCTGAAGAACGTGAGTCGGGATGGTAAGCTTCTGGGATACATCGGCTCTGGCCCCTCTCTTGGTTCGTGAAGCAGATTCGGACATTCGTGAAGCCGAACTGCTCGGCGGTGGGGTGATCGTCGTTTGGTGGGGGACTCGCGTCGAATTGCGCTCTGCCTTGGAACGACGTCGACGCGAAGGTGATCTACCGCAAGTTTCCTATGAGGCAGCACTTCAGCGCTTACGCCTACTAATCGGGCAGTCGTTTATTGTGGAGCCAAGTGAGTTTTGCCTGAAGCGTGCAGAGCGCCTGTTGGCGCTTCATCCTTTGCGGGCCGCAGATTCCCTACAACTGGCGGCTGCACTGCTGGCTTGCCGCGAGCATACCGAAGAAGCTGAATTTCACTGCGCGGATATACGCCTGTGCGAGGCTGCGGCACTCGAAGGTTTTCGCCTCTTTGCAGGCGAACTTTAACCTGAACGATCATTTCGCTATAAATGATCAGGACTGGATTAATTATCTGGATTGGCTCGGATATGATGGGCACTCCCCCCTTTTATGATCGGAAAAATAAGACGAGAGCACGGAATGGTGCCCCTTTGAACTCACTCCACTGGCCTGACTTGCAGATTCCGAAAAGTGCGCAGCGAACCCCATTCGCCACAACGCATGGGATAGGCATCTCGCTTACGATCCATCCCATGTTGCGTTTTCCATTGCTTACCTATATCTCTCAGAAAAGCGTCTGAGCCGATGGCAGTACCCGCAGTAAAATATCGCACACGTAAGCGCAGTATCTCATGCAGAGGCAATTGATCGCCAGATTCTAGAACGCGCTCAAGTTGCTCTCGGTTCCTCGCTGAACTACTGGGGTTCACCGCCTTTTCCCCATAGAGAAGCACGCGATAGTCAGGCAATAGTTTGCTCCATTTAGTTTTACCACAAAAGACCTTTACATAGCCGTGTCGCGCATAGCGATGCCCCCTCATGGCTGCTCCGAAGCTACTGTAAGCGTAATCCGCAGGATCCAAAACCAACTCAGCTCTCACCGGGTTCAAGTCGATCTAAGCCAACACCTCTACCCCACAAAACCCAGCCTGCTTGCGAAGCATATCAATAAAGATACCCTTGGCCTCTTCGTCGAACAAAAGTTGGCCACATGCCGAGCGGCTCACTACATGATAGGCCCCTGGCTGTCCCTCAAGCAATAATCGTCCCCGATAATTCGCACGTCTCAAATAACTCGCTTCCATGCCTGCACACTACGCGCCACAGTTCGTCACACAAGCGAATTCACCCCTTTGAAGCCATTCGCTAAACAGACCCGGAAGGCTGCGATTATAGGTCGAGCCGTGGCTTCGCCAAGGCGCTCGGTTACGCGAATGATCGCCATTTTTAGCGGTCATTGAAAAAGCTAAAATCGCCTGCGAGAACAGTGAAGTGTGTGACATCGACCAACGCCTTGGCACTGAAGATAAGATCGACGCATGGTTCGATGCCAAAACAAAGGCGCTCAACGACTGGCAGAAGGACAAATCGAAGAAGAACTGGGGCACCATGCAAAAGGTGCTCTGCTCGAAGGATCGCATGCAGCATGTCGTGACCGACATCGCCTTCGACTTCAGCACGAAGCCACGCCTGAGCAACGAACGCGGCAACGCCATCCTAGTGGCCAAGAGTATCTACGAAGCTTGCCGCTACTTCACGCTCTTCAACTCAAAGGAGGCAGGCTTCAAGTGTTCATAAATCAAGCAGGGTATTTAATGAAACGGGTGATAACTCTTTTCGGTTTTAAGTGACACATGTTCCCCGTAGCCGAATGCCTTCGCATTTGGATACACCCACCCTCCGTAGAGCATTTAAATAGCCCGTGTGTTTAAAGCACCAATGGTTGGAGCATTTAAATAGCCCGTGTGTTTAAAGCACCCGAGCCATCTCCAAGGCCGGACGAAGCAAGTTATTTTGCAGAATATCCGTCGAACTGACGAACGCGCCAGAGTAAGAGCCAAAGAACGCCAGCCTCATCTCCCACTCCTCACGAGTCATCCCCGCCTGCTTCAAAATCCGTGCCAGTAGTTCACGTCCAATATCGGATTTGTGTTTATTAGGAATGGTCAGAACCAAATCGCCCTTGACCATAAAAGGATGCTTACCGCCCGAATAAGGACCTTCAAACCCAGCTTTTTTGAGCGACTTGATGAGCTCTCGCTGCTTGATCGGCTGAAACGGAGGCATTAGGCAACTTCAGCTTTAGACACGGCAATCCCGAGACCATCGACTTCGGGGATGGCTAAATTCCGATGGATGCGGAGTAAGACCCATTCTTCCAAAACTTCTTCGAGTTCCGAACGGCAGGCCTCTAACGTCTTTTCATTCGACAAAACCCCAGGGCATGCAGCAATTTCGCCATAAAACGAACCATCATCCGAGAGCATTTCATAATGCGCAGTGCTCATAGCTTTGTCTATGTATTGTCGGATCATGCGGGATAATGTAGCCACCCATTTTAATTATTCAACTCAATAGTTGAAGCACGCCGCGACGCAAAGCTGCTTTAGTTAGATAATTCGGCAGACGAAACTTATCAGCTCAAAGCTTATTCAAAAAGTTATAAGTCGTTACCTAGCTCATATTCATGGGATCGACGTCGAGGAAGTCGAATACGTCTTTGTCCATTTTGAATGCGTTCCGGAGCCGACGAATCGGCCCGATCACCTTCGATGCGCTCGGGGCGAAATACCAGAGCTGGAAGCGGTATTCATCCCGGATTTTTTCAATCGGTGCTGGTGCGGGGCCGCGTATTTCAATCTGTTCGCCGAGCTCGGACTGGAGCAGCTTGAGCCATTGATCGATGAAGAAATTGATCTTTTCGGGATTACGCCCACGGAAGAGGTGCCGAATGAGGTGCCGAAACGGCGGGTAGTTGAACTCGCGGCGTTGGTCCAATTCCTCCAGAAGGAAGCCCTCAAAATCGGACTTACGTGCGAATTGGACCGGCGGCGCGTGCGGGGTATGCGTCTGGATGACCACCTCCCCGGCGCGATCGCCGCGACCGGATCGCCCTGAGACCTGCACGATGAGCTGGAAGGTGCGCTCGGCGGCGCGGAAGTCCTCCACATGCAGGGAGCGGTCGGCATCGACTAGCCCGACCAGGGTCACATTCGGAAAATCCAGCCCCTTGGCGATCATCTGTGTGCCCACCAGTAAATCGATCTTACCGATACGAAAATCGTTCAGAATTTTACGGTAGAGATTTTTCTTCGACATGGAGTCGGCATCCATGCGCACGATCTTGGCACGCGGCAGAATCTTCTGCACGACATCCTCGATCTTTTGGGTGCCGAGTCCGCGCTTGCGAATATTCTCGGAGCGGCACTCCGGGCATTTCCGGGGAGCTGGACGTTGTTCGCCGCAGAGGTGGCAGTGTAACTTGCCATCCGTGCGATGAAAAGTCATCGGTATGCTGCAATGTTCGCAACTGGCCACATAGCCGCAGTCGGGACATAGAATGCTGGTGGAAAAACCACGCCGATTCAGGAAGAGAATGCTCTGCTCTTTTTTCTCAAAACGATCAATGATTTTATCCGCTAGGGTCCGCGAAATTGGAGAGGCGCCCTTACCCTGTAAATCTTCGCGCCGCATATCGACGAGATGAATCTTCGGCAACTCGCGGTCGTCCACCCGGTTGAGGATACGATCCACTCCGTATTTTCCACGTTCGACGTTGTAAAGGGATTCCAGCGACGGCGTGGCAGAGCCGAGCACGCAGACAGCCTGGTTAATCATGGCCCGATAGACCGCGACATCCCGACCATGATAGCGCGGGCTTTCCTCCTGCTTATAGGAGGGCTCATGCTCCTCATCCACGATCAGGAGCTTGAGGTTTCGCACCGGGGCAAAAACCGCCGAACGCGCACCAACGACGACGTGTGCTTCGCCGCTGGCGAGGGCTTTCCAGGCATCGTAGCGCTCTCCTTCGGAAAGATGGCTATGCCAGACCACAGTATGCACCCCGCGGGCTTCCAGGCGGGCACGCACGCGCCCGACCGTCTGGGGGGCCAGAGCCACTTCAGGCACGAGGAAGATGACACCTCCGCCGGTGGCCACAACCTGCTCCACCGCTTTTAGATAAACTTCGGTCTTTCCCGAGCCGGTCACACCGTGAAGTAATCGGGTGGCAAAATCACCCTTTGAGATCGCCTCCTGAATGGACTGGACTGCCGCAGCTTGCTCACTGGTCAACTCATGCTGGATCTCCGGGACGACGGTTTCGGCGTCTCCGAGTTCATCTTCATAGGCAATGCGCTCTTCCTCGGTCTCGGTTTCGCGCAAAAATCCTTTTGCGACCAATCCGTCGCAGGCGGATGCGCTGAGTTTCATGCGCTTGAGGATATCCGCCCTCGGGAGGGGCTTAATCTGCTGCCGCAAGAAGCGAAGCAGCTCGGCCTGCTTCGGGGCGCGCTTTTCCAGTGCCTGCAACTCCTCTGCGGTCGGTGCTTTGGCGGCAACGATGTAGCGGCGCGTCTTCGCCTTCATGCCACGTCGAATCGCCGCCGGCATCATGGCCTCCAGCATCGCCTCCGGGGTCGCACTGTAATAGTCACGAACCCAGTGGTAGAGAGTCATCAAGTCGGGAGGCAGCACGGGATAAGGCTGCACCACCTCATAGAACATTTTCAGCTTACCCGGCGGCACGACTTGCTCGGTGCCGAAGCGTAGGACGACCCCTAGCTCACTGCGGCGTCGTAAAGGCATGCGCACCAAGGAGCCCACTTCGACCTGACTGACACAAGTCGGTGGCACCGCATAAGCCAGCGGCGTATCAAAACCTGACAAGGCGATCACTTCGACAATACTGGTATCCGTCTTCATCGGCACGGGGGTAAATGGATCAACCGAGGGTCTCTTGAAGTAGAGACTCAAACCCCGGATAGCCCTGCAATGGGGCCAGATCGGGATCGTGCCGCATCCACTGAAAATCCTGATAGCCTAGAGTGATGGCAGTGCGCAGGGCTTTGACCGCATCCGGCTTCCGCCCTTTGAGGGCGAGGCTGCACGCGAGATTGTAGTGTGTCGTCGGATCGTCTGGTTGCAAGCGGGCGAGTTTGCGGTCCATCTTCAGCCCTTCATCAATCCGTCCGGACTGCGTATAGAGATGTGCCAGAATCGAGACCACACGCGCATCCGATGGCATGCGTTTCCGAATCTGCTCGAAGAATCCGAGTTCAAAGTCGTGGCTGTCCCGCTTCGACATCTCAGGCAGACTTTTCCTTGAATCGACAGGGGCTATTGGGATCTTTCGGGCAACGTGCTGAGACCTGCAAGCGTTGGCTTTCCACCGTAAGGCCGAGCTTCTCGGCCACCGTCTTGCCATACCACTCCATGAAGGGCGCATCGATCTCGAAGATCTTATCACAATCCATACAGATCACCTGCGCCTGAAAGGTGGTGGCATTCTTGTTGGGCATGTAAAACTTATAGTCGCGCCCGACATCCACTTCGCGGATTAAACCGCTTTCGGTGAGAATCGGCAAAGCACGATAGACCGTCGCACGTGAAACGGAGTTGTCGATTTCGCGTGCTTTTTCCAGAAGATCCTCAGCCGTAAAGTGGTCGCTATGCCCATAGGCGGCATCGAAGATCGCCAAACGCTGATTCGTCACCCTCAAGCCTTTGCTTGCGAGGAAATCTTTGAAAGTGTCACTGAGATCATTGTTCTGTGGGTCGGAGGTTACCATATTGCTTATTGAGATCTTAATGAGACTAAACACTGCCCAATGCAAGCCCAGTTTCTGCGATCAATCATTGGGCCAATCAACGCGTTGGCTACCGGAGCCGAGTGATTGCCCGACCATCTCCGTAAAAGTCATGTAGCGGACCCCTTGCTCAAAGTTTGTCCGCTCAACGGGAGCCCCCTCACGAATGGAGCGGACGAAATCCGACTCCACTTGCCAGCCGCGACAATCCCCACGGGAAAGGGTAATTTTTCGCTCGTCGGTGGACCCGGCCTCGGCAAAAAGCAAAAGCGATTGAAAGGCATCAAAACGCAAAGCCCCCTTTGAACCGTTTAAACGAAATTCCATGCGCGGCTTCCCCGATTCAACTGCACTAAAATGATAGGCCAGTCGGGCACGGCTCCCGGCGAATTGACCCAGAATGCTAATACTGTCCGGAATCCCAACTTCGGTCGGCTTCGACTGCCCGGCATAGAAACGCTCCTTCTGAAAGATCGCCCCGTCCGCCAGTAGCCAGGCCGGCTCATCTTCGACCCAGCGCTGCACCATTTCATGCATGATGCCCATGCTGAGGATATTTTTACCGCTATAGCAGGCATCCTGCCGCCATGACATCGGTGCGTCCCGGCAAGCCGCCTGGCCGCCCGTATGCACCACACGAACTTCCAAAAGATCACCGATTTGCCCCTTGCGCAGCATCTCGCGAATAGTGGCATCAAAATCGAGCGAGAACGGCGCCGGCACAAGCTGGGCCACCAGCTCCGGATACGCATTAGCGGCCGCCTTCATGCGCTTCGCTTCTTCGAGGTTGGAGGCCATTCGCGCCTCACAAAGGACGTGCTTGCCATTCTCCAAAGCGGCGATCGTGGCCTCGGCATGCAGATAGGGCCAGGTGCCGATGCAGACAGCATCCACCTGTTGATCAGCCACCACCTCCTGCCAGTTCTTCGCGACCCGTTTGATCCCCTCGCGCTTGGCCACATTCTCTGCCGATTCGAGGCTGCGGTTCGCCACCACGCTAAGTTCGACATTCGGCAGCTTGCAAAAGCCGGGGATGTGCATCTTCCGGGTGTTCGCACCGGCACCGATAAATCCAATTCGTATTTTTTTTGCAGCCATTGTGTTTAGGGGGAAACGGTATTTCAATTCATCTTGCCCAAATGCAGGACATATTGCTTCTCCGTGCGCTCGGAAAATTTCGCATTGTGCGTCACTAGCACGAGGCTCTTGCCGATGCCAGTGGTCATTTCGAGGAGCAGATCCATGACCGCATCGGCGGTTGTCTCGTCGAGGTTCCCTGTCGGCTCGTCGGCCAGGATCATCTCGGGATCATTGATCAGCGCACGGGCCACCGCCACACGTTGGCGCTCGCCGCCGGAGAGCTTGGTCGAACTGTGTCGGATTCGCTCCCCCAGTCCGACCTTTTCCAGCAACGCCACCCCCCGCTCCCGCGTTTCGCGATCGAGGCGACCAGCGATGCGAGCCGCCAACAGCACATTTTCCAGTGCGTTGAGCTCGGGTGCGAGGTAGTAAGCCTGAAAGACGAAACCGATCCGCGAGGCCCGCTTCGCCGCCAGCGAGGAAAGCGAAAGGCCACTTACCTTCTGCCCAGCCCATCGCAGCTCGCCCCCGTCGGCGGTCTCTAATCCGGACAACACGTTAAGCAAAGTCGATTTTCCGCAGCCGGACTCCCCCCGAATGCTGGCGCTCTCCCCCACTCGCAGACTGAAGTCGACCCCGTCGAGCACCGAGATAGGCGCATCGGCACCGGGGAAGGTCTTGACCAAGCCCTTCGCCTCAATTATTGGATCAGAGCTATTCACTTCGGAGGGCATCAGCAGGTTTCAGGCGGGCGGCACGGAATGCGGGTAATAAACCGGCAAGCGTCGAAATTCCAATCGCGAAACAAGTCACGGCGATAAAGTCACTGGCAAGATAGTGCACCGGAATTTCATAAACATCATAGACCCCCAGAAAGTTCACCTCCGATTGGGTCAGTTTCGAATAAACCGTCAGTATAGGGAGACGATAGTGGAGGCAGACCAGCGCCATCAAAATCCCAGAGAGCGTCCCGATGCTGCCGATGGCAAAACCTTGAAAGCAGAAGCTGTAGGCGACCTGACGCGGCCTCGCCCCCATCGCAACCAAGAGGCCGATCTCACGGGTCTTCCGCATCACTGCCATCATCAGAGCAATCGCGATCGAGAAGGAAGCCACCAAAATGATGAAGATCAGAATAAAGGAAATGATCCGCTTTTCCTGTTCCACCACAAAGAGGAAGTCCCGGTTCGACTCCAGCCAGCTCACCGCTTCCAGGCCGGGCCGCAGCACATCCTTCTCCAGTTCGCGTGCATACTGAAAGGCCTCTACGCCCGGACGCAAACGAAGCACCATCCCATGCACGCCATCCTTCAGTCCATAGAGCTCCTGCATCACACGCAGCGTCGAAATCATGGTATTGCCGTCCACCGCAGGTGAGCCAGTGCGGAAAAGCCCGACTACCCTAAACTCTCTCGGCAAGAGCACTTCATCCTCCTTCAAACGCTCCAACATGAGCGGCGTAAACACTTCCACTATCGAGCCCGGCCCCGCCCCCAGCGTGTGCGCCAGTCCCTCGCCCAGAAAAATCCCCTCATCGTCGAAATCCCTCATGTTTCCTAGAGTAATAAACTTTCCCAGCGGCACCACCTGCTCGTCCTCCAGCGGGTCAATGCCACGAACCACTGGAAACTGCGGACGATTCTGGTGCTGCAGCATGATCACCCCCTCCGCAAAGGTGGAAACCGCCAGCACATTTTCCTCCGCCTCTAGGAGATCGTAATACTTCTCCCAGTCGTAGATGACCTCACTCGACCGGATCCGGATATCCCCCTCCGTCTCAACCAGCCGCTTGCGAATGCCCTCGCCAAATCCGTTCATCACACTCTGCACGATAATCAAGACACAGACGCCCAGCATCACCCCCATAATCGAGACGAGGGAAAAGAAGGAGAAAAAGCGCCCCGAAGGAAAAAGCTGCTTCAGAGCATGGTAGAGATACCAGGGCATCCGTTAAGTTCTCGACGATCCCCCGAACAAAGCAAAGCGAAAATAAGCTCTCGATTAAATTATACGGATATTTTCCTGTATGTATGGAACTTTAAATAGCCTGTGTATTTTAAAAACCTCAAACATAACGACATGATCCTCTACCAACCGTGTCCATCCTTAACCCCATAATGGGTAAAGGCGGACTTAAAATTCCTCACCTCGTAGTGCTCACTCGCGAATTCGGTGTCTCCTGAGTAAATGATGCGGCCTGCGCGATTCGACTGAGACAGCTTTTGGAAATAATAAATGCCTTTAGCGAAACTAGCATCAAAAGTTTGTGCAGATTTTATCTCGAAGGGGATCACTTCGTTTCCGTCAGGATAAAGTAAGTCGACTTCCTTCCCGTTATGATCTCTGAAGAAATACAGGTTGGGGTCGTGGCCTCGGTGCGTTCTCGATTTGAGCGCTTCAACCACTACTAAATTCTCAAACAGCCCTCCAACCAAGGGATCCCGTTCTAATTGCGCGGGGTTTTCAATACCGAGCAAATAGGCCGCTAGCCCCGGATCCGTAAAATACAACTTGGCTGATTTGTTAAGACGCTTGCCGAAATTTCGATGGTAGGGCGGCAAGCGAAAAATAACGAAAGACGCTTCCAAAATACTCAGCCACTTGCCCAAGGTGGGTAGGGAGACGCCCACCTCACCGGACATGCTACTTAGGTTAATCAGTTGCCCCACGCGCCCGGCCAGCAGCTTGACAAAACGCTCAAATAGCAACTGATTCTCCAGAGCGATTAATTGCCGAACATCTCGCTCCACATAGGTTTGATAGTAATCGCGCCACGCCCGCAGAGGACGTATCCCCTGATCATAGATACGAGGGAGGAACCCACAGTGTATCCACTCAGCATACGTCCAGTCATCATGACGCCCCTCAAGCTCCTGCAATGAAAGAGGCAATAAAGTCAGCAGAGCCGTCCGACCAGCTAAAGACTGAGTCACCGATTCGCGGAGCTGCAATTGATTCGATCCCGTCAAAATCCACTGCCCTTTAACCCCGCGTTGCTCATCGGCCAACACCTGTATCCACGAGAGCAGGCTAGGCACGCGTTGTATCTCATCAAAAATAACCGGTGGCGGAAAACGCGCTAAAAAAGCTTTCGGATCTCGCTGAGCAAGTTCTCGCCACTCCGGGTTCTCGAGGTTCGCATAGCCATGCTTCGGAAATTGCGAGCGCACCAGCGTGGTCTTCCCCGATTGCCTCGGCCCGATCACAGTGACCACAGGATACTCGGAAGCACTTAATAACAACTCATCTGTCAATTCCCGCCGTATTATTTTAGACATATTTAAACTCTAAGTTTCAATATGTCTAAAATAAAGCTAAAAATTAGACGCTACATCAATCCCAATTATGGCTGACAAGACGGCGCTAGCGGCAATTAAGCAGTCGGCAGTCGAGCCGCATCGACGCCCGGTTTGATTGAAAAGCTCAGCAGCCAACAAACTTGCATTTAAGGAATCTAATTCCCATAATACAAGGATGATTAAGAGACGAATGGCAGCAACTGTAGCCAAAGGGCTGAGCCGCCAGGCAGCTATGGCTCTCTTAGGGCCACGTCAAGTAGGCAAGACTACGCTTGCCCGCTCAGCAAGGGAGTTGAAGCCTTCAGCCTCCGAGGCCTCTGCGAACTGATTCAGGATCAATAATTTCCCGGCTTGCCCATTCATTGACGGAAGCGAATAAAGTAAGGGGAGCGATCAAACGCCTTACCCTTAGCTTGACAAGTAAGGAGATTGCCCCTTTTAGTAAGCGCATGCTAAAGGTTAAACTCTCCTCCAAACGTCAGGCAACTTTCCCGAAAGCTCTTTGTGAATCACTGGGGCTGGCACCTGGTGATGAAATTGCGCTCGAACCTTCCATCACCGATGGCGAGGAAAGCTGGACATTGCGCCCCGCCAAAGCACGCCAACGGCCTTGGTTGAATCGCTTAAATCGTTACGCAACGGGGAAGGATCACTCCATCGAAAGCATACGCGACAGTATCGCTAAAGGGCGTGGGCGAGGGGAATCATGAAGGCTTCCAAGCAGATTGGTGCCGACACGTCCTTTCTCTTGCGTTTACTCGTGGGCGAACCGAAGGCACAAGCCGCCGCTGCGGTTCGAGAGCTAGACCAGCGCTCCGCTCGTGGTGAAACGCTCGCCGTCTCCGATCTAGTCGTGGCCGAAGCCTACTTTGCGCTTCAACACCACTACGAGGTGCCTAAGCAAGAAGCCCTCGATACACTCAGAGATTTCTTGGCAGCACCCGAAATCGTTGCCCTCGGTGTCGCACAAAATGTTTTGGCAGAAGCGAATCTCGCCCGCGCCAATCCCGGATTTGTCGACCGATTAATCCACGCGGACTATCTAGCATCAACCACAGGCATGTTGAGCTTCGAAAAAGCGGCCCGTAAACTACCACAGACGCACCTCCCAAAGTAAATGCTCTGGGTTGGGGGTTGTGGCCCAGCACAACTAAGATCTCCCCAAAGTGAATCCTAAGGCCAGCAACAGGCATAAAGTGGGCATTCTTCTTATCGCTTCAGGGTAGCCCCGGCAAGGAGACGCGCACTCAAGGACATTTTTGAGGCCTCTTGTGCCGAGCGGATTTCAGGTTTAAAAGCCAGCTGGGTCATCTTTCGCAGTGAGTGCGTAGTCCTCCTTAAATAGAGCTAAGTATGCATTTTTCTTAACACCCTCAAAATGCTTGGAAGCATCACATTGCAACAAACGACCCTCGTAGCGAATGCACGCCAGCGAGGTCTCTCGGTCACCCAGCACGAAGACTGGTAAGCGATCCGACCACGAAGCGTTTTTAGCCTCGTAGCGATGCGACGCTAGTC
>Ga0306899_1000622_pt1 | contig 16728 bp, 6 predicted proteins | sample AntRauMFilla3764_FD_190407 | JGI IMG/M metagenome (GOLD analysis project Ga0306899, IMG submission 190407) | Saline lake microbial communities from Rauer Islands, Antarctica - Metagenome Filla 3 #764 (v2) (version 2) | ecosystem: Environmental > Aquatic > Non-marine Saline and Alkaline > Saline ... | reverse complement strand
CTCATAGTCTGCTTTTGTAAGCCTAGACCAATCTACTAAACCTTCCTCAGTAATAGCACTTTGCATTAATTGAGCTCTATCTGCTGAATATCCCGCAATAGTGTTTTTGGTTTCTTGCCCTATACCTAAATCTTCGTATTTTTTATCTAAGTTTTTATAGTATTGTTCGTTAAAGAAAGTTTCTTGTATCTCTCTTAGTCTTTCTTTGAGTATTTTTGTGTACTCTACAGACTGATTGGCATCTAACTTTTCTAAGTCGTTTGCTTTAGCTTTATTTATTATGTCTTCAATGGAGTCCGTACTACCTGTTACTTCTTTTCTTACCTCGGCTCTTATTTTAGCCACAGTGTCTTCTATTTCTGCTTGGTCTAATTCGTTCACCAAATATCCTTTGTCAAAGAACTGTTTTAGTTCACCAGGTTTTACTCCTATCCCATCCTCTAGATTTTTTAGAAAAGTTTTTATGCCCGCCATATACTCTTGTCTTCCTCCATTGCTTGTTCTTTCAGCTACATCTGATAGGAGGCCTAGAAGTGGGTCATTAGAGTTGTTAATCTGCCCAAAGTATCGGTGGAAAAGTGTTGTATCTTTATGTGCGGCATTTAGCCATTCTTTAACATGCTCTCTATAGGTTTCATCTAACTTATCGTGCTTTAGAATCATTCTATCAACTAGGCTGTCTAAAACACCATCGTATATATTCTTAGAATTCTTTCTGAGCTCATCAATCTTTTCATTAATCCCTTTAAGGTCTGTGTCTACTTTCGCCCAATCTTTTCTAGGGTACAGCTCTGGATTTTTTTCTATATTGGCTCTTATGGATGTTATAAGGGGAGATAGATTGTTAGACAAAGTTTGAAATGCTGCTGTTTCATTTGCTCCAAAAGTTAGATTCTCATTATTTTTAGAGTCTTTTATAACATCGTTCAAATATTTTATTTGTGTCTCAGCCACTGCCGCCACTTCTAAAGCTGCTTGCTTTTGTAATTCTATGTCTTGTTCTGCAGTAAGGCTTTTTAATTTTTCTAAATTTCTTTTAGCTCTTAAATCAGCAGATTTGTTTTTTAAATCTAGTTTTCTTATACTGCTTCGTAGAACCTCTAAACTTTTCTCGACTTCTACTTTGAGACCTTTTATATTATTGCTTTCTTTTCCTGCAGAATATAAAACAAATTTATTATTACTAAAATTGTCGGTGTTTAAATAATTGGCTAATTGATTTTCATATAGTAAAGTATTTACCTTCTCTGTAAAATTATCTAAATCGGTTCTTACTTTAGTTGTGGTATTTATGCCTATGAACTCTAGTATAGAGTCAAACAGTTGTTTAATTTTATTTATTATGGAAGTTACTGTACCTGTTGTATTTTCTGTTGAGAAATTGTTTTTGAATGAGTTGGCTAGAACCTTACCTAGTACCTCTCTTCTTATTATTTGCTCTAACTCTGCTCCTTCATATTCTCTACCATATATTTTTCTGTATACTTCTGAGAACTCCTGGTATTCCTTTGTCTTGTTTATATTTCTCAAAAGATTTTCTATTTCAGACTGTTCCCACCCCTCAACTATAAAGTGAGCCGTCTCTTCTGTCAAATCTTCTGTTGTTATATTTCCGTCTTTAAATGCTACAACTTTGTTAGCTATATCTGCAAGTGCTGTGGCTGAGGGTTCTACACCATTTTTGATCTGATACTTTTCAACGTAATCAGAAATAGATGTTGCGTTAACACCCATAGAGTTTAAAAGGTCTAAAAGCCTTAACTTTAAGTCGTTTTCATTCAACTTAGTTTCTTGTTCAGGTTCTATAGACTTGGTATGAAGTACTTCTTTTAACTCGTCATTTAGTATGGAATTGACTTCCGAACTTTTGTCTGTTTTAAGGTACTCTCCAAAAAGAAAACCATTGTCAGATTTCTTTACGTTTTTCCACCCTAAATTTACAATAGCCTTAGATCTCAGTATCTCTTCATTTACTCCTACACCTATAACTGTCTCTCCTGCAGGTTGAAAATAACTTTGACCATCATAAGTCTCTTTATTTTCAGAAATGTAGCCTTCTTTGATGCCTTGATTGACAAAGCCTTTAACTGTCTTTTTATCAAAAGAAGGTTTAACCGTTTTAAACGGGATGAAATTTCCAGAGTTGTCTAAAAAACCTACCTCTATTTGTGAGGGGTTTCCTTTTAAAGCATCTTTATAGGAACCAAATATTTCTCCCCCCACACGGTTTGCCACCATGTAGTTTTCCTCTTTTTGATACATTTCTTCACTCTCTGTATTTTTATAGATTTCTAGTGAGTCCTCTAAACTATCTACAGTGGGGTGCGAAGATATTTTACGAAAAAGAGATGATTCTTTGCCATCTCTGTTTTCTACTTTTTGTATCTTGTTGTCTTGGTTATAACTTACTCTACAGGCCATGTGTTATTTTTAATTACAATCGAAATGCTTATTGTTTATAGATTCTAATTCTGAAGATGTGTACAAATTAGAATTATTTTCAACTTCTTCTTGACTGCGAATATAAGGTTTTATTTGGTTTTGTGCAAATTTGTTAAGGATTCTAAACTCTGAAAAAGTCTTAAGAGATGCAATATTAGTTGGTATCTCTCTATAGAATGTGTGACTAGACTCTTCTTGTGTTTTTTGAAAAAGTCTGTTACCTACTCTTAAAAAATCAACGCTTGTTTCATTTGTTACGATACTTGACTGATCTATATTTTGATAGTCCCCTTTAAAAGGTTTCAGAGTCATAGGACTATTTTGATAATAATTTTTAAGAGTTGAATTGGATATAAAACTAGGGGCATTATCTACCTCTACTAATTTGTTCATAGAACTATTTCTTGAAAGTGTGCTGTAGTCTACAAAATCTTTCTTTATGTTTTCAGGGATGCCAAGCATCACAGTTTCTACGTTTATACTATTTTCTTCTATTAATTTTATTCCTGAGTTGTCTATTGTAAACCTACTGTAGAAGTTTTTGTAAGCCTCGGAGTTTTTGTTTTTCTCTTTTAGTTTATTCACTTGGAACACAGTCGGGAACTCTGTATTTAGGTAAAATTCGTCCCCACTAAAATTGTCAATAGCTTTTAATTCTCTTTGTGTTGGATCTTGTCTTACTGTATTTACTGGTGCATCAAAGTAATATTTAAACAATAACATTTGTTCTGCTGCGTCAAAATCATAGACTGCTGTACCTAAGTCTAAACTTGATACTTCAGAATTTATGAAAGTTTTTATATTGTTTATTACCTCTTCTTTGTTTGCTATGTTCTTCAGATTTTGATTATCTATTGTATTACTGTTAAAGTACGCTACTGTAGGTAATAATCTATTGTCATTATTAACCGCCTGTTCGTAAACCATCTCGTATAGGTTATCAACAGAAACTTTCTCTACTTTTTGATATATGCCATCCTCTAGTTTAATTAAACCTTCTCTATTAAAAGCTTCATATTCTCCTAGAGCATAATCGTCCACTTTCACTAAAGCCTTATTTCTATGTTGTAAAGGCATTTCTTTTATAAACTCTTCGTTTGTTACCTCTATATTATAAAACTCTTTGTAGTTGTCTAGAAATAGGTTTAGGCTTTCTATTGAAGTGTTTCTTTTGAGTATAAGTAAAGACTCTAAAAGTGTTGTTATTTCTTGCTTAGATTTTAAAACATAAGTATCTGATAGATTCTCTAAATCTAAACCTGCCTCTAGAGCCCTGTCTTGAATTTCAGATAATGCTTCTTCTATTTCTTCTTGTGATTCTTTCCATACTTCGTTAGAGGTTTCTAAGAGCATAGATATTTCTGAAGTTTTTAATTTGGATATATCCATAGAGTTTTCAACTTCTGTTAGCTTATTTTCTATATTGATATTTTCTAAAGTATTATCCAAAACTTCGATTCTGCTCATCTGAGAGAACTTAGCAAACATTTCATAAGCAAAAATTTCATTATTTATAAACTTCTCTACAATATCTGTATAAGGCAGTTGCATAAAAGCAGTTTCAAACTCTTCTATATTTGTAATCCCTGCGACTTGTTCTTTTATATCCTGTTCAACATCTAATGGATTTTTTATGTTGTACATTCCGTACTTGTTTACAGTCCCATCTAAGACTACGAACTCTGGTCTAAATCCTACAGTGTCTTCTAACTCTATATCTTTTTTAGATAACTCAATTAGATTGCCTTGATATACTGAGTTGTTTTTTATTTGTGTTTTTTCTGCGGAGTTTAATACAGAAGACATATCTAACTCTTTGAAGTCCACATTTCCACCTTTTACTATTTTAGACAGTTCTGCTTTTAAATCAGATGCTGTTATACTTTTAGCCCTTAATATATTTTTAACCTCTATGATTTCTTGATTGGTCATAGGTTCTGCTTCAACCTCCTCTTCATTTTGTTTTAAGAAATCTAGTACGTGCTCTAATTTAGCTTCTCCATTTTTATCTAAAAAATTATAACCTGCATTATTTGTATTTGCATTCATAATGCCATCTGATACATTTCTTTTAGCTTTTCTGGTCATTTCGAAACCTGTATCTTCTAAGCGGAAGCCAAAAGATTCATAGAAATTTATAAGACCCTCAAACGAAGTCTGTTTGTCTCTAGGAGACACCGTTAAGAATACATCTTTGCCTTGTGAATCTGCGTAGTCTAAAAACTCACGCATTGCTCTTTTAGCGTTACCTTTTCCTCTTTCTGTTGATTCTATGAGGTCTAATTCTATTTCTCCTGTGGATTCTTCTGTTATAGGATTTACTCTTTCTTTGTAGAATACCTTTGCACCACTTACTTCTATTGGAGAAGAAAAGTCCTTTGAAACTTCGCTATTACCATATCTTTCTTTAAACTCGTCAATGTAAGACACAGCCCATAAGTCTAAAGCCTCTTCTTTATTTTGAGTATACACTTGTGCTTCGCGAAACAAAATGCTTTGATCCCCGTTTGGTGCTTCTACAGCTTCAATCTCATTGTTCTTTGGATTTCTTATAACTCTACAACTTATACCCATCTTAACATTCTTGGTTTTTCTTATTGTTTACTTTATCTTTTATGCTTTTACTGAGTTTACGTCTTTCTTTATTTAAACCTTCATATTTTTTCAAGTCTCTTTTCAGGTTATCAAAAAACTCTTTGCCGTGTACATCTATTATTGTTTTAGGCACTGCTTTACTTATTGCTTTAGACAATTTTCTTAAATTACCTGCTTTATTAGCAAAAGTGGAAGCGTCTTTTTCATAAACATCGTTATCTATTACATCTGTAAATGTGGTGTCCTCTATAACAGTTCCATCTTTTCTTATATACTCTGACTGCTTTGTTAATATCTCTGAGATATATCCTTGAATTTTGTCTAATAACTGTAAAGAACTTTCTTCAATAGACTCCCTAAAATCTGAGGGTTGTGTTACTTCCGCAGACTTTATATCTAAAACAATCTTGGGTGAATTAAAAGGCGAATTTGTAATATCAATAGGTAAACTAGCTTGCAGAGATAGGTTGTTTAAATTGAAAGTTTTCTCTGCCCACTGTTCTATCTTTGGTAAGACTTTAACTTGTTGCAACTCTTTTTCAACCTCTTCTAGTTTTGTTACATTGGTTAACGAATTTTCATTTAGTTCAAATTTACCTGGCTCTATGTTGTTCTGCAATAATAAGGAATTTAATTGATTTACCTTCTGACCTTTTGTTAAATTATCGTTAGAAAGTATTTCATACATATTGTTTGATAAGTCAACCGAACTAGGTTTTACGTTAACTACAAACGCAATGAGCTCCCCATTGTTTTCAAAAACAATTACAGGAGTTCTCTTATTAGTGTTAGGTAAATATGTTTTTATAACACTCTCTGTATTCACTTTGCCTCCTATAACCAACTTACCTCTCTCAACATAACCTGCATCTTTTATTTTCTTAAGTTCTTTAGGTGAAATGTCTTTATTATTTATAGAAAGACCATCTGCTGTTTTTGACAAGCTAAACACAGGAGAACCTCTATATTTAAAGTTTACAGGTATCGTTGTTTCTAAGTCAATGAGATTGTTATTTTCAGATTCTATTAGTTTTTTGGCTGCTGCTTTTCTTATCTCTGTAAACTTTATTGAAGTATCTGTTGTTCCGTTATTCTCTATACCTGCTCTTAAAAACCCTACAAACTTATTGGAAAAAGTTAAACTTACACCAATATTTGCTTCTAAGTTTTGTAAAGCTTTATCAATGTTTACTTGCTTTTTAGATTTTACTGCTTTGTTGTACTCATCTAACAGCTTTTTGTTGTACTCGTTTTTAGGGTCCACCTTTAATAAAACCTTATCTAGATTTACTAGTTCTTGAGGAGTCATTGCCTCCAACGCACTGTCTACTGTGAAATCTGATTTAGCTGGTAATATTGTACCGTCTTCCAACACCTCATAACCCATAACATAGGAATTGGCCATAGCCTGTGGGTCTATATTTTTACTGTAAAGAAACTGTAGTTTTAGATCTTCTCTTATACTTTCCCAAGTCTCTTTAGAGAAATCCAATGTAGCTCTTTTACCTATAGTTACCTCCACTACATCATTTTCTGTAGTTATAAATATTCTGTTTCCTTCGTCTTTTTGATAGTTGTTTAATTCTGAAGGAGTGATGTCTATTTTCTTTTTGCTCCCTTGTTTTTGTACTTGAAGTTTTGTTGGTGTTTGTGATAAATATTTCGCTATAAAATTATCCAGGTTTACATGACTCAAAGAGATAGAGCCACTCTTACCGACTTTAATGTAAACACCGTTCAAAGTCTGTATAGTCCTTATGTCATTTCTAGATACGGATGAATTTTTTTCAGATACATTCTCTAATTCAATTATATCTTTTATTGTCTGCTCTTCTTTTATAGGTCTTTCTAAAACTGTTTCTAGCTGTGTTACTCTTGTGATAAGATCTGCAAGTGATGCATTAACTCCTGATACCATCGTGCCTTCCATAACTTGCCAATTACTTAGCTTGTTATTTAGTTCTTTTAGCCTGGTGAACTCTTGTTCACTTATAGGCATAGAAGGTTGGTATTCTCCTGCAATTGCATAGTTGTTTGATAAAAAACCTGTACCTTGTAATTTTTTACTTATAGCTTTGAAATCTTCTATGTCTTGTTCTGTAGGTGTGTTTTCTTTTGCTTGTCCTAAATCCTCTCCTACGTAATTAGATATAAGATTGTTGTCTTGAGTTGTTTGTTGTATTAGATCATTAAGTCTATCTATTTCTGTTTTATTTTCTTGCTTCTTGTTCAGTATAGACTCTTTGAGATTATCATATTTATTATTTATTTCGTTTCTTCTTTTTTCTAAAAATGAATCTTTTTGCGCCTGACTTAATAAAAAGTCTTGACTATTTATATTTTTTAGTATATTTTTTAACTCTGCCCTTTTTTTACCCTCTAAAGCTATAAGGGCTTCAGATAGTACGGGGTAATTTTTAAACATTTGCAAGTCTTGAACTGTCCCTTGAACATTCGGGTCCAAGAATCTTTCAACCGCTTCCGAAAGTTTAGCATAGTCTCCTTCTTCAAATTCTGATTCGTAGGTTACATTATTAAGTTCAGACTCTGTCGAAGTTGTTGTGGTATTACCCAAAGAGTCCATCAAGTCTTTTGTGTCTGTAGCTAAAGACATACCCACATTCGCAAAAAACTCTCTCGTAAACTCATTAGCCTCTCTTTTGGTAATTCCCGCTATCTTTTGTTCTAATTTAGTTGCAAAGTTTGCAGGTGAGAAGTTTTCATTACTTATACCCTGTATAGTTTTATTATACTCTTTGAAAGCATAAACAGATTTCTGATACTCGTTAAAAAGTTTTTTAAGCTTAGATGCCTTTCTAGGATTGACTTCTTCTTGGGCTCTTATAACCTTATCTATATTTGATAATGTGCCTCCTACTATTTCTCCTTTCTCATTAATGTCTAATATCTCATCTAGTTGTTGTGAAGTTAAAGGTAAGGAATCTTCTCTTGTTTTAAATGGAGAATTAGCTTTTAGTGTTTCAAATGCTGTTTCACTTTCTCTATTCAAGTTATTTTCTAGTATTTCTAAATCTCTTAGCTCCTCTGATAAACTTAACAATTTACTTTGCTCGGCTTGTTTTTGTTCAACATTGTCCGTACCTAACCTTTCTAGTTTTTTTTGAATGCCTAATATCTGAGATTGCAGGTTATCTCTATCTTTTTTTACTTTGTTTTTTCTTTTTTGTACTGAAAATAAAGACTCTTTGTTTTGTTTTTGAGATGTCTCTAATATCTTTCTTGCTTCTAGTGCATTTTTAATCTTACCAGACATTTCAGGACTAACTATTTCAGCCATTTCAATGTCTATCTCGTCTAAAAATATCTCCGCAGTTTCCGCAGATTTAGCCCCCATAGTCATGTTGTAAGCTATAGCCTCAGACACAAAATTTTTGTTCTTTAAGTCTTTTGTCGTAGCATTTCTACCTACAATAAGATCAGCGAAGTCTTTATTGGCAGAAAATTCTTGCTGTAGATCAGAATATTCTTGCAATACTTCTTGTTTATACGCTTCTATTGTTTCTTTGTCTACCCCTATTTCATCCGCCCATTGCTGAGAGTCAGCTAGTTCAAGAGATGTCTTAAAATCTTCGTAAGCATCGTCAAGTCTATCATACTTTTTGTTCATAGAGATATTAGCAAGTATGGCTTTTTTTCTAGAAAGCTCTTTTGCTGTTATATCTCCTCTACTTTCAGCTTCAGCTTCTTCTTGTGTTGCTCTATTTATTCTGTTAGCTGTTGCTATATTATCTCCTAGCTTTTGAGAAGCAAGCGATGAATCCTTTAATGTTTCGTTTAGTCCATTAACGCCAAATTTACCGTCTTTTCTCAAGAAATCAGTTATCCCTTGTGCGCCTATCTCGCTATTCACAACATCCGCTATGGCTTTTTGGTTTTTCAGTTGTTTTCCATAATCATTTAACCCACCTGAAAATACCCCCCCTAAAAGACCTACCATCATACCTATGCCAATTTCTTTCCAGCCCTCTTTAGATCCGTAAGTTTTTGCATAAGAATCAAATATTCCTCCTATCATGTCATAGTTATCTTTACTGGCCTCTAAATCATAACCAGAGGTCAACCAATCTTCTCCTAGATTACCTAGTACGGACTGATTACCTTCTTCCCAAAAACCTTCTATGAGTGGAGCTTTGGCAAAGTCTCTTGTTCTTCCCGCTATTTTTTGTAGAGTTGTAGGTTGTAAAGCTTTACTTGCTAACCTGCCACCCTCTGTTGTTGTTGTTGTCCCAATACCAAACAGCTTTTTATTTGCACCTTTTCTCAAAGAAGCACCTGATTTTAATAAAGGGTTTTTAAGGTTAAACATTCTACCAAACACGGCCAAATTACTTGCCCCTATAAGAGCTATATTACCTGCCCATAAAGAATTACCTGCTGTCGTGTTGTCTTCTTTAAAGCTTCTTAACTCTTCAGCGTTTGGCTGTCTTCCGAAATTAGTTTCGTAATAGTTTCGGAAGTTTTCTTCGGCTTCCTTCATGAAATGTCTAGCCTCTACCCCTGCTTCATAACCTGCAGAAGTATAAGTAAACCTTGCTGTATTTGCCAAGTCTGCTATTTTGCCGACTCTTGTTGCTGTTTTTTGTGCTTGTCTTGCTGCTTGTTTTGTGTAACCGTTTCTAATCATAGTTTTACCTATCTTAGAGTAACTATTCACACCTTTAGTAAGTCTTGCTAGTTTAGCCCCTTTAAGTGACCAACGTGCTGCAGTAGTAGCCAACCCTGCTCCCCCTGTTGCAAACACCCAAAGAGCTTCTGATACTATTGAGCCTAGTGTAAAAGAAACACCGCCTGCAACGTCGTTCGCCCAAAAGTTAGCTGTACCTAATGACTGACCAAAGTTCAATTCCTGCTCTTGTTTACTATAATAGTTTGGCAATTTGAAGCTAGCTTTTTCGTTTACACCATCTAGCCATTGATTAAAATCGTCAGTATATAAAGCTTCTGTCTCAAAACCCGAATTAATCCAATTTGCTACACTTGTTACCTGTCCTATAGTAGCTCCTGCAACAGCAGTGTCAAAATTTATACCAGCCTTGTATAAGCCATTAGCCCATTTTTCGCCTGATGTTTGTTGCCTTGCCAACCTTTCGTTATTGTCCGTACCTTTTAAAAAGTTACTATATCTAGAAGTAAATATATCACCTGCTTTAGCGTATACTTCATTGAAGTCTGTATTTTCTGTAAGTGAAATTTTATCAGACTTTTTACTGAAAAGGCCTTCATTTAAACTATAACTTATGTTGGCTTCTTGGATTAAGTCCTCAGCCATTTTTACTTTGTTAGTCTGAGTTCTTTTTATATCATTAGCCACAAACCCCATAGAGTCTGGTGAAAAAGATTTTTGTCTTGAAGTTGCTAAATCTTGAACAGGTTGATACTGTTTATTAAATCTATTTTCTTCTGCCATTATTGTTCTTGATTTTGTACAAAGGTACTATATAATATTGAGAATTTATCACTTTCAGAAGATATTTCGTAATTGTTCGTTCTGAAATCTAAAGCTATTCTCTCCAATGCCTGTGTGATATACACTTGAGGTGCGGAGTTAAATACTGAGAATATTTCTTTTTCATCTCTATCTGTCAAGTCTACGCTGGACATTAGCTCATACTCTGGATTATCTGCTGTTCCTGTATTTAATGACACCTTTGCAAAAGTTCTTCCTTGCTCGTTGGTCTTTAGTCCTACCTTAAATCTTTCTGAGTTTTCTATTGCCCTTGTTAACGTTTCTCCGACATCTGTATTTTCTGCAAACATTTCTGGAAACCTTCTTCTTAAAACTTCTGTCGGGTTTGTAGCCATATTGGTTACTTGAGGATTCTGAAAATGATTTAAATATCTTCCTACAAGTTCTTCGTCTTTACCATCAGGATAGGCTATGTTTACTTCTTCTCTGTTTTGACTAGACATAATTTCTATACCCCCTTCTATATCTTGCATATCTATTTGAGAAGATAGCGTAGGGGCAATCTGCATAAATTGAGACTTCTCTATTGTAGCCTCGTTTTTACTTGATACTCTATCTACTTTTTTATTTTCATAATCAGCTTTAGAATATGTATCTAACTGCCAAATAACCATAGTATCTGGATTAGCGGGATCAACGAATATATTCGATGTCTTTTTAGGATCATATATAAAACCTTGTTCTGAAAGAATATCTTCAGTCAATGCTTTCATTTCTCTTATTGCTGGCTTATTTTCATCCTTAGCTGTAGCTGCTGCACCTATTGTTATTTTTCTAGGTGTTTTTACTTGCATAAGTCCTTTTATTAAGGCTTCGTTATAACTCTCTTTGTAATATTCAGTGTCAATACCTAACACATTTCTTATGGAATAGTCATCATAAAAGTTAGAGTCTCCTCCCACCGTAGATTTAAGTCCGTAGGCATCTATAACTGTAGTCATATCGTTTATCAAAGAAAATTTTCTTCTTTTTTTGATTAAATTTTTTACATCTTGATCTGCTCCTTCTCTTATTCTAAGACCATTTTCTGTTTTAATGTAAAAGTCTTCAAACTCTATATTTTTATCTAAAGACCTAACCATCCTGTCAAAGTTACGTCTTGTATTTTTATCAGCTTTATCAGCTTTAGCCGTTTTGTCTAAAAGGTCTTGTTTTAGTTCGCTCAAGAAGAAGTCAGCGTAAACTTGACTCTTGAATTCTTTTCCTGCGTCCGTGTCAATAAACTTTATGAAATCCTCTGTGCTTTCTACATTATTAGCCTCAAGATATTCCCTAGAAGTAACTTCATTACCCTCTTGATCTATGATTTTCTGTCTATCAAATAGTCCGCTTTCTTTTGCTGAGTTATATATTTTTTCTGCATTGTTAACCCAAACATCTTTGGAAACAAAACTATCATGCGCTTTTCTTTTTATAGAGTTTTCCTTTCTTATTTTTTCTATGTGGTTTGCTCCTTCTTCTACTAAATCTAACTTTCCTTCTTTTTTGTAAATATCGTTTAGTACTTTGACTTCTGCTTGTTTTTGCGTAAGGCCTTCTCCTTTATAAACTTCTATTTTCTTGTCAAAATCTATATCTGGATGATTTTCTCTTATATATTCTTTACCTCTATTAGTCCATCCTTGTAGTTCAGTCATGGCATCCTCTCGCCTTCTTTCAAACATCTCATTTGATATATCAGGTATTTGTGTTGCAAGCATTGCAGAGCTACTTTGTATGCCTATCTCTTCTTGCTTTTCTGCGTCTGATAAAGTTTTGGTAGCATAGTCTTTGCTATTAATAAAGGTTAAAGACGGATCCGAACCTACAAGTGCGGCATTATCATAAATCAACTTATTCATTAAGCCAGGTAAAGCTACCGATTCCGCAGTTATATTATTAGGGTCAAAGTTGTCTAAAGTTTTTTGTTTTAGTTGTTGAAACCTTTTCTTTTCTTTATTTAGTTTATCTTTTTGAGGTTTATTCAAAGATTTAGTAACAAGAACTGTATCAATTTTGTCAATTTCTTTGTCAAAGTTAGCTACTGATTTTTGCGTTGCTTTTTTAGCATCCTGCACTGCCAACTCGTTATCCCAACCGTACTGCGCTCTTGCTTCCACTCTCATTTGAGCCTCCATCTCAGGAGATATGAGATTAGGCAAGTAAGAAGACCACTCTGAAATAGTCATGTTGGAGGTTTTCTTTCTTACAGCCTTGCCTTCTGCATCTATAAATTCCAACTCTTGTTCTCCTATAACTTCTTTGGCTTCCTTAATCCTCTCTAACATGCTTCTATTCACATCCACGTAAGGAGTGTAAGAAAGGTTTCCTACACTGTCTTTTTCATTTCGCATATAAGAATCATAATCAGAATTTTTAAGTCCGTCCATATAGTTCATGTCACTATAAATTTCTGGATTCTCTTCTCGTATTGCCTGTACCTGAGCCTCGTAATCTCTTATCTCCTTAGATTCCCCTAGTTGTTTTATAACCTCCCCATCAAGAGCCTCATTTATCCTAGAAGTTATCTCTCGTGTAGATTGATTAGAAGAATAGTCTGTATCTTTTAAGGAGGGGATGCTGTTGATTAGGCCACTGACCTTATTATACATATACTCTTTATCCTTCTCTCTTACCAACATAGAAGTAGTTAAACCTAGTTGTCCCAGCGTCTGTTCTACTTTTACCTGATTTGTATCGTACTTATTCTGTCTATTTTGCAATACTCCTGCTGCAAATTCTGTATCGAAATTGGATTGTGGTTCCCCGTATTGATGTACTATGCCGTAAGCTGATGCCATGCTTATTTCTTATTTTTAAATTTACCGCCTTTTTTAGCTTGTGGTTGTGCGACGACTCCTTGTCTTAATCCTGACGCAAAAACAGATTCAGCTTGGGCTTTATTTATACTCTCTCCTTTATTTGTTACATTACCCATAGAATCTATATCAAAGTTTTCGTACATTTGATTTAAAGTGTTTCTTCTACGGTTATCATTAAAGTTGGATGCATTCAGTTTTCTTAGGTAGTCGTAAAACTGTCTTACATTTTCTTCTGTAAGTGATTCTGCGGCTTGTTGTCTCCGCTCGTAACCTAGAGCATCTTTGGCTCTTGCATCTTCTTCCCTCATTTGTATTTCAGCGTTGGTGTTTTGCGCTTGATTTCTTATTTGGGCATTGTTCATTTCTGTTTGAGAAATAGCCTGATTGTTTGCTTGCTGTAAATTTGCATTTATTTGAGCTATTGTTGCTGCTCTTTGAGAGTCAGGCAAGTCTTGCGCTGACCTTATAGCTGCAGTTGCTTGTCTTTGATTTTCTGATATAATAGCTTCAGCAGAAGTCAACTCTGGATTTATTCTATCGTATCTTCTAGTGACATCTAATTGAGAAGCCATAGCTGAAGGTGGTATAACTCCTTGGTCAGGTGTCATAGGCATATTTACATTTACACCTTGATTATTTTGACCTGTGTCATCTCCTGTCTCTGTGCTACTTTCTGTTTTCGCCTTATCTTCAGGAGCCGTTTGGGTGGGTAAGTCTCCCATCCCTTCGTCAGGCGTTTCTAAGAAAGGAATGTAAGCAGATTGAGTTTGTTCTCCAAACTTACCGTCTACCTCTAGTGTTGAACCTTCCTCTACTTTTTCATTGTATTTTGTTTGGAAGTTTTTGACTGCATCTTCTGAACCATCGAAAGTATTCCAATCATACCAAGGGTTTCTAGTTACTGTTTCTAACACTCCTTTAGCGTCTACATCCCCATAAGCTGTAATACCTATTTCTTCTAGTATTTTTTTGGATTGCCCTTCTGGAATATCCTTTAGTGATTCACTTTGTCCTATCAAATCTTCTCCTGAATAACCTGCTTTATCTAATGCAGCTTTCACCTTGGACTTAAAGTCTCCTCCATCTTGATAATAACCTCCCTTCTTAAACTCATCAATAATCTGTTTAGCCCTTTTTTCTGGAATGCCGTATTTTAAAGACAGTTGTTTAATTCCTCCATCTTCAAACTCAGAAGTTTCTTCTTCTTTGGGTTTTGGTTTGGAATTCTCTTGCAATTCGAAAACCGTAGTAAGTGCTTCCTGTCTTAGTGGTTCTAACTCATCTTTTTTCTTCTGTACTTCTTCCAACTTTTTATAAAGGAACTCTGCATTTAAGTTTTTAGTGGTCTCGTCTTGTACTTTTTCCTCTACCTTGGATAGTTTTTTAAGTATTTGTTCTTCTTCTTTTATGATTTTACTTAAACCTATAGAACTATATATTTTATCGACTGCTTTGGCATAAGTATCTTTTGTTGAAAATTTGTTATCGAATTTATCTTTAAGTTTCTTAGCGTTTTGTTTTTTGAGTTGTAAGTTATTAGAAATAATTCTATCTCCTTCTTGTAATTCCATTTTCTCTCCTCCTTCCTCATGGTCTTTTCCTTCTACTTTAATGGAAGAGCCGTCTTGTGAGTGAATGTGTTCCCCTTGCTCAAGTTCGCTATTAGGCTGTACTCCTTGATTGTTTTCAGAGACTCCTTGCATTACCTCTCCTGTCATAATTTTTTCTTGCGGTAACTCTTCGCCACCATCTTCGTAGACATTCATCCCTTGATAAGCAGATTGCATTGGTGCAGGCATAACACCTCCCATTTCATAATATCCACCATCTTCCTTGTAGCTTGGATTGCCTTCCATTTGTTCTTTTTGGTTTTCTCTGTACTCGTCATTTATCTCTCCTCTTCTCCTTTCTCTCCCCATTCCACCAAATATATTTCTAGCTAAACCGACCCCTAGTTTTGCCCCTGAAGCTATTCCCATACCTACGTTTCCAGATTCTATTGACTTTCCTAGAAAACCTGCTGCTGAAGGTATATCTACTCCTACATAAGGGTTAAATTCTGTAGTTTCTGGTTGTGTTGTGTCGCTAGAAGTTCTCTCTATGTCGGTTAGATTCTTTGAAGCGTCCGATGGTACTAGTTGAGCAGATGGTGCTTGTTGAATCATTCCAGACTCCATTATTGGATTACTCGCAAAACCTTCAGATTGTACCGAAGTTTGTGTTGCTCTAGGTGTAGTTTGTGAAGGTTGCACGCCTTGATAATTTTGATCTGAAGAAATCTTTTGTGTATTAGGTGACTGATATCCCGTAACAGAAGGATTAGATAAATAAGGATTTTTAACAGAAAACATATCACCATCTTGATACTTTCTTACTCCTCCGTTTTCATATTTATCTTCAAGCTGTTCTATCTCCCCTGCTCTTTGTCTTAAAGAGTCTCTTACTCTTTCTTTCTCAAATAAAGACTGCCTTAAAGCCCGTAAGTGTTTCTCTGTGCTACCTATGATTTCTTTATTGAAATGTCCTTGCTCTGAGGCGTAGAAATCCTTTATATTTTTCTGTGTTTTTGCAACTTCAAAAGCGGCATTATTTATTTCTCTGTAAAGTTCTTCTAAGTTTTCAGTTTGTACTTCAGGTGATTTTTTTAAACTTCCTTCTAACCTTTGCGTTTCGGGCTGTACAATAGAAGAAACTCTAGGATTGCCTGTAAAAGAACCTCCTTCTTGATACATTCCACCTTCTTCCAAAAAGTTTTTCTTGTATGTCTTGAAAGCTTTGGCTCTTGGGCTATTACCTTCTAATATTTTTTTATTTTTGGCTAACCAACCTTTTACATTAGAAGGAGGTTTTGGAAAGTCAAAAGTCTTACCATTCTCTTCTATTCTTATAGGTTTGTTTGAATTATCTCTTATTGTAATAGCCATTTTTATATCTTATTTTATATTTCCTTCTTTAATTGTATCTGTTGTAAAAACTCTGCAAATATACTACTTTCTTGGGTTTCTGCAAAATTTGTTAAATTTTTCTCATCTGTATTTTCAGGAGGATTTTCTGGACCCATACTTTGCTCTTCTTGAGTATACACAAACAGAGATTTTTCTTGTGCTGTCTCTATTCCCTATATCTGAGGTTCTTAGGTTTTGAGTTTCTTGTATGACTTTGTTTACTCTGTCATTTAAGTACTGTCTCGCATCATCGTTTTTAATCATAGATGCTTGCAAACCCATTTGAGATAGTGTTTGGTCTATCTTTTGTTGATTAGCATCAAACTGTCCTTGCTTTTGCTGTAGAACACTTATAGCTAATTCTGAATCAAATGTTGATTGTGGTTCTCCGTACTGGTGAACTATACCGTATGCATTTGCCATATCTTATTTTATATTTTCTTCTTTAATTGTATCT
>Ga0306899_1000616_pt1 | contig 16830 bp, 20 predicted proteins | sample AntRauMFilla3764_FD_190407 | JGI IMG/M metagenome (GOLD analysis project Ga0306899, IMG submission 190407) | Saline lake microbial communities from Rauer Islands, Antarctica - Metagenome Filla 3 #764 (v2) (version 2) | ecosystem: Environmental > Aquatic > Non-marine Saline and Alkaline > Saline ... | reverse complement strand
GCTGCCACTCAGTCTGGCGCTTCTCACGTATCTCGGCTTCCATCTCTTCGGCCATCTGTTCACGCTTCTCATCGGAGATGGTTTCATCGACGAGCATCCCGCGCCCCGCTGATCGAGTAGCCTTTCGGAGTCGGATTCCATCTCCAGTCTTCTCCCAGTGGATTTTGTCACCCTCTTCGAGACCAAATTCCTCGCGGAGTGGCTTTGGGATGGTGACCTGACCTTTCCGAGTGATTCGTGTTATTTTATTTTCGCTATCGTTGTCGGCACTCATATATGGTACTACGGACTGTAGTACTAAGAGCTATCGCCCGAAAACTTGTGGAAGTAGATGTGGCCGAGCTATTGGTCTTACTTCTCAACGACTTGACCTCCTCCCGCGCTTGGAGGTTACAACACGAATCCAGCCCACCCCACTACCTTTGGGGAATGCTACGATAGCCATTCACAGTTAGCTCAGAGGCTGGCGGTTTCCTCTACGGCATCAGCTAATCGATCTAAGAACGCCGTGTCATACTGTTCTCCGACATGGTTGATATTCCACAAGCCTGAATTGCTGATCTCGCTACGGGGGCTCGCACGCCCCAGCCAGTTGTCGTTCCGAGGATCGAGTGAGTCTTTCCGGTAGTTACTGACGAGAGCGAGTGCGTTCCGCTCGATGTAGGCTCGATCACTTTCCGGGCCGGGTTCGTCGTCGACATCGATCCACAGAAAGGGAAGGTCGCGAATGTACTCGCTTACGCGTCGTTCGTGGTCCAACTCCGCGAGTCGTCGCTCCCGGCTTGCGCTGGAACCGTCGCCCCAATAGGGGTACTCGTTGTGAAGGCTGTCTCGTTCGATCATCGCCTCCCCGACACGCTTTCGGAACACCGAGCCCCGATGATTGCCGCCGTTTTCGTAGGTCCCACTGTTCGCTCCTCGATGTGTTCGGAGCCGATTCCATAGCGACGCGCCCGAGCCTGAAGAGACAGCGTGTGTACCGATTCGAGTGAGTCGGAGCTGATCTGTCGACTCACGAGTCTTGTCCTCTGCAAAAAAGAAATACACGCCCCGTTCCGGCCAGTCCATGTAGCCTGTACAGTCTCCAAGTCGCTGTTTTCTGCCAACAGTTGCTTCAAGCTGATCGAGGAGCTCGTATAATCTGTCGAGGTCTGAACGACGTGACATATCAACCGGTTCGTAGGTACATTACAAAACCATCCGGGATTATTAGAGGTGGTCGTTGTACCACGCGAGCGTCTTACCAAACTGGAGACCATCGGTAGGTGTTTCGACGTCGACTGGTGTCTCTTCCAGTAGTGGGAGAATTTCGGTGTAGTAGTCACGCCCCGCGTGGAACACGAGTCGATTGTCGTCTTTCAGTAAGCCTTCCGTTTCGAGCTGATCGGAGACGGTTTGAGCCCACTCGCGTTTCCGAGCTACAGGCGCACCGGACAGTGTGTCGTCATAGGGTTCGATAGGCGGGCCGAAGGGATCGAGCAGATGATGTTTCGCCGAAAGGATATACCAGCGGTTGTGATTGGCTTCGACGTACTCACGGGCCTTCTGGAAGAACGTCGACGGCATATAGAGGTTGGCGGGCTGTGAAGCCTGTTTGCGCTTACTTTTCGTACAACTGACGAGTCCGATGTCCATAACAGGATGTCTCGTGCTGATGGGATGAAATCTCTGATCGGGGGTGGCTTAGAGAACGGACAAACCACTCAAGACGTCTACTCAGCATCAGTAGTGTATTCAATCACGTACACCGGGAAGTGGATCGGGAAGTGGTTATTAAAAAACGGTCCATCAAGCTCTCGTCGTGTCCGCCGTAACGATGGATCTCTGTCTGTTGGGAAGATGAGTACCCCAACATCGATGTCCAACGTCTCTTCGCGCTCATGGGCAGCTTGCATCTTCATCAGGTGCCATCGAGCCCGCATCTGCTCTTTCTTTTCGTGCTCGACCGCGACACAGTGGTCAGAGTGATAGATGTCGAGAAACGGTGTCAGTCGCTCGTGGTGAGAACGGTGGTCTGGGCCGAGATCAACCTGAACGTTCGTCCCCCAGCCACCGAACTTGTCCAATGCCTCAGATCGTTCGGAGTAGTTGTGTTGTCCGGCGTTCGTTGCCCAGATAAAAGGAATCTCGTGAATCTCGTCTAAAATCCCTTTTTGTTTGAGGATACTCTTCGCACTGTTTTTCGAGTACGTCTCTAAAGAGGCCATGTGAATTGGAGACCATTACAGAAGTGTGAAACTATCGGGTCCCAACCATCTCATGGATAATCAAACGCGATTCTTACCGAAAATAGCGAAACAGTTGCTTCTGGATTCTGTCAGAACGCACCGTGCAAGATGTAGATCGTATATGTAACACGACAAAATATAAATTGGATCAGCTGAGAAAAATACATGTGCAGGACATTAACATAACCACAATATCGAAAGCCATAGAGGAAGTCTCAAATCATAATCTCAACAAAAATGTGAAAGCAGTATATTTGCTCGAATGTGATCATCCCGGTGAGAGTAAGGTTAGAGAGGCAGCAGAGAACGAGAGAAACGATCCCCGGGCCAATAATCCTATAACTCAATTGAAAAAATCTGAAATAAAATCAGACAAAGGCCCGATAGGAACTGGAAGTGGTAAACCATACGAACATGACGGCAAAATATACCCTGCGTACGTGGAGATCGAAATCAGAGCTGAGAAATTATATTATGTAGGCAAAACTGACAGTAATCATCCAATAGGACGCGTTTTTGAGCACGTCACCAAGTCTTCTTCTGCAAATTTTTTCGAACGCGGCTTCTATCCTGTTAGACTTATTGATATATATCCAACAGATAACGCTTCTCGGAAAGAGGTGCAAATAGCCGATGCATTCACAGATGTCGACTTCAAGAATGAGGTAGTAGACTCGATTAACACATATGCGTACTATGGGTAATATATAACTGCAGGATTTACTCTCTAAGTATAGTGTTGGACCACGTAACTGTCTTGTTCTATCACCTGATTAGATCGTCAAAATAATATCGAACGACCGATATAAGTACAAGACCTCACCGGAGTTCGGCGAGATCTCCGACAGCGGTCAAGAAGATGTCGACAATCTCGCCCCAGTTGTCACTCAAACAGCCGCCGCATCCGTTCCTGTGGTCTGCCGCAGCGGGAGTTGGATATCAATTTCATCGTACTCGACGACTGGCTGCTTTGCGCGACCGTTATCCACAAACTCAACGATACTGTACTCTTCGAGCCGTTCTAGATTTTCCGAGACCTGCTTGATGTCTCGATCAACGAGACGGGCAGTCTCGCGGATGCTTGGGGGCTCTTTCTGAGCAATCACTTGGAGTAGATCAATGGCCCGTGGTGTGAATACGTGAGCCAGCTGGTCTGTCGTCTCGAAGCTCAATCGACGAGGGGCATCAGCCTTTGTCGAGTCGTCGGCAAGTGCTTGCTCAAATGCGTCAGCGGTTCGCTGCTGCATCTCGCTGATCGATTCAACAGTTACGATGAGTGTGTTGTTAGTCATGATATTTTTTGTCCTAGACTGCTCCGCCCGCTTAGTCACGTGTCTGTTCGACCTCTTCCCAGAATCGCCGTTGGACGGCGTCGTAGCCTGGAAACTCGTAACTCTCGTCAAGTCCGTTGGTGGTGTGTCGTTCGTGGTAGCCGTGGGAGTTGTCGTACCTGATCAGCGTTTCACCGGCTTCGGTACCGTAGTGGAGTCGGTATTTTACGCCGTCTGGGAACTTTTCGGATTCTGGTACACTCAGCACGCGAACACGGAGTAGAGTATCGTCCTCGAAACGCCGCTCCGTATCCTCCAACACGCGCACGTCATCAGGTCCCATCTACAACTGATGTTATACACCACATCAGTATAATTGTTGTGGTAGAGACCATCGAAATCAGGGATATTGCTGTACTGGACAGGATTGGGGGTCGACTACTCTATATCGCCCATCCGATAGTACACTCATTTGTAAGGCTCCAACGGTTCCAGAGTGTATCTCCCGTCTAGAACTCGATCTCGCTATGCCATCGATACATCACCCACAGGACAATCTGTTCATCATGGTTGCTTTCGGCGGGTTCACAGATCCGCTCTAGATACGCCATCGACACTCTAACGTTTCAGATCGACCGGTATATGAGTATTCGAGTTATGCTCGAACGCGATCGGAACTCTGTAAAAGCGACGTTACCTATCGGTAGAGCAGGACAGAGAACCCATTTTGCAATCGTGTTCGCCTAGCTCTTCGTGTACTGATTCGATGTCGACGCACAGAAATTCTCCCGGTAATTCATCCTCTGAACATCCCCGGTCGACCAAGAACGCTACTGAACTAACCAACAATTGGCGGTAGTAACAACGAGCTGTTGGTTAGCTCACGTTTGTAACCATCCCCGCCGTCGATCACACTGTTGTGACAGCCTCATCGCAAGCACACTGCGATCAGACCACGAAAGACTATTAGACGCATGAGCCGTCGACCGGTGTTGCCACTACTCCTCGGAGGGCTAGTACGCGTTTGTGTGTTGGTGGTGAGATTACCCCTCTCGGGATGTGGACCCTATCACGGGGCTAGACCCTCGCGGCTGTCACAACGTCGTGATCGGCCTCGATCCGGGTGAGGCGTCTCGCCAACGATTCGTCGACGACGAGTTGCTTGCCTTTCGCTCGTTTCTCGGCCTTTTTGCTGGGGCTGAATCCGGCCGTGCGTGGTTCCATCACCTCGGTTTCGTCGCCACCGAGTTCGTCGAGGAACGTCCGGACACGATCGACGGTTTCGCTGTGGCCAGTCTCGAAGCGGGCTTTGAGTACCGTCCGGAGATCGCCTGCTCGAAGCACCCGCCCGTTGGGTGTTCGGCGAGCGTACTCGGCGAGGTTGAGTGCGATATGCCGCGCTCGCTGTTGGTTTTCGCTCAACTGGTCGATTGCGATATGTTCGGGCATTGCACAGACCTGTTCGAGCGGTGTCTCGTGAGTGTGGACAGTCGGCCTGTCGGTCTGAGTGGCGGCATCATCGGTCGAGACCTGTTTTTTGAGATCGTTCAGTCGTTCGTGAGCACCGACGGCTTGGCCTTCGGCGCTGTTGGTACGGTCTTCGAGGTCCGCGATGCGGTCACGAAGCTGTTGGGTTTTGCTTTCCAGCTGTTGGTTATCGGCTTCGAGTTGGTCAGTCTCGGCTTCCAACTCGTCGACACGTTCGTTGAGGGCAGCGTTTTCCTCCTGGAGTTGGTCGACCGTCGCTTCGAGGTCCTCAAGTCGAGCCGCCAGTTCGGGACGGTCGGTCATCGATCATCACCGCCCGTGCGGCTAGCAACAGTCGAGGCCGTCCGATACAATTCGTCAGCAAGCGCTGCCATCGCTTCGGGACGGCCTTCGATAACTGCTTCGACGGTCCGCTCGTCTGTTTCGGCGGCTTCCAGCCGTACCTGGCCGTGGTTCGGCCGGACCTGCACCACAGCGGTCGTGTCTTGGACGTTTGCTTCGAGATAGTCGTCAGCAAAGAGTATCGACAACGACAGTTCGAGTTCGGAACTCATCGTCGACCTCCCGTCGAGAGGGTGTTTGATAGCGTTGCCACTCCGTCCGTGACCGCCTGTTTTTTGGCGGCCGAGGTGGTTGCGTTCATCGGCGTGCAGCGACGCCATGAGTGTCGACCGGACGCCTCTCCGGTCGGCGTTTACATTACTCGATCCAGCTTAGCGTCGCTAACTTCTGGTATTAAGCAGAGATACTTAACCTTTGGTACTAACAAAAGGAAATAGATAGCCGGTTTTTAATCGCCACACCCTCAATAGATAGCAGTGACTGCCGGACCAGATCCGAAAATAGACCCAATAAGTATCCTTCGAGTCTTCTTAGGATCTGCAGATCCAGCATTTGTCCCGTCTGAAATTGGCGAAGAACTTGAGTGTACGACTGAAGGAGCTCGTCATCAAATGAACAGGCTGGTTGATCAGGGACTCTTAGCGAAAAAGAAACCGGGACAGCGAACAGTCCTCTATTGGATCACAGAAGACGGGAAACAGCACTACGTCGAGCAGACAACGGACTGACTGTCTTCGACCCACCAAATCACCGTTCTTGAACTCGGTTTCTTCGACTGTATTCGATCTTCGCTTTCGAGTTGCTTGAGACGCCCTCGAATCCCTTCAGTCGTTAATCCGAATTCGGAAGCCAGCTCACTTGTTGTGAAAGCGGGATCAGATACTGCCCTCATTCTTTCTACGATTTCATCGTCGGTGATTGTCCGTTTCCCTTGCACCATACCTAATAACCTCTGTCTATAACAAAAAGTATTATGGTGCTCAAGGGACATCTATGAGATAGACACATCCTACTCAGAGGGTACGCTAACTGCGAGAATACCCGCGTGGTAAGGACACGCGAGTTGGGGTGTGTTGCAACCCATGTCGACAGAGACAACCGCCGAACTTGAGCGTTCGGCATCGACAGTCGCATCGTACGGGTTCAACGCCCGAGCCGTCCTAGCCGGAACCGTCGACACGATCACCGTTCGCCAAGCAGTCGACCCACAACACACGGAGGCCAGCGATGAGCTGTAGACTCGACCAGCGCGATCGGGCTCGCCGAGTGATCTACCACCTGACCGATCTCCCAGCAGTCGTCGACACACACCTCATCCCACCAAAAGTCGATCCCTCGGGCTGTTGGACCATCGAAATCGTGGTGGATGCAGACGGGCTCCCACCCGAAGTTACTCAGGAGTTGGGGAAGGCCGGACTGACGATCAGACAGGCTGGCCCACGCCAGTCTGTGTGGCATTGTGTGGCTGTCGTTCAGTCGTAGACAATAGTATACCTCGATTTTCGATATCATATTATAATCAGAAATAGATCGCCTTCACTTTGAGCTAACCAACAAAGCAGGTCTAAGGTGGAGATTTTGTTGGTTAGCTTTAGAACTGGTTGAATTTGGTTCATCCACCGAGGGTTGCTATAACAACTAGGTGGGAATTTAGTATGTTGTAGTCGAAGTCTCAGCTTCACAGAGTTTCACATCACATCCACCCTACAGGAGAATCCTTTTTATATTGTCATTGTATGTGATTATTTGGATGATATCCCCCAACTATAGAGGTGAGTCAGAAAGGTGCGAATAATGGCTCATCTGTCAGCACGGGCAGACACTGCCTACCAAGATGACTACCATCACAAACTTCGTGGTCGACTCTGGAATGCTCTCGATGGAACCGAATACGGCGAACGGCATGATTCCGGTGAGCCACCAGGATTCGCGTATTCAAATCCGTTCCCCCCACACGACATGCAGGAGGGTGACGAGCGAAAACTGATTGTTTCCTCGGTGGAAGATGGGCTCCTTGCGCACGTCGCGGCAGACCTGCTTGAAGAGCCGGAGTTCAATATCGGCGAGATGCCGTTTCACGTCGACGACGTGACCTCATTTACGCCAGATGTCGGCGAACCAGGCACGCAGGGAATCATCGAAAGCGGCACGGGCTTGTTGATCCGAATTCCTCCTTGGCGGTGCGAGGAGTACGGAATCGACCATCCCGGGGGCGACACTGCTGTCTTCTGGCAGCCCGAACACACCACCGAACCGCTGATCACCCAACTGCGGGCTAACCTCGACAAGAAACACGGACTGTTCTGTCCCGACTACTTGCCGGGACCGAGCGAGCGAGACACAGAACTGTTCGACTCCTACGAGTTGATCAAGACCTTCTCGATCCCGGTGACTGTGACCGAGGGTACGCAGATGACTTACGTCCTCAGTAAGTGGCGATTCGGGTATACGGTCCAAGACGACCACCACCGTCGACACCTCAACCTCGCGCTGGATACAGGGTTAGGTGAGCGGAACTCCCTCGGCTTGGGATTCATCAATATTACGGACAAAACGGCACCGTGGGAAGTCTCATCATGAGCGGCCCGACACGGGAAGACTTCGCAGCAGCCATCGATGACTACTGGCATGGTCGACCACCGACCAGCCTCGAAGACGTGATGTCACTGTACGGTGTACTTGCAGTTGCCGAATCCGGAGGCTCGCTGTACGGTACGCCAAGTACGCTTGACCCCTTTATCGACGACGGGCGTTTGGTCGTTATTGATCTCGATTTGACTGGCGACGAGCCAACATACGAACAAGGAGGCGCAGGTATCAGCGTCGATACCCTCCGCACCGATGATATAGCAAAGCTCGCGTACTCACACAAGTCCTCCGGCCGGGGAGCGAAGTACAGTCTCACGCAGATCGGATCGAAAAACGGAAACGACGCCTCGGGTGTTGCTGGGACGATCCTGAGGCGTGTTCGTTCATGGACTAATCAAGATAGCGTCCAGAGTATTACTGGTGACAACGGACACCCTGATGCGTGGGTTATCGAAACGTTAGACAAGGTATTCACGAAAGACGGCGAGACACTCGAACGAATTCAATCAGATATAGAGTCACTACTACCCACAGACGATTCAGTCCCGACTGTACTGACTGTCCGCTGTCGGATCAACGACACAGATCTCAGCACTACTGACAATGATGACACAGACTGGTTTTGGCCCGCCGATCTCGATGTACTCAACCGAGCAATGCGACGCTACGCGACGGCCAACGCCACTGACAAGAATATTAGTTCTGGCCCTGCTTCCGAAGGCGAGGCAGTCGGTGTTGTGACCGATCAGGTGGGTCGTGTAGTCGGGACACCTGAAAGCCCGCTGGAAGTTTTTTCAGTCAAACATCCGGATGCTCAGCCCGGCCTCCGACGTGACCAATCGTGGCGAAACTATCCGGTGAGTGCCGACGTTGCGATGCTGTTCAGTAAAGGTCAGGACCTTATCGAGCGCTGTGTGCTTCGCCGAGGCGGGGTTGAGACGTACACACTCCCGTACTTCGCTGGCGAACTCACCGAATTAAAAGCTGAAACACTATATCGGGCGATCCATTCACTCGATTCAGAAAGCGAGTACACGGACAGTTCACATGCCCCGATGGCGAGAGTTACCTACGAGATCCAAGAAAACGACGATCCAGCAGTTCGGGCACTGAAAGACGAAATCCGATTCTATGTCGTCTCATTACCAATCAGTGACGACAAAAACATCATCGCCGAAGAACCCTCGGCGGGTATCTATTGGGTCTCCGAACTCGCAAAGTCGCTTGTCGACACGGTCCAAGGGCCGACACTCTCGCCCGAATCGGGAGGATTCAGAACCTACGATAACTGGGACCTCCTTGATTTTCCCGACGAGACGGGTCAGGCTCGAAACGTCGCGTTCGGCAAAATCGTCGGCCACACATTCACCGACGCCGTGTTTGCCTACCGTGACGAGGAGGGGGACGACTTCCGACGAATCGTCGACCACCGACTCATCGCCGGAGTACCACTTGACGCCTCGATGCTCTTTTCAGAGTACATGCAGCGCTGGGGTGACGAGTTCGATGGCGACGACCCGGTTCCACAACAGGTCATCGCCCAACAGCTCGTGCATCTCGAATCGCTGTCGCGTGCCGGACTCCTAACAGGACTCGACGCGGCGGTCGAACCAACGGACACAGAGACTATGACAGCAATCGAAGACACAGACACTGACCTTTCGAACCTCGCGGCGATCCGTAAGTACCGACTCGAATCGTTCCTCGACCGACCCATGTTCACCGAGAACGCCGAGCGAAAGGCAACCGCCCTCGCTGGCGTTCTCGTCGGACAAATAAGTTGGCATCAAGCAGACGAGCGCGATCTCGGTCGACCGCTCGACTCGAAAACGCGTGGCGATCAGCTCACGAAAAACGGGCTCGAACAAGCGGTGAAAACAGCCTTAGAAAAGGCAAAAGTGTACGCACACGACTCAAAACAGTACGCTGACCGAGATATTCTGTTCCCTGAAACAGTCGACCTGCTTCTTGAAACGACGGAGCAGATGCCGACCAAATGGGAGATCGACAAACGTGATCTCCAGTTTGCCTACGTGCTCGGACACGCCCACGGTCGACGGTCGATGCCGAACGCGTTCGATCTGTACAAAAAAGACGACGCAAGCGAGGAGAGCGAAGCAGCCGAATCGCCCGCAAACTGATCAATAAAACACCATATACCAATGACACTCAACCGATCCGAAATACTGTTCATTTACGACGCACAGGACTGCAACCCGAACGGCAACCCTATCGGCGACAACCGCCCCCGACGCGATCCTGACACCGGACAGGGAATCATTACCGATGTCCGTCTCAAGCGGTATCTCCGCGACCAACTGCTCGACGACGGGTTCGATATTTACGTCAAAAAGCTCGATGGAGATGCACGGCCGCGTACAACTCTCGCGTTGGATGTGCTCGAAGATATCGACGACGTAGACGACATCGAAGAGATCGAAGACGTCGGTGAACGATTCCTTGCGGCCGCCACTGACGTTCGGTACTTCGGCGCAACGATGAGTTTCGAGTCAAGTGACGATGAAGAGGACGAAAAACTCCGACAAGCCCTCGGGAGTGCGCTTCCGAACCAGTATCAGGGGCCGGTTCAGTTCCTGCCAGCGAAATCGTTGAACGAGGTTGAAGACAACGAGGAGTACGATTCTCTCACGAGCGTCATCTCTACGGGCGATGGGAACCGGCAGGGTGGATTCGATCTCGACGACAAGAGAATCAAATACGGGATCTTTCCCTTCTGGGGGTTGGTCGACAACCACGGCGCAGAGTCGACGAATCTGTCCGAGACAGATGTCAAACGTCTCGATTCGCTCTGCTGGCGTGCGTTGAAGAACCAGACGACATCCCGGTCAAAACTGGGCCAAGAGCCACGGCTCTACGTTCGACCGGAGTACAAACCTGATAATTATCACATCGGTGGACTTCACAACCATGTCACGCTGTCCGATGAAAACGACAAACCGCTCCGTTCGATCAACGATGTCGTCTTGGATGTCTCGAATCTCGTTACGGCGTTGGATCGCGCCGAGGATCGGATCGAGACCGTCCACGTCGTGGGAAGTGACTATCTGACACTGACAACCGGTGATAAGACGATCCCGGCGAGCGAGTTCGGCGACCATCTCGAATCGGAAGGCCACTCAGTCCACCAGATCGACGTTCTCGAAGAGCGTGATTTCGCGGAGTAAGCCCACCGGCATATCACAACTTCAATGACACCATCCATCAACGCCAGCGGCGTGCCTGATACTTGCCTTTCGTTGACCGTCCGGTCGACATGGGGGCATTTCAAGCGCGTCGGGCGTAGTGTTACGAAACAAACCTATCGGATACCACCACGGACTACTGTCGCTGGGATGCTCGCAGCTATCGTCGGCAGCGACCGAGACTCGTACTACGATGTCTTTGGAGCTGATACATCCGCTATCGCCATCACGCCGTTATTTGATATCCGAACCGTCAATGTTCCAACAACCGGGTTAGGGACGGATCCAAAACAGGCAGTGACGAAGACAGCAGGGAGTCGACGGAGTTACGCACTCACATATCAGGATACGGAGGGCGACCGACAAATACACGCGTACGAGCTGCTCACCGATCCGGTATATCGTATCGACGTAGCTGTTGAAGACGAAGCCTACTACGAGAAACTCGAACGTCGACTCGATAACGAGGAGTCCTACTACCCGCCGAGCCTTGGCAAGTCCGAGTATCTCTGTACGGTTGAAGACGTCGAGACCGACGTTTCGCCAACGGAGCTTGCTGAGGCCGAGCAGTACGATGTCGACTCGGTCGTTCCGGGTTCACTGTCCGAGGTAATCCCACAACAGGGAGTTACCTACGACATCGAACGCTCACCGGCAGTCATGGAGGCGACCCTTGGCGGACGGAAAACGACACGTTTCGACGACTACGTGTATACACGCTCAGCTGATACGCCCGTTCGAGTTGGCTCTACGGCAGATGTAACACCGGTGTCGGTCGGTGATCGAACAGTCGTCTTCCGGTAATCAAAAAATCCAATTCCCCTATATGGAACTCCCACTCATTTCGCATCCGAGAGAGACCGATAAGAACCGGCAACATCCAGCAGACCAGACAACTGAGGAAGGTCACCTACTACTGACAGCACACAGCACTCGTGTTCCCGAACGAGCGACGACACTGTTTGCTGGCCCAACTGAACGAGAACTGTGGCTGTGGGTCGCAGCAACGCTCCACGACTTCGGGAAAGCAACGCCGCAGTTCCAAGAACACGTGCGTCCAGACGAGGAATACGAAGGACCTGATGCAGAAAAGAACCACGCACGGCTTGGAGCACTCGCAACGTGGTTCGTCCTCAATCGGGCCAGTGCCTCCGACCGCGATTGTCTTGCTGCAACGCTCGCGGTTGCACGACATCACCAAGCGTTGCCTAACGCCGCAGAGTATACAGCAAACACACTAATCGAGGCGTTTGATGAGGCTGTGATTCAGGCACAACTTGATCGTATTGACGACACATGGCCCGAAGCCGCAGACGAGTTCTTTGCGATGGCAGGCCAGCAGTTCGATACCGTCGACACGGTCTCTTGGGAGGCGTTCTACAAATGGGCAAGCAACGGTGAAATCATCCCGGGCCTACAAGCACTGAGTACCGAAGCAGAACTCACCGGCCGACGCAAGTCGAATAAAAACCTCCCAGAAGCACTGTATGACCGAACGATACACTACTGGGCATCGCTCACGCTTGCCGACAAGAGCCATGCGATGACGATCTCGGACAACGAACTGTTCGGTTTCGACACGCTTGATTTGTCGACGCTTGAACAGTATATTGCAGGGTTGCGAGCGACACCACCTGACGACGAACACGAAGCAGCATTAAATGACGAACGTGAGCGAGCACGCCGTCAGGCTGTTTGTGGTGTCCACGAGTGGCTCGACAACGATGAGTCGGCCATCGCAACACTCACACTCCCGACAGGACTGGGAAAAACGTTCACGGGTCTTTCAGCTGGGTTCGAAACACGAGATATTCTGGATGAACGTAATGACAGAGACCATCCACGACCACTCGTGTACGCACTTCCGTATACGAGTATTATCGAACAGACTCGTGAGTTATTCGAGAATCCGGAGCTGTGGGGCGTCGACCCGACACGGTCCGCACTTACCGTCCATCATTATCTCAGCGAGACCGTCGTCATTCACGGGGATCACGACGATTCAGATGTCGACATAACCGATGCGGATCAGGCTGGATTACTCGGCGAGTCGTGGCGTGATGGAACGATTCTGACAACCTTCGTACAACTGTTTGAGAGTCTCACAGGACCCTCAAACCGGCAAGGGTTGAAACTCCCTGCGCTCGATTCGGGGATCGTAATTCTCGATGAGCCACAGGCACTTCCGAAAGACTGGTGGGACGCGATTCCACGCCTGCTTTCGACGCTGACCGACGAGTTCGATACCCACATTATTTCGATGACCGCTACCCAGCCCTCGGTGCTCCGAGAGGTCAACACCGTCTCATTGCTTGAGGACGGACAGACACACAACGTAACAGCGTGTGAAGCGTGCAGTCAACGGCCAGCATACGAGACTGACCTCCCACCGGCGAATGAAGAACGCTATTTCGACCAGGCCGAACGAGTCCAGTACACGCTTGATAAGACTGCATTAACTCACCAGATCAACAGCGACAATGGATTTATCGGGTACGAGGAGGCCGCAACGCGGATCATCGACCGTACAGAAACCGGCGAGTCGACGCTTACGGTGTGTAATACTATCGCCAGCTCGGCAGAACTCACCGATATAATTTGTGAGAACGAGACAGTTGCCCATCTCGGTGTTGCTGTTCGGGAGTATCTGACGAGCAACAATATCAGTGCAATCGATCCGGAGCAATCTCCAAAAGAGATTGCCTATGAGGTGCTCGCCTCACATCGACTTATCCCTCCAGTTGATAAAACCGGGTCGTGGTCGACACCTGAATCCAGCTCGCTGTTCGTGTTGACATTCAACTCACGATATCGGCCGTTCGACCGCCGGATACTCATTCATCTATTGACGATGCTCTCGACAGCACCCGTTCGGTTCGTTTGTGTGTCGACACAGGCCATCGAGGCCGGTGTCGATGTAAGTTTCAAAACGGTGTTCCGCGATATCGCACCGATAGACAGTATTGTTCAAGCGGCAGGACGGTGCAACCGCTCGTACGAGTGGGGAAAAAACGGTGGTCGGGTCATCGTGTGGACCATAGCTGATCCGGACGAAGAAACACCAGCCGAACCGACGGAGAAACCGCCTGCAGGGTACGTGTATGAACGAGGCTCAAATGAGGCCGGTGTTCGCGGGCATCTTCGGCTCATCTCTGATGTGCTTGCAGATATCGGAGAGACCGAGCAGATTCCCGATGTATCCATTTCGCTTCACGCTGTCGAAGCGTATTTCGAGCAGATACATACGACCAAATCCGTCGCAAACACCGACATCCGAGATCATATCGAAAACGCGGAAGCACGGTGGCTTGCTCGTCAATCACTCATCGGCGGATACGAAACGGTCGACGTCCTCGTTGCAGTAACCGAAGCTGATAAGAAGACTCTCGAAAAGATCACTGAGGCGTTCTGCGCAAACGACAGTTTTGGGTTCAAGAAACTCGATGAAGCTTCACAATTACGCGTATCGCTTCCGGTTCGGACGATGGAAGACGCACCGAAGATCCAACGAATTGATCACCGAGATCGTGGCGACGAGGGGGCACAGGTCTTTGAGTATCGAGGTGGGAGTGGTCTCGAATACGGGTTCGACTCTGGTGGACTCCAAGGTGTCGAAGACACTATTTTAGGGCGGTTCTCGGTATGATTTGCTCCCGATCACACTCACTGTGTAATTGTGAGTGGTACCGAACGAGCGTCCTACTAGTCGACACAGACAAACAGAGGACTATTCGATGACTCAGAATCACGATCCCGGCAGCGAGGAACTGATATCGGAGTTTATTGAGCGTGAACGTGCACCACATCGTGAGCCTCGTGTTCGGGTAACTGGGCTGCTAGTCCAGTACTATCACGTCTGTAAACGCGAACTCTGGTTTACCTCGCGGGGAATCGATATCGACCGCAGCGCAGCGAACATCCGACGCGGAACACACATCGATGAGACCAGCTATCGTGATAACCGCCGGTCATTCCAAATAAACGGTCGAATCGCACTCGATATGCTCGATTCCGGTGAGGTGATGGAGGTCAAAGCCTCGTCGACGCTGGAAAAACCTGCGCGGATGCAGTTGCTTTACTACCTCTGGTATCTCGACCGAATCCTCGACATCCAACGGGACGGTGTACTGGCGTATCCTGCCGAACGAACACGCGAGGAGGTCAGCCTCACCGAGGACAACGCAGCCGCCGTCGAGGAAACGATCCGTGGCATCATCGACGTAGTCGAGAGCGATAGTCCACCGACACTCGACAAAAAACCATACTGCGATTCCTGTTTGTACCAAGACATCTGTTGGCTCTAATCATGACGAAACCCAATCATCACGTATTCACCGACGGCGAACTGTCGCGAAGTGAAGACACACTCAGAATCGACACCCTCGATGGGGAGGTGGAACACCTACCGGTCGAAAGTATCGACACGCTGTATCTGCACGGGCAGATCGATTTCAATACCCGAGCACTCGGCCTGCTCAACGATCACGGAGTTCCTGCGCACGTGTTCGGATGGAAGGACTATTACAAAGGGTCATATCTCCCGAAACGGAGCCATCTCTCGGGAAACACCGTCGTCGAGCAGGTACGCGCGTATGATGATCCGGATCGTCGACTCGGGATTGCCACGTTGATGATCGAAGCGAGTATCCATAATATGCGGGCAAATCTTGTCTATTATAATGCCCGCGACTGTTCGTTCGACTCAGAAATCGATCGGCTCGAATCACTCAAGACGAAAGCAAGCACAGCCGAAAGCATTGACGGACTTCGTGGGACCGAAGCAACCGCACGCAAAACCTATTATTCGTGTTTCAGTGAGATTCTGCGTGACCCGTTCGCCCTAGATCGGCGTGAATACAATCCACCGACCAACGAGACGAACGCGCTCATTTCGTTCCTGAACGCGATGGTTTATACGGCCTGTGTCTCTGCGATCCGCAAGACAGCACTTGATCCAACAGTCGGGTTCATGCATGAACCGGGTGATCGCCGATTTACGCTCTCGCTCGATATCGCGGATATTTATAAACCGATACTCGCGGATCGTGTGCTGTTTCGGCTCGTAAACCGTCGACAGATCAGCCCTGATGAGTTCGAATCGGATCTCGATGGCTGTCTGCTTACTGAAGACGGTCGACTGACAGTGCTTGCCGAGTATGAGGAAACGCTTGATAAAACAGTCGAGCATCCCCGACTAAAGCGAAACGTGAGCTACAAAACACTCGTGCAAACGGATGTGTACAGTTTGAAGAAGCACATACTGACCGGCGAGCCGTACCGGCCGACCGAACGGTGGTGGTAAGATGTTCGTTCTTGTGACATACGATGTTCCCGCCGAACGAACCCACATCTACCGAAAACTCCTCCGGAAGCGGCTGGAACATCTCCAGCAGTCCGTGTTTTATGGGGACATCACAGAGGGGCAGCTCGTAGGAATCAAACAGGACATCAAGTCGGAGCTGATCGATGAGGACTCGATCTATATTTTCGAAGCGGAGGTCTCAGCTGCGGTTCAACACACTGTCTTAGGTGCTGGCGACGACCCCGGGAGTCGATTTACGTAGTTTTCCGTCGACCCCCTAGGGTTTGGCCAGAATTGGAGGTCGACGAAAGTTCTAAATCATAGACCACGTATATGAGCCTTGTGTGGCCTATATTGGCACATCTTTCAGCCGAACCCCTCGTGGGTTTGAAGCACACTGCGATGCT
>Ga0306899_1000613_pt1 | contig 16914 bp, 14 predicted proteins | sample AntRauMFilla3764_FD_190407 | JGI IMG/M metagenome (GOLD analysis project Ga0306899, IMG submission 190407) | Saline lake microbial communities from Rauer Islands, Antarctica - Metagenome Filla 3 #764 (v2) (version 2) | ecosystem: Environmental > Aquatic > Non-marine Saline and Alkaline > Saline ... | reverse complement strand
GGCATGGAACGAACGCCAAAAAGGGCTATATATGTAATTCAGTTATATATTTTCGTCGTCGTCCGAGCGTGCGCGCGTAGCAGTTCTATGGCGATGGTGATACTAAGTCTCGCTTGCTTTTCGTTAGTAGGTGGTACACGTCTTCCGGGAACGGATGTTCACACGCGCATGTGGCGCGTCGTTTGTCTATTGATGCTGTCTGTGCTGTCTGCTGTCTGCTGTCTGCTGACGTACGCGAGGTGTTCGTACAAATTCAAACGCATGAACAGCGTCGCCGTAGACAGAGCAGAGCAGAACAGAACAGAACAGAACAGAACAGAACAGAACAGAACAGAAGAGGAGAGCAAAAAAGACTGATAACGTGGCTCGACTCCATAAAAATATAATTCACGTGACTAAAGATGAACAAAAGCAAAGGAATTTGTCGTTATGCCGACGCACTAGGCCGCCCGAACAGGGGCATACACCGGCACTCTGTGTGGGGCATAGCCATGGCGGACGTGATCATGACCCTGGTCCTGGCCGCATTCCTGACGTTCGCGGTGTTCGCGGTTTTCCCGCAATCGAAACCGTACGTCGCCACCACCTACGCGATCGTGACGCTGCTCACGTTTTTGTTGGGCATAGGCATGCACCGCGTTTTTTGCGTCAAAACGGTCCTAGACAGGTTGTTATTTCCGTGACATTCACGCCACCAGGTCAGACACGATCGAGTCCACCTGCGCCAAAGTCCTTTGTTCGAGAGGCAAAGCCCGCAACCTCTCTAGGCCCTTCTCTAGGGTGGTGTACATCGCGGTGGTGGTCATGCTGTCCTGGTTGACCTCGATGTGGCGCTGTTTGATGCGCGCCTTCAGCACGTCCTGAAACTCCAGGCTGGACACCAATCGACACTCGACGCCGCGATTGAGGACGGGCATTCGCGTCTCGGTGGGCTCGTTGGCGCGGTAACTCTGAACGTGCTCCACCAACTCCTCGGCGTCGGGGGTGCGTTCGTAAACCGCCATGTACACATCGTAAAGGTTGTTGACGATCATGTCCGTCTGGTTCTTGAACTCCATGATGCACTCCCGGAGGCGGTCGTCTGTCAGGGACACGACCTGGGCGCGAGCCGTCAAAAACACGCAGCGCGTGTCGATCGCGGAGATATCGACCGAGAACATTGACGCGTAGTCGTCCGATATCTTTTTGGACATAGCGACCTCGTATTGATCCGTCTGTATGACCTCGTGCGTGACCTTGTGAAACACCTGTTCGGTGGCGGCGCTCGACTCGAACGCCTCCTTGGAAAAGAGCGGAAGGTAACGGTCGATTATGTCGTACTCGAGCACGTTCACGCCCAGGTACTGGACGTAGACGTCGGATATGACGTTGATGAGCGCGTGGAGCGCCGGGCGCTCGTCTTGGAACAATGCCCGGTCGGGTGAGCGGTCGAGCGACATGTACCGGATGTACTCCTGGACGTACATCGGACGACCGTACTCCTCGTGAAACTCGGAGAGCATCGTCTTGACGTCCACCGTCTCTTGACGCGCCTGTGCCGGCGTGCGCTTGGGTTGGCGCCGCTGGTCGTCCGAAGCTCGGATGACCGCCGTTGTCGAATCGTCGTCGTCGACTTGACAAGGAGGAGAAGATGCTGATGTCCCGCACGCTCTTCCGAATTCCTCCAGAGCGTTGTCATGTGCGTGTGTGTTTTCGCCCGAAGTCGTCGATGCAAAGAATGCTCCCGTCTGTGAGATAGATGTACGGATATCCCGTTTCAAGCTTTCGACCGAATACCCGGGCACGGTGCGGAACCTGGTGAGATAAGCTTCCACTTCGTCTTCCGAAATGCTGCTCTCGTCGCATTTGTCCGTGGCGTCGGACGTCGCTTCCAGAAAGGCGACCGAGCGAATGAGGTCCCGGTGTCGTGCGGCGAACGCGTCGGTATTGCGGACGTAATCATAGATCTTGTCCAGCGTGGCTTCTCCGTCCTTGTTCGAACGCGTGAATTCTTCGAGTAGATGAACATCGAACGAGTCCGCCCCGATCAGGTCGTGACACGCGGACTTGAACAACGACAACACCCTCTTTTCGTACTCGCTGCTCTGAAACAGGGTCTTTTCAAAGTCCTGCATACTGCGGCTGCGATTGTTCAGTAGGTTACACCAGTAGGTGCAGGACTTTGAATCCATGCCGTGACCGATCAACTCCTCGTACCGCGCGCATAGAGCGCGTCGCACCGAAGCCATCTGCTGCTGTAAGTGTTGTTTACCAGGTCCGTCCATCGTCCTCTATCCCTCTATAGCTCTATAGCTCTCTTGAGCGTGTAGAAGAGTGTGTTATACGTGATCGGCGAGATAGCCTTAGATGGTTTTCTTCCCTGTACCTTCATTCCTTCTATCCTTCGTTTTTCCTGTTTCGTGCACATAAGCCTAACCGATAATCCAGATACACTCTCAATACAGCCGCCACAATGACCATCGCCGTAATGGACGTCAGTAACGTGCTCTGGGCGTTCGTCGACCGCGTTCTCGACATCGACGAACGTCATTTCGCGGATGAGTCGTGTCCAGCGACCATGCACCAGAGATGGTCCGACGACGACGACGACGATTCCGACATCGAGGACGTCAGGAGTACGTTGGAGTACCACACGTTGTACGAAGCGACCTCACAAAGAGCGGTGTTGTTGATGTCACATGCCGCGGTATGGCCCCTGGGAGAAGTCGACGGATGGCGCCATGCCCTGTCGTCGGACGACCCAGAAATGCACGGATCTGTCAGGTACGACGACAGTTCGGAGACTTACGTGTTCGACGACATCGACGCGCTCTTTCTCCGTCTACGCGAAATGTACGAACATGCCGGACGGACTACCTCTCACTACCGCGCCCTCCACGACAGACTGACGCGCACGTCGCACCTGATCCACGTGTTCGTAGAGCGGGAGAACGAGAACGAGAACGAGATGGAGTCCGAAAGCGCGTGACACCGTCTGATGCGGTAAAAAACGTTTGTGCATGAAAGTAAGGATGTGTGCTTCGCTCTTGCGGCTAGACTTGACGACCGAAGAGCGTGTGTATGCACACGTAAAACAGGTCCGCGTATGTCTAACCATCCGTGTATTGGACGAACACGGATACATCGCTCACTTCGACTTTGAAGGCGCGCTGGTGCGAACGCTCAGTGGTCAGACGAAGCCCTTGCACGAAAACGACTGGTCTTGGCGTTATCCTTGCGTGTTGCAGCGGCTGATGGGTTTGAGTGCCGATTCGTTTCACAAATCATGCGGATCACGATACGCCGCCGTGCGAAAGCCAGAACGAACGCGCGTGCACGTCTCATGTTCTCGACGGGACTCTGCCACGACTTATGGGCGACCTCTCGAATTGATCCGTGATACATTGGCGAAGAGAGACATAGAACTCGACGTCACGGACTATCCCAATCCTCCGTACGCGTCGTGCCGAGTGTGCGTCGTACGAGACCCGTCCAGCGTTTCGAACTGTGATCGTGATCGTAACGACAACGACAACGACAACGACAACGACACAGACGGAGTGATCGTGGTGACCCCAGACGACTACTTCGACTCCGTCGCGTGTCTTCGCGAAGCGGGACGCGACGCGTGTCGGTGGAGAGACCTGGAGGTTCGTAGCGACGAGATGGTGCTCGGAAAGCGCGTGGTCCTGACGACGTCCGGCTTTCCGGAACCTACAGCCAACGAAGAAGGCTTCCGAGGAACGGAGTTCGTGTTGATGGTGGGAGCCCCGGCTTCGGGTAAGTCCACCGTATCGGAGGCGGTGTTCGGTTCGGCGACCACGCGACTTCCATACGATGTAAGTCGGTACGAGGTTTTGCACGGCGACGATCCGGCCTACATTTCCGAACACTTGATGAAAGCCGCGATAGTATCGCACGTCTCCAGGGGAAGATCCGTCGTGGTGGACTCGATCAACGCGACTCCCGGAAGACGTGTCCGTCTTATAATAGCGGCGTTGATAGCCGCTGTTAATGCAGCCTCGTCCGAAGCAGGAGTGTCCGTAAAAACCGTGACGGTCGATACTCCCCTAGACGTGTGCATGGCTCGGAACAGGGCGAGGAGTCGCAGTTCGTTCGTCGCGGAGGTCGCGTACGACACTTATCGACGCAAGTTCGTCCGACCTTCTTCCGCCAGAGACGGGGCACTATTGGCCAAGACGATAGCGGATCGTCGCCTTTCGGTACCTCCCTTCTTCCTGTCATTCGACACCGTGACGTCCAAAAAAACTACTTAAAAAGATCGTGGACGTGCATTATGCATATAGTAGAACACAAGGATGACCGGAGAAAACGAAGCACCCGCCATCGGCATCGACCTGGGCACGACGTACAGCTGCGTAGGAGTGTGGCAGAACGACCGGGTGGAGATCATCGCCAACGACCAAGGAAACCGCACGACGCCTTCGTATGTCGCGTTCACCGACACCGAGCGCCTCATCGGAGACGCGGCGAGAAACCAGGTCGCGATGAATCCCTTCAACACCGTGTTCGACGCCAAACGCCTATTGGGCCGCAAGTTTTCCGACCCGATGGTCCAACAAGACGTCAAACTATGGCCGTTCCAAGTCCGTGGAGGCACTGGAGGAGCTCCGGAGATCGTCGTCACTCACAAGGGCGTCGAGCGCGTGCTCAAACCGGAGGAGGTGTCGTCGATGGTGCTGGCCAAGATGAAGGACGTCGCTCAGGCGTACTTCGGCGAGGGGCGTCCGGTGAAGAAGGCGGTCATCACGGTCCCCGCCTATTTCAACGACAGCCAGCGCCAGGCCACCAAGGACGCGGGAGCTATTGCGGGACTCGAGGTGCTACGCATCATCAACGAACCCACTGCAGCTGCCGTGGCATACGGTCTAGATAAGAGGAGCACCCCAAACTCCGCGGACACGAAAGAACGTAACGTGCTGATCTTCGACCTCGGGGGAGGCACTTTCGACGTGTCCCTGCTGTGCATCGACGACGGGGTGTTCGAAGTGAAAGCCACCGCCGGAGACACGCACCTGGGGGGCGAAGACTTCGACGAGCGTTTGGTCCGTCATTTCGCGCAGGAGTTTCAGAGGCGACACAAAAAGGACCTGACCACGTCCGCCAAAGCTCTGCGTCGGTTACGTACCGCGTGCGAACGCGCCAAACGCACGCTCTCGAGCGCCTCCCAGGCCTCGGTGGAGCTGGACTCGCTGTTCGAGGGCGTCGACTTCGCCTCCACGCTCACGCGCGCGCGTTTCGAGGAACTCTGTCAGGACTTATTCCGCAAATGCATAGATCCCGTCGAAAATGCTATCCGCGACGCCAAAATCGACAAAGCGACGGTCGATGACGTCGTGCTCGTCGGCGGCTCTACGCGCATCCCCAAGGTACAGGCGCTGTTACGCGAGTTCTTCGGGGGCGACAAGGAGCTGAACAGGAGCATCAACCCGGACGAGGCGGTGGCCTATGGAGCGGCGGTACAAGCCGCGATCCTGACGGGAATCACCGACGAAAAGGTAAAAGACCTCCTCTTACTCGACGTCGCCCCGCTCTCGATGGGCATCGAAACTGCGGGAGGAATTATGACCGTCCTCATTCCGAGAAACACCACCGTTCCCGCCACCAAAGAGCAGGTGTTCTCGACTTTCGCCGACAACCAGTCCAGCGTGTTGATCCAGGTGTACGAGGGCGAGCGTGCACGCACCAAGGACAACAACCTGCTGGGTAGGTTCGAGCTGTCCGGCATCCCTCCCGCGCCCCGAGGCGTGCCACAGATCTGCGTCGCTTTCGACGTCGACACCAACGGCATCTTGAACGTGTCGGCCGAAGACAAGAGCACCGGCAAGAAGGACAAGATCACCATCACCAACGACAAGGGCCGGTTGAGCAAGGAGGACATCGAGAGGATGGTGGCGGAAGGAGAACGATACAAGGCAGACGACGAAGAGGTCAAGACGCGGATTGAGGCCAAGAACGCGCTCGAGAACTACGCTTTCAACGTGCGTAACGCGGCGCGGGACGAAAAGACGGGAGGGGCCATGGGAGACGAAGACAGGGCCAAAGTCGAAGAAGCCGCCAAGTCCGCGCTGGACTGGTTGGAAGAACACCCCGACGAGAAAGCGACCGCGTACGAAGACAGACAGAAAGAGGCCGAGGGCGTGTGCACGCCCATCATGTCGCGACTCTATCAAGGCGGTGGCAACCAAGACGAACACTGAGACGCAAATATGGATACGACAGGCCAATTACATTCAGATCACTCAAAACACTCGCATGTTCAGGCGCGTGCGGATGTCGAGGTACAGCGGATGATATATATATGATATGGTTCTCGTATAAGGTCCCCCAATAGCGTCAACGCGATAATATGCAGTCGAGAGGGAAAGAAACTATACGGTTCATGGCTTGGATAGAGAGGTAATGATGATGCCGCATGAGAGTCCCGATCACAACAACATTGTTCCGTATAAACATTACGCTACCGTGTCATATGTAGTAAACGAAATTGATGGAAAACAGGAACGTACACAAAAGCGCGACGCAAGGAGAAGGAGAAGGAAAAGGAGAAGGAGAAAGAGTAAAAGGAAAAACGCTCGACGAAGCGCTTTGCCGGGCGTGCGACTCCGGAGACGTGGCTTCGGCGGAGCTGCTGCTCGAAAAAGGAGCTAGCGTAAACGCTCGCGTGCCGCCGTACGTTATCGATCGAGCCGAGTGCTCCGACTGAGTAGAACACGTCGACTATGACGGCGAAGGCTACCCGATCAGCGTGGCGGCCAGAAACGGTCACGGCAAGCTGGTCCGTGCTTTGCTCCGGCACGGTGCCCGGTGCGACCTGCGCTGCTTGTGGGACGACGGATGGGACTGGACGCAGAGCGCTCCTCCCCTCGCACTGGCTTGTTTGGCTAATAATGTAAACGGCTCAGAGGAGGAGAGGGAGCAGACAGACGCCGTACGCGCGCTGCTCGAAGACGGTCGTCAAGACGCCGCTCGCATGACGGACAGTAACGTGCTGGAATGCGCCGTGTATTCCGGGAGGCGTGACGTGGTGCGGCTTGTGGTACAAGAACGGGACCCGAAGCTAATACGCGGAGCCATCACCTCGGCGTTCCTGCGCGCGTGCAAGCACGGCAAGACGGGCGTGGCGGGCTATCTGATAGAGACCGTCCGAGCTCAAGAGCCAGCTTTCACGCTGGAGGAAACAGATTTCGCGAAAATAGACCTCGAGTACGTGGTGGAGGGTGCTTCGAGGCGCGAAAACGTTATCGATTGCGTGTCGCAGCTGCTTCCATTGGTGCGGGATAGTCCCGAGAAGCACGCGCTGCTACTGTCTCTGAAAGACAAGTACGAGTACATCGTGTCGGGGAGGCCTCCTTCTCCTTTCTATTCCGAATATTTCGAATGAAAGCCAGCAGAGCTTTTGATGGCGTCGAAACTCGGGATGGGAGCTGCTATAGCCTTTCGCTCTCTCTTGCGCGAAAGGCTATAGCAGCTCCTCCCACTCTTCCGCAAAAAAAGTCGCCAGATGGCAAAGAGAAGGAAAATAAAAGCCGGATGGAGGCGGCAGCAAGTGCGAGTTTTTTGACCTTCCCCCGCAGAGCACCGACTCAGTGCTCTTTTTTTTACAACCGATTTCAATAATTACACTATCCCCCACACCGTAAGAGGAGCGGAAGATCACTTTATAAAAATAAAATATAGTGACTAGATCAGCCTTACAGCTTCCACTGCCTTTTCGTCAGGAAATCCCATCATTTTCCTGACCTCGATACCAACACGCTCTCTACCGATAGCGGTGTCTAGTGCTCCTGATCACATGGGTCGTACATACAATACAATACAATACAATGCAATACAACGATGCGCAAATTGTGGATAGATACGGAACAAAACTACAAAAACCTTTCGAGCACAACGACCATCTTCGATGTTCAAGCGGTGGCAACCTGCCTCAACACGATGTCTTCGTTGGCGAACCGTTTGCCGAGCATCCTTCGAAAGCGGAAGCAGTTGCGATCTTGGTGGCGTCCTAGCGCGCTCGCGTAGCTGGCGGGCACTTCCCGTAGCGCGCGATCCAGGTCGTCTTGTTTGCACGCCATGGTTCGCCGACCGAACTTTTCGTCAGGATCGGGACTCACGCCGAACATGTAAATTTCGTGATCCCAATGCGGCAGCTCTGGCGATTCCTCGATGAACACGTCCGCATCTTCGTCCTGTTCTACGTCGTAGTCCGGGTAACACTTGTCGTACCTCATGGCGAACATGAACCTCTTGCTTTCGAGCGTTTCCTCGGCCTTTCGTAGATAATTTGGGCGTTCGGTGAGAAGTTCTGACTCGCGCTGTTTACGGAGCATTGCCTGGACGATATCCTGTTCCCTGTCGGCGCCTCTTCCTCCGGAACGGTGCAACAGCGACCACAAATCTTCTTCTTCGGTGCTGTTTTTGACCTCGTCGCCGTGGTAGTGGAGCGTCGGCACGAACAGGTTCCCCTTTCGCAGCACCGGGTGCGTGTACGCCAGAGGGTGGTACTGCGCGTCGTCGCCCGCGTCCATCTTGCACACCAAAAACGAAAAAGAACGTGGCTCGTACTTGTCGCGTAGGAGCTGCATGACCTCGGCAGAAGGCGGACGAGGTAGCATATCCCCGCGAACGCGCCCGAAGTCGTCGATGCTCGGTACCAACGTGTACGCATAAGCTCCCGCCCTCTCGACTGGTAACAGAGACGGCGTTGGAGATGAACTTTTAGAGATCGCCTGTCCCCGCAAGCCGGATGACCGGTCGTCGGGCGGCGGTTTCGACACGAGGGGGCGCAGCCTGTCGAAGAGCGCCGAGCTCTTGCCTTTGTCGTCGGAGGTGTCGATCACGCGCACGCTTACTGCCACGTTCCCAGGGTTCGGCACCGGTAATATCATGGCCACGGCCTGGGTGCCCGCGTCGAGCGCGACGCGGTTCGAGTACACAGTCAGCTGACGCCCCGGTCTGTTGTTCTCGGGAGAGACGAGTAGACGCGTGGACGCCACGTCTTTGACGCGTCCGCTGTGCTCGTACAGTCTGGGGTCGATCACACACATCTTCGTCAACGGATAGTCACGGTACCAAACTAAACCGGACGAATAAAATAGCACTTTATATTTACCGTAAGAGGACACGTACGTGAGTCCTCTACGGAATTTTTACCGAGTATTCTATCGTGCGGTAAATGCGTTCAGTATGCCGTTCTCGTCCGTGACCGGAGTGCACCTTTGCATCGGCGGCGACAACCCAGGACCCGAGAGGATCGACTATGATGGCGACTTGAGAGTTGACGGCGAACGCATGCGTCCCTTTGCACGGCTACTGTACGAGATGAGCGGCGTGGCGAGACTGGATTTGGCGATACCGACCATTTCATCAACCCCCTCGCAAAGATGGGTGACGTATGTTCCCTGGCTTAGAAAAAGAAACTCGATGTGCTGCTGCTGCTATCGAGAGTACGCGCGTTCCGGGGAGTCTAGTGTTTCAAAACTCCTTGGACGAGGTGTAGTTGTCTGCAATATTCCATGCGAGCTCTCTTTCGACCTTGCTCCCGACTGAGATTACTGTCATCAAATCCATCCGCATTCATGACGGCAAACAGTATTTCACAGAAGGTATCGAGCAAGATGATATCTGCCCCAGCTTCCTCGGCCACGACGTGAGGAATGGAGCGGGCCAGTAAGCGCAGCTCAGCCTGCTCACTTTGCTGTGCGAGCGTGAGGTGGAAATACGAGGGAGATTCATCAGGGAAATCCTGAAGCAGTTTTTGCACCTGCGCGCCAGCTCGTATTGCGGCACGCAACGCCGAAGCAATGTCTTCGTTTTTCAGTGTACTCAGCCATCGATCCAGCTGGTACACATACTTGCATGACCGGAGATTTCCCAGGAGTTCGTAGGCAGTAGCACACAGACCTAGGGCGCCTGCGTGTATGTCTGATTCGTCATACAACCATTCTTGGTTGCCATCTGACACTACGCACCACGTGCTGCCTTTTGTGTGCCGTATACAACTAGTTGGTTCAGTTTTCAAACTTTCACAGTCAGCATGTGTCATGACATTCGGGCAGGATCAATTTTTTTCTCGAAAAGCCTGAGTCTCGAATGGCTCGCGGAACCCGCTGAAAGTGTTGGGGTCCTTACAGCAGGTCTCACTGTAAAAAAAATAAACTGGTCATTACACCACTATACGGAGCGTGTGAAGCATGCAACCGCTTCTCTGATGGCTTCCATGTACAGTGGTTTTTTCCCGGGAAGGATGTCATTATCCGCACGGGGGTCATTCGGAAGGCTAAAAGCCGTCTCTGAGCCGTTGAGCACCCCAGTGATGGCGTCCTCCATGGGCTGATTTGCTATAGCGGCGAGGACGGCCACCGCAAATGAGGCAGACCTTTGCTTACCGCCGTAGCAGTTGACCACCAGCCAAACGTGATCTCCTTCGTTGCGTTGAAGTGTATCGTACAATACTCGCAATGCCTCGACTATTTTTCGGGCAAACGCCGGTTGGACACGCGTGGAGTGCTCAGAGAACTTCTCTCCGTCGCCTTTGGCGTACATAGAGCTCAGGGTGTCGGGGTGGCCGATGTCGATCACGGAGAACATACTCGGATCCTGTAGAGGAAGAGGCTCTCCGATCACGGCAGCGTCTTCCGGGACGTCGGTCGCCACCGTGATCTGGTCAGCCGCCATATTTACACAAACGATGCGATCGCCATGTACGGCATTTTTTACGGCCCCTAAAACACTGTTAGCGGGTACCACAAACATGTTTACGGAGGTGTCTCCGAAGCAAGTGAAGGGAATGGGTTCGACCCAGCCCTCGTACTTGGGCAGGGGACCAGGCTTGCCTGGCTTTCCATTCTTGCCGACCTTCGCGTTTTTGCAAACGTATATCTTCTGCATCGTGCTGCGATGTTCTGTACTGCAATGTCTGTTAGGCTTGTGATTTATATGAAGTACGGTCGTATACTTTCACCCCCCACTCCGCATCAACTTTTTTGTGCAATGGTCCACGCCACCCAGCGCTATTCGAAGTGGGTAATATTACGTGATCGTGTGCTTGGCGCCTCGTCACGGACTGCCATAAACTCCTTCGTCGCATCCCTCCCGTATGATGTCGATGGGCGTGGGATATCGTTCCGACACGGCGACGCCTAGATTTGGAGATGGGGTAAATACGACGACGAACACGCGATGCAGGAGGTGTAATAGCAACACGATGGTAGACATCCGTTAGGGTTAGACGCTGGGCGTCGACATTTTATATTCCCGTGTGCTTGGCGAAGCGAGTGATCGTTCGTGTCAGATGCTCTTGTAGAACGCCCAGCCCAGGTCGTAACATATTTTCTGCCAGATGACGTCCTGTTGGTGGAGCTTATCCCGAGACTTCAATAACGGAAAGGACGGCAAATATTCGTCATTTTCGAGGAGCTGCATGAATTTGTGAAGGACGTAACTGTACGACAAGAAGTTTTTCCGTTCCGTGGGAGCGTGGCGGAGAAATGGTACTTGGATCTGGAAAAACATCTGGCGCAACGTCTCTTCCAGTTCGGGGGACATGTGGGGCACGGGGACGCCATTGAGGCGGAAGATTATGTGAGCGACGTGTTCATAGTATTTGTTGATGCGGAGCTTTTTGAGGATGACCTTGACCTTTTCCTTGTTGAGGACCGCCATGTTCGTAATCTTCTCCTTCTTGATCTCGAGGAGGATGCGATCGTAGACGTCGTCTGGTATCTCCGTCGTTTCTTTGCCCTGTATCTGGTTCAGCCACTCGTTGAAGTGGTTGATGCGCTTGTACGCGTAGTATATGATCTCTTTGGGCGGGTCCTTGTAGGACGGCTTTTCGTGGTCTATGAGGATGTACTCCTGCGTGAAGCAGTCGTTGCAGTACACGCAGCCGTCGTGGAGCAACACCACACGGTGCTCACTGCCGCAGTGAGGGCATTTATCGGCGAGTTCCGAAGTGGGTTGTGGGCAATTACCACCCTTCATGTAGTTGTTGTCGATGCAGGACATGTACTTGTCCAAAAGCGTGGCCCTGTCGTCGCCCGAACAAGACGCGCTCCCATTGCCTCCTCCCTTGTCGCGCGCTTCGTTAGAGACATTCGTTCCCCCGGAAGGATGAGAAGAAGAAGAAGAAGAAGGATGAGGAGGAGATGATGAAGTAGCACACACAGAGGGGGGAGCAGGTGCGGAAGCGGATGACGACGCGGCATTATTCACGTTTGTACAAAAGTAACGCAATATGGAGTTGGCGTTAGCGTCGACGTTGGCATTGGCATGGACATTGGTGGTCACCCCCCGTTTCGAAGATGTCGAGTCTGACGTCTTTGTGTTTTTAGCCGTCTTCAAAGATGCGGCAGCTGCCATCTGTTGTTGACAGGTCGTTCCGTTCTCCACGACGTCATAGTACTTGAAGAGGATGTCTCCGGTTGTCATGAGGTACGTGACTTCGTTCGAGTCTGTGGTGTACTGTCTGATACGGGAGGTCAAGTCGGTTATGTCGTCGCGCGAAGACATCAACCTGTCGAAATCGCGGTCGCTCAAATTGGCGCGCCCAATGGCCTCGAGCGCTTCGACGTCCCGTTTCAGGGCTTCCAGATCCCGGCGCATGGTCGAGAGCTCCGCCTCCTTGTGTTCGAAGCGCTGCATGATGCGCATGTGCTCCATATCGAGCGTGCGCTGGTGAGCGACAGGCTTTTTTTTAACGGGCGCGACCACACCGCAACTGTCTTGTCCGGACGAACAAATGTCGGCGGGAAGGCGCGTCTTGTAACCCATGACGGATGTCAGTGTCGCCGAAGCCTGCCTCGATGGCGGAAGTACCATGACGTTGGGTTTCGATTTTAATCCGCTCTCTATTTACGCATAACCGTAGCTTTTATGGTTAGAGCCACACACCGACAACACACAGCCCAGAATAAAGCGACCCGCCATTATTGTCTGTAACATAGTCTATCATCTTCATCGGAACCGATGGACAACAACGCCTTTCGCCACACGATCTTTCCCGGACCCGCATTAAAAGCTTTCTTGGTGTGCGTCGGAGCGCTGTACTGTGCGTATCAGTGGGTGGGTAACGTATGGACGCGTCTTTGCGTGGGTGACGACAGGATGCGACCCATACTCGTGAGCCGGTCGGTGATACGCTCCAGGGAGGCTAAAGTACGCACGCGTCGCTTCAACGGCTGGTCATCAATCGCCGGAGGTTGGGTGGTTGACACCTTTCTGGACGTGCTCTCCACTTGGCGTTCGAACACCGAGTCCGTCAAGGCGCTCGTATCACCTAGATGGCCCGACTATGCCGTCGACCGTTACTCATATCGCGGAAAACCAATATGCACCGTCAAAAAGATGGCCGAAGGTGCATCCGCCACAGAACCTATGTGGGTGGTGCAACGAAGAGAGGAAGCCAACGAAGAAGACGTCCTTCTGTCGCGCTACAACCGGAGCATCGTCGGCATGATGCGGCAATATTACAATGTGGCCCCCTTTTTCAGCGTGTTCGCACCCTCGTTCACGATCGCAGAAACAGAAAGGGAGGGCGAGTTTGAAGGGGGCACGATGACTGCGCGTGACGCGTTGGTCGTCATGCGCGTGTTGGGCTATGCCAGCGACGCGTGCATCCGCGACGTGCTGGCCGGGAACGTAGTGGACATCGAACTGTTGGCTCTAGACACACTGGAGTCGCGGGTTTTCAACATCGACCACCTAGCCACGTCCGTGTCTCTCTCGCCGTCCTCCAAAATCGACGACGAAAGAAAAAAACGAGGAGAAGAAGAAGACGTGATGATTTTGACGGGAGAAGATCGATAAATAAAAGAGGTGTGGCTTGTAAAAGAGTGTGTGTGAGAGAGAGAAAGAGAGGTATTCATGGTGAGGAGCCAAAGGACATTCAAGGTGCTCCGATATGACGAAGTCAGTGTGTCCGACCTGCGCGTCAAAAAGCCGACTAGACTGGGCAAAAACTCTTTGGTGTTCAACATCGGCTACGGAAAGGATCGTCTCGTCATACAAACCCCTCCGTTCGTGTTATCTTCGTCTCTAGACTTGGAAGAGCGGGGGGCACAAGAATATGTGTGCTTGCGAATGTGTGGTCATAACGCGTGTCACGTCGCGTTCCGCGAGCGAATGGAGTCTTGTCTCGAAAAGGTGTCGGATTGTGTACGGAGGTCTTATCCGGTCGAGATGCTGGGAAAGACAAAGTCCGAACACCAGAACCCGTTTCGGATCGAACAGGACGGGTCGTTGGACGTGACCAACGTCCACGTCAAACTTCGCAACGTCAGGGGAAACGTCGCGGCGTTCGATTCGTGTGGTCGTCCCATGGACTGCACCTCTCTGATGCGTACCGACCTCGTCTCCGCGCTGTTCAGCGTCGAATACATGTGGACAGGGGTACAATCTTACGGCTTGGAATGTAGGCTCTTGCAGATCAGGCGCACCGAACAAGAACCGGTTTTACCTCCGCCTCCACCTCCGCCTCCACGTCCACCACCGCCACCGCCTTTTGCGAAACGACCACCTCCGCCACCTCCACCTCCACCTCCGCCATTGACGTTCAACAAATCGACGAACGCGAAAACGCCTGGACCTCCATTTCCCCCGGGTCCCGGCGACAAGTACAATCGTATGCTGAAAGCGGGCGTTCCTCTTGAGTCCGTAAAAAACTGCATGAAAATGGACGGATATGTACCTTCGTTACAACCATCTCAAAAACCGTCAGAACAACGAAACGGAGAAAGTGGAGGAGGTGGCGGCGGCATGTTCGCCGTCCTTTCGCAGATCGCCACGGGCATGTTTTCTTTACACAAACCCCGAATGCAAGAAGGCGGCGACGCAAAAACGACCGGAACCGGGCGTGATCCCTCTAAAACGACGGTGCCCACGTTGGGAGACATCCTCGGAGCCAAGAAAAAACTGAGGTCGGTCGCGAGTCCGGAGCGAGAGAAACGGTTCGAGCCCCACGACACGTTTCCGTTCCTGAAAGACATCCGTAACGGGGCGTGGATGCTCCGTAAGGTAAACGATATTTCCACGTGATCGTGGTGAACAATGGGCAAAGAGAGAGGAATTTCACCGCGCTTACAATTTTTTTCCTTCGTTCAAACTATATACCGACCCGTCGTTCCTGACTGGACTACCTCTCTTGACATGGCGAGCAATGACTACTCTTTCCTCGCCGGGGACAGCAACTTCGCCGTGAACTACGTCGACGCACCCTCTCCCAACGACGAATACCCCGAAGACGAGTTTCAGGCAATGTTCGGAGCCATCTCTTTACCCCGTGTCTACGGCAAAAACCTGTCGGCTTTCGAGGTGGCCTCGTCCGGACTCATCGCTTTCACCGTCGACGACGTACACACCCTGAACGTCGGGCGACAGGCCGGCGTGTCCAATCAGACCTACATCGCCACCGTGCCCGACGAGAGCCTGAACATCTCACTGGGCAACAGTAACGCCAGCATCTGGATGGACGCGGAGAACAGCAACATGACCATATCGGCTTCCAACGAGCTCTTCCTGGACGCACCCAACGGCATCAACTTCGCGTCCGGCTCGAACATGGCCCTCACACCCGACGGAGAATTGTTGTTGAGTTCGGGCGATCCCGCCACGACCGAAATCCTCCTGACTCCCGAAGGCGACATGACGTTCGTCGCCAACAACGACATGAGCCTGACGAGCAGCAACGACCTGACGTTATACGCGGAGAGCAACGTGACTATCACGGCACAACAAGAAGATATCCGTCTGAGCGCCGCCAACGACAACGTCTGGATCGAGCTCGACCACGAAAACCACGCTCTGTTGGCCTTCGCCAACAGCAACGTCGACGTGACGGCCAGTAACGACATGCTATTCACCGCTAAATCCGACATCATTCTCTCAGGTGCGGGAGGAAATTCGACCGTAAGTCTCTCGAACGACGGGAGTGTCGCGATCGGCGCGCAACAGGACGTCAACATCGACGCGGGCGACGACCTGAGGTTCATTGCGGCGGACGAGATGTCTGTCGACACCAATTCCAACATCACGCTCTCCACCCTCGAGATGTCCGCCACGGCATCCAACCTCCTGACATTGAACACGGAAGGAACGTCCTTCGGCATGGACGGAGTGACCAAGGACGTGACTTTGAGCGCCGACAGCAACGTCACGTTCACGGCCGGCCAGACATGGAGCGCGGCCGGGGCGAGCAACGCCATCTTGTCTGGTACAGACAACGTGACAGTATCTTCGACGGGTGTGGCGGTCTTCGAGGGCGAGGACACCGCCACGCTCCAGAGGGGGTCCGGAGGCGACGCGCTCGTTCGTCTGAACGGCGACAACACGTTCAGCGCCACCGCGGACGATTTCACGTACCAGGCCACGCAGTCGGGCTTCCACGACTTCTTCCTGGGCTCCAGCAACATCGTGCGACTCGTGGAAGACAAGATGACGGTGAACGGCAACCTGGACGTCATGGGCGTCATCAACAGCATCTCGGTGCAGGAGACACAGCTCGAGATCCAAGACAAGACCATCCGCCTGGCTTTCCCCGGAAACGACTCGACCGTCATCGAAGACGGCCCCGACAATACCGCGGCCGGTGTCTTGATCCACGGTTTCCCCACCGGCGTGGACTCGAACCTAGAGGACGTACAGGACCAGTACCAAAAGTCGCTCAAGTGGTACTACAACGGAGGGGGCATCGACGACATGATGACTCGAAGCGGAATCGAGACCGAGGCCTATTGGGAGATGCGTGGAGGCAGTTTTAGACTCGCGGCCTACAAATCGGACGGTACCGACATATCGTTCGGACTGCGCATCAACGAGAACGACGAGTTGGAATTCGTCAAGCACTGGACCGACAGCAACGCCGCGAGCTTCACCAAGCGCATCGCCAAGATGGGCCGTCACATGTCGACGCTGTAA
>Ga0306899_1000611_pt1 | contig 16967 bp, 16 predicted proteins | sample AntRauMFilla3764_FD_190407 | JGI IMG/M metagenome (GOLD analysis project Ga0306899, IMG submission 190407) | Saline lake microbial communities from Rauer Islands, Antarctica - Metagenome Filla 3 #764 (v2) (version 2) | ecosystem: Environmental > Aquatic > Non-marine Saline and Alkaline > Saline ... | reverse complement strand
AGGTCGCAAAGCGAACATTCGAACAATGGCAAAACTTGATTCAACCCGACAGATCTGATGGCCAGAGGGGAATTTCAAGTAGTGCTCTTCCTTAATTTTAAATTAAGAAAAAAATGCACATCTTTGATTGAAATCTCTGGGTATCAAAAGCTATCGTAGATCGTGTTTTCCTAAACCTGAGGACGTAACTTGTCTAAATCACTACTGTCATTGTTGCTCTTTACATGTATTTTTTTCACCGGATGTTCCAGCTCTCCGGATTCTGAAGAAATTCAAGAATTGCTGGAAAAGCAACTCAAAGTCGAACTTGATAACCATCACAAAGCGCGAAACGCTTTTAGTTCTGCCCTTAGCGGCTCTTTTGGTCAAGCCCCGGCATCTGGCAATCCATCCTCCGATTCTTTGGTGTTGAGCAATTTGCAAGTTGTTGATGAAAAAATTAATGAGAATTTGTTTGGCAAAGAGATTCGCGTCTATTCGGTAAAGCTTGACGCAAACTACGATGTCAATGGAGTCGCTCGGCGCGAAGAAGGCCAGGAGGGCTATGTTTCGTTAATTGATACTGACGACGGATGGAACGTCGCTCAATTCTCATTCAGCAATTTTCTTGGTTTTCGCAATCTGAATTGAGACGGCAAAATACTAGCACATGTTTTTTCGGTGCCATGATCTGTTAAACTTGCAGAGTTTTACCTGATGCCATTTTCGTACGCTTTTCGAGATTCCATTGAATCCATTTTAGGTCTATCGATATCCCACCATGTCACCGTAGTTGTCCAGTTGGCGATTTCGCCTAATTCATCACCTGGTGGGTGGTATGAGAAACGCAATGGCTCGTTATTCCGAAGAGCACAAGGCCGCAGTCCTGAAGAAGCTGCTGCCGCCCCAGAATCACACGGTTGCCGCTGTCTCCGCAGAGGAAGGCATCTCCGATGTGACCCTGTACAATTGGCTGAAACAGTGTCGGCAACGAGGAGTGCCTGTGCCAGGTCATAACAAAACTGCGGACCATTGGTCCGGCGAAGCCAAGCTGGCTGTGGTCATTGAAACCGCATCGCTTTCCGAAGAAGAGCTCAGTGCCTACTGCCGCGAAAAGGGCCTATACGTTGAGCAGGTCCGGCGCTGGAAGGACGCCTGCATCCAGGGCACCGGTCAGCAGGAAGATCAGCACAAAGAGAGCCAGAAAGCGCACAAGCTTAGCCGGAAACGGATCAAACAACTGAAAGCGGAAGTGCGTCGCAAGGACAAGGTCCTGGCCGAGACCACGTCGCTCCTGGTGCTATCAAAAAAGCTGGAAGCCTTGTATGGGACCGATCAGGACAACGAGGACGATTGACCTCCCTGGATGACCGTACAAGGCTGTTGCAGTACTTTGATGAGGCGGTGACCACCGGGGCTTCGCGCTATCAAGCGGCCAACCTGATGGGGCTGAGTGAGCGCACCCTGAAACGCTGGCGCACGGCATCCGGCCATGTGGCCGAGGACCGGCGCCCAGAGGCTCCCCGTTCACCCCAGCACCACCAACTGACTGAGGTCGAGGAAGTGGCCATTATGGCGGCGTGTAATCAACCGGTATATCGCAGCTTGCCGCCCTCTCAAATCGTGCCGTTGCTGGCCGACAAGGACCTCTATATCGCCTCGGTGTCTTCTTTCTATCGGGTACTGACAAAGCACGACCAGCTCCAGCACCGGGGACGTGCTCGGCCCGCCAAGCCGCACCCCTTACCCACCAGCTTCACGGCCACTGGCCCGAACCAGCTGTGGAGCTGGGACATTAGCAGCTGCCCATCACAGGTACGTGGCGAGCACTGGTATCTGTATCTGATTATGGACGTGTTCAGCCGCAAAATCGTGGCCTGGGAAGTTCATCAAGCGGAGCTTGGCGAACACGCCAAAGAGCTGGTCCAGAGAGCGCTGTTGCGCGAAGGCTGCTGGCACAAGCCACCGGTGCTGCACTCTGACAACGGCGCGCCCATGACGTCGCATACGCTCAAAGCGCGCCTGGCGGATCTAGGCATGCTGATGTCCTATAGCCGGCCCCGCGTGAGCAATGACAACCCGTACTCGGAAGCCTTGTTCAAAACCACCAAGTACTGCCCGGCGTGGCCGTCAAAGGGCTTTGTATCGCTGCAGGCGGTCCGTCAGTGGATGATGCAGTTCGAGCATGCCTACAATGAAAAACACTTACACAGCGGCATCAACTTTGTCACCCCTGGCAGTCGTCATCGGGGTGAAGATCGCGCCATCCTGAGTCAGCGGGAGGCGGTCTTTAAAGCCGCTAAAGCGAAGAACCCAAGGCGCTGGACGGGCGCAACACGAGACTGGAGCCCGGTGATGGAGGTCTCCCTAAACCCGGGACGGGCCAGTGAAATAGAGCTTAATAAGTGTGCCGCATGAACCTTGATACTTGGACAACTCGGTTGACAATCACCGATATCCTCAAACCTCAAATAGAAACCCCAAATCGGAGTGCATAAAATGAGAAGTTTATTCGCCCTCGCTTTTGCAATTTTATTATCCGGCTGCGCGACAGTCGGCAAAGATTTTGATGCTCAGAAGGCTGATCAAATTGTCGAGGGCCAGACAACTAAATCAGAAGTGATTGCTCTTTTGGGGAAACCGAGTATGACAGGAACCTCTACAGGCGGCCTCAGTGTAGAGGGCGATTACTCCACGTATGCGGTTTACAGCTTCGCTAAGTCGCAAGCACGTCCCGAGACTTTTATTCCATTTGTAGGGATGTTGGTTGGTGGTGTTGACTCTGAGTCGAAAAGCCTCACCGTTTTTTACAATGAACACGATGTTGTTACTGCTACAAGCTCGAATCAATCATCTCAAGGTGCTAACACGGGCCTGCTTAATTAATTGATCTGTAAACAAACTATCCACTTCAATCAAATAGGGTGGATTCCTTTGGCAAAACTGACCCCGCTACTGCGGGGTCTTTTTATAAAGCGTCCGCTCAATGCGATTGTAAACATCCCTGTTTCAGTTGCACCGCTGACCAGAGTTTTCCGCCCTTTGGTGTTTACCAGATATTCTCATGGGGCCAGGTCTTCCATTAATACGGAGGACCGATCTAACGGGGTCAATTGGATCTGAAAAGATCCGCTTGGTGGTCAATTCGATCATTTCTGAACGTTCGCTTTTGTTTAAAAGCCCAACTTTTGGACTGCGCAAGAGCTCGAATGATCATATTCTATGAAACAGCGCCCTCCTCCCATTTTTTAATCAAATTCCAAACTTTTAAAAGCCCTGCTTCAGTGTCCATCAGCGCGACCGGCGCTTGATTGCCTAAAGCCCGAATCGGAGATGACAGCCATAGGCCTGCAGTTGCTCTATCGCCTTCGAACAGCTCAAGAACTTCACGATAGATCTGCTCCCTCAGTTGTTCAGCTACAGCTTGCTCTTCACTCATATCAATACCCCAGCCATTGAAATTTTACCTGCCCAGCATCCAAAATCCCGGCTAAATGAGCTCGCTTGGCCCATTATTAGGTCAAACGGCGGATTCGTGTATCTTAGAACTCGACCGGTCAAAACCAAACCCTCTTGTTCTAAGGAATGTAAATATGAAAAACCAATGCAGCTACATCAGCGATCTGCTTCGGGACGCGCTCACCATTGCGTGGACTATCGATCACTTCAAAGGCGCTAAAGTGACGCTGGAGCTGTGCTGCTCGGACGGCAGCATTGCGACAATTACCGAAACGATGAATCACCTGGACGATGACACCGACAACTCTGGGTCGTCCATTCAGCAGTCTCCTCCACCGAGATCGGCGGCGGACCAGCTTGGCGACATTAAGAAACACACTTGGTTTTAATGGGAGCTACCATGAAATTTCTGACTCAAGCACAGCAGCTCGCAGCAACGCTTTCCCAGCAGTTTGGTTGTGAAGAGGTGATCTTCAACGCGCAAATGCGGCGCGGCGAGGACTGGATAACTCTGGAGCTGTATCGAAACTCAGAGGACCCCCATCGTATTCACGCGGTGATGGATTTCAATACCGGCGGGCGCTTCTTGCAGCAAACGCCCGAGACGCTCCACTAGTTTCAACCAGCGTCCATCCTCGATGGTAAAAGACCTTCGAGGATGGGTTTTGCTCCTTTCCTAGCGATGCTTAGACCTAAGCGCGGTCGAAAACCGACGTAACGACTGAATCGATATGGCTGACGCCACCTACACGCGCTGGATTAAGGTCAAACCGCCAGAGTCCCACTGGTCGGGATGCGAATTGCGGCAAGTTCCCACTTCCTCTAAGCTCCCTAATTAATGTTTCCAAATCTGCCTGCCACAGCGACATTTAACGTCGCACCAATGCGTTATCCTGAACAAAATCGAACGATCGAAATACCCACGAGGGGCACAATGCACAACACTGAACAGCAATTCCTCAAGGCCCTGGACGACAAACTCTGGAAAGCCGCTGACAAGCTCCGTGCCAATCTGGACGCCGCCAACTACAAGCACGTAGTTCTTGGACTTATCTTTCTCAAGTACGTGTCTGACGCCTTCGAGGAGCGCCAACAAGAGTTGCTGGAGCTGTTCAAGACCGACAGCGACGACAACATTTATTACCTTCCCCGGGAAGACTTCGACGACGAGGAATACCAGCAGGCGCTAAATGAAGAGCTGGAAGTATTAGACTACTACCGCGAAGCCAACGTGTTCTGGGTACCCAAGCCCGCCCGCTGGAACACCATCAAAGAAAAAGCCGTGCTCCCCGTAGGCACTGTTCTCTGGCAAGACGATGCTGGCGGTGATGTAAAACTGCGCTCCGTCTCTTGGTTGATCGATAATGCCCTGGAAGATATCGAAAAGAGTAACAAAAAACTCAAAGGCATCCTCAACCGCATCAGCCAGTACCAGCTCGACAACGACAAACTGCTGGGCCTGATCAACACTTTCTCCGACACCTCTTTCACCAAACCAATATTTGAAGGTGAAAAGCTGGAGCTGCAAAGCAAAGACATCCTCGGTCATGTGTACGAATACTTTCTGGGCCAGTTCGCCCTGGCCGAAGGCAAGCAGGGTGGCCAGTATTACACGCCGAAAAGCATCGTCACCCTGATTGTGGAAATGCTGCAGCCATATTCTGGTCGCGTGTACGACCCCGCCATGGGCTCTGGCGGATTTTTCGTGTCCAGCGACAAGTTCATTGAGCAGCACGCAAGCGAGCAGCATTACAACGCCGCCGAACAGAAAAAGCACATCTCCGTATACGGCCAGGAATCCAACCCCACCACCTGGAAACTCGCCGCCATGAACATGGCCATCCGGGGCATCGACTTCAACTTCGGTAAGAAAAACGCCGACACCTTTCTGGACGACCAACACCCAGACTTGCGGGCCGATTTTGTGATGGCCAACCCACCCTTCAACATTAAGGACTGGTGGAGCGAATCACTGGCAGAAGACGCCCGCTGGAAATACGGTACACCGCCCAAGGGCAATGCCAACTTCGGCTGGATGCAACACATGCTGCACCACCTGGCCCCCACCGGCAGCATGGCCCTACTGTTGGCCAACGGTTCTATGAGCTCTAACACTAACAACGAAGGCGACATCCGCAAACGACTAGTAGAGGAAGACCTGGTGGAATGCATGGTCGCCCTACCCGGCCAGCTGTTCACCAACACCCAGATCCCGGCTTGCATCTGGTTTCTGACCAAAGACAAAGCCAACGGAATGGTACGCAACGAATTGAAACGCGACCGCCGGCAAGAGTTGCTGTTCATTGATGCCCGCAACCTCGGCTTTATGCGCGACCGGGTGCTGCGGGACTTCACCAATGAAGACATCGCCAAAGTCGCCGACACCTTCCACGCCTGGCAGCAAGGTGAGAACTACGAGGATGTGGCCGGCTTCTGTAAATCCGCCAGCCTGGACGAAATCAAAAAGCACGACTTTGTGCTGACGCCGGGCCGATATGTGGGCGCTCAGGAATTAGAAGACGATGGCGAGCCGTTTGCTGAGAAGATGGCACGATTGACCGGACAGTTGCGGGAGCAGTTTGCGGAGAGTGATCGACTGGAGACTAAGATTAAGCGGAATCTTGGGGGGCTGGGGTATGGCGTCTAAACGGGTAACTATCCCACTCGGTGATGTATTGACTCTTCAGCGTGGCCACGACCTGCCAACCCAGAACAGGCTTTCGGGGGATATTCCCATACTGGGTTCATCAGGCATCACCGGCTACCACAATGAAGCAAAGGCTAATGGCCCGGGCATCACAGTCGGGCGCAGTGGTAACTCCATGGGGGAAATAAGCTTCTCAGATAAAGACTTCTGGCCACTGAACACAGCCTTGTATGTCACCGACTTCAAAGGCAACGACCCAAAGTTTCTGTATTACCTTTTAAAAACCATAGACTTTGACCAATTCAACTCTGGTAGTGCGCAAAAGTCGCTGAATCGAAATGCCGTTTACCCGTTTGAGGTTGAGATCCCCAAAAGCCGAGCCGAGCAGCAACGCATCAGCTCAGTGCTATCGGCTCTTGAAGAGAAAACGGAGATCAACCACCAAATCAACCAAACCCTCGAACAAATGGCCCAAGCCATCTTCAAAAGCTGGTTTGTCGATTTTGAGCCGGTCAAAGCCAAGATCGCCGCACTGGAAGCCGGCGGCAGCGAAGAAGACGCCCTGCTCGCCGCCATGCAGGCCATTGCTGGTGACGCCCAGGAATGCTCCAATTCCGCAAAATGCAGTGCGCCGGGAGCAGCCACCGGAGTCAAGCTGGCCCGTCTCCAGGCCGAACAGCCCGAGCGGTACGCCGAACTCCGCGCCACCGCCAAGCTGTTTCCGTCAGCTATGCAGGATAGTGAGTTGGGGGAGATTCCGGAGGGGTGGTCTGTTTCCTCGATTTATGAAATTGCTGATGTAGTTTACGGGGCGCCGTTCAAATCCAAGCTTTTTAACCAAATTGGTGATGGCACCCCCCTAATCAGAATTCGAGACTTAAAAAATGAACGCCCAGGAGTCCGTACACCGGAGGAGCATCCTAAGGGTTATTTAGTCCAGAATGGGGACTTGCTCGTTGGCATGGATGGTGAGTTCAAGCCCTATATTTGGGGAAGTGGGCCTGCATGGATGAACCAACGAGTCTGCTGTTTCAAGCCTAAAGATTCCTACTCTGTCGGCCTAATCAAGGGTTTTATCGAGCCTCAACTCAGAGAACTTGAACTGACGGCTACAGCAACTACCGTTATTCATTTAGGCAAAGGAGACATTAATAGATTCGAGTTCTTAAATTCAGGTTCACCTCTTTTAAGAGTTTTCTCAAAAATTACAAACAGCTTGATTGAACAGATCATCATGAATAAGAGCTCAACCAGTACACTTGAGCAATTAAGAAATGCTTTACTACCCAAACTTCTCTCCGGTGAACTATCCGTATCCGATGCAGAAACTTGGCCAGAGGAAGCCGAGGAGCATGCCAATGTTTAAAATCGACTCCGCTGCCAACCGCATCAACCCTCTGGAAGTAAAACGCTTCACCGACCTGGGCTTTACCGAGCGCAAACACCTGCAAGAATGGCTGGAAAACTACCCCCAAGCCCTTTCCCAAGGCGAAGGCGACGAACTGCTGATTATCCAGAAAGAGTTCGACGGCTTCGACGACACTCGCGAGCGGCTGGATCTGCTGGCCATCGATAAAGAAGGCAACCTGGTCATCATCGAAAACAAACTCGATGACAGCGGCCGGGATGTGGTCTGGCAGGCTCTGAAATACGCCAGTTACTGCGCCAACCTGAAAAAACAGCAGGTGGTGGAGATTTTTCAGCGCTACCTTAATCAAAAAGCACAGCTGGATGGCGCAGAGCCTGCTAACGCTGAAAAGGTGCTGCTGGAGTTTTTGCTAGCCGATGATTTGCAGTCTGTGCAGCTGAACACCCTGAAAAGCCAGCGCATAATTCTGGTGGCTGCGAATTACCGCAAAGAAGTGACCAACACCGTGCTGTGGCTCAGCCAGTTCGGCGTTATTTGCCAGTGCTTCAAGGTGACGCCCTATCAGGCCGGCACAGAACTGTTCCTGAACGTAGAGCAGATCATCCCCACGCCAGAAGCGGCAGACTTCATGATCGGCATAATAGCCAAAGAGGCCGAGGAAAAGAGCGCCAGCCACGAACAGCTAAATAGCCATCGCCTGCGATTGGCTTTCTGGGAAAAAGCACTAGAAGCATTCGGCCAAAGCAGCTGTAGCCTCTATAACAACATCAGCCCGAACAAAGACCACTGGTTATCAGCTGGCTCCGGGCTATCGGCAATGGCATTCAACCTGATCTTCAGCAAGAACGAAGTGCGGGTAGAGTTCTATATGTCACGCTCGCAAGCTGAAGCAAACCAGTTTGTGTTTGATCGCCTGCAAAGCCAGAAGGCTCATATCGAAACAAAATTTGGTGCGCCGCTTACCTGGCAGCCACTGCCCAACCGTAAGGCCTGCCGAATTGTCTTTGCCAAACCCGTAGACGGTTACGACAAGGCAAACTGGCCAGAGATGATCCAGTGGCTGGTTGAGCATATGACACGGCTAGAACAAGCCCTTAGCGGCCCGCTGGAGAAGATTAAGCAGGAGTTGAAAGCCACAGACCTGAACAAGGAACCGATTCAGGATGCGGAATAATGCCAAGATCTCTGGTAACTTTGGAGTTCGCGAGCAATATACTCCGCTAAAAGGAACTATCGACAAGGAACTGTCATGACTGAACAACAAATACGGATTTTCACATCAAACGATGGCCAGGCTCAACTGGAAGTGGCGCTGGAACGGGAAACGGTTTGGCTTCATCAAAGCCAGATGGCTGCGCTGTTCGACACATCAACAGATAACGTCGGCTTGCACCTGAAGAACATCTTTCAAGAGGGTGAACTTAAGGAAATCCCAACTACCGAGGATTTCTCGGTAGTTCGCCAAGAAGGCAAAAGACAGGTTCGCCGGAGCATCACACATTACAACCTGGATGCCATTATCTCCGTTGGTTATCGGGTCAGCTCTAAGCGCGCAACACAGTTTCGCCAATGGGCAACGCAGGTACTCAAAGATCATCTGGTTCAAGGCTACACCCTCAATCAGCGCCGCCTTACAGAGCGCGGCATAGAGTTTGAGCAGGCCGTCAATCTGCTCAGCCGCACGCTTACCAATCAGGGTCTGGTTTCTAATGAAGGCGAGGCCGTTGCCAGAGTAATCAGCGATTACGCCCGCTCCTGGAGCCTGCTGCAAGGCTATGACGAACAGCATTTGTCCGAGATCGGAATCAGGCAGCCTGGCATGCAACCGCTGTTGTTAGACGAGGCGCTGCAAGCCATTGGCGAGTTGAAGCAAACACTTATTGCAAAAGGCGAAGCAACAGAGTTATTTGGTCAGTTGCGGGGCGATGGACTGGATTCCGCACTTGCCAGTATTGAGCAAGGCTTCGGGGATGAGTTTTTTTACCCCAACATCGCCACCCGTTCGGCTCACCTGCTCTACTTTGTAATCAAAAACCACCCGCTGGCGGACGGCAACAAGCGCTGTGGCTCTTTTCTGTTTTTGTGGTATCTGCGCCGCAACGCAGCTTTGCTGGCAAAGCCGGTAGAACAACTTATCAATGACAATACCCTGGTAGCATTGGCGCTTTTAGTGGCTGAAAGCTTGCCGGATCAGAAAACTCTGATGATCCGGTTGATCGAGCATTTCATCCTTCTGAAGGAGCCCGCCGAAGTTAAAGGTGAAGGGAAATAGGATAAAAAATGACGGAAGATCAGCTGGAACAACAATGCTTGGAATGGTTCGCCGAAGGCGGCTGGGAGATAGCCCATGGGCCAGACTTGGCACCGGATGGGCCATCGCCGGAACGGGCCGATTATCGGCAAGTGTTGTTGCTGGCTGATCTTGAAGCGGCCGTCCGCCGCATTAACCCTCACCTGCCTCAGAGCGCCGTTGAACAAGTCGTCGATGTGGTGCGCAAACCACAAAGCCTGGATGTGGTGATCAGCAACCGCGCCTTTCATCGACTACTACTGGATGGCGTACCGGTTGAATACAAGCTGCCCAGAGCGTCGGATAGCGAATCCGACAGGATAATTCACGATCAGGCGTTTCTGGTGGACTTCGGCGACGTGACCGCCAACCGCTTCCGCGCCATCAACCAGTTCACCCTCGAAGGTTCCAAGCAGTTGCGGCGGCCCGACATCATTTGCTTCATTAATGGCTTGCCGTTGGCGGTGTTGGAGCTCAAAAGCCCAGGCGCTGAGAATGTCGATATCTGGGATGCCTTCAACCAGATTCAGACCTACAAAGACGAAGTCACCGACCTGTTCGCCTACAACGAAGCCGCTATCATTAGTGACGGCTATCATGCCCGCGTGGGCTCGCTCACCGCCAGCCAGGAGCGTTATATGCCCTGGCGCACAATCAAAGATGAAGACGACAAGCCGCTATTGGAATGGCAGCTGGAAACCATGGTGCGGGGTTTTTTCGACCGGGAGCTGTTCCTGGATTACATCCGTTACTTTGTAATCTTCGAGACCGATGCTGAAAAACTGGTCAAGAAGATTGCCGGCTACCACCAATTCCATGCCGTGCGTGAAGCGGTGCGGGCCACCGTGATTGCTGCCCGGGATATGACTGGCGGTGGCATCGGCGAAAAACGCGCCACCTACGGTGACGAAGTAGTGCCCGGCAGCAAAAAAGCCGGCGTGGTGTGGCACACTCAGGGTTCCGGTAAGAGTATTTCCATGTGCTGTTACGCAGGTAAATTGCTGCAACAGCCAGAAATGAATAACCCTACCCTGCTTGTAGTGACTGACCGCAACGATCTTGATGGCCAGCTTTTTGCCACCTTCAGCGCCGCCAAAGAACTGCTGAAACAGGAACCGGTGCAAGCAGACGACCGGGACACATTACGCCAACTGCTGGCTGAACGAGAATCCGGCGGAATCGTCTTCACCACGGTACAGAAATTCGCTTTGCTGAATGACGAGAGCGGCCACCCGATTCTGAACGACCGGCACAACATCGTGGTGATCTCCGACGAAGCACACCGCAGCCAGTACGGCCTGAAAGCCACCCTGAAGAAAGACGGCACCTATAAGTTCGGCTACGCCCGCCACATGCGCGACGCCTTGCCCAATGCGTCATTCATCGGCTTTACCGGCACCCCCATCGAAAACGAAGACAAAGACACCCGCGCCGTGTTCGGCGATTACGTGTCCATATACGATATTCAGGATGCCGTCGACGACGGCGCAACCGTGCCCATCTATTACGAATCCCGCCTGGCCAAGCTGGACATCAACCGCGACACCATCGAGGCGCTCTCTGATCAGGTGGAGGAAGTGGTTGAGGATGACGAAGACGTTGGCAGCCGGGAGAAAACCAAGGGGGAGTGGAGCCGACTGGAGAAGTTGGTAGGCGCCGGCCCGCGCCTGAAGCAGGTGGCTGAAGATCTTGTAAACCACTTTGAAACCCGCTCCAGCACCATCGATGGCAAGGCCATGATTGTGGCCATGAGCCGGGAGATTGCGGTTCATCTTTATAACGAGATTGTCACCCTGCGCCCGGCCTGGCACGACGATGATCCCGAGAAGGGCGCCATCAAGGTGGTGATGACCGGCTCCGCCTCTGACCGGGCGCTTCTGCAACCGCACATTCACAATAAGCAGACCAAAAAGCGGTTTGAGAAGCGTTTCAAGGATGCAAGCGATCCCCTCAAACTGGTGATCGTGCGGGACATGTGGCTGACCGGCTTCGACGCGCCCTGCTGCCACACCATGTACGTGGACAAGCCCATGAAGGGCCACAATCTGATGCAGGCCATCGCCCGGGTAAACCGCGTATTCAAAGACAAACCCGGCGGCCTGGTGGTCGATTACATCGGCATTGCCAACGAGCTCAAGCAGGCCCTGAAAACCTACACCGATGCCAAGGGTAAAGGTGCCCCGACCCATAGTGCGGAAGAAGCCTACGCCATCCTGCTGGAGAAGCTGGACATCATCCACGGTTTGTTCGCCCCTGGCCCCAAAGGTACAGGCTTCAGCTATAACGGTTTTGAAACCGAGCCTCACAAGTTTCTGGTGCCCACGGCCAACTACATTCTGGGCCTGGAGGACGGTAAAAAACGCTTCTTGGATACGGTACTGGCCATAAACAAGGCCTTCTCCCTGTGCGCCACACTGGACGAAGCCCAGGTGCTGCAGAAAGAAGTGGCCTTCCTGTCACAGGTGAAAGCCGCCATCACCAAGTTCACCAGCGTGGACAAGAAGCTAACCCAGGAAGACAAAAACACTGCCCTGAAGCAGATCTTGGATAACGCGCTCATAGGCGGTGGTGTGACCGATGTGTTTGCCCTTTGCGGACTCGACAAGCCTGACATCGGCCTGCTTTCCGACGAATTCTTGGAAGACGTTCGGCAGATGCCCTACAAAAACTTCGCCGTGGAGCTTTTGGAGAAACTGCTGAAAGACGACATAAAGGCCAAGACACGCAACAACGTCGTGCAGGAGAAAAAATACGCCGACCGCCTGCAGGAGACGCTGCGCAAATACAACAACCGTGGCATCGAAACGGCTCAGGTGATCGAAGAACTGATCGCCATGGCCAAACAGTTCCAGGCCGAAATGGAGCGGGATGCAGCACTGGGCCTCAACCCTGATGAAATCGCTTTTTACGACGCCCTGGCCAGCAATGAAAGCGCCGTGCGGGAGCTGGGCGATGACACGCTGAAGAAGATTGCCGTCGAGATCACCGACAAGCTTAGGAAATCGACCACGGTGGATTGGCAAGTGCGCGAAAGCGTGCGGGCCAAGCTGCGTATTTTGGTGCGCAGGACTCTGCAACGCTACAAATATCCGCCAGACAAAGCGGCGGCGGCTATTGAGCTTGTTATGCAGCAGGCTGAGGTTTTGTCGAATGGGTGGAGCCATTGAATGACAGACAATAAAGAAAACGACTCCTGGAATGTCTTTTTTAGTGACCTGGCCAAGTTCAGAGAGGTTCAGGAGCGGCAAAAACAGCGGGGATTAAATGATTTCACGTCTCTTGGTTCAGTGTTGAAGGCAAATGATGAAGTACGCCTCCATACGCGATTCATCTACTCACTGTTGAACCCCGAGGGAAAGCATTATCAGGGAACCCGTTTCCTTGAATTGTTTCTGGAATGTATCGGACGCAGTAATTGGCTAAATATCGACTCGACTATAGTCCGAAAAGAATATTGCCCGGATGGAAAAAGTGAACAGATTGATCTCTATATCGCTGACGGTTCACGAGAAATCGTGATCGAAAACAAGTTGAACGCTCACGATCAGCCCCGGCAGGTACTCCGCTACTTGGATGCCGTTGATGCAAGACACCCGGAAAGCTCAGACAACACACTATTCGTCTACTTGACCAAAGGTAGGGCGCAGCCATCCTTATTAGGCTTGGGCCAAACAAGTAACGACAAGAAGCCAGAAGCCAACCCTGATTCTCGGCATCTGATCGTTTGCAAAAAAACATCCAGCCTCTTGAACGAAAATGGCAGGCCGGTGGCCTTGTATCAAAACCTATGGTATCGAGGAAAACCCAAATCGATGAGCGTTCATGGATGGCTTGAGTCGTGCTCCCGAGAGGTCGAAGGCAAAGATACCACCTCTAATATTCTGTGGGCGATTTCCGATTATAAAACTGTCGTTGAGCGGGCAACCAGGGAGTACGCAAGTAACGTGAAAACATTGAAAGAATTTTTCGAGGGTGATGGAAAGGAGCATCTGGAACAAGCCCTGCAACTGACCAAAGACTTGCCTAATGCTCAAATAAAGTGGCTCCACAGTGTTATGACAGAACAGCTGGACGAGTTATTTGAGGCCGGGATCAGTGCTGGTTATCTGCTAAAACTCGATGCCGAGAATGCTTCGGACCTGGTGGATTTCGTCCGTCCCGGCTGGAAGAAGAAGCCACTGAGCTTACTGTACGAGCACAAATACAACTATTTCAACCCTGACCGAAGTAACACTAGAGATCGTGGTGTCTTTTACTTGGTAACGAAAGGTCCCTTTGAAGGGAAAGTCGTATTGACCCTTTTCTACGGTAGGAAGGCATTGCATGCAGGCTACATACTCAGAGAGAAATCTATAGATGAGAAGCTGAGCAAAAGTCTTGAGCAACCTCAACTATCTGAACCAAAGAAACTGAGCAAAAATATTTTCCCCCTTGCCATGACTCTGTCCCAGCCGCTTGACTCTCAAGGCACCGTGAATCTTGCTGCCTTCAAGTCTAGCCCTCAAAGAAAACTGTTTGAGCAATTGATGAACTCTTTGGAAATACCTATGAACTATGATCCAGCTTTTGACCAAGCCCGCCTGGACCAACTAGCCGAGCAACACCTTGACGGTAGCAACATTACTGGCCGAGTACTGTTCTTCAGCGAATCTGAGGACAACCAGCTCGACTATGCCACCTGGCAGTTTGAGGACAAAGACCAAACAGCTCTGAAAGGGTCAGATTTCAAACTGCATCTGATGGAGTTGCTGAACACACTTCTCGTCTATCGTGCCCAGCACAACCAACCTAACACTAGCCAGGGCGTGGTTAATGTCGATGGCGACCAACTCTCTATTGAGTGGCTTCCCAAATCAGATGCTGAAGCTTTACGAACTGGCTAAAATCGCTGCAAAGTAACAATTCATAGGAGCTCTGGAATACAGAGCAGAAGGACAAGCCAAGGCGCTAGCCCTCAGTTGTCTCCAACCATGACAGGAATTCTCAGGGAAGATGAACAGCAACTACAAAATCGCCCTCCTCATCGATTGCGACAATGTCAGCCACCGATCGATTGAGGGCGTACTCCAGGAATTAGCTAAATTTGGCGCCGTAAACGTCCGCCATGCCCACGGAAACTGGAATGGCCCACAGTTGGGCGGTTGGATTGAGAAGCTGCACGCCAATGCTATTCGACCGGTTCAGCAGTTCGCCTACACCACAGGAAAGAACGCTACAGACGCCTCCATGATCATCGATGCCATGGACCTTCTGTATAGCGGAAATGTCGATGCCTTTGCGCTGATGACCAGTGACTCTGACTTTACCCCGCTGGTTATGCGAATTCTTGAGCAAGGCCTTCCGGTCTTTGGTTTTGGTGAGGGCAAAACACCAATGCCTTTCGTCAGTGCTTGCTCTCAGTTCATTTACACTGAAAACCTACGAGAAGACAGTGAGGAACAGGATAGCGCAAGCAACGGTGGCGGTCCGAAACCGACGACCAAAACCAAATGGGATCGCAACCAGCTGCGGGGAGACTCTGTTCTGGTTCGCACTCTGCGAACCGCGGTGGAACAGACCGCTGATGACGATGGCTGGGCACACTTAGGAAAGGTTGGGCAGTACATTTCCAACAACAGTTCGTTCTCACCGGTAAACTATGGGTACAAAAAGCTGAGCGACCTGATTCGTGCCTGTGAGTTGTTTGAGATAAGTGTTCGCGATAAAAGTGTTATGCACGTCAAAAGCCCCTGATATCGGCCGAGGTCACTATGACTGATCAACTACAGAAGATCGACGAGCTCCGGGCCCTAGCTGTGGAGGATGCCGTGCAGCTGTTCGAGGGTAACCGCCACGCTGCAGACGCTTGGTTAGGTCAGCCATTGATCGCAATTGGCGGTGAGACGCCCTCCGAATACATGGATTCTCCAGAGAAAATCCGAACAGTCAGGGACATCATCGCCCGGCTCGAACATGGTATTTTGACCTGAATCCAGCGGGCGGCAATAAAATAACCATATTTACCGAGAACTGTCGGATTTACCAGTGGATACAGGTTGCTTCAGTGACAAGTGAACCTGTAGTGCACCCAAACTGTACCTGCAGTGTACCGGGTGAACCGACTATAAACCCGCACGTTTCTGCTTAGTTCACTACAGGTACACTAGCGGTACACCAACCTGTCCTTGATCCTCCTAATTCCCGCAAATTGCTCGCTGCCCTCTTTCTCGCTTCAGTGAGTTTTTGAGGAAAATCAGTGTTTTGACGACTGGACAACACGGGGGCAATTTTGGATACTAAATACGCTATCCAGGCACTCAGCCTGGCCAGGTAGCTGGTTCTGGTTAAATAAACAGCAATCGCCTAACCGTCGAACTTCGACCGGTATCCCCGGGGCAAACGCCTCACCCGAATGTGCGTTGAGCACGAAAGCGAACAGCTTGTTCGCTCACCCTACCGCCAGCAATGGCTTTTCGTCGTCTTTACTAACGATACATGAACGTTAGAGAGATGAACTCAAAAGAAATAAATATTTACTTTTATTTCAATGCCTTGAAGCCTACCTACAGGACCAGAATTGGTCGATAACCCTGACTAAAACCGGTTTCGAGCTGATCCGCTCTACCAGTGCGTCACCACTGGCATGCTTGATTCGACCCGTTCGCCCATCGCCGTACCTAAGACGGCAACCACGCCTTGCATCGTCGTGCAGACACCACGACACCACCGCTCCCCCCAACGCATAGCAACTTGATGCGCTGACCCACGGTTTGCAATGGACTTAAACATAGTGCCTGCAGCGGCACGAACGATGTTCCACCTGATCAGAGGAGTCTCCTATGGTTTTGTATCTGACTACGGCGTGGGGGCGGAGCATCAGCGAGGGAACCAAGCTCTGCCCCGAAGCCGTGGGGTTTGCCTCGCACCAGCTGCATTTCTGATCAAAATCTCTCGATAAAAGGTTGTTTACAGATGAAACGGAAAAAGACAATACCACCGAGCCAGAAGCTCAATTTCGGATTTGGAAAGATGCTTTTGTTCGCTTTTAAGGTGGCCATCGACCTCTTTTATGGTTGCCATGACCATTACGGGACAAGGCGGTCACATAAGATCCGCGTTCGAATTTTTGCCCAATTTTGTCGGCGCCAAGGCATACGATGCGTATTCCAGACCAAGGTTGCCACTGATTCCAGACGAAGCCTGCCACCCATTCCACGCGAAAGCTGCCACTGATTCCACGGCAA
>Ga0306899_1000607_pt1 | contig 17008 bp, 19 predicted proteins | sample AntRauMFilla3764_FD_190407 | JGI IMG/M metagenome (GOLD analysis project Ga0306899, IMG submission 190407) | Saline lake microbial communities from Rauer Islands, Antarctica - Metagenome Filla 3 #764 (v2) (version 2) | ecosystem: Environmental > Aquatic > Non-marine Saline and Alkaline > Saline ... | reverse complement strand
CTCTGGAGTGATGAACCCGAACCCCTTTTCATCGCTCCAAGCCGAAAGAACTCCCTTTTGATTCACTGAGCTTTTTCCTTTAGTTAAACGTGGAAAATAAATCAGTCTTGCGCATTACACCTTAGGAATTTTGTAACGATCTAACGACAGAAGGACATAGATGACCTGGGGTTCGTTTTTCTGGGGTGCCCTCATTGACGCCTGATACACTCATACTGAACAAAGATGCCGTAGTTCCCGAGTTCCAATTCAGGCAGCCCTGAAGGCAAAAGCCATGTGCGGACGGTTCACTTTTTACACGCCACCGGACACCCTGATCCTCGACCATTTTCCCGAGGGTATGGACGTGGATGGCCACTTTGAACCCAGTTACAACATTCCCCCGGGTATTGGCATTCCCATGATCCGGATGAGCATGAACAACACCCCGGTTATGGCGCACTCTCACTGGGGTTTTCGCCCGGTCTGGGCGGGTGAAAAAGCGCCCTCACCAATCAATGCCAGGGCTGAGACTGCAGCCAACTCAAAATACTTCCGGGAAGCCTTCGCCCATCATCGCTGCCTCATACCCGCCAACGGCTGGTACGAATGGCAACAGACGGAAAAAGGCAAAACGCCTTACTACATCGCGCCCGCTAATCCACAGACGCACCCCGCCATATTCTTCGCAGGCTTATGGACGCCAGGACAATCTGGTGAAACCACCGCCTGCGCCATTATCACGGAGCCTGCCGCTGAATCGTTCCGGCACATCCATGATCGGCAGCCAGTGGTTCTGGATCCAGCCTGCCTCAGAGACTGGCTGAACCCCGACATCACTGACCGCGCGCGATTGCGAACGGTCACTCACCGCCTGCCGTCAGACCAATTAAAGGCAGTGACAGTTTCGGCGAACGTCAACAACACAAAGAATGATAGCCCGCATCTCATCCGCCACACCTGATTAGGCGTCAGCCAAGCGGCATTTAGAGCTATACAAAAGCTAACCAGAGGCCTAGATTTATAAGAACGCCTAATGGAGAGTCGGCTCATGAGTATAATCAAGGAATTCAAGTCGTTCGCAATGCGTGGCAATGTCATGGACATGGCCGTTGGCATCATTATCGGAGTGGCTTTCGGAAAGATCGTATCGTCATTTGTGGCGGACATCATGATGCCACCGCTGGGGATGCTGCTTGGCAATATCAATTTCACCGAGCTGGCGATTGTGCTCAAGCCTGCGGTTGGCGAGGTAGCGGCCGTAACCCTGAGCTACGGCATGTTCATTCAGACAATTGTCGATTTTCTGATCGTAGCGTTTGCCGTCTTTCTTGTTGTTAAGTGGATGAACTCGTTAAAGAAAAAAGAGGAAGTGGTACCCGCACCGCCGGCGGAAGCGACCAGGGAGGAAACAATTCTGGGTGAAATCAGAGATCTGCTGAAAGAAAAGCCATCGATTTAGACGCGATGGCGGAATGACCCCATTCAAACCGGCAGTTCAATAGTCCCCCACCACACCGACTTCGCTCACCGGCAGCCGCCCCCGTCCTCTCTGTAATATGCTTGGCGTCCTTGTTATCGTATTTGATAACAAAAAGGCAAATGAGTCCCCCATAAATTGGAAAATAGAACTCTAAGAGCCGAAAAATGCACGGGGGCCTGACCCCACAACAACGGATGACCACCATGGACAATAACCTCGCCGGTAACCGATCGCCAACCATCAACCGCCAGCAAGACATCTACAGCAAAGGCCTGAGCGGCGAAAAACCGCTGGTACCGGTGGATTTTCACGAGCTCGAACGCAAGGGCTGCGATGCCATGAGCGCGGAGGCCTACGCCTACATTGCTGGCGGGGCCGGTCTGGAAAGCACTATGCGCGCGAACCGGGAATCCTTTGAGCGCCAGCGCATTGTTCCACGCATGCTCAACGACGTTTCCGAAAGGGACACCACCGTTAACCTGTTCGGCCGAACCCTGCCCAGCCCGTTCCTGTTGAGCCCGATCGGCGTGCTGGAAATGGCCCACGAGGGTGCCGACCAGGCCGTTGGCCGTGCTGCCGCGGCCGAAGGCATACCAATGATCTTCTCCAATCAGGCATCCCAGCCCATGGAACAAGTAGCCGACGCCATGGGCGATGGTGCGCGCTGGTTCCAACTTTACTGGAGCAAATCCGACGACCTGGTGCGAAGCCTGGTCAGCCGGGCCGAACGCTGTGGCTGCGAAGCCATCGTGGTCACCCTGGATACCACGATGCTGGGCTGGCGTACCCGGGACCTGGACCTGGCCTACCTGCCCTTTCTGCGGGGCAAAGGCATTGCCCAATACACCAGCGATCCGGTCTTCCTGGAAAGCCTGAAAAACCCGAGCCAGCAGGGCAGTACAGCGCGGCCCAAGCTATCGCTGGAAACGCTCAAAAGCCTCAAACAGATCGGCCAGTCCTGGCCCGGCGGTGCACTCGATGGCATCAAATCCGGCAAGGCCATGGCGGCCGTGCAGGAGTTTATATCCGTCTATTCCAAACCCTCGTTAACCTGGGACGATCTGCAGATGCTGCGTGATCACACCCGCCTGCCCATCGTACTGAAAGGCATCCAGCATCCGGACGATGCCCGCAAAGCGGTGGACCATGGCATGGACGGCATCATTGTCTCCAACCACGGCGGGCGCCAGGTGGACGGTGCTATCGGCAGCCTCGAGGCCCTGCCACAGGTGGCTGAAGCCGTAGCTGGCCGGATACCGGTCATCATGGACAGCGGCATCCGCACCGGCGCCGACGTTTTCAAGGCGCTTGCCCTGGGCGCCACCGCCGTCTGCCTTGGCCGGCCCTGGGTCTACGGGCTGGCGATTGCCGGCGAAGCCGGGGTGCGGGAAGTGATTGCCAACCTGAAAACCGATTTCGAGCTGACCATGGGGCTTTCCGGTTGCAAGTCCATCAGCGAGATAACGCCCGAGGCACTGCGCAGAGATTTATGACCGAACCAAAACGCATCTACCTCGCGGGTCCAGAAGTATTCTTCCCCGCCGCAGAGCACCAGGCCATCGTAGCCGAGAAAAAACGCCTGCTCCAGGAATACGGGCTGGAGGGCATCGACCCGCTGGATACGGAACTGACCTTGTCCACCAATGAGGCAAAGTTCAAACGCGGCCATCGGATCTACCGGGCCAACCAGGAACTGATGGACAGCTGCGAGGCCATCATCGCGAACCTGACGCCGTTCCGCGGCATCAGCGCGGACCCGGGTACCGTATTCGAAGTCGGCTACATGATCGGCCAGGGCAAGCCCGCCTTCGGGTTTACCCTTGATAGCCGATACTACCGGGAGCGGGCAGGCGCCACTGATCTGGACGAGCTCGGCCAGACCATTGAAGACTTCGAGATGACTGACAACCTGATGATCGAGGGCGGCATCTACAGCTCCGGCGGCCAGCTTTTTGTGGCAGAGCAACCCGGCGAACACCGGTACTTTTCCGGCGAGCTATTCCGCCGCTGCGTGCGGGCAATCGCCCATGCCTGAACAGAGCTCACCGGCTGGGCCGAACGATGGAAACGCCATGTTTTACGAAGACCTGTTGAGGGCCATGGCGCCTGTTTTCCTGGCTACCCTGGCGTTCAGTTTGTCGGGCTATGCGGTCGCGGTGGAAGTCGAACGTATACCCCGCCAGGGCCCGGACGAGATCCGCGCCACCGTCCTGGTGGCGGCACCAGTGAGGCAGGTATTGGCATTCCTTGAAGAACCTTGCCATCTACGACAATGGGTACCGGACCTGGGATCGTTGACGATCCTGGCAAGGCCGCAGGAGAACCAGACCCTGGTCTATTTGGCGACGGACCCGGCCTGGCCTATGTCCCCCCGCGACAGTGTCACACTATTCACCCGTCACGAAGGTCCGCCAATAACCCTGAATATGCAGTCTCGACCGAACGCTGTGCCTGAGATGGCGGGCTACCAGAGAATTCCATTTAGCAACGGAAGCTGGACGCTGCGCTCCGAACTTTCTGGTGCCACCCGTGTCGACTATATACAGCGTATTGAACCCGGTGGGCACATGCCTCAATGGTTGTCAGACCGCACTGGTATGACACGCGCGGCCGAACTGCTCAGTGCGCTGCAGAACTATGCCAGCCGCACTGATGCCAGCGATTGCAGCAGTGATCGCCACAATTCAAGCGTGCAATAGAGTTCCCGAGACATGCCAGATACCTTTCATACACATTGTTTCAGGATAGGCGCAGCTCTATCACTCGCGGTATTGTCAGGCTGCGCCAGTATCAATGTCGCCACGGTCGACCAGCAGCCGATGGGAAAACCCCAGGCCTTGATACAGGAAGACATCGCCGAGTGCCTGGTCGGATACGGCGCTCTGGAAACAACGGCACGAGAACTCGGCCTTGTGGATGCCCGGCATCAGCGCGTGCAGGGCTTCCCCCACTTGCGCACTTCACGATTTTTGGCAAGTTTCGATTCGGGCGAGTTGTCTGACGTCGCCTACCAGCGCTGGTTGACGCGTCAAAATGACAAGGCCGTTGAAGGCCTGCTGATGGAGTGGAAGCGGCTGCCACCGGCAGACAAGAGGCAGCTGAGCCAGCACTGGCAGGGCACCCAGGCAGATGTGGAGCGCGCACTTGGCGAGTGTGGTGAGGCACTGGTAGAACATCAGGCTGCCCTGCCCCGATTAACCGGCGTAACCCCCGATGATCACTATCAAAGCTGGAAACGCTGGCTTGGCCTTTATCCTTTGACGGCTATTCCGTTCTATATGGGCGTTGTGAACGAGCACGATTACCTTCAGGGAAAACAGCGCGATTTTGCCAATACCAGGGCCGAAAACATCGGGCAGTGGACGCATTATCAGCGGCAGGCGCCGTCCCTGGAACTCGATGAAGCATCGGCGATACTGGGCCGGCAGCAGCCTGATGCTCTGGGTATACCGTTACTCGCCCCAGCGACACAGGACCAATTGCTTGACGCCTTTATGCCTGCGATAGCGATCAAACACACGAGTAATGGCCTGGCTGCCAATGACCGCCCACTGCGGCTTATAGCCGACGCCTCCGGAGCCATTATTCGGGATATCAGCCAGCCCACTCTCTATACCCACATCAGCTTCGGGCGGTATCAGGACCAGATAACGACACAACTGAATTACAGCGTCTGGTTTAAAGAACGCAGGCCTGGTCAGCCACTGGATCTGCTCGCGGGCCAGTTCGATGGTCTCACCTGGCGCGTTCATCTGTCGTCTTCGGGCACCGTTCTGGGCTATGACCAGATGCACCAATGCGGGTGTTGGTATCAGTTTTTCCCCGCCAGCGGTTTCAGCCCTAAGCCAGCACTGCCTGTTACCCAGGAGCCATTCAATATCGGGCGAACACTAGATCCGGAACAACCATTGACCCTGTGGCTGGAGCCCAACACGCATCATGTGCTGGGCGTGTTGCCCACCAAAATGCCAGAGTCCGTAAAACCTATGAATGTGTTGCCATACGCGGAATTAAGAGCACTCCCCAGCCAGGACGGACAACACTACAGCCCGTTCAACGCTCAGGGCCTGATTCCGGAGTCCCGGCGGCCTGAACGCTTCGTATTCTGGCCAATGGGCATTCCAAGCCCTGGCGGCACGCGCATTCAAGGTACCCACGCCATTGCCTTCATCGGTCAGCGACACTTTGATGCCCCCCGGATACTTGAGGAGTTGGGGCTAGTGTCAGAATCACTACAATCGGCTCAGTGAGGAATAGGTCTGTCTCGGTTTTCGTTGGTATAGTGACCCCATGAATTATCCACAGCGCATCGTCTGCCTTACCGAAGAAACCACCGAAACTCTCTACGCCATCGGCGCCGAGGACCGCATCGTCGGCATATCCGGGTTCACCGTGCGGCCCGAGAGAGCCCGGCAGGAAAAGCCCAAAGTCTCCGCGTTCACCTCTGCCAAGATCGGGCGAATCCTGGAGTTAAAGCCTGACCTGGTGGTGGGGTTTTCCGACATGCAGGCGGACATTGCCGCCGAACTGGTGCGTAGCGGCGTGGCCGTGCATATCTTTAACCAGCGGACCGTCGCCGGAATTCTGTCCATGATTCGCACCCTCGGCGGCATGTTGGGCCTGGCCGAGCAAACCGACGCCTACGCACAAGAACTGTCCGACCGGGTGGAAACGATAAGGTCTGAACGAAGTGCGGGCAAAGGCGCGAAACCCGACCGTCCGCGGGTCTTCTTCGAAGAATGGGGCGACCCGATGATCACCGGCATCGGCTGGGTGTCGGAGCTGATCGGCATTGCCGGTGGCGAGGATATATTCCCGGAACGGGCCGCCGAGCCGGGCGCCAGAGAACGCATCATCGAGAACCCGGAAGACGTCATCACCCGCAAACCGGACATCATCATCGGTTCCTGGTGCGGGCGAAAATTCCGCCCGGAACAAGTGGCCGAGCGCCCCGGTTGGGCCGATATACCGGCCGTGGCAAACAACCACCTGTACGAGATCAAGTCACCCCTAATTCTTCAGCCCGGTCCGGCGGCGCTGACGGATGGGCTGGATGCGTTGTGTGAGATTATTGATCGGGTGTGAACACGCGAAGCGCATAGTCGATCGCCGCACACACCGCGGCAACCTGCGCGGCATTGCATTGCTCGGGGGTCACTTGGTCACTGTCAGGATAGACCTCGGTGGTCGTTCTGTAGCGGGCGCTAGTCATGCTGGTGCAAAGGCCAAGCTGCGCCAGCGGGTACTGAATAACGCCCCGGGCGGCCACCGGTGAGCCGAGGAGCTCGCCCCTGTCATCCGCCGGCGCGATATGAGTGATCTTTTCAACTGCGTTGATCACCGCCTGCTGGAATTCAGGCTGCGGGCTTTCGGTGTCTTCCACAAGGTAGAAACCGTCCGGAATCTTACCCGGCTCAAAGGGTTTGCCATCGCGGGCCGCAAGTGCCGGGCGGAACTCGGTTTCGTCAGTGTCGGTGGTCTCGTGAAGGTCGATGTGCAGCAGTATCGGCTCGTCTATCGAAGCGACCAGTTTCATGAGCGCCATTGACTCCCCGGCCTGGCCGTCATCGCGGAATGAGCGGTTGGGATCGATCGCGTTCGCGTTCCAGCGATGGATGCGTTCGTAGGCCCAGGGGCTGACGCAAGGCGCGACCAATAGGTTTACACGGCCAGCGTAATCCGCCGCATGTTGTTCAACGAACTGCAGTGCGCCATGAACGCCGCTTGTTTCATAGCCATGCACTCCGCCTGTAATAAGCACGACGGGCCGGTCGGCACGCCAGTTGCGGCTGCGGATCGCCATCAGCGGATAAACGTCCGCGCCGTATTCCAGACGGCCATACTCTTCCACGTCGAAACGCGAACCCAGACGCCCCACCACACTCAGTACATCCGATTCGTAACTGCGTTGACGAGTCTGCCGTGACAGCCACTCGGCACGTTCCGCCTCGCCCCAGGGAATGCCGGACGTACCGATTGGATAGGCAGATGAAGCGGTGTTCATATCGCTTGTCTCCCTATGAGATTTTCATTTGAGGGACAGGTGGCAAAATTTGCCAAGCAGGGTCAGCTGTTCCTAAAGACGCCCTGGTGCCTGTTTGTTCAAAGCCAGCAAGTCCGCCTGGTGAGCGATTTCATTCTCGATAAGATCTGCGAATCGGCGCAGCAGGGAACGATGTTCATCGTCGAAGTACCGAGGGTGGTAATCCAGCACGCAGAGTGTACCCAGAGCGTGCCCTGAAGGTCCTCGCACAACCGCCCCCGCATAAAACCGAACCTGCGGATCGCCGGTGACCAATGGATTGGCTGCAAAGCGCGGATCATCCAGCGCGTCGGGTACAACCATCAGCGAATCCGCGAGGATGGTGTGACCGCAAAAAGAAATATCACGTGAACACTGGTTCCGATTCCAGCCCAATCTGGATTTGAACCATTGCCGATCCCGGTCGACCAGAGTGATCAATACGATAGGGAAGCCAAAAACATCCGCCACCAAACTCGTATAACGGTCAAACCGCAGTTCAGACGCGGTATCCAGAAGCTCCAGGCCATACAACTCGTCGAGTCGTCCCTCTTCATTGTCGGGAACGCCTGGTGCTGTGTAAGCTTTCCGATTCATGGCTACCCTGCCCCCAAAACGAGCTAACCACTTCAGTATAAGTGATAGAGCGATCTATGCCAGCCGGCACGGGCCGCATCATCGGTTTCTGGTACGGCCGAATGCTTGTCCGGCTTAAGGAATAGCGGGGATAAGCTGGCTGAGTCCTTATCATTTCCTTACAGCCAAGTTAAAGCTGTGGTGCGCCTGCCGCTTCTGATAGGGTAGCCAACTTTTTAAGACTGCCGACCGGGACTCCTGCATGCCCTCACCCAAGCAACACCGCTTGTTTCCGCTGATTATTTTCCTGGGCGCAGCCTTCACCTTCAGTGTCACGATGATCGGCACCACCATGCCGACGCCTCTTTACCCGATCTACCAGGAAAGTTTCGGGTTTTCCGACCTGATGATCACCATCATCTTTGCCGCCTATGCCTTCGGTGTGATCGCCGCGCTGGTACTGACCGGGCGCTGGTCTGATCAGATAGGCCGCCGGCCTTTACTGTTTGCGGGCTTGGCTTGCTCCATCATCAGTGACCTGGTGTTCTGGCAGGCCGATGGCCTGGCGATGATCCTCACCGGCCGGGTGCTCTCGGGGCTGTCCGCAGGGATCTTTACCGGCACAGCCACGGTGGCAGTGATTGAACTTGCCCCGCCCCACTGGCGGGAGAAAGCCACTTTCTTTGCCACGGCGGCGAACATGGGCGGGCTGGGCCTGGGCCCGATGTTAGCCGGCGCTCTTTCCCAGTACCTACCCTGGCCACTGCACCTGACCTTTCTGGTGCACATTGCCATGGCTGTGCTGGCCGTGTGCTGCATCTGGGCAGCGCCTGAGACAGTTTCGAAAGCCGCTCGCCCCAAACTGTCCATCCAGCGCCTGAACGTGCCAGCGGAAGTCCGCGGTGTATTTATTCCCGCCGCCATTGCCGGTTTCGCAGGCTTCGCCATGTGCGGCTTCTTCACATCCATCGCCCCAGCGATGATGGGCAAGGTCCTGGGCTACGACAATCGATTTTTGATCGGCGTTGTGGCCGGCAGCATCTTCATCGCCTCAACCCTGGGTCAGTTCCTGCAGGGCACACTGCCGCTCAGGCTGCGCCTACCTCTGGGCTGCGTTTCTCTGATGCTCGGTGTGATTCCGATAGCGCTAGGCATATATACCCAGTCCCTTGCGCTGTTCATCGGCGGCGCTGTGATTGCCGGTATGGGCCAGGGCATCTCATTCCGCGCCGGCATGGGCGCCATCGCTGCGGCCAGCCCTGCGGGGGAGAAGGCAGCGGTGACGTCCACTTTCTTTGTCGTGGCCTATATCGCTATCTCCGTGCCAGTAATCGGCCTGGGGTTGATGGCGAGCGTAACCAGCCTGATGACGACCGGGATCACTTTCGCCGCTGTAATGGGATCACTGGCGGCGCTGGCTTTGGTACTGCTGGTTCGGCGGGAACAGGCAGGGGGAAAATAGATCTGTCCCGGTTTTCGGAGTACCCATCCCGAACACCGGGCTGGGTAGCCTTAAGAATGTAGACCTGATCAACGAGTTCGGCGCCAACCCGGGATTCTGGCAATCCTTTGCAGCCGGCGCGGAGTATATCCACGTTAAGGACGGCCAATTGCTCGTCCGGCTGAAGGAATAGCGCCAAGCGCAAGGGACTGAGCTCACAACAAAAGGGCAGAATCCATGACCGAAAAAGTTGATCTTTATAGCAGTTCGTACAGCAATTACTCACTTGAAACCTACAGCGAAATCCGTCAGGAAACTTATGGCGAGGACTATGGCCAAACCAGCTGGGCTTCGACAGCAGAATCTCACGAACTCCCTGATTTGCTGAATTTGACATCCGACTCATCGGTCCTGGACATAGGGTGTGGATCTGGGGGTTACGCTATAGACCTGGCAAAACGCATCGGCTGCCGAGTTCTCGGGTTTGAGCTAAATGCGTCGGGCGTGAAAACAGCGACGGCGCTGGCCGATAAAGAGCAGGTCGCAGACATCGTCAAATTCGAACAACACGATGCGTCCAAAGAATTACCCTATGAAGACAATTCCTTTGACGCCATTTATTCCACGGATGTTCTGTGTCATGTCCCTCGTCGACAAGAAGTTCTCTCCAACACGCAAAGGTTGCTCAAATCTGATGGCAGATTCGTTTTTAGTGACGCTTTAGTTATTGGAGGATTGATTTCACATGAAGAGCTTGAGAGCCGATGCCCAGACGGCCTGTATTTTTTCAGCCCGCCTGGGACCAATGAGCAATTGATACAAGAATCCGGTCTCAAGTTGCTTGAAGCCCGTGATACCACGGAGAATTCTGCGCTATTGTCCAAACGTTGGCACGATGCGCGGGAAAAACGCAAAGACGCACTCATCGCATCTGAAGGTGAGGAAAATTTTCTGGGCGTGCAGAGATTTTTGCAGTGCGTTCATACGTTAACGTCCGAAAGGCGGCTGTTACGTTTTTTGTACACCTGTTCGAAATAAGGATCCGAAACCGGGGGAATAAACCTCTCCCGGTTTTTCTGGTATTGGCTTAAGGCCTCTGACTTAAGGCCGGTACTGAGCTGACGTGATGAATTCGCCGAATGCCTCACACCAGACAATCACGCTGTTGTAAGCCGTCGGGTCCACAGAATCCGGGAAGACCCGATTTCCATTCCAACAAAAACGAGAACACTTATGACAATTTCCCTGACCGCCCTGGCGGCGTATACAGGATGGACCTTGCTGTTGCTTATGATCAGCATCGGCTACCGTGGCTTTATGGTATTGACCGCGAAGCGCAGAGCGAATGCCTGGACGCGTGGCCGCGACCCAGAGGACAGCCCGTTCTTCAAGCGCGCGGCAGACGCCTATGCCAACTGCCTCGAAACGGCGCCCCTGTTTGCCGCGGTTATTTTGCTCGCACATGTCAGTGATCAGTCATCTGTGACCGATGGGCTGGCCATGCTGTTTGTTGCAGCACGTATCCTCCAGTCAGTGTCGCACCTGATTTCCGTCAACCATTGGATGGTTTTCCTGGTTCGCTTTCCGGCGTTTCTGGCCCAGGTGGTGTTAATGGTTATCTGGCTTCTGGGACTAACCCTATAGGGACAACCAACCACTCTTACGCGCTCCCAGGGCCGGGGTTTTCTGGCCCGGGGATGTTTTTCAGCAGCTCGGCATTAGTGGGGTACTTCTCCAGCAGCTCAACCAGCTTTTGAGTGCCCTCGAGCGGTTTGAGACCGCTGAGGGCCCGGCGCAGTGCCCTGATCGGGCCCAAATCTTTAGGGTCTAATAGCAGCTCTTCACGGCGCGTACTGCTTTTGGCAATATCCAGCGCGGGGAAGATTCGCTGATCCGCCACGTCTCTGGATAACACCAGCTCCATGTTTCCCGTGCCTTTAAATTCCTCAAAGATGACCTGGTCCATCCGGCTGCCGGTATCCACCAAAACGGTGGCCAGAATGGTCAGCGAACCGCCATTCTCAAGGTTACGTGCCGCGCCAAACATCCGCCGCGGGATCTCCATCGCGCGCGCATCCATCCCGCCCGACATGGTGCGACCGCTGCCCTTGCGCTCCGCATTATGCACCCGCGAAAGCCGGGTGAGGGAGTCAATCACAATCATGACGCTCTCACCCTCGCCCGCTTGTTGACGGGCGGTATCAAGAAGCTCATCGGCAACGCGGACGTGATGAGCATAGCTTTCATCAGAAGACGAAGCGTGTACCTCAGCCGGGACGCTACGCTTGAAATCGGTGACCTCTTCCGGTCGCTCATCGATCAATAACGCGTAAAGTTTAATCTCCGGATACGCCTTTCCCACCGCCTGGCAAATATGCTTCAAAATCGTCGATTTGCCAGAACCCGGCGGCGCAACAATCAAACCTCGCTGCCCCATGCCAATCGGCGTGATCAAATCCATCGCGCGCACCGTGAGTTGTTCTGAACCCGACTCCAGACGAATCCCCGGCGCGGGGTTGATAGCGACAGCGTTTAAAAAACGTTTCTGGGGATCAGCATCGCTTTCAACCTCACTCTCAACCCGAGCGTCGGCTTCCGTAGCCACTGGTTCAGGGGCTTTTTTTCGTGTTCCGGTTAAACCTAATGTCTTTCTCGTCATGGTTGTTTGATAGCTCTTTTAAAATGGATATTTTTCGACAAAGGCCGTTCAAGATGAAAACCAGTGTGCAAAAAATAAGTCTGTCCCGGTTTTCCATGATTCCATTAATCAAACCGGAAGTTCAATAATCTCTCCAACCACACGGTCCTCGCTCACCCGCAGCCGTCCCACCGTGATCGGCAGAGTAAATCGCCGGGGCCCGGCGCCACCTGGATTGAAATAAAGCACACCGTCAATCCATTCATTACGGGGCTTATGGGAGTGGCCCGCAATTACCACGCGATATCGGCCTTGCGGATCCATGTCGAGGGTTTTGACATCGTGCAGCATGTAAAAAGCGTGGCCGAGAAATTCCAGATCCTGAACATCGGGAAGATTCGCTGCGCGGCCTGTGTTATCGATATTGCCACGGATAGCAACCACCGGCGCGATTGCCTCCAGTGCTTCCAGAACCTCGTTCCGCCCTACGTCACCGGCATGAAGGATCAGGTCCGAGCCTTCGAGAACCTCCAGGGCTTCGGGACGCATTTTGCTGTGAGTGTCTGCGATCACGCCGATTTGCATGCTTTTTTGCCCAGGTTCTGTTTTTTCTACCAAGGAGGACGAGCACCTTTTAGGAGGCCGTTATTCTCACCAGCCTGCAAGGTCCAGGTCATACCCAAAGCGCGCCCAGCTTTGACAAGCGTGGTGATGGTTACACCGGTATCCTTCTCATCAAGAAGGCGGTTAACCACCGTACGGCTGGTGTGCATTTTCTGGGCAAGTTGAGACTTGTTCACACCCGTCTGTCCCATTGCCTGCTGAATCTGCCAGACAATGACCTTCTTCAGTGCCTCAGCTTCTACTTGCTCAAGAGTGCCGTCGGATTCAAGCAGATCATCGAGAGCGCTGCCAACGTGTTTGTGCAGTGCCATTTTTTTGCTCCCACAAAATACGCCCTTGATCCTTTCTCTGGTCGTACAACTCCTTCTTTGGCGAAAACAAATGTACCCAAATAGGTACATAAATGCCAGCGCACAGCATCATTCGGCACAACGAGACGGCCCAATCGAAAAACAGCTCAAGCTAGGGTAGTGTTCTAAAGACCGCGTCAAAGCGGTTTCAAAGGGCAATCAGGTGTCATCAGCAATGAATGAAACAACCGAGAATAAACCAGCATCAGCGCCGCCGCCCGCAAAGAAGGGCTTCAGTGGTTTGCATGTCTTTGGCATTGTCCTGCTCACCATCCTTGCCACCGTCGGCGTTGGTTACTGGTGGTTAAGCCACTATGTGTTTCCTGAAAACTTCGAACCCGTAACCCTGAATGCCAGTGAACAGGATTCACTTAACAACAAGCTGAATAGTCTGGGTATCAATACCCGGGGCAGCGAATCTGGCCGCCCGTTGCAGCCGGAACCCTACAGTGAGGACGGCGCCAGCCGGGAGGTCCATTTTAGCGAGCGGGAACTCAACGGGTTGCTGGCCAACAACACCGATCTGGCTCAGAGACTCGCCGTCGACCTTTCAGACAATCTATTGAGCGCCCTCCTTCTGGTGCCTCTTGAGGAGGACTTCCCTGTACTCGGCGGCAGAACCCTACGAGTAAATGCTGGCGTAGAACTCTCCTTTGCCAACGGTCGCCCCCTGGTTAAGTTAAAGGGCGTCAGCCTCATGGGCGTACCCATTCCGAACGCCTGGCTGGGTAACCTCAAGAATGTGGACCTGGTCAACGAGTTCGGTGCCAACCCGGGATTCTGGCAATCCTTTTCAGACGGTGTGGATTATATCCAGGTTGAGGACAGCCGGTTACTCGTCCGGCTTAAGGAATAGCGGGGAAATAAATCTGTCCCGGTTTGGACATGTGAAAACCCCTAAAGGCCAGCACCGGGGCTGGCCTTTAGGGGTTGGGGCAATACGATGACTGGCTTCAGGCAGCTCTGCGCTTGCGCGTAACACCGAGGCCCAGAAGCCCAAGGCTCAGAAGCGCCAATGTTCCTGGCTCAGGAACACTACTCACTGGTCCATTCACTGTAGGCCCGTATTTAACATTGTCGACGACCGTGATGTAGCGATTATCGGAAATGTCTTCAAGCCGCATTTTTGTAATTCCGCTAGCATCTTCCCAGCCGGCAAAAACCATGTCCGTACCCGCTCCAGAGTCTGTGCCAGACACCACATACGATCCTAAAAGAGCATCAGCTATTCCAAAGAAAGATGCCCTGACACTCCACCGGACATTGTCAAAAAACAACGTCGGGACTCCATTAACCAGTGCACCAACACGCTCATATGGGGTGTCGAACGCAACATCAATCCAATCTACTCCAAGATCAGTACCCACACACTCACCTGGGCAGACACCATAATCGCCGTAACGGACCGATCCGGAATTTGATGAAATATCCTGGCCATTAAGATTCAAAGATCCATTTTCGAAGGGAAGACCAAGGCCATCAAATGTAATCGTTGAACTGTCTGACCCAAAATCACTCTCAACAATTGGTACTGCCTTCAGCGCCACCGGAGACATTGCAATCAATAACGCGAATAGAACTTTATAATTAAACATTGTAAAACTCCCGACAATCGTCACTGCTCCATTGGTAAGCAGCGAAGACGCAAGCCCTATTCCAACTTAACGAATTCTACTTAAATTTATTGGTTTAAAAACTCAGACGGTTGAATTGTTGATCAATGGTGTAAAAGTTTCCGACACCGAATGAATTCCGGACAGATCTACTTTTGAGAACATAAATCTATCCCGGTTTTCGCTTGTGTTTTAGGATCTTGCGAACGCGGTTATTTGTGGAAATACCACCTCATCATCGCCTTCCTGCCAAGACGGGAATTTGATCATGGCCTGCAGGAACACTGGATGTTCCAGCCAATCCCTCAGCCATTTCTGTAAATTCGAATAGGGCAGACTGTAAAACACCTCCCGATCGACATGGGCGAACTGGCGTACAAAAGGCATGATGCCAATATCAGCGATGCTGATGTTACTCCCCAGGAGATACCGGTTCCTGGCTAATAAGCTTTCCAATGCCAGCAAAAACACCTCACCCTTTTGCTGGTAATCCAACTGGAAGAGTTCTGGATAGCGATCCGCGTATTTATAATGATCCAGCCAGTGTTTGAATTCGTTATCGTTGCGATCGATCAGGGCGTTAGCGCTTACTAAATCAGTGTTCAACAAACCCTTCGGATCACTCTGCCGCAACGCCCATTCGACGATTTCCCTGCTTTCCTCAATAACGAGCCTCTCAGAACGATCACCTCCTGCCAGCTCCAGAACAGGAACCGTGCCTTTGGGACTGACCGCCAGCATCTGCGCCGGCTTGTTTTTTAGCACGATCTCCCGCAGCTCCACCGTCAGTCCGGCAAACAAGATCCCGAGCCGAGCGCGCATAGCGAAAGGACAACGACGGAAAGAATATAAACGGGGCAGCGGAAAGGTAATGGCGTGGCTCCTGGCTGAATAAACGACGCAGATATTAACTGAAGCACGGTGATCGTGGAAACATTCGACGCCAACCCCTGCGATGCGCTCCAATAGCCCATTCGCCAACAACCCCGAGGGCGTCATCATCGACGAAATAACTGAGGAAAACATATGAGCACAAAACCCATCACAGTCCTGGGATCCTTCATGGCGGACCTGGTTTGTCGTGCTGACCGCATGCCGGCCTGGGGTGAAACCTTGCGCGGCAACACCTTCGCAGTGGGCCCCGGAGGAAAAGGCTCGAACCAGGCCATTGCGGCAGCCCGTCAGGGCGCAAAGGTGAACTTCATCAGCCGCCTGGGTCGCGACGCTTTTGGCGAGATGGCCCGTGATATCTATCGGAAGGAAGGTATTAGTACTGCCTTCATTTCCACGGATCCTGAACGCTCGACAGGCACCGCCAGCATCGTCGTTGACGACGCCCGCGGCGAAAATGCCATCATCATCGTGCCGGGTGCGTGCGACGGCATCACCGAAGCGGAGGTTGACGCCGCCACCGCTGCCATTGCCGGTTCCGCGCTGTTCATCTCACAGCTGGAACTGCCGTTGGCCGTCTGCCGACGGGGCATGACTCTGGCTCGAGAACATGGCGTGCCGGTGCTGCTCAATCCAGCACCGGGCGGCGAACTGCCACGGGAAATGTTCGACACAATCGACTACCTGACCCCCAACGAGTCAGAAGCGAGCGCCCTGGTAGGTCAGCCAATAAATACCATGGCAGACATTGAAGCTGCCGCCGCCACACTGCACAACTGGGGAGTGCCCAATGTGGTGATCACACTGGGTGAGAAAGGCGTTTATGTCAGCAGCACAGACTTCACGGGTGTGATACCTGCAGTGAACGCAGGCCCGGTGGTCGAAACGACAGGCGCCGGTGACGCTTTCAATGGCGGCCTGGCAATCGCCCTGGCAGAAGGCCGCTCACTGGCCGACGCGGCCCGCTTCGGCAATGCCGTCGCAGGCATTTCCGTCACCCGCGCCGGTGCGGCGCTGGCCATGCCTGACCGCGCTGAAGTCGAGCGATTGCTGGCTTCCGAAATCTGAACCAGATCTAAAACCGGGACGCAGGGATCGTGGAAACATTCGACGCCAACCCCTGCGATGCGCTCCAATAGCCCATTCACCAACAACCCGAGCTGACCGCTATGGCAAAAATCAAAAAGCAGCCACCGTCACCGCAAACCCAGGAGGAAGCCTTGACCATGGCAAAGGCGACTCAGCGGCCCCGGCAAAGCAAAGAACAGACAAAAATGATCGCGCAGGGTATCGAGAAGGGCATTGATCAGTATAAAAAACAGCAAAAAGCCAAAGCCCGGGAAAAAGACAAACAGCGCAAAAAAGAAGAACACCAAACAGCGACCGAAAGC
>Ga0306899_1000606_pt1 | contig 17012 bp, 16 predicted proteins | sample AntRauMFilla3764_FD_190407 | JGI IMG/M metagenome (GOLD analysis project Ga0306899, IMG submission 190407) | Saline lake microbial communities from Rauer Islands, Antarctica - Metagenome Filla 3 #764 (v2) (version 2) | ecosystem: Environmental > Aquatic > Non-marine Saline and Alkaline > Saline ... | reverse complement strand
CTGCTTGGCCAGTTACAGAACCGCTAGACTATAAAAATTTTATACAGCCCCCGCTCACTGCAAGTGAATTAGAATCAGCTAGGTACTCAGTCAATAAAGGGAAGCCATTTGGAAAAGCTGGTTGGGGTGACATGATGATCGATAGATATAAATTAGAAGGCACGATCAGAGGAAAGGGGAGACCAAAGAAAGGTACCTGACCCCTTTATTGCTTTATCTGCCTTTATCTGCGCAAGTGAATTAGAATCAGCCAGGTACTCAGTCAATAAAGGGAAACCATTTGGAAAGACTGTTTGGAGCGATACTATGATTGATAGATACAAGTTAGAAGGTACTATTAGAGGGAGGGGCAGGCCGAAGGTAAAAAAGAACACTTGTTGGATATGAGCAAATTTCATACGTGTCTCTATGATAGCGGACTGCGCGCGCTTTGCCCAGCGACTACTGTTTGCGATGTATCGTCATTTCTGTCACTGAAGGAGTGTTCAGTGGTACTATACAAATAACAAAATTGTATGTTGCGCTGTATCACTACTATTTCTTCTTCTACTGGGCAACTGTTGCTAGTTTCTATTATATTTATGGCTATATTTCAGTTGGTTGCCCGACTGATTTCTTATTCTTTCATGTTCCATCAAGGAGTGCTGCTACTTTCTGCGGCTCTGATCGGTGGTGGTATTAGTATTTTAGGGTTCCTGTCTTTGAAAACATTCCTGCAAAAACACGTAGTTGAGTGGCTACCGGTGTCGATAGCGGGGTTATTTTTTACGTACTTAGTGACGTACTTATACACGCAAAGTTTGGTGATCCATTTTGTTGTGTTGTCTCTGCTGTTTGGAGGATTGTTTTTAGCAGTCACTAGATTCATTACATTGCGATCTGATACCTTCATGGGCGTTGACCTATTAGGTTCGTTCTTGGGTGCTGTTGCGGTTGTAGGCTTATCGCATTTGTTGCTTGAAGAGTGGTTAATCGTGATCCTTATTGTTGTGACAACGGTTTATGCATTAGCAACAGTAAAACCCGTTTGGTATAGGCGGATACCCGGGGTTGTTTTGCTATTGGCCGGCGGTTGCTTGGTGTACCTATTTTCCAGTCAGTCGTTGTTAGAACTGGTTCGTTGCACAGACTCTGCAGATACCTACAAAACTATTTGTTATGACGAAAGAGGCCTGGGTCAAGCAGTAGCGTCGTATCCAAGTATCAAAGGTAGGAGTGATGTGTATTTAATTGCTGACGAGACCCCTTCAAGATTATCTGTATACAACAACGGTTTGCATGCAGGAACCACATTAGATGAAGACTATTTTCTCCCTTTGGCATATTCATTTTATGAAGTTGAAATTCCAAAGTTAGACTATCATCCCAACAGTGAGGTGATTACACTCGGCGCTTCAACTGGGGCAAATATTCTTACATTGCAAAAGTACATACCGAATGCGGATATAACTGCAGTGGAAATTGATTTGACCATTGATCAGTTATACCAGGAAGAACGATATCTCCCATACTTACCAAAACGTGATTCGTTTACTTTTGTTTATCAAGATGCTCGAACGATCTTCGAGACGACATCAAAGCAGTACGATGTGATAAGTATGCTGGTCGAATCAGTGAACACTACTATTCCTGGATACGTCGATGAATCTACATCCCTAGTGTACACGGCAGAAGCATTGCGTACGTATATAGACAATCTGAAATCTGATGGGTATTTGATTATGCAACAGCACCACCTTGCTGCCGTATATGAGCAGGCGGGTGATGCCATGATAAACAAACTGCTTGTTACCTTAGAAGAGGCAACCGACGGTGCTGATCTGGCTGATTCGCTGTTGCTGTATTCGTATAGTTTTTATTCAGATCCAAACTCGCTACAGTATTTAGCTGCTGTCTATAAACCAGATGGGTTTAGTGCCGCTGATCAAGCAATATTTTCAGATTGGTATACTGCTCACCAACGCTATGTTCCGGGTAGTGGGTTATCCTCTGGGATGATAGAACTGCTGCATACACCAGATGGTGAGTATTCCTATGATTCGTTTTTTGACCAATCTCGACGAGCAGAACTGGCAGACACATTTAGCATCAATGTGATTACGGACGACAGGCCATTTCGCCATTTGATTACGACTCTGCCGTTCCCACTGTATTACTATACGCTAATCATTGGAGCTATCGCGGTTATGGTTATTTGGTTACCACACATACAAAAAGTTGCTTCAGGGCCAGCTGTTCGACTGGCGCTACTTTCATTTGTTATCGGTCTTGTAACGTTTGGTTTTCAGTATGTACTCTATTACAAAACAGCGGCATTTCTAGATACTAATTTGATTTTCTTTGCCGTATTCTTACTTATCCCGCTATTCTTTGGGGCGATTGGTGGAGCATTTTCGTTACGGATAAGTACTGCCGTTCGAACGTTGTCAGTTATTATAACAATTGCGGTAGCCGGACTATTTATCACTCAACCGTTGTTTTCACTCGCTCCGGTATTGGTCTTTAGTATGATTGCTTGGTTGTTTATTTTCTCAGGAATGTTATTTCCGTTGCTACTAACTCAAACAGACTCAGCTCAGTTGCGCACACTACTATATGGCTACAATATTTGTGGTGGTGGGGTTGCGACCATAGTTATGATCACTGCTCACGCCACGGCAGGCTGGATCATAATGTTTGTGGTGGTAACGATAGCAGCACTGGCACTTTTTCTTGGTCTAAGTAGTGTGCTAAGTAAGCAACAGTGAACAAAAGTCGTTGGATGGCGGGTAATGAAAATGCTCCTGCTATACTACTAGTACTTCTGTATGTATGTTTCTGATGTTTTTTTACTGCTGGCAAGTGTCTGTTTTACAGTACTGTTAGTTTTTATAATTACTAAATTACAAAAATTTTCACTGCTGTACACGGTTGAACAGAGCAAAAAACTATTGGTCTTAGCGAGAGTAGTTGTCGCCGGGGTCGCCGGATGGCTGGTTCTAACTACACCGTTTGTCACTAGTTCATTGTATCTAGCAACTGGTTTTAGCGCATCGTTCTATACTGATATGGGACCTTTGGCACGCGTTTTATTTACGCCTTTTTTGCAAGGACTGACGGCAAATGCGTTGCTGTTAGGTCTATTACAAGCAGCGACGGTTGGAGTATTATTTTTGGTAGCTATTGGATATAGACTCCGTACTACATTACCGATCACTATTGGATTATACTTTTTAGTGCTAGGGACAATGCTTAAAGCCTCACTTGGCGGACACTTGGGTTTACAGTCTTTTTTTCTATTACTAACGCTGTGGGGAATCTACGAGATTATCTGCTACCACCAGCGTTATAAAAAAGATATGGTCAGCGTGACATATATGCAAGCCATATATGTACTTTTTGTCGCTATTGCTATTCCATACACATTTGCAGTAGTTAATAAGTTAAAAATTTTGGGATTGGGTTGGTTTGCGCCAGAGAATATCCGTAGTTATTTACATATAAACGAATATCTTGGTTACGAGTATTGGCAATGGCCACTTTCATTATGGTCGACTACCTGGCCAAATGAACTGTTTTATATCGCTGGTGCTGGTGTTGTGCTGGTGCAACTACTGTATCCATTAATTTTGGTCAGTTCTCGAGCTCGCTTGGTACTACCGATTCTTATCATACTTAAACACCTGGCTATTTATAGCTTTATGGGGTTTTTGTTTTACGACTTAATACTTATCCAACTGGTGGTTGTGTATGGTCATTATCTTGGACAGGTAGCTGTTCCAGCTGTGTCGAAAAAGCGTTTACAACCAGTGTTTGTTTGTATGCTTGTAGTACTTATTTTTATTCCTACTTATCTGACGGTCATCGACAAAACCTGGTTTCCGTTTACTAACTGGGGTGTGTACTACCAGCCTTCATCACGAATGGCTACTGATTTGTTTCCGTATACCAGTCTAGATCTAATGTATGCCAATGGCACTCAAGAGCAAGTATCGATACCAGAGTTTCAACGGAGGACAGGTATTTACAGATACCCGCGTTCGCGATGTTACTGGCGGCCAGGTGTATTATCGAATTTTGCAGATTGCCAATTGTATTTCCAGCGTGTAGTAAGGGTGTTTAATCATACAAAACAGCCGGACGATCATATTACAGAGGTACAACTGAGGTTCCACGAGTGGACAGTGTCAGAGTTACAGACTCAAAAACCAAACATGTTCATAGGTGATACAGTTCTTATTTACCAGAAGTAAGTATGTAAGCAAGAACGGAGACGTAACACGCATTTTTTACCTGGGTGATATTTATAGGGTATTCATATTTCTATATTAAGAGTGGTATCTAGTATGCACCGTCGCTGTGTGCAAAGGTTTTATTATTTCAAGCTGTGTATGAGAGCTTTGCATCCTGTCTGATTTTGGGGTAGTCTAGCTTTTTCGCGCTCTGAATAATTTAAACAGGCAGGACAAACGATGACTTTACCAGTCGCATTTTTACTATGACTACTATTCTCTCGAAATTACAAAATAGCTTCCAAGCAAACAAGAAATACTTCCGGGCTGATGTGTTGGCTGGTGTTACTGTGGCGCTCGCTTTGATTCCTGAAGCGATTGCGTTTGCGTTTGTGGCTGGAGTAACTCCGTTGTTGAGTTTGCAGACAGCGGCGATGATTGCAATTATTGCGGCTATCTTTAGTGGTCGGCCGGGCATGATTAGTTCATCGACAGCGGCGATTGCGGTTGTCTTGGCGCCGTTGATTGCGCTCCATGGTCTTGAATATTTGTTCGCCACTGTTGTACTGATGGGATTGATTCAAATCTTACTGGCTGTGTTTCGGGTTGGGAAATACACGCGCATCATTCCGTATTCGGTGGTACTGGGATTCCTTAATGGTTTAGCTATCGTGATTTTCATGTCACAGTGGAGTCAGTTTCGAGTGGATGGAGCGTGGCTGCCACCGCTTGATTTTGCGATCATGCTCGGGTTTGTGTTGCTTACCATGGGTATTATTCACTGGTTCCCACGTGTCACCAAAGCCATCCCTTCAGCCTTGGTCGCAATTGGAGTGGTCACCCTCACGGGATACTTACTGGACGTATTTGGGGTGTATCAGTTGCTTACGGTAGCAGACTTTGCTGGGATGAACATCACTGGCGAGTTGCCATTGTTTCATATCCCGATGGTAGAACTTTCGCTTGAGACACTATGGATTATTTTGCCATATGCGGTGATTGCGTCGCTCGTTGGTCTGACTGAAGCCTCGCTGACACTACGAGTACTTGATGAGATGACTAATACTCGAGGCAGAATTAACAAAGAGTTCTTTGCGCAAGGGTTTGCTAACTTTATCAATGGGTTCTTTGGCGGTATGGGTGGTGACGCGATGGTGGGACAATCTATCATCAATACAAAGTCTGGTGGCCGGACTCGACTGTCTGGATTGGTGGCTGGAATTAGTTTGTTGCTATTCATTCTGTTTGCTGCGCCGCTGGTGAACGCGATTGCGCTAGCCTCGTTGGTTGGGTTGATGTTTATGGTAGTTATCTCAACTTTCAAATGGGAGAGTCTCAAGTATCGGGGCAAAATTCCGCGGGCTGATTTCTTTGTTATTGCGTTGGTGACCATAGTAACGGTATTTGCTGATCTTGCTACAGCAGTGATTATTGGGGTGATTGTTTCGACCATCATCTTTGCGTGGGAGAAAGGGAAGCACCTGGAATTTCGCGTGGGTACCAACGCAGAAGGTGAGCGAGTATATAAAGTAAACGGAGTGTTGTTTTTTGGTTCGACCCAAAACTTTAAAGATTATTTCGAACCAGAGCATGACCCAGATGTGGTCATCATTGATCTCAAGTACGGAAAGATTATGGACATGTCGGCGATTGAAGCTATCAATTCAGTAGTTGAGCGGTATGAACGAGCCGGCAAGCGAGCTTTGGTCACGCGGGCTGCTAAAAACTGTCAGCAGCTTTTGAAGAATGCAGAGAGTATTACGAACATAGATTCTTCAAACGAGTACGACCCGACCAAGCAGTGGTAGATTGGTGCCACAAGTTGCTGGAATGCCGTTAGTGCAAATAACGTGCGGAAATCAAAATAAGGAAGAGTCACATTTTGATGTGAAAAGATATAAAAAAAATGGCACAACTCCTGTCGTAGGAGGTGTGCCATCACACTTTACTCTGAGTTTAGCACCGAGAGCATTATTGATCGCAGCCGATCAGGATTGCTGGGCAAACACAGCTGGTTCCTTGATTGATCTACTTTCTCAAGCACCAGTTCATCACCCGCTTCCATCCGTACGTTCTCGCAAGAGAAGGCCTCTGGCGAGATCAGATACGCAGCTGCTACGAGGTCAAACGGTGGAATAGTCCACCCACCGCCTACGACCCAAAGCGTTGCTGCGTGATCTACCACGCGCTGGCGCTCATCTTCGGGAATACCACGTAGATTGTGTGGCAAGATTCTGACAGCGTTACCGGCCGCAAATGGTATCAGGGTTATGCGAACTCGTGTGCGCATTACCGTTACCATTGCTCCACGGTCTGTTTCATAGTTGAGGTCACGCATGGGTCGCATAACCTTGCGCTCTGGATTGAGCCAGAACTCTTCGCCAGGTTTACGTCCCGCAACAACAATCAGCTCGTTGATCCTTGGTGCTAGATCAGGATGGCACTCTAAGACCATAGCGATGTTACGCAGCGACCCCAGTGCTAGGACGGTCAACTTTTGTTGACGTAGCTGCTCCCGATACGCGCGCACTAGCTCGCTGTTGCAATTGTCAGCAGCGGGTATCACCAAATGGTCTGGCCAGAGTTCGCGTGCGTTTTCTAACGCTCTCCCTATTGGTACATTACCATCGGTGGCTGAGACGAGCAGCACGTCGACGTTACTTTTTTCCAACAACCGTGCCGCGAGTCCATCATCTGGATCACCCGTTTTGCTTGGATCCGTTTCGACGATGATCGACTCATCGGTCGCCGGAAATTGAAAAGGTTTACCTCTCGATCCCACGGTAGCGGGATTCTCGACACAGGCTGACACCAACAGGATGCCTGCCATCGCTAGGATAGTTTTGTAAGGCATCATCTTCTATTCTCCTTTACTGCCTATTTAGAAAATACTACTAGTTTGACATCTTGTCAATACAAATAAAAGTGGAATGTATTACTTCCTAAGTAATTTATTCCATACCCGTCCAAAGAAAGAAGGTTCGGACGGTATTTGAATCGGAGTTACTTTTTTGGTGACGACATCCTCACCGGTTTTTTCTTGCTCGTCTTCGACTTGTTGTTGAATAGACATTTCTTCTTCGTAGGTTTTGGGGTTTGATGAAAATCGATCAATTACCACACTAGCTACTAAATCACCAGTAACATTGGTGGCGGTACGGAATAGTTCCAGTACCCGGTCTACTCCAACCAGAAGGGCGATACCTTCAAGTGGGACGCCGACACTGCTTAGGACGACTGACAAAATAATGATCCCGACACCAGGTGTGGCGGGGGTACCGATAGACGCTCCGATAGCAGTAGCAACCAAGGCTAAAAGCATACCTACACCGACCTCGATCCCATACACCTGGGTGAGGAACAGAGTCGCAGCACCATGGAACAGAGCGGTCCCGTCCATGTTGACTGTGGCACCAATGGGGATAATAAACTGGGCGATTGAAGGACGTACGTTGAGCTTTTCTTCAGCCGTCTTCATGGTTAAGGGCATCACTGCAACGGAGCTGTTGGTGGAAAAAGCCAGCAGTTGTACCGGACGGACTGCGCGCAAAAAGCGCCACGGACTGATTCTCCCGACTACTCCAACAATAATGAGATAGAACACCATGAGTGCCATCAGGCCACCAAGAATTGTGAGAACATAGACACCAATACCAAGTAAGGTTTCTAACCCAGTTTGCATAGTCACTTGGGCGATAAACCCAAACACCGCATAAGGAGCGAGCCTCATCACCCAGCTCACTATTCGCATCACCACGGACTGTAACGAACCAAGGAGTTCGAGAATCGGTTTGGACTTCTCTGGTTGAAGGCTCACGAGCGCGAGACCGAGGATGATAGAGAACAGTACGATCTGCAACATGTTCATCTCGACCGCGGCAGAGAAGGGATTGTCTGGCAAAATAGATACAAACGCATTTGGTAACTCGGCTATGTCGAGCTGTTGGTCTGCGATATTACTTTCAATCTCTGCGAGCTCTTCTGTGTCGGGAGCAAACTGAGTATTGTCGACATATTTTCCTGGCTGAACCAGACTAGAAGCAGCGATACCGATAGTAATAGCAACGGTGGTGGTAAATAAAAAGTACGCTACTAATCGCACACCGGTAGATTTGAGTTGTTCAGTACTGCCGCTGGCGGCAATCCCGCGGATAACTGACGCTAGCACCAGCGGTATGACAATCATTTGAATAATGGTCAGGAAAATGTTTCCGGGCAAGATGAGCCAGGCGCTAATAGTGTTTGCCGTATCCCGATCAACTAGTGCAGCTGAAGGACCCAGCAATATACCAGCTCCAATACCGAGCACCATTCCTAAAAGAACTTGCAGCCATAGGCGTGAAGCAATAAGTCCATGAAGGCTGCTCGATAGGTGTTTCAGGTTACGCAGATGAATGAGTTCTAGTGGATGGTTCATATAGCTGCATTGTGACACAAAATAATATTGTATTTATAGAGAATATGCAGTTGTGTTGATTGACTGAATCCGCCACTTTAAGCTATCTGTTTCAGTTTAGATAGAATGAGTCTCGGAAAGCTACCTGCAAATATTATTTATGTGTACGGTGGTTACCACGAACGGTCACTTCGAGTTCTTCGACTTCAAAGTTTTCCAGGCCGAGTAGCTTGATAATCTTCTGGTCAGGGGCGGCAAAGTGAATAACTTGTTCGCACTGCCCACAGACAGCGTGGTGATGTGGTTCGTGCTGGTATTCAAATCTGGCTTCTTGGGAGCCAAGTTGTAGTTTCTTAATCAGCTTTTCATTAGTGAAGTATTCAAGGTTGCGGTAGATGGTGGCTAAGTCGATGTCGGGGACAAATGCATGCACTTCAGCCGCTGAGAGGGCAGCCCTTTCCTCTTTTAGTACATTAAGGATGGCTTGACGTTTTTTAGTAAGTTTTGTTTTCATATGCGAATGATTTGCATAATAGCATTGTTCTGCTATACTCGCAATTGCGAATCATTTGCATATTAAATAATTACTTAGATGTATCATGAAACAGACAGTCGGAATTATCATTGGTGTAGCAGTACTGATTGGAAGTGGGTTTTTAGTAGCTACTAGCCAAAACCAGGAAGAAAATCCTGGCGGGGAAGAGGGTGTAGTAATTACTACTTCCTTTTACCCACTTGAGTTTGCGTTAGAGCGTATTGTGGGAGAACTGGGAACGGTTACCAATATTGGAGCCGGGAGAGACCCTCATGATTTTGAACCAAGTACGCAAGATATGGTAGCGCTGAAGCGGGCTGACGCGGTGGTGCTGCAAGGGGCAGACTTTGAACCATGGGGAGATTCAGTGATGGCTAGTCTAGAAGCAGACGGTGTGCCGGTTATTATTGCTACGTCTGATATAGAGCTCCACGAAGGCGGTCATGAACATGGAGAGGACGAGTCTCATGAAGAAGAACACGAAGATGGTCAGCATGATGATACTCATGAATCAGAGCATGAAGAAAAACACAACGACGAACATGAACCTGGTGTGTACGATCCACACACCTGGCTCGACCCGGTATTATTTAGTGATATGGTAAAACATCTAGCAACGGAAATTGCTGCACTTGATCCGAGCAATGCTGATGCGTATATGAGCAATGCTGCTGCATTACAAACTGAACTTGCGAGCTTACATACCCAATATGAAAATCGTCTGGCTAATTGTGAACTTGACGAAGTGATTACTTCACACGATGCCTTTGGCTATCTGGCCGATCGGTATGACTTCAAGATTCATGCTATTGCTGGACTGTCTACGCAAGATACTCCTTCGGCCACAACGCTTGCTGGACTAAAAAAAGAAGCCGAAGAAGGGATCGGCGCGATTTTGTTGGAAGAAAGTAGTATTACTGCGTACGGAGAAACACTGGCGCGTGAGACAGGTTTACAGACGCTGAGTCTGAATCCAATTGCCTACAGTATTTCAGCAAATGAAAACTACGTAACCTTAATGCAAAGCAACCTTGAGTCCTTTGCAACGGCACTCGCTTGTAATGAATAAATCAGTTATCAGTGTGAAAAATGTGACTAAAGCCGTCGGTGGACGACAGCTGTTAGTTGATGTTAGTTTTGAGATTGCTGAACAATCCCTGGTCTCACTGATTGGTCCAAATGGTGCCGGAAAATCAACAATGGTTAAAATCATCCTTGGTCTCGATCAACAGTATGATGGGTCAGTCACTATTCGCAAAGGAGAGCTAGTGCAATACATTCCGCAGCTGGTAATGGACGATCAATACCAGCTACCAATGTCGGTGTACGAATATATGTCGATTGCTACTAATCGGCTCTATAGTACCAACAAAAAGCAGGTTGATTTTGAGCAAGCGCTGAGCCATGTCGGTGTGGCCGGTGAAAAGCTACATCAGTCATACACCAGCCTATCTGGCGGCGAGCGTCAGCGGGTAGCAATTGCAAGAGCACTGCTGGGGGATCCTACTATTCTCGTACTCGATGAGCCTTTAGCCGCCGTCGACTACGCCTCACGCTCTGGTTTGTATAAACTAATTCGTCATCTCCAGCAAGATCACAAAATGACGGTGCTACTGGTGTCGCACGATATCGACAGTGTCTTGCCGCTGAGTGACCAAGTGTTATGTCTCAATCAATCACTGCATACAGACTGTCATCCGTCCCAGTTTACAGCTGAAAGGAGTCAGTATAATCAGACTATTCATCATCACTGTTAAGTATGGAATTACTCACGTATACATTTATACAGTACGCATTTCTGGGAGGAATATCCATGGCTATCCTAGCGGGGGTGCTAGGTCCATTTGTGGTGCAAAGTCGACAGTCGATTGCTTCTGATATGTTTGCGCACGTTGCTTTGGCGGGCATCGGCGCTGCGCTGTTGGTCGGCGTTAGTCCGTGGTGGGGAGCCTTACCGGCTCTGATTATTGTCAGTACGATGATTTGGCGGCTGCTCGATTCGGGTACCTACAGTCCAGATGCACTGGCTATGTTTTTTCTTAGTGGTGGCTTGGCAGCAGCGCTTGCGTTTGTACACCTTGCTCGAGACACGGTATTTTCGTTTGAAAATTATCTGTTTGGAAGTATTTTGACACTCACGTCTACTGACGTTATGGCGATAGTGTTAGCAACAATAGCTGTCGTTGGAGTGGTGTGGTACGTGTGGTATCCACTATTGGGAGCGACACAAAGTCCCCGGTACCTCATTCCATTCAGGCGTACTCCAAAAATTGTACAATTGCTGTTTTTTTGGTTGCTCGCGATTGTGGTGTGGGTGGGTATCAAAACTATCGGTGGTCTGCTGATCGGTGCTTTACTGGTGATTCCGGTCCTGACCGCAAGGAACTGGGCATCGTCTTTCAAGCAGTTGGTTGTACTGACCACAGTAGTTTCAGTACTATCGGTTTCTCTGGGACTCTTTGCTGCGCTGTACGTAGATTTACCACCAAGCAGTTTAATTATAGGTATGACTATTTTGGCGTTTGTACTGCAAGCGTCCGTAGCAGCGGCTATATCAAAGCGCAGTAGTGGTTAAAAAGTCTGCCTAATAAAGGTGCAAAGTTAGTGCGGGTCGCATTCAGTGCTAGTTATAAAATCGACTCAACGTAAAAGTGTTGAGTCGAGAATAACGATGCGGTCTGTCGCCAGAGTCTTACGAAGCAGATGTGGGAAGCCGAACACCCGCTTCTGTATATATCTTGCGCAGCGTTTGTCTGGCAGTATAGAGGACTGGACACTGGGCTTGTATCTCTGCATCAGACACAGTATTGATCAATAGTACCCGTTGCCAGTCAGCTTCTGAGAACATCGCTTTACGAAGCTGGTCGTGTAGGCTGGCAATGCGCGCCTCTTGTTGAAACGGCACATGAAGTTTCAAGGTACGGATCGATGAGAGTGACATGTCGCCACCTCCTTTCTGGGTTGCTCATCTTCTTTAACAATAGCAGGTTTGCGTTCTGGTGCACAATTTGTTGCTGTTGACATGACGTCAAATGAACAAAAAAACACAAAAATGGCCCGCGCGTGAGCGGGCCAGGTGTCTATGTGAATGATCGCACGCTATCGTCCACTCAGTTATTGGAGTAAAGGTCGCGCTCTTTGTTCGCTACGACGCTTTACTTCTTGCCAGACGCGAAACGCGTGCTGCAAGAACTTGGAAGCATTGGGATCTCTCGAAGCCATTTGATCGAGCTGTTCTCGAGATAGTTTGTCGACGTATGTGGTGACCCAGTGCTGTAACAGATCATCATAATCCATTGTCGCTAGCAGCTGGTGGTTCTTGCTGGACACTTTTTGTTCCTCCTCCTTTATGGTGACGTGGGTGGTTGGTATAGCTGTTGTGCTAAAACAGACTGTCAGCTGGCGCAAGTAGTAAGCAACTCTTTAACCCCGATGAAATTGCCACTGTGCTTGCTTGACGGAGATCGCTTCCCATAACTCGACCGCCTTGCTGAGTGTGGGCGAAACCCCCAGTTCTCTTGGGTCGATTTGCCCGTTTTTAATTCGCTTTACCTCTGCAACAGACAAGTTGCGAATAGATTCAGTGAATTCGGTCTGCAAGGCAGTCAATGACAGCTGTGGTTCCGACGATGCTGACTGGTATGGGTTATGAATCGGTGCAACGAGCTTTCGTTTCATAGAGTGGTACTCCTTGTATGTAATTGTGAATGAGGGAACACGCCCACTTTGGAGTATAAACACCTTCTTTCTACTTAGCAAGATATTTTTTGGTAAAAATTAAACATCCAGAACGGATGTTTAATTGTACTACTACTTTATTTTATATTGTTACTCGGTCGTCACCCCATCAAAGTGTTCCTCTTGTTCGTCGGCCTTGGTGGCGTGAACCGTTTGGTCTTTATGTTCTGGTGGAGCGTAGACTGAGTATAGCTTGAGTGGCTCGTCTCCGGTGTTGATGACGTTGTGTGCAACTCCAGCAGGAATGACCACAGCACTGTCTGCTGGTACGTCTTGTGATTCGCCGTTGAGGACAACTGTCGCGGTACCTGCTTCAAGACGGATGAACTGATCTAGTTCGTGCACTTCTTCACCAATTTCATCACCTGGTTCGATGCTCATCAGTACCAGCTGACTGTTTTTGGCGGTGTAGAGTACGCGCCTGTAATCTGTGTTTTCTACTGTCTCTTTTTCAATGTTAGTGATGAATCCTTTCATATTTTTTTATTTAGATACTAATTGCTACGTTTTTCTCAATCTATCAGTTTTGTTATTGTGCAACGTTCGCGATTCTCGGTTTACAAACTCACCAACAACGTCGTCAATAACAAGATCTTCACTTCCCTAAGTTAAAGAACTTTTTTGTTATAACTCAGTTTGATGAATTCTCCTGGGGTGAGTGTGCCCGCGTTACCATTGATTTGGACTGATGGGAATATATATGTAGGTAAGTCCAAGGTGGCATCTCGAGCTTCTCGCATGGAGATAAATTCTTCTTTTGTCACAGTGTCGTTGACGTGAATATTTTTCTCGCGCTGTTCACCCACTGTAGTTGTATACGTGAGGTCACGGTCTTTGCTTTCAGGATAGTCGTGACAGAGGTACATTTTAGTATTAACTGGGTAGGTTTCGAGAACCGATCGAACCGAGTCAAACATCGATTCAGCACTGCCACCAGGGAAGTCACATCGGGCGGTTCCCATGTCTGGTGCAAAGAGTGTGTCGCCAGTAAATAGGTCGCCACCTATTTCATAAACCATATCAGCTGGGGTGTGCCCTGGTGAGTGTACTGCCTTGGCTGGAATGTTACCGATCATAAACGCTTCGCCGTCAGCAAACAAGTGATCAAACTGTGAACCGTCGGTTTTGAAATTTTGATTCAAGTCAAACGCCTCCTTGAGGTATGCTTGTACGGTTACGATATGCTCCGCAATAGCCTTTTTACCACCAATTTTTTCTTTGAGGTAGGTCGAAGCGGACAGATGGTCAGCGTGCATGTGGGTTTCGAGCAACCATTCATTTTCTAGCCCGTTTTCTGTGACAAATGAGATGACTTTATCCGCTAGGGTGGTGTCGGTCTCGACATTTTTATGATTGTAATCGAGTACCGAGTCGATCACGGCTGACTTTTTTGTGGCTGGGTCCCAGACCACGTAGGTGACTGTATGTGAGTCGGTATCAAAGATTGGGTGTATTTGTAGAGTATTTTCCATTATATAATTTATTTATTCCACGGCATTTTTGATACAAGCATTGCCATTCCACACCAGCCAGTGAGGCCAGAGAACGTCAGGCCGATTCCTACCGCTGGCATGAGAAAGCCAAAGTATTCATGTGCGGTGTAGCTACCAATGAATCCGACCAGAATCAGTACTCCTGCCGCAAGCAATACTTGTCGCATGAGAGGCATTCGTTTGGTTAGTGAGTTGGTAGAGTGTCCAGCTTCATCCCACGCTATCAGGCCACCCTCGACGTTTACCAATTCAGCGGTCACACCTGCAGCGGTCAGTTTTTCAATAGCTTGCTGGCCACGCTTACCGCTGCGGCAATGGACGTAGATAGTCTGCTTGTTTGCAAACTCGTCGATGTGTGACTCTAGTGTTCCTAAGGGAACGCTGCGAACTCCGGCAATATGCTTCTCTTTATATTCTGCTGGTTCGCAAACATTAATAAAGTCGATGCTGTCGTTATTTTGTTCAGCCTCTAAGACCTGTTTGAACGCGTCTACTGAAATATGTTTCATAGCTAGCCTTTTATTAGTGCGGTTAACTTAGCAAATAATTCTTGATCCTTGGTTGCCACAGTTGGAACAAAGTGCTTCATCAAAAACGACTCGGTGAACTTTTGTCGTAGTCCGGCAAAGGAGCGTGAAGCCGACAGTAGGGTGGTGCTGGCTTTATTGCAGTCCACACTGTCTTGTTGCAGCTCGTGCTTCACTGAAGCTAGTTGACCTTCTAATCTGCTAATATGATCGATGATTTGTTTCTTGGTGTCATGCATATAGAACAGTATAGCATAGGGTGTATCCTATGTAAAATATGTACAGAATGTATCTAATGCATGGTGGTGGTTGACTTGGTGCATTGTGTTTTAAACCTATACTGAGTCTGCGGCGCGGCAAAGAAGATTGATATATTTTGGTAGCACAGCATTTGCTATACTGTATGTATGAAAAAATTATTCGTAGTACTTATTATTGCATCACTCGCCGGTTATTTTTATGTGACACAAGTAACCAATGACGCTTCGGCTCCAAACGAAGTGGATGATGCTTCTACTGAAACGTCTGAGCAGATGTCGACAAGCAGCGAAATGGTGACTTATTATGATGAGACACAAGGGTACTTAGCTCGCCCCGAAGGCGACGGTCCGTTTCCAACCTTGATTTTGATTCATGAGTGGTGGGGACTCAACGACAATATAAAAGATCTGGCTGATGATTTTGCGAGCCAAGGGTATGTTGCGCTGGCAGTTGATCTTTACAATGGTGCTCCAGCAGCCACAACCTCTAGTCAGGCACAAGAACTGGCTGGTGGAGTACGTGAAAATGTTGACGGAGCGTTTGCTAACCTCACGGCTGCTACTGAATACCTAGATGGGCTGGCGTATGCGGATGCTGATCGACTAGCTTCAGTTGGTTGGTGCTTTGGTGGCCAGTGGGCCTATGAAATGGCCAAGAACGATATCGGGGTTGATGCGACGGTGATGTATTACGGTCGCTTTATGCCAGAAGACGATCTATCGATGATGCGGGCAGATATTCTCGGTCACTTTGGTGAAGAAGATACCTCGATTGCAGTTGATGATGTACGTCAGTTTGAAGCGAAGCTAGATACGCTCGAAGGTGATCATGCGGTCTTCATCTATCCAAATGCCGGGCACGCGTTTGCAAACGAAGACAACGAGGAAGCCTACAACGAAGAAGCAGCAGAACAAGCGTGGGGTCGCACCATGGAATTTTTGAGCCGAGAGTTACAATAATTGCGTAGCACTATTAGGTGCACTGCGACTGCTTGCGCACTCGTGAGCAGGTATACTACATAAGTAATGGAGAATTTCTATCCTTTCTTTTTGATTGTATTCTCGGGGGTGTTTTTCTCGATGTTGTCGATCCGAACGCACATCCCGTGGGCGGTGATGTTGATTTTGGGTGGGGTGATACTTGGTCCGAGTGTGTTAGGAATTGCCTCGGTTGACCCGACGATTGATTTTATCGGACAGATTGGACTGGTGTTTTTGATGTTCATGGCTGGGCTCGAGACCAAGATGTCACAGTTCAAAGAATTTCAGTCAAAACTGTTGTTCCTGGCCCTGTTTAATGGGTTAGTGCCTTTTTTGGCAGGATTTACGGTCGTACTGCTGTTGGGGTACGAGCTTATTACGGCGTTGATTGTGGGGGTTATTTTTATATCTTCGTCAGTGGCAGTGGTGATTCCGACACTCGAAGTGACTGGGATGATCAAAAACAAGTTGGGGCAGTCGGTCATGATCACCACGGTACTACAAGATATCGGGAGTCTCGTTTTGTTGTCGCTGCTATTGCAGCTGGTCAGTCCGGTGACTGAAGTACCTTTGTATGTATTCTACCCAGTGTTGCTTGGGGTACTGGTGGCACTGCGATTGTTTATTCCACGGCTACGCGCCTGGGTAGTGCGTATGACTACCGATGCCCCCGACTTATTTCAGTTGGAGTTTCGTTCGACATTTTTAATGCTCATCGGGACAGTGATAGCGTTTGAGTTGCTGGGGTTACACCCAATTGTGGCTGGATTTTTCTCGGGTCTAGTGTTGGCAGACTCAATCCGTAGCAAAGTACTGAAAGATAAAATCAAAACTATTAGTTACGGAATATTTATTCCAACATTTTTCATTG
>Ga0306899_1000605_pt1 | contig 17030 bp, 20 predicted proteins | sample AntRauMFilla3764_FD_190407 | JGI IMG/M metagenome (GOLD analysis project Ga0306899, IMG submission 190407) | Saline lake microbial communities from Rauer Islands, Antarctica - Metagenome Filla 3 #764 (v2) (version 2) | ecosystem: Environmental > Aquatic > Non-marine Saline and Alkaline > Saline ... | reverse complement strand
TTTTTCTTATGCTCCGCTGGGTGGAGGATGTTCGAACTTTTTTATAAATGAAAAGACCGCCACCAGGAGGTCTTCCCAGGACGGTCAAATATGTAGACAGCCAGCATAGTTATACTTCTGCAGCAACAAGGGTTTGAGTGCCGTTAATCTGCTGTAGAATTTTTTAATTCAGCGGCCACGTTTTCGAGGATTTCAGTCCACCCCTTATCCGTAATCATTCCGCAGTCACCCTCAATGATCAGAATCGCAACCCTCGGTCCCATCTGGCGGGGCGCAAAACACACAGTGCATCCGTCGACCAGGTCACCGTTACGAAAGTCTCTTTTTTTCAGTACTTCTGCGAGCACCTGGCGTAGTCTTCCCAACCCTTCACTGGATGCGTCTTTGTTTGAGAAGAGAGCGACATAGCCAGGATGAGGGTCAAAATCACCCCCAATGTAACTCCACAAAAGTGCTTTTTCAGACTCTCCGTCAAACCACTCTTGCAGCGCCTCTGATTTCCGTACAGAAAAACGTGTGTGATCACCAAAAGCTAATTCATAACCAGCATACATAATGCACCTCCCATGTTTACAGGAACTCTCCTGTATTCTAATAAAATAATACGCTATTAATAGCTTATTGTCAATATTTGCTCCACTCACTGGACGTATTCTGAACTATTGGCTGGCTGTGGGCCGTGAGGGAGTGGGAGGAGTTGGGTGTCAGTAGATAACAAAAAATATTTATATAGTAAATTATGCAAAAGGTGTTTTACATAAGACAAAGAAAAGGGCCACCTCAAAAGGCAGCCCATGTGAACGTTGGAAACGTTCAATAGTTGAGACGCTCCACAGTGGCGAGCGTCACAGCGCCAGGAAAGAAGTCCGCGACACCTCCCAGTACGTCCATGGCCGTTTTGAGCGTGCACTTCGCCTGGTGTGATTCATCGGTGATGTTGCCAGCATCAGCTCTGGCAAGGAAGCGCTCAGCGCCCAGCTGGATGATATCGGTGCTGAGGTCGCCCCAAGCGAGACCGATGACCGCCATGGTACTCATCGCATGACGGACATCAGGTTCGAGTTTGGGCGAAACCCGCTCAAGACCTGCCGCTGCTTCGGCGTCCATTCGTTCAATCACCGACTGCATCTGCGGCCGCGAATCGAAGACTTGCAACTGAATAGCTGCCATCCGCATCGTGTAACTACGGAGACCGGGACTCCGGAGCCTTTAATATATTTAAAATATCCTGATTTACACCATTTGTCCACAGAAAAGCAAGCACAACACCGTTAAGCAGCACAACAAAAGCCAGGGACCCCGAAGGATGCCTGGCTTTGTAGTTAGTTTTTTTAGTCTAGCGATTAAATCACTGGCATCTTGTTTGCTCATCGTATCCAAGTTACTCAACAGCTGGCTCTTCTCGTCTTCGTCATCCACACTGTGGTAATGGGGTCAGGAGCCTTTTTGTAATAGGAAGAGACTATATTTAAGGCTTCATTGTATTGCAACTAGAATAAAATTAAGACACAGATTTTAAAGTTTTAATTAACCCCTGTCCCCTTTTATTACACCTATAGTTGGAGAATACGTTGAAACAATAGAGTTTAAGTTGTAGCTAAAATATTAACTAACTACAGGGCAAGAACTCCGTAATTATAAGCTACGCATAATAGAGTCCTGGGCGGAATGGTAGCAATATAGCAACGAATGTCCGTTCTATGGAGAGACGAGAAACAATATCACAATTACAACTTCAGACGGTATTCGCACAATGGGAAGTTGGCACAGCCCAGAAAAGTGCTGTAGGGACCAGTTCTCTCAATTAGTCCCCCATCGCACACCAAGCACTTTTTGCTGGAACTGGAATCAGAACCTTCTTGCCTGCTCTTTTCAAGCTCTGTAACGAACTTAGATTCATTACCTTTTTGCGAGATGATATAGTTTTTATGTTTTGCTCGGGTCAGAGCTACATAAAAAACTCTTCTCTCTTCGGCATTATTAAAATCATCACCAACTCGCAGTACAAGCTGCAGTAAAGGGTCGTCAACTATTTCAGACGGAAAACCTAAAGTACCAGCATTAACATCAATTAAAACTGTATAGTCATAAGTCAGACCCTTAGCTTTATGAGCTGTTTTATAATCAATCGTAAGCCGGCTGTCATATTTTTTCGTCAGTGAGTTAAACTGTTTAGGCTTATTGTGGTTATATCGACCAAGCAACAGTACTTCGGGTTTCTTTTTATCGCTGACCTCATCAAGCTGAGCAATTTCATCTAAAATTTCAACCAGTAGTGAGTCAACTGTCTTATCGGTACCGTTGCCGTATTTATTAATATGTAACGCTTGGTAATCCTGCTCAACCTCATGACTGGTGGTGAGTTTTTTCTTTATTTGAGCGGGATTTTTTTGAATAAACTGACTCGAATAGTCAAGTATTTTGTTGTTAAATCGGTGTGTAGACTCTAATTTTCCGCGGTAAGTGTAGCCAAAGTAGTTCTCAAATTCGATAGTAATTGAAATATCGCTACCAGTAAATCGGTAAATAGACTGCCAGTCGTCCCCTACACAAAATAATTTTGTGTAGGGGTTTTGGTCCAATAACGATCTCAGTAAGTCGTAGCGACCCACCGACATATCCTGAAACTCATCAACCAATACATATTTATAAAAATGCTGGTATCTGCCGGACCTTATATGCTCTGTTGATTTTATAATCATGTCATTAAAATCTATCACCCCCTCTTTTTGTAGAAAGGCTTCATACTCACTGTAGAGATAGACAAAAATTTGTAGAAATGTTGATGCGCGTTTGTCTTTTTGTTCTATAGCTTTTTTATTTAAGTAGTCAATTGAGACATGATTTGATTTAGCTAATGTAAGAAATGTGTATACTAGATCTATGAATGGTGAAAACTTTTTATCAACTAATATGTTCTTCAACACTTCTTCAACCGGTCTCTGCTTCATCTTTATCCCAGCATTTGATAAGTTCTGTTGTAGGTTGGGCAATAATGTTCCATCTTTGTTTTCATAAGAGTACGATTCAATTAAAGTGCGTCCGTGCTCTTTATGAATCTTACGAGCAAACTCCATTTTATCTTTATATCTTTGTGACGCGTCAACGCCATCTCCACTGTTAAAAAATTTCGGTACTCTCCCGTTTTTGTCGATTCCAAAATGTTCGATAGTTACATCATTGTCAGGTAGATAAAAGTCGGGTTTATAAAGTGAAAACTTTGGATCTCTGATATTTTTATCAAATGCATTTTCGTAAATATATTTAACGTTATTGAGGTACAGAAAGTTCGCTATTTTTAATTCCTCAAAACTCTTTACTATTTCACCTTGAAATGTAAGCAGTTTAATCGACTTCACATAATTATGGTATTCATCCAGGGTATCAAAAGACCGGACATCTTTCTCAGGATAAAGATAATACAAAAAGAAGCTTGCTAATTGCACGCGTATATTAGTATCAAGATTACTATCCAGTAAAACATTATTTAGAAACTCTTTTACCTTCACGTTTGCATCTGGTGACCCGTTGAACAATAGCTCTGGCATACCATCCTCCACCTCACCAATAATTCCATTACCAAGGGAATTGAATGTTTTGACAGTTAAGTCTGTGTCCAATTCTAATTCTCTTAAATCCTTTTGCATATCTTTAACCGAAGCTTTGGTGAATGAAATAAGTAAAATCTCGTCCTTAGTAGCGAGATTATTTTCTAATAGATAGGCAATTTTACCCATAATAGTGGTCGTTTTTCCAGTACCAGCACCGGCAATAATCAATGAGTTGTCTTCATCATGCAAAATCGCTGTTCTTTGCTGGTCGGTCAATGGATTTTTCATTAAAGAATCGAACCGTTTTTTATATGACACTTTTTGTTTTTCAACAAATTCATTATTGAATTTCTTACGTGCAGATTGATCAATCTCAAAGCAAACTTTAAAATTATTTACGAGCTGTTTAATTTCTGATGGAAGATGGAGAGCTGAGCAGTTTTTTAGCAGTTCATATAGGTAAGTGTATTTATCCTTCCAGTTTAGATCTAGTGTGTAGTTGACATACCGGGCACCATCATACAGTGTATTAAAATCAGCAATAGCCCTGCTGAATTGCTCAGCATTTTCAATAACTTCTGGGCAGGCTTTGTTTGATCGTTTGTACAAACTCCAGCTCACAACAAGTGTTGCAATAGTTAATATGGATAGTAGAATTGTCATTTTTTACAGTTGTCTAATTGAGTCAAAAAATATAGAATTATTTTGCTGTCAGGCGTTTTGTTTAGGATTTGCTCTATCGATTAGGTATCGTAATATTATACATATATTCTGTGTTTTGTCAACCTAAGAGGCTCCGTTTTCGGTGGTCCTTGCCACACGTCCTAGAATTAAAAGCTAGATTTTACAATAAGAAAACCCTTCGACACTATCATGAAAGTGGAAGGGTTTTCTGTCTTGCTCCGGCGGCAGGAGTTTCGGTTGTTACACAACCAGTATACCTTTTGGGCAGATTGATTCGCCTTGCTCCCAATCTGACTCAAAAGCTTTTCGAATCCTGACGAAAGTGACGTTGAGTCACTTACTCCGCTCGGAGCCAGAAAGACAAAATCCACCTAAAAGGTGGATTTGTGTCGCTGACTCACCCTATGGGATGATGTTCGAACTTTTTTGGAGACTGTCGATGATTTCCACATTACCAACTAAAGTCATTTTATTTCCATCTATAAAGACCCCGCCCTCTTCAGGAATGTTAAGAACTGGGGTATTGTTTTCAATTGAAAATTTTTTTACAACGTCTTCTTCCTTTTCATAATGAGCTTTTATTGAATAGCCATTAGATACATTTAGTCCTGTGAAATCAGTAAGCTGGACTTTATTTTCATCTGTCTGGTTTCCAATAAAAGCTGTGCTTATGTCCTTACCCAATACTATTGCCCCTGCGCTTCCACCGTACACAGCCCTCCCAGAGTCAATAAACGCATTAAGCACCTCTACAAAATTACTTTCTTTTAGTGTTTTAAGTAAGGCAAAAGTATTGCCTCCACCGATATAAATAGAATCAAACTTTTCTAAAAATGAATATTTTACATCATCTAAATCGGTCAGCATCTCAATTTCAAAATCAAATCTAGCGTAAGAATTTTCAAACCAATCAAGGCAAGAGTTAAACTGTTCGGGTTTGGTCCATGCAATTGGTATATATAACACCTTCGCACCAGCTCCGACTGTCTTGCCGTAAAGATCATCAATTTCTTTAGCTTGGGTTTCATTACCACCACCTCCTAAAAAGATTTTTTTCGTCATACAAAAAGCTTAGCACAGCGAATCTTGAAAATGCAAAAGAGCCCGTAATTAGGACTCTTTTAGTTTGCTCCGACGGCAGGATTCGAACCTGCGGCCAATTGATTAACAGTCAACTGCTCTACCGCTGAGCTACGTCGGAATGGGCTTACAGATGTAAGTTTCACTATTCTACATTTTTTCCTAGGTATTTCAACTATATTATTCGCGAGGGGTGAGATAGTATGGGTGTATGCCTGAGCTCCCTGAAGTAGAGACTGTCCGAATGCAGTTGCAGCAAAAAGTGGTTGGCAAGACTGTTGAGTCGGTTGAAGTCTTTCATGCTAAATCCGTGAACCACGATGAGACAATTGAGGATGTATTGCGTGGAAAAATTATTGCTGATATCGATCGAGTTGGTAAATTGATGATTTTTTCTTTTGTTGGTGAGACTGACATATTTCTCTTGGCTCACCTGAAAATGACTGGGCAGTTCTTTTTTGTTGATACGCAAGGTGAAATGATTGGGGGTGGACATTCGATGAGCGAGTCTCATGAACGTGAATTTCCCCATAAACACAGTCGCGTTGCTTTTCACTTTACCGACCATTCAACGTTGTATTTTAATGACATGAGACTCTTTGGATACACCAAGCTTGCCACAGCGGCGGAGCTAGCGCTCGCTCGGGGTAGATTTGGGCCAGAACCTATCACTCCTGGATTTGATTGTGTGTGGTTTGCAACGCGATTAAAAAAACGAAAAACTCCGATTAAGGCAGCGCTCCTTGATCAAACATTCATTTCCGGTCTCGGAAATATCTATGTTGATGAAGCACTGTGGCGTGCACAGGTGCGTCCGATGCGGCGCGCAGATAAATTAACCAAAGCCGAAGCGATCGCGCTATGTACTGCCGCAGGCGACGTCATGCGTGAATCAATCTCTGTTGGCGGCACCACCTTCCAGCATTTTGTTGATACTGGTGGAGCGGCTGGTAATTTTACCGACTATCTGCAAGTATTTGGTCAGCAAGGAAAAGCGTGCTCTCGCTGTGGTGACGCAATCAAAAAAATCCGTTGCGCTGGTCGCGGCACGCATTACTGCCCCGGTTGCCAAAAATAGGAATGTGACATGGTATGATTTACATATAATTAACTAAGTAACTTTATGTTTCAAGCAGCCTCTACAATGGTCAGTGGTGAAAACACTCAAACCATGATCACCGAAGCGATTAACACGCTACGAGCCCAACTGGGGGAACTTCCTATCATTGGTCTCACCATTTATGCTTCGTCAAAATATAATCAAAGTGAAATATCTGCCATAGCGGCAGAACAACTAGGTCCCGATATCCCGATTATTGGAGCATCGACCGCGGGAGAAATTGCCCAACACGGCCCAAGCAGTACCCCTGCAATCACAATGATGCTGTTTGCATCAGACACCATCAAGTGTCATGCGACAGTGGTAACCGAGGTGACTGGGAACGAACTAGTGGCTGGTAAGGCGCTTGCTAATCAGCTGCTTGATCAGACAGAAGACCCGCTAGAGCTGGTTATCATCCATAGTGATGGCCTCACGGTAAACCCTAGTGCTATTCTCAGAGGTATCAAGAAAACCCTTCCTGGTACACCAGTAGTTGGTGGATCAGCTGGGGACGATGGTCATTACAAGACAACCAATCAGTATTTCAATGGAGAAACACACAGTTCAGCCGTGGTAGCTATGGCCTTTTCTGGACCAATTAAATTTTCTATTGGGGTACGACACGGCTGGTCCCCAATTAGCGGCTTTCGTACGGTTACCAGATCAGAAGGTTCAGTTGTGCACGAAATCGACCATAAACCTGCAATCAAGCTCTACGAAGAATTTATTGGCGAGGAAGAAGTAAGTAAATTGACTGAAGTCACACTAGCAGAAATCGCACTTTCGTACCCACTTGGTATGATGAGCACCGAAACGCACAATTTATTACTACGTGCCCCATTTTACGCTGACAAAAAAGGATCTATTACCTTTGGCGGAGAAGTTCCTGAGGGAACTAAGGTTCAACTCATGATGGGTAATAAAGACCAAGCGGTCGATGCGGCTGAAGAAGCAGGGATAAGTGCTGCCAAAGAGCTTGGTGATAAGCCAATAGCCGCACTAATTTATAGTTGTCATGTTCGCGATTCACTGTACCAATCGCGAGATGAATCAAAAAAAGAAATCTCAGCTATTCAAAAATCAATCGGGGTAGACACACCTTTAACTGGATTCTTCACGTATGCTGAACAAGCACCGATTCTTGGTACTAACGCCACCTTGAAGACCTGCGATTCAGAAACCTATAACGAAACAATCGTGACCGTCTTGATGAGTGAAAAAACCGAAAATTAACATATGACTGACAAGGAAACCCAACTGCAAGCTGAGGTAGATCAGCTACAAGAAACAATTACTGGCTTAGAATCAACCTCCAAAATGCTGGTTCGACGGGACATAGATTTGCGCCGAGCTTACGACAACTTGAAACTGCTCGATCGCGAAAAAACCGAGTTTGTTTCAATTGCCGCTCACCAACTACGTACCCCGGTCACCACAGCTCGCTGGGCAATGACCGCGTTGCAAAAAAACTTGTCTGCGTCACTAAAAGAGGACCAGTCTGATCTGCTAGAACGTGCAGCTGACAGTGTTGAACGAATATTCAACTTAACCGAAGACCTCCTTGAGCTCAACCGGATTGATTTTGGAGACACCCCAATTCACCCAGTTCCAAGCAGTGCAGAAAAGCTACTAGAGTCAATCGTCGAAGATCACCGACCACAATTTGAAAAACGCTCAATCACAGTGGAGAAAAATTACGCCAGCAACCCGAAAGCGGTCGCTTTTGATCCTGTAAAAGTGCGTGATGCGATAGACAACTTATTCGATAACGCCATTAAATACACGCCGATTGGTGGTGAAATCAAAGTTGCAACCTCGTACAATTCTAACGACGAGCTACAAATCAGAATTGGTGATACTGGTATAGGAGTGGCTAAAGACTTGGAAGATAAGATTTTCCAGAAATTCACCAGGCTAGGAAATGCTGAGGCTGTAGATCCCAACGGGATTGGGCTTGGGTTGTACGTAGCAAAAAGCTTAATTGAAAAGCATGGAGGATCTATTATCTATACGCACAACCAACCGCATGGTTCAATATTTACCGTTAACATTCCGTGCTAATATAAATCTATGTCAATCAACTCTACTGTGTCTAACCTGGTGAATTCCGTCAAGACAAAAATTATGATCGTCGAAGACGACACACTTATTATTGATATGGTGGCCCGTAAGCTGACCGAGGCTGGTTTTGAAACCAAACCGGTTATTGACGGCGAACAAGCAATTGCGGCAGCAACCTTATTTAGTCCGAGTGTCATTATTCTGGACCTCATGTTACCGAACAAGAGTGGCGAAGATATTTTAAAGGAATTGGCAGCACAATCCATTTTTGCCAACACCAAGATCATTGTATTTACAAACAAAAATCGTGAAGAAAACGAATCTCACGTCAAGGATCTCGGCGCAGATATGTATTTGGTTAAAGCATCGACGGATCTTGATACGCTGGTCTCACACATCAATAATCTTACCGAGTAACAGTGCTCATTGTATTACTCACAGTATAAAAGGGCAAAATCGCAACCATCTTCCTACCTGAGAAACTCTACACGGGTCATATACCATCAGTTCTTATAAATTTCGAATATGTACATTCCTACCCCATGGGATTCGACCCCAGGCACGTTCGTGGACGTAGTAAAATAGCAATTTGATCACCACGTCAGCCGCACCAATTGCGCCCGCGACCTTCAAATCACCCGTTGCGGCGTACGCCAGTACCATAGTGGTGCTCGTAGCGATTACTCGCCAAGTGAGAGCTTTGATAACACTTCGCTTGCGGGCTTCGCGCATTTCTTTCATTTATATATGATACCGGTATACTAAAGAAAATGATTCCTGAATTAACAAACCCGTGGAAAACTCTTATTGGAGCTGAAACCAAAAAAGACTACTTCAAGCAACTCATGCTCGACGTTGAGGCTTCTTACCTGATCAATAATCCTCCTATCTACCCTCCAGCTGAGCTGGTGTATAACGCACTCGAACTCTGTGCCCCTAAAAAAACCAAGGTTGTCATACTAGGCCAAGATCCCTACCACGGCAAAGACCAAGCGATGGGACTGGCTTTCTCGGTGTTGGGTGGCACCAAAATCCCTCCGTCACTGATGAATATATTTAAGGAACTCAAAAGCGATGTCGGCATGCCAATCCCCGAAAGTGGCAACCTCTCGCACTGGGCCAACCAGGGAGTACTACTGCTCAACGCTACCCTGACCGTCGAGGCTGAAAACGCAGGGTCACACCAAGGCAAAGGCTGGGAGCAATTTACTGATCACATAATTTCAGCAATTTCAGACCAACGGAAGCACGTGGTATTCATACTCTGGGGAAACTACGCCCAAGCGAAGTCATATCTGATTGATGAATCTAAGCACCTCATCCTGACAGCCCCACACCCATCCCCGCTATCGGCGCACCGCGGGTTTTTCGGCAGTAAACATTTCTCGCAGACAAATGAGTATCTAGAGCAACACAAAATTACCCCTATTGAGTGGTAGACCGCTCGCTATTGTCAGACTAGATAAGACTAGTGCTACTTGTGCACAGACTGTACTTGCGCTATCGTAGCTGTAGAAACCCGCAAGAAAGGAAGCGACATGCTTGATTTCGACAACTTTGCAGATCAATTTCCTGACCCCAGTAAAGCAGAAGTGCTGCAGATTCTGGAAAAGGCAAAATTTGCGTTGATAGAGCTTTTATCACTGCAAACTATCAACCAGAGCTCGACTCTTCTGCCGGTGACAGCACGAAAGAATGACGAGTACATTGTCATCTATGTTTTGGCATGCGAATACATATATGAGACCGCCATCCCAAAGATGCAGAGCATGCTTCCGCCGCAGTTCTCTGATCTGGTGTACACCGAGATTTCTGATTGGCTGCCGCGGGTCACTGCTGAATAACCACGTTTAGTGGTTTTTTATTAGGCCAATCCAGGGAAGAAATCGGTTTTGATTTGCTTGCGAGGGACGCCGGACTCTTTGAGTAGCTTTTTGTAGGCATTGACCATTCCGGGTGGGCCAGAGATGTACCAGGTGCGTTGCTTGTAGTCAGGAGTGCGTCGAGCGAGCATTTCGATGGTCACAAAGCCTGATTCATGTGGTGGCTGCACAGTTTCTTTAGCAATCACCGGGATAGTAATCACCGGCATCTGCTGTGACATACTGTCAAACTCTTCTTTAAAAGCCAGCTCCCCAACTGTGTTTGCACAGTAATACAGTCGTGTATTGTATTGCTTGCCACTGTCATTCATCCAAGACAAGTGACTGGAAAATGGGGTCACCCCAATCCCCCCGGCAATAAAGCCAAGCTTAGTGTCGACGTTTTTGGGAAGAGTAAAATCCCCCGCCAGCTGACTGACAATAATTTCTTGGCCGTGATCAAGCTGCATGAGGGCTGCTTTATACGAGCTGCCACGCATATCACTATCGGCCGGCACCACCTTTAGCGCCAAGCGAATGACTGATTCAGTCGGAGCTGAAGCGATGGTGAAATACCGCCGTGTTCCTCGACTGTCTTTCTGTTCGTGGGGAAGCATCCACTCGACGTATTGCCCCGCCTCAAACGAGAACCCCTCTGGTTTAGAAAAGGTAAATTCCCAGGTATCGGTTGCGATCTCACGTTTACTAATAAGTTGCAAAAATAACTTCCGTCTAATCCTAAAGGTATACGCAAAGGCATTACCAATCACGAGGGCCAACTCGGGCGTCATCGAAACCACTGGCGCAAAAATAATGGTACTTGAAAGTGCCCCCACCAACGCGCCGTACCACACTTGATGATGGGACTTCGGTGGCGTGGTAAACGGCTCGGTCAACATAAAGAACGCCAGAAATAGGGTCGGGAATGAGAAAAAATATGTATAGGTTGAGCCAAGCAGTGGAATATCAAGACGGTATGACTCAATCAAGAACACCACTAAACCGACTGCAATAAATGACCCAATCATCGCCCAGCGCCGGATCTTGGACACTATCAATATTCCCGTAATTACTACTGGCCAGAATAATACTGGATTACTCACCCACCAAGAGAAGATGTCAGTGTTGTAAGAAGTTTGAAAAACTAAGTTATAGCTACCGACCAACACCACCAAAGCAACCGCACCAAAAGCAGCAGCGTTAAAAATGTGTTGCCGCCGGTAGGTGATGAGGTATTTAGAGATAATCGCCAGCGCCGTGGCAGCCAAGAGCGCCCAGTTTTCTGTTATCCCAACGTAAGGGATCATCATGAAATACAGGATTAATGCCGTGATCACAGCTGATTCATGATTGGCATGAATCCTAAATATTTTTGCTAACCCTATGTTCAGTCCCAAGGCGGTTGCAAGTGCGAGCGAGACAGACACTAGCTGCGCAGTGATACTGTAGCTGATCAGTCCCAGGACACTCGCAATCAGTGAGCAGGCAAAAATAAACCACAATGATACCGTCACCAAACGATACATGCCGATCTTATCGGTGAGACGGTTAGGTATTGCTAATACATAGGCAACTGTGCTGGATATCTGGTTGATCATACTTTATACTAGTATAAACCATTTAATTTAATATTCATTTATTTATGCCGTACGTTATCGCTTTTGTTATTATTATTGTAGCTGCTGGAGCGTTACTGCTATTTCGGCAACCAGCCGAAGTACCAGCTACTGCCAATACCGAGCCCGCTGTAGAAGAAGCAGACCAGATGCAACCTGAGTCACAAAACAATGTTCCTGAAGGATTTACTCCTCCAGCGAGTCCACCTCCCTCAACTGCTACTGATGAACAAGCAACTGCTGCAGAAACAGATGGAGCCGCAGCTACTGAAACTTACAATGGAGAAGCTTCGTACTTTACCCCGAACCGAACCGAGCACGATGTACTGGTCACCCTCGAACTCGACGGGGAAACTGTCGTCGACGCAAACGTAACGTACAATGGTGAGTCTGCCCAGACTCCGAACCACACTAACTTTGACAACGCGTACACTGAGGCGGTTATCGGACAAAACATCAACGAATTGCAACTTTCGCGAGTTGGTGGAGCATCGCTAACTTCAAACGCCTTCAACGACGCAGTGACTGAAATCAAAGGACAGCTCTAATACGATGGAATGGTCTTTCAAAGCCCTCGGCACCACCTGGTGGATAGAAATCTTTGCCGACCTAGACGATGCACGACGAACAGAAGTCAAAGACTTCTGTTCGTCGTTTGTAGTTGCGTACGAAAACAACTACTCCCGCTTTATAGCAGATTCACAACTGTCGATCCTTAACCGTGATCGGACACTACCCAACCCAACTGCCGAGTTCGTCAAGTTGTTGGAGTACGGCAAGCAGCTGTATCTACGCTCTGACACCCGGTTCAACTTCCTGACTGGTCATATTTTGGAGTCTAAGGGCTATGATGCGACTTACTCCTTCGAGGATACGCAATCAGAAGAACCACCCGGTAATCCGATCATAGACCTGTCTATCACCCCTGAACAAATTGAATTGCGACACGGTAACGTTGACCTTGGTGGATACGGCAAAGGGTATTTGATTGACCTACTAGCTAAAGAATTTAAAAATACTTTGAAGCTTGAACAATTCCTGATTAACGGTGGGGGTGACATGTATGCCACCCACCAAGACGACGCGCCGATTGAGATTCATCTCGAACACCCTATCAATCGTGGCATGTACATCACTCCAACCAAGCTCAAGAATCAAGGTTTCGCCGCCTCGAGTCCACATATGCGGGCATGGGAAAACTCCACCGGCACTCACCACCACATAATCGCCAAAAATATTACTGCAGACGGAACCTACGTCAAAGCTGCCTCAGCGGCTGACGCTGACGCCTTTGCAACCACTGTTTTGCAGCTAGACAAGCTCAAAATAGAAGCACTCGCTCAGTACGAAAGCTTGGCTGTAGCTCAGTTTGATACACATACGTCTGTACTCACGAAGACACGAAACTTCGGCTAGGGTTGTAAGTTTGGGACAAACTGCACGTCATAGACAGCAGTCATTGTCACTCCAATCAAACATACACTCGATATATGATGTATAGTAGAAACAGAGGTTTATTTACACACAAAAACCTAACTAAAAAATAACATGAATAAAATAATCACTGCAATTGTCATCCTGGCAGCTATTGCTATCGGATGGTTTATACTCAACCCTGGAGACACCTTTGACTACGTAGTCACTGTAGACACAGAAGTCACTGAACTAGAGAACGAGCTTGCTAGTATCGAAGCAGCAGTAACAGCCGGCACATTAACGCAAGAACAAGCAACTGATGCAAAAGTACGGATCATTACCCGACTAGACGCGATCAATTCTGCAGCCACAAATTCAGAGAAAGCTACATTGACCCCAGCACAACGGACACAGCTGATGGACGGCCTAGATCGACTCAAGATGATCCTGATCACCTATCAAGGTACACTCGCTACCGTTGAAGCCAGTGCTGACGAAACACAAGTCGCAGCTAAAGTTCGTCGCGGAGGTAGCTACCAGCCAAATCGCCCACTACAACTAATCGTAGCTGATGTGATTGAAGATGTGGAAGTAACTGTACAAGATTCAGTACAAGATTACGAAGCTAACGCTGAGATTGATGCCCAAATAGATGAGATTGTAGATGAGGCGGTAGCTGAAGAAGCCACAGAGGAAGAGATGGATTTAGAAGAATCCAACGAGGGCGACCTGTCAGAAACTGACACCGATCCTGAAACAAACGACGCAGATTCTGACGATGACGGACTGTCAGATACAGAAGAGGGCAGCTCATCAGACGACACCACAGACGTTTCGGCTGAAGCTGAAATCAATGCTGAACTAACCAACTAAATCTGTTCTATCACAACTCAAAAGCGCTCCCGACAGGGGGCGCTTTTGAGTTGTGATATAACCTTCCGCAGAAAACCATTTCGTACTTATCTGTCGTGCATACATATAAGTGTTCTATGCCGAGTACTAATCTCTCACACATTGTGCCCTCGCACAGTTTGATGCCGCACTTCCCTCCTACCCAAATCCAGAAACTTTTAGATGAAGAAAGGAATGTAATAGTTGTTTTGCATTTCACCACAGGAGCATTTCTGTTATTATATTCGATTTGCACCCTGTTAATAACTTGGTCAGTTCTCAATTCTGACTTTAGGCCTTGACAGAATTGCTAGCACACTCTGTAATAAGTGGTTGACTTTTCGATTATTTTATATATAGTACGATGTACAGATCTTAAAAGGAGTGTTCTTAATGTCGGATAAAACACCTACTCAGCGAGTCGTTGTGGCCAATGCTTATGCATGTGCCGGTGAAGCAAACGGTGGAGCAGTTCGTGCTGTCCTACTCGCCATCATCTTGGCTACGTTCTTATGGGGTTTTGACTTAGCAATAGATGAACTTCGAGTTCAAAATGAGATTCTTGGCACAGCACACAACATTGATGTCCAAGAAATTCGCACTCGAATTGAAAAAGAGTAAATCAGCAGCAAAGACCCTTACCATTGTAGGGCTTTTTATTTTTTTACTAAGTCCAGGTCGCGATATATGTCACTGTAGGGAGAACTCCGCAACGATATTCTTTAGTGAGGACCAGGGCGAGTCTCAGTGACATATCTCGCGACCGATTCTACGATACTTGCTCAAGTTCCTCCTTCGCTAGGATCATAGCCTTAACCCGCATTGTCGACACCACCGCGTCACGGTTACGTTCATCGAGCTGCATGGTGATGGATGTGATGGTGTCTTCTAGGTTTGGAATGCGCACTTCCTTCTTTGAAGGGCCACCCTACAGAGACAGGAGAACCAGTAGCATTAATTGCTATCTCGGCGAGTGTCCCACACCTTGAGAATTTGTATCTCATCTTGAGTGATTCGATAGACAAATACAAATGGGGTGCGACTTATGTGGAGTGATCGTACATCAGTGTTGTCACTACTTTTCCGGCCTAAATATGGATTAGCAAGCAGCGCGGATTCAGTAGCATATATATGCTGCCGAGCGGCTTGCAACCCATCAGAGAAAACCTGATCATAGTACTGACGTAGCCATCGCATATCTGATTCAGAACCAGGAAGATAAACGAGCTGCATACCTAACGAACAATATCTGCTGTAGGTGCTGGCAGTTCATTATCAGTACCCCAACTATCAAGCCAATCATGCATAGAATTCTGGGAAATGAATTTTCCTTTCGTAGCCTCTTTGAGCGCCTCATCAATAGCAAAATGGTACGCAGTTTTCTGGGCCAACATAGTTTTAATCGCTTGGGTTGCCAACTGGGCGACAGATCGGTCTTCCCGTTTAGCCTCTAGTTCAAGTGCAACTCGAACGTCATCGTCAAGACGAATAGTGTATGGAGATCTTTTCATATAAATACATTGTAATACATAGTATGCAAATTGCAAATAAGTTCGTATTAACTGGAATACAAAACAGCCCACTGGAAGTTAGAGCAATATCGCAGTTGCGCTACAAGCTGCAAAACGTTCTGTCTCTAACTTCCAGTGGGTTGTTTAAATGGAAGATTTATTATGTAGCCTAGCCTACCTCACTACTCAGTCAGTGAGGAGCGACTATGCTTGGGTGGGTTTGGCTGGAGCAAGCAAGGAGCGTACGAATCGACTGAGTAGTGAGGTAGGTTAGGCGGTTTCTGCCTCTTTGGCCAGGATCATTGCTTTAACTCTCATAGTCGAAACCACCGCATCACGGTTGCGCTCATCGAGCTGCATGGTGATGAATTTGATCGTATCTTCTAGATTTGGGATCCGGACGTTCTCAAGAGCTGATACGCGGCGGCGAGTTTTCTCGATTTCTTCGGCGAGCATTTCGGCTGTTTTTTCGAGTTCGGCTAAGCGCAAAATATCAACAAACACTTCATCAAATTTAACGATAGCGTTGTCGAGGTCACCGGTGGTTTCGAGCATTCCATACGAAAAGGCTGAGCCAGTTTTTTCGACAGTGAATTCAGGAATCTTCACGGACATAACGCTTTGAATTTTGACACCCAGGTCGATCTTGGCGTTCGGGGCCATAAAGGCAGTATCTAGTGCAGCGGCAGCCGTCATCGAGCTCGCCCTGGTGTATGAATCAAAGGCTGATCCAAGTCGATCTTCGACCGACTCGCGTAGTGCCTTGGCTTCATAAATAACCGCCATGAACTTCTTGACGAGACCATCTCGCTTATCTTTGAGTAATTTATGACCCTTTTTCGCTAGCTTGAGCTCTTTCTTGAGTCCAAGGAGCGATACGCGGGTTGGGCTGACTTTGAGAATCATAGTGTGAGTAAATTAAATGAGTGCCTTATATTGAATGAGATGGGTGTTTGACTTAGGTGTTCCATGAATCTGCTTTTGGAAAGAGCAGATTCGGAACTAAATTCATAATAGTCGTTACACTCCTTTACTCATTCAACTTTTAAGATTGCCATACGGGCTAAACGGTAGCTGCTTGATTAGTGTCCTCTGGTGCACCAGCTTCTGATTCAGCCAGGGTTACCGGCTCTACTCCTTCTTCGACTTCTGGGGCCTCTTTGCCGATGTACTGATCAATCTCAGCTGGCTTGACTCGCTTGAGTGAGGTCCGTGGCAGCATTTTGAGCAACTCCCAGCCGATATCGAGAGACTCT
>Ga0306899_1000604_pt1 | contig 17044 bp, 12 predicted proteins | sample AntRauMFilla3764_FD_190407 | JGI IMG/M metagenome (GOLD analysis project Ga0306899, IMG submission 190407) | Saline lake microbial communities from Rauer Islands, Antarctica - Metagenome Filla 3 #764 (v2) (version 2) | ecosystem: Environmental > Aquatic > Non-marine Saline and Alkaline > Saline ... | reverse complement strand
CACCTTCAATCGTGATATTCTGGGCCAGCCCCGGGCAGTGCCAGCGAGTCAATCAACCACCTTTGGTCGGATTTCCCCGACAGTCGCTGCCAGAGCGCCCCTCCCAGCTCGAACGGTCGAACGTATACAAGGCTTCCCGCAAACAACTGACTCCGCCTTCAACAGCGATGCCTACACCCGAGCGATGCGTGGTAAGACCGCAATCTTCGACCAACTTAGACCCGAATTGATGGTCGATTTCGGGTATGAAAACGATACGGACGGATTTTCAGCCACACACATCGGAGGTCGCTACAACCACTTCACCCCAGTCGGAAATCTCTACTATCTTGGACTTTCCTTGGATAATTATAGCGAAGACGACCTTGCTCCTATCGAGTCGGTCGATGTGAAATCACTCCTCTTTGGGGCCAGCGGATTCATGAATGAGGAGCTTAGAGGCTTTGCCGATTTCATGCTGTCCGATTACTCAGACGGGCCAGACACCAGCCTTTCCATAACCGCTGGTGGTAGCTATAACTTCGATGGTGTCAACACGCTCACAGCGAGTTATTCCCGCTTCGACTTTTTCCGCGAGGCAAAAACAGTTCGTTCGCTGCTTCAAGAGATCACCGCAGACCGCTTCCGGGTCGATTGGACCAGTAATCCAATCGAAGAGGCCGAAGGTCGCCCATTTGGTGAGCGCGTTTATTTTGAAGGCTCTCTCGCCTACACCAACTTATCCGACGACAACTCTTCGCTCGCCTATTCTTTGCGCCCTTATTACCGAATCGCCGACAACCCGAATATCGATGTTTCAGTGGGCTGGCAGGGCCTGAGCTACGCCAATCAGTCGCTTTTCTACTATTCCCCGGAAAATAGTCAGGGGCCCTCGCTGGGGGCACGCATCAGCGGGCAAACCCTTTGGGGGCTCATCTATGATGTTCGCGGCCTGGTCACCTTCCCCACTGAAGAATCCAGCACACGCAGCCTGCTGTTTAATTTGCGAAAGGATTTCACCAATCATTTCAGCGCCGGAGCCAATATTTTCTTAACCGAGGCACCACGCCCCGCTGATGAGGACTACCGCTTCGGCTCACTGCTCTTTGATCTACGTTATCAGTTCTAACGGAAACTCTTTTCTTTTTAAGACCACGGGAAATCCATGAGCATGCAACCAGCTGATCCAGGCACGAACGAAGATTACTCCAGGCCAAGACGTGTTTTTGCAACTGCAACGACTGCATTGGCACGGCAATGGGACTTGCTTTCTAAGGCACTCGTCGTCGCGGCAATCGCAGTCACGGCATCCCCGTTAGTTCACGGCCAGCCTACTCTAACAAATCAGTTGCGGGTCGCGGGTATTTTTAATCCGGAACGTTCCATCGATGAACACATCGACGACTATAGATTTCGCCAGGAACAGGTGCAGCATTGGGAAAGGCGCCTGGCTACCTACAGTCTAGGTAGTGATCGGATCGGGACCCGGCAGCTTCTTGCAGGTCTGCCGGGCTACCATTTGCTGGTATTACCCCATGTTGTTGCATTTACCCAAGCCGAACGAGAGGCCATCCTGGATTATACCAACCGGGGTAACGGAATCATTCTGATGGGAGAGACCGGACGATTTTTCTACGGGGACGACAGAACTACACTGACACGTGAACTGGGGCTTGAATTTAAAGATTTCGGGCCGTTTGCAAAAACCTCCTGGATCAGTGTGCTCAATGGCCCGTCCTACCTGGCCTCGGGCCTTCCACGAATGCAGAATATGTCGATCATCGTCGATCAACCGATTGCTTTGTCGAAAGCGCCCGAATCAATCGCGTTTTGGCTCGACCGGTCAATTACTAACCCGGATTTCTCTGAGTATTCCAAAAATATATCCATCGCGGCAGGTCGTTACGGGGAGGGCCGTTTTGTCTGGATCGGTTTTCCGATCGATCGCGTCGGTGGGGATATCAATAGCAGTCAGGCGTTTCATGAGTTGTTCCAGAACATTTATCAATACTTCAAGGCACTGCCCCACGCTGAAATTGCACCCTGGCCCTACCCATTTACGAGCGGAATTGTCCTCTCGATGGATGTTGAGCAGCACTTCGGGAACATTCGCGCGATTGACAGCATTCCCAATCTACCCCCGATCACCTATTTCGTCTTAACGAACCAGGCAGAGCTCTATGTCAGCGTTCTGAGCGACATCATCCGGGCGCCCGGAAGCACGGCTGAACTGTCACTCCACGGAGACAACCACGATGTCTTTCGCGGCCAATCGCCGGAAACACAACTGCGACGGATGGAACATGCCAGCAAAGTCATCCAGCGCATTGGGGGCAAACCACCGCCCGGCTTCCGTCCTCCTCAAGAACTCTACGATTTCTACACGATTCAAGCGATGCTTAAGGCTGGCTATACTTACATTCTTGCCGACAGCTCTCCCGATCGCGCCGAACCACGTATCGTCAGTAATCGGGCAGAGCCGATGCTCGTCAACTTGAGGAATGACGAATTCATCCAATTCACCATGTTCAATAAGGACGACATCAAAATGGTCGTCAATCGGGACTGGCCCGATCCGGAGTCAGTTTTCCAGGAATACATTCAGGACGTGGAAAATATCCTCTCCCGGGAATCCCTGCATATCACCAACATTCACTCGCATATTCTGGCGACACCCGAGTATGTCGGCGTCTTTGAACGTTATATCGAACACGTAAAAAGCAAGTACAACGTTTGGTTCGCCAATTGCGAAATGATTGCGGACTGGTGGAGAAGGCACACGAAGGTCGAACTGATCGTTTCATCAAGTAATCGAAGCCATATCGCCTTTCGGCTCGAAAACCAGGGGGCTTCTCTGATCGAAGATCTTTCAATCGATATTTGGCTGCCGCAGGAAGTCGGTAATCTCTCTATTGTGAGTGCCCCTCGTGGAAGGCCAATCCCCGATTATATCGTCGAGGGCAAACGTGTGCGCATGCATGTGCCATCACTCAAGGCAGACGAACTCAGAGAATACGAAATCACATGGGCCGCTTACGATTAAGAGATATAATTTACATCCTGGCTATTCTGACGCTGGGACTCTTTCTCGCCGGATGGACGACCATCACGTATCTGGCGATACTCGCGAATATCCGGGACCTGCCTTCGGCCTTCGTCAGTGTCTCGACAGGGATTCTGGTGGGATTCCTCATCCTCCTGTTGGTTCGCTATCTGATATTGATATGGACCTCGTTTGCACACCACTTTGAGTCCCTCAGATTCGACGAAGAAATGAAGGACAAGGTGTTTACGCCGACTGTCACGATACTTGTCCCCGCCCACAACGAAGGTTCGAGTATTGAAGCCGCGATTCAATCGCTACTCGAAGTCGTCTATCCGGATCTGGAGATATTGGTGATCAATGACGGTTCAACCGACGATACACTGGAATGCGCCTCAAGATGGGCGGGTGCTTACCGAAGTGCCACCGTTCGTGTCATCGACACCGGAGTCAATGTGGGCAAAGCAGAAGCACTCAACATCGGCCTCGAAAATACCACGCGCGAGGTTGTCGTCGTCATGGACGCTGATTCTCGGCTCGAACCGCAATCGATCCTCAAAGGTGTCGCCCACTTTATTAACCCCGAAGTAGTCGCAGTCGCGGGAAATGTAAAAATCATTAACCGGGTGAATTTCATCACCAAGCTGCAGACCCTTGAATATCTATTAGGCCTCAATCTTGTTCGACGGGCCCAAGGCTATTTCCAGTGCGTCAATATTATCCCGGGCCCAATGGGCTTTTTTAGGAGAGATGTGTTGTTGGAGTTAGGTGGTTACGATAGCGACACCTACGCCGAAGACTGCGATCTGACTCTGAAGATGCTGGCGCGCGGTCAGCGGGTGAACTACGAACCAGACGCGATTTCATGGACCGAGTGTCCGGAGAATATCTCCGGCCTCATTACGCAGCGCTACCGGTGGACACGTGGCATTCTGCAGGCCTTGAAGAAGAACAAAACCTCATTTTTTCACATTAAAAAATCTGGGTTCGTTAACTCATTCATGCTTTGGTATATGCTTTTTGAAGCGATCGCATGGCCGATTATGAATATTTTCGGAAACCTCTTCTTTCTCTTTGTTGCCGGGTATTACGGCGCGATCAACCTGCTTATCCTGTGGTGGCTGATACTCGTTCTCCTCGACATGACAGGAGCCCTCCATACGGTTACCTTTGAAGAGGAAGAACTCTCACTCGTCTTTTACTCGATTCCTTATCGTATGTTTTTCATTTTTGGCGTCGATATTACCAAGGTCTTGGCTACCTTTGAAGAACTGATAAACGTTGGTATGTCATGGGGTTCGATCGAACGCCGCGGGCGTACCGCTAAAAAATAGAATCAACCCACAATACTTATGGAACTCGTCGCTATAATCGCTACCATCATTCTGCTCTCAACCTTCCTCACGATGATCTTCTCTTTCGCGGCTTACATTGTGACGCGGGCGAAAGCGTCCATGAAAAACAAGGCCAGAGCCGACTTGGTCCGAGAGCCTGATGGGGACAATAGCAAACGCATTTTTTTCGTCCGTTATGACCCTCAACATCCGGAAGGCAGTCCTGCGCGGGTTGCTGCGGCAGAATCTACTGACCAATGGAGGTAAGATCCAAAAAAGTTAGACTCACCCTTTTCTACCTGATAGCTCTCAGTGTCGTTATCGGGTCGATTTCGATTTTACTCTACTCACTGATCAATCGGGAGATCACTGGAGGGGGTTCGAGTATCTTCACTATGTTCGACCGACTTCCTTTTTCGGGGTCGGAAAAAATTCGAGGGGTTCGCGTGGCCATTTTACAGTCCCAGCAATCGGCCGACTATATTGCAGATTCCACCGAGGAATTTGAAGCCGGAGATCCCGTTGCAGCCCGGGAAGCCTATCTGGAATTAGCTGCTTTCTGGGAACGCCAGCTTCGCCATCAAAGGTTGGATGTCGAGATTATCTCCGACGCGGATTTGCTCACGGAACTGCACCGCTACAACCTTTTGGTGCTCCCGGCAGCTTATGCTCTATCCGACGAACAGGTGGATGCGATCAAAGGGTTTCTCGCGCTGCGAAAAGGAGTCATTATGACCCACATCACGGGCAACCGTGACAAGTTTGGGCTCGACCGGGGTTGGACGTTGACCGAGGACGTGACAGGAGGCAAACTTCTCCCGATGCACGCGGGCAAGGTCGAAGAGAACGATCGCATGAACCGATATCTTTTCTTCGCTTCCGGAAATGCTTTATCCGCACAAATTCCACCAGCCTATCCTCTGCCCGTGGCCACTTTTGATTATCCCGTGCGTGTAAATCTATTAGAGGACCGGGCTAAGGTGGTCGCTGGTTGGGAAGATCCGGGAGGGATTCCTCCTTTGAATTTGAAAGAGAATGCGGGTGCCCTTTTAGGGGAATACCGAGGGGGCCGGTTTGTTTGGCTCGGTTTCACCTCTCATTCTGTGGCCAACATGCCCGACGTATGGCCCAATTTTTCTCAAGTCATTCAGAATGCCGTCAATTGGGCGGGCTACCGTGCCGTCGTGGGCAAGGCGGCATGGCCCAGCAATTCTGTTGCGGCTACTGTGGGCATCGTCAACGAGCAGAGCTTATTTAACTCCGAGACAATCATCGGAAAGTTGAATTCCAGCGGATTCACCCCCGGGCTTTTTCTCGGAAACGCCGATTCGACGACACTCCCTCTCGGCGCGGAGGATTTCCTCAAAGGAATTGAACTCGCGCTGCAGCTCAACATCGAGAGCGTCGACTCGGAGGCTCCTTTGAATGCGAGGACTCTGGAGCGGCTCGATCGTCTCGTTAAAGGAATGCGGGAAGCTTTCGAAACTGATGTTGGCGGATTCAGCTCACCCGTTCTAATTAATCGGGAGACCAAATCTTTAGAAGAATTGGATTTCGATTATATTTGGCTCGAGAACCTGCAGGGAACCTCGCCTCAAGTCGCTCGACCCATTGAGAAAAACCGAAGCCTTTTTTTCCGCAAGCCTCCCACTCCGCTCGTGTTCATTCCTCAGGGAGCACGTAGTGATCGGGAACTGATTCGGGGAACGAACCTGGAAAGTCCGGCAGAACTCTTAGAGTCGATGACTCAGGATTATCAGCGTATTGAAAACTTGGGCGGGCTTTACAGTATTTCACTGCACCCTCAGCTCATCGCGTCCCCGACCTACAGCGTTATTGTGGAGCCTTGGCTGAAATACCTTTCAGGTAAATCGATCTGGCGAGCCTCACCCATGGAATTAACGAACTGGTGGCGAAAATACGAGGGCCTCCAAATCAGCGCAGTGCAGGAAGGCCGTCGAGTCGTCCTCCGAGTTTCCAACGATGGCGGAGAGACCATTGAGAGCATTCGACTGTATCTCTTTTATCCCACAACGGCCGAAAGCATCACGATCACCGCCGAACGCATTCGGACGCCAATCCCTACCTACATATTTGATAATGAAAACGACCGGATTGAAATCCTCTTAGAAGAGATGGAACCCGGCCAGAATCGAACCTACTTCTTGGAATGAAAAAAAACTTAAAGCTATTCTGTGGACAGTTTCCGAATTTTCAAAAGAGCCGGAGGGGATTCAATTGTGACAACCATTCAAAATGGCTCCTCCTCGCCCTCGCATGGCTGCTTGCCGGCGGTCCGCTGAATGCCCAGATTCCGCCATCAATGGCACAGTCTTCATTTGAGCCCATCTATTACAACGACCGTATTGTTCCCACTCCAAAGTCGGCCGATTATGGCCCTTGGTTTGATTTTGGCAGGACTGATTCACGGAGCCCTTTTCAACTCCACATTATCCTGGGCGAGTCGCCTGACCCGCTTGACTGGAAGTCGGTAGAAACAATCGAAACGCGCCTCAGGCAACTTGATTTTGGCCGAGCAGTGAGCGTGACCGTGGGTCGCGTGGATGAACTGTGGGGACGCTCCAGGGAGGCGGATTTAGCCATCCTTATCGGGCGGGTTCAAAACCACAGTGTCATTGAACGCTTCACCAGGCGCTCGATGGATCTTGATTTTAACTTTCCTGAAGGTTATCGCATCGCCAGTTTGGCGATTGATCCCGTTGGGCCGAACACAATCATGCTGATCGGGAGCGACCCTCGCGGAACCTACTATGCAGCTCAGTCGCTTGCCCAAGTCCTGACCACTGAAGCAGGCCATTTGGCCGTACGACAGATCGAGGTCGCTGACTGGCCGAGCTATCGTATCCGCGCCTCCGGCAACGATGAAAAAATTCCATCCGCGCCGATCCCCTCGGAAGCGCTTGCTTGGCTCTCGCATGTAAAGCTCAATGCATGGGCAGTCGGTCAGTCTTACCACTGGCCCAATAATTGGAGGGCAACCCCCCGAAACTCCTTGAGCGCATTGGACCGTGCCGTGAACGAAATGCCTGCCGAGGCGATTGATTTGCAATTTCAGGTCCACCCCTTTGGCCGTGCCAATCCGACGGGGCAGGGGGATCTTTCCATTCGGATTTCGGAAGAGAACGACCGTCAACGCCTCATAGAATTAGTCTTCGACCGGATTCGCTCCGGAGCCAGTCAGATTTTGCTACGCGCGGACGACTTTCACGAACTATCGGAAGTTGATGCGGATAAGTTTGCATCGAAGGCCGAAGCCCACGTTGCCTTAATCCGCGATCTACACGAGGCGATGTCGATCGAATTTCCTTCTGCGCAGCTTCTCTTCTGTCCCCCTTACTACCATGGTGCAGCTGCTGAAGCAGCGCCCGAAATGCGCCGCTATCTCGAAACCATCGGCCGTGAGCTCCCCGACGACATTACGATACTCTGGACCGGGCATGAAGTGGTCTCAAGCAGTATTTCGCAGAAGGAACTCATCGACTATAGTCAAATGATCCAACGATATCCGCTGTTGTGGGACAATACGGCTTTCCGCGAAAAAACTCCATTCGGCTACCCCTATATCTATGCTTGGTATATGTATGATCCCATTAACTTGGACCTGCCCGCAAACTTTGCTGAAATCACACCTGGTATTCGCTTTAATTACGGATACGACGGCAGCCAAATGAGCCGGGTGGCAAACGCTATTTTGGCAGAATTTCTTTGGAACGCCGAGAACTATGATGAAGACCAGGCATTGAGACACGCGATCGCACTCATCGCAGGCGACGATGCGGTCGATACAGTTCTTCGTTGTGCCAGCGCGATCACTGAAATCTTTAATCTTCGTCACAGCCCCGCAAGGACGGCTGTAGTTGCGCCGGTCATCGATACAGAGCAATTCGAAGCTTGGATTAAGGAGCTGGCGCTTCAGACCGACAACCGCACACTAGCGAACGAGCTTATGGATGCTTGGTTTACGCAGGCGTCACACGCCGATAGTCTCCGTAATCTCGCTTCCCAGTTCAACCAGCTAAGGTCGAAGGCATTTGCGGTTCTTCGACCGGGTCGCGACCAGTGGAAACTTGAAACCGAGGGCGAATGGGAGGTGACAGCGAGTGATCAGTTGACCTTCTTTGAGTTCCCCTTTGAGACGCAGTCCGCTGCAGGTGCCTACGCCGCCGCCAGCACGAAGTTCCCGATCCCCACTAGTCCGACGGGGCGTTATTACTTGAGCTTTCTCGCAGATGACGATTATTACGCCACCGGGGAGCCACCGACTGCCTATCCAGGTTATTTTTATAAACAAGTTCTCATCGACGGAATGGTTGTCTGGGAATCTGATGCAGTCGGACCGACCGAGCCCGAAATAGTTCAAATAGATCTGACCGACGAATTCGCGGGGAAGCCACAGGTGCAGATCACCCTGCGAACAGTCGACGCGCAAGGCGTATCCAATTTGGGAATCCAAGCCACGTTTTCTCCGCTATTTCTAAATGCCGAACCCCAGCGTGACGTTCCGGTTATCGAGCCGCAGTCCGGGACCTCTGCTGCTCCGGGGATGGAAGTCGTCACTCCGGTAAAGTCTTTTTTTCCGGCTCAATATAGCATTCCATTTGAAGCCTCCTCTCGGGGTTCCTTTTTCGATGAACTTTTGGGGCTTTACACCTGGGATATGTGAAGAAAACGAAGCAGTCAATTGACTGCCTTCCTTAACGATATGACGACAAATTTGGATTTTCCGACCGTTGTTGACCGACTGATTCACCGTGTTCAGAGCGCCTTTTCGTTGGACACAGTAAGACAGATCAATCATCTTCTCGTGCATGAAACTTCTGTTTCTTTCGATCGCCCGGACTGAACTGTTCGACCACTTTAAACATCGATCGAACCTGGTTCGCGATATTGTTAAAGTTATCCTATGGGGCGTCCTCCTCCAAAGTCTTTCTGCCGGAGAGCTGGAAAAAGCGAAAATAAAAGAGCTTAACAAAATCATTCAGACAAAGCCGGATGAGGCAGCAATATACTTGGAGCGTGGCGAACTCTACCGCGAGGATTCGGAATACCGGCTCGCTTTGAAGGATTTCAACACCGCTGAGCGACTAAACCCCCATTTGGCCGCAATTGAATTCGCGCGCGCGAGGGTCTACAAAGATATCAATCGCCATGACCTGACGGAGGATCATTTGAAACGTTTTCTCCGGCTTGAGCCAGAGAATCTTAAAGCGCTTCGGCTACTGGCCACCTTTTACGTCGACCGGGAACGATACCAAGAGGCGGATGCGGTTTACGGTCGGATAATCAAAACCTTTAGTACTCCTGCCTTGAGCTTCTACTTCCTGAGGAGCCAAAATCGCGAAAGCTATGGAGATGTAGAAGGCGCGCTCGCACTTATTGAGGAAGCCATTCACCTCTCAGAATGGACGCCCATGCTTGAAAGCAAAGCCATCGAATACGAGGTGAAGCTCGGCGACTACCGGGCAGCTCTCGAACGAGTGGATCGCTTGATTGAGAGAGAAGAACAGCGGCGTTTCAGATACTATCAAAAGAAGGCCGAGGTTCTCTTGCTGGCGAAGGATCCAGCCTCGGCTAAAATGAATTTTGAACTCGCGCTAAGCTCGCTGGACAAGCGTCACCCTAGACTGACCCACCTTCCGGGCTTGAAGGCTCTGCGGGATCATCTGCTTGCATCGATTGATGCTCTGGATTGAGCCAAAATAATTAAAGGTTCTCAAAGCGCAGGTTTATCAGGCTACTCGCGCGCGAAACTTTCATCCATGATGAGATAAGGGCGGGGAGCACGACCTGTCCTTGGACGAAAAAACTCTTTTAATAATTCGTCCCGTCCCCGAATTTGGATCTCATACTGGAGCGGGAAGTAAGCTGGGGGAATCTCAGCGATAAAACTCTCCGCACTTTCGGGCAACTTCCCGGTGTATTCGACCAGCCCCCAGAATGACTGTCCCTGCGAGGCATCGTAATCAAATTCGGGGTCGATCGAGTAATTGTATTCGCAGGGAAGCACCCGACCGTCGGCTTTGAAAATGATATGCCCTGCAATAGCTTCCAGGAAAAGGAGCCGAAGCTCGGAACCTGTTTTCGAAAAGTCCCAATAGAGTTCTTTCAAGCGCGAATACTCAGCTTCGTTCGGCCAGCCCTCCGCGAGGCTTAAAAAAATTGCTTCGCCGTCCAGTCGAGCCGAAGCCTTCCAAATTCCTTTCTCTGGAAATTCTATTCTGACAAAAGAAATATCATCGTCGGTCTCGTGGCAGATACCATTGAGGCAGATACCAAACGCAACTATTGCATGGATGACGATTGTGTATGGCAGCCTCATCGCACTACTTCAGTCTAGATTGAGCGATTCGATATTGTCTACATTTGCCCACATGACGGAGAGAAAATCACCTACTTCTGGGCGATTCCCGCATGGATCAAATACGACGGACTGAATGCCCATTGCGCTAAGACGCGCTTCGATTTCCGGCAGTGGCTCACTTTCCCACAGAAGGATCGAGCTTGGGTGACTGGTTCGGAGTTCTGCCAGTTCCTGCCACATCTTATCTTCCGGCATTACATCCGGCTCCCAATGCAGGCTCCGCAAATCCAAGTCATACTTCTTCTTCAAATATTGGTAGACCGGGTGGGAGCCGATTAACGCCTTGCCGGATAGGCGCTCGAAGGCCGTTTTAAGCGATTTATCCAAGGCCAAAAGATCGGATCTCAATTCCTTAAAGCCCGACTGCTTGAGCGATAAAGCAGCGTCAATCGCTGCGGCCTGCTCAATCGCAAGGGTGGGGTCCAACCAGGTGGTGAAGGCCGCGACTCCATGCGAATGCGCCTCGCCTCCGCCATGACTGTGCGTCATAGCGTCTTCGATTTTGATATATTGATCTTCAAATCCGGATGAGGTGTCGACCAATCGCGACTGCGGCAGGGAAACGTAGTTCAACCACTTCGCATATCCAGCTCCGTTCAGCAAAATCAAATCAGCACCTTGGAAGCCAGCCAAGTCTTCGGGGCGGGGCTCCCAGAAAGCTGGGTCGCCATCCATTTTTGGAAAAACGACTTCGACTGCTTTACCGGCAATACGCTGAGCGAAGTAAGCAAGCGGGTAGTTGACGGTATAAACCGTTAGTCTTTCCTTCTCGGGTGCCGAGGTTGTTTCCATATCTGAACAGCCGATAAGGGTCAGAGCCAGAATCAGCGAAGAGTATCTAAAGTAAAGTGCCATCGGATTTAAGTTAAGAGTTTCAGAATGATATAATCAACATACCGCGAGAAGACAAAGCCCAAGAGTGTTGCCAATATGACTGCTGTCGCAATCACAATTGTGATCTCAGTTGCCAGCAGGCCGACCACTCGGCATCGCGGTAGGCCGATACGGTGCATCGTCTCGATCTCACGCTTTCGGAGGCGCAAAGAGAGGAAAAATACGAGCGATGCAGTGCTGAGGGTCGAAAAGACCGCCAGTAAACTGCCGAGCAGAAGGTATTCGCGCAGTCTAAACACAGTTCCCAGCAGTGATTCGATGACCGCAGATGGGGCAATCATTTGCATCGTTTCCCCGGTTCCGAGATACTTCCCCTGGAGCAGCGCTTTGGCCCTTGGGTCATCGGGCAGCGCAATCACCGAAGTCAGGGGAAAATCTGCCATCTCTCCGTGGAAATGGTAGCTGGCCCGATTGCTTTGATTGATCACATTATAAGTCACAATCGACGCATTCGTTACGATTCGGGTGCCCTCCCGACGCAGAATCGTATCGTCCTTAGTCGATTGCGTGACATCCTCATGCCCATGCGCGATGCCCGCAATGATCCAGGTTGTCTTTATGTCGGTAAGGATAATCCGGTCGTCCGGCGTGCCCGTTCCTTCCAGAATTCCAACCACTTCGATCTTTAATGGATAGGTGCCCGCGAAATCAAAAAGCTCCTCTGGTGTGGAAATCACGTAGTCCCCCACGGAGATTTCCAGAGCATCTGCAGCGTCCGCGCCAAGGACACATTCGCCAATCAGCAGCGGATGCCGCCCCTCAGCCAGATGCAGGTTGCGGAACGAGAAGTAATCCAGATTCGTGCCAACGATGGGAAAGCCCCTCGCACGAAATCGATTATAGACGGGGATCGCCGTGGCTAAACCTGTTTCGTTGATTCGCGCGACCTCAGCAAATGCAATTTCCGGTGGCGGCGCCGTATCAAAATATAAGGTGCTCAGCACCAACTCCAGAGGACTGGCTTTTTGACCGACCACGAGTGGCGTGGTCTCTGCCCTCGCCAGTAACGATTTTGAACCATGCCTGACAAGAAGATCCAGGCCAAACGGTAAAAATACGATCAAGGCAATCGCAACAATTAGGATGCCGGTCTTGATCCAGTGGAAGCGCAGATACTTAAAAGCCAGTTGGAAAATATCGATCATGATTTTGAGGAGGCAAAATCGGCGAAATCCAACACCCGATGAAAGCGGTCCAGATAATGCCGCTCATGGGTGATACAAACAAAACTCGCGCCCGACTGGACCACATTATGGAAAATCAAATCGAGCACCCGCTCCGTATTTGCCGGATCCAGATTTCCGGTTGGCTCATCCGCAAGAATAAGCTTGGGGTTGGGCAGCACGGCCCGGCAAATCGCCACCCGTTGCCGTTCTCCTTGAGACAGTTGAGCGACATTTCGATCCAGCTTATCGCCGATTCCCGAATCGTGAGCGAGCATCTGCGCCCTGCTCCGAACAGAACTCCCCAGTGTGAGATTCCCTGACAGCCGGTAGGGGAGCTGGATATTGTCGCGCACACTGAGATACTCGATGAGCTCGAACTCCTGGAAAATCATGCCTATATGCTGAAGTCGAAAACGACGGCGCTCTGAATCCGAAATCCGGGATAACGGTTCCCCATTAGCCACGACGGTCCCCGAATTCGGGATCAGGATGCCGGCAATCAGATGGAGTAGGGTGGTCTTGCCTACGCCGCTCAGGCCCGTGATGGCCACCGTCTCCCCTGCCTCTATTTTGAGACTCTCAATGTCAAGCTGGTAATCGCCTCCCGAATAGGCGAAAGAGATATTGGATAGCTCAATCATTGAAGGCGACTTTCTTCCAATATTTCGATGTTTAGCAACTTCCAAATGCTTTCGGCGGTCGTCAAGGTCAGAGCCGCTTGATAGCGATTGATACGCTCGTGGACATGTCCGAAATGCCGGACTCTACCGGAAACTCGCCAGCTTGCATTCACGACAAAATTCTTATTCTCACGGCGAATGGAGCTAATGTCCTCAATCGATACGCTGAGAATTTTAACTGATGGGCCACCTCGATTGACCGCTTCGATGCGTCTCCGGTATTCCAGATAAATCGCGTTCAATTCCTTTCCCGCCACACTCTTAGCCAAGCTATCATAAATCGACGACTCCGTCGGGTATTCAAAAGCTGTGTAGATATTTGTTATCAATCGGGTCAGGATGCGCTCGGCTAATTCTTCGTCGAGCTTCGGGCGACCGAACCAGGTCTTGTCCGAAACGGGCACGGGCTCCAATTCCGGAAGCTGGAAACTCTCCCGTGCGCCCGACCAGTCCAGACTCAGAACGAATTTCGTGAATTCAAAATTTTGTAGCCCTTGAGGGGTCGAGATTTGGACCGGTATGCGCTCCGCGCTACCCGGAAGGCGATTCCAGGAAAACTCAAAATAAGAGATAATATTTTCCAAGGGGTAGGTATAAGCGATCCCCAGCACGGCGTCGGAGAGCCTTTCCTCGACGAGACGTTCTTTGACGACGGAATCCGTCGCACCCAGTCGGAGAATGTCTCCGCTCGCCCGCGCCGGAGGCATGGGCACACCCTGTGGGAAAAAGGTAAAATGCCGTCCAAAGTATTCAGTGGCTCTTTCAATTAATGATTCCTGCTCTTCCGGGGTGATGATCAAGGCATCCTCCAACTGGAATTCCAAATCCTTAACCAAAGTCTCACAGCGGGCGATTAACTCGACGCGGACCTCGTACGCCTCGACAGAAATAATCTGCATGAAGTCACTCTCTTTGAGGAACGCATTCGGACTTAGCGCCGGCGATTGCGCAAATCCATGGAAACTCAAAAGCCCACTTAAATAAAGAGCAAGAATCACTAATCGGACTGTGGCGCGCATTTTGGAAACTTAGCGCACTGCACGTCAGGGATCAATCTCCATTACGTCGATCGTCGATGGTTCATTCATCGCAGTTGAAACGGGTTGGACGACATAGTGGCGCAAATGAACGGCGAACAAAGTTGTCAGGAAGCAGAGATAGTGTAATCTCCAAAAAATGAAGGGCATAATTTTTAGTCTACTGGTGATCTGCGGAATCATTCGAGCGAATGAGACCTCGCTCATCCGAGTGGATCAGTTTGGCTACATGGTTGAGATGCCCAAGCTCGCCTTATTGGTGGATCCGGTTCGGGGCTTTAACGCAGATCAGCACTACGAGCCCTCCACAAGACTTAATCTCGTCGATGCGGCGACTGGCGAAGCGGTCTATGCAATGCGGCCGACCCTTAAAAATGAGGGCAAAGTGCATGAAAATTCCGGCGATCGCATCTGGCAGCTCGATTTCAGCGATTTCAAAAAACCGGGACGCTATTTCATTGAAGACCCCGACCAGCGCGTGCGCTCATGGGAGTTCATCATTGATGAGGGTGCCGTCTTCAAAGAAGTGCTTCGTCAGGCGTTGCGCGTTTTTTATTATCAGCGCTGTGGCATTTCAAAGACCGGCTATTTCAAAGACCACGCATGCCATTTGGGCCCCGGCCAGGACGCCGAGTGCAGGGATTATGCGGGCGACCTAGGCACTCGCGATCTCCGGGGTGGCTGGCATGATGCGGGCGATTATAACAAGTATGTCGGCTACGCCTATCCCGCCGTAAAAAGCCTGTTGAGTTCCTATTTGATGAATCCGGAGCTTTGGCAGGAAATTGAATCGGGCATTCCCGAAAGCTCCAATGGAGTTCCCGACATTTTGGATGAAATAAAATGGGGGCTTGATTGGCTGCTCAGGATGCAAGTTCGGGATCCCTCCGACCGAGCGAACGATGGGGGCGTCCTCTATCTAGTCGCGAGTGAGCTATCCGGAGGTGATTATTATAACGATCACACCAATAAGCCGGCCAGCGAGGATCGCGGCCGACGCGTCTATCTTGGTGTGACCGGTCAAACGACTGCGGCCGCGGCTAGCCTCTACGCTTACGGCGCCTATGTCTTCAAGCAAGCAGGCTTCGCTGACTACGCGAGGGACCTTGAGCAAGCCGCATTAATGGCGTGGGGATGGACCGAAAATAATCGCGAGCAGTTGAATACCCGGTTCCCGAAAAAATCTGATCTGGCGGCTTCGAATGGTCATCTTTACGGGAGCCCTGAGGTGGCGCTCCTCGAAGCCGCTCTCTATTTACACCTACTTACCGGAGAAGCAAAGTTTGCTGCCTATGGCCGTTCGCATTACCGCAGAGTTTTACGTGATGAAAGTGGCCAAATTTCAAAGGATCTGGGGCCCGCCTTGCTCTATTATAGCTTGGCACATAATGCCGAGCGCGACATCGCGAGAAGTCTTCAAAACGATTATCAGGCCATCTGGATTGACAATCAATTTTATCACGCGAACCGAGACGATCCCTATCTCAATCCGAACTATGGTGGCGCTTGGTGGGGCTCCCATGATACGGTCTGCTCTTTAGCCTATAAAGCAGGCTATGGAGAAATTTTGGGACATTCGAAACTCGCGCTGTCGCGGTCGATCGTCGCCGGCTCACTGGGCTATATTCACGGCAGAAATCCCATGGATCTCGTCTACCTCACGAATATGGGCGCCTATGGGGCTGATCGCTTCCTGGATCGAATTTACCATGGCGATAGTCAGATCTCGCGAAGACCCCCGCCAGGTTTTTTACCCGGCGGACCCAATCCGAAGATCAGCGGAGGCCGAAGCGCTCTATCGAAGCAACCCGCACTCAAAGCATTTGATCCAGCGATGCGCGCGAAGCCCGCCTACGAATATTTTGAGGGGCAAATTGCACTTCAAGCCCATTACGTGCAGCTGCTTAGCGCCGCAATTACGCTCTTTGAAACCCCTTGAGCCCCAAAAAAACGCCGCTCTTTCGAGCGGCGTTTGATTTGGAGAGGGGTGTAAAGTCTCGGCTTATTTGATTTCGGCTTCGACTTCGGCGACGGTTTGAAGGACGCGGGAGACGATCTTGTAGGGGTCGCCTTGTGAGTTCGGACGGCGGTCTTCGAGGTAGCCCGTGTAGGCATCGTCCTTGACGAAGCTGTGAGGGACACGGATGGAAGCACCACGGTCAGCAATACCCCAAGAGAACTTGTCGATCGACTGAGTCTCGTGGAGGCCGGTGAGGCGCAGGTGATTGTCCGGGCCGTAGGCGGCGATGTGCTCGTCCTTATACTTTTCAAAAGCGTCCATGAGCTTCATGAAGTAGTCCTTGCCTCCGGTCTCACGCATTAATTCGGAAGAGAAGTTGCAGTGCATGCCGGAGCCGTTCCAGTCGCCTTGGTAAGGCTTGCAGTGATACTCGATATCGACGCCATACTTTTCGCAGAGGCGCTGCAGGATGTAACGTGCTACGTGCACTTGATCGGCAGCCTTCTTCGAGCCTTTGCCAAATATCTGGAATTCCCACTGGCCCTTGGCCACCTCACCATTGATGCCTT
>Ga0306899_1000599_pt1 | contig 17163 bp, 18 predicted proteins | sample AntRauMFilla3764_FD_190407 | JGI IMG/M metagenome (GOLD analysis project Ga0306899, IMG submission 190407) | Saline lake microbial communities from Rauer Islands, Antarctica - Metagenome Filla 3 #764 (v2) (version 2) | ecosystem: Environmental > Aquatic > Non-marine Saline and Alkaline > Saline ... | reverse complement strand
CTTCAAACCTTCCCACCTTCCCACCTCCAAACCTTCCCACCTCCAAACCTTCAAACCTTCAAGGCGGTTCTTGACATTCGTTTTCAATTCGCTTCTCTCGCAAATTCTTTATTATTTATGGCAAAAGCACAAAGCGAAGAATACGTCGAAGTCGAAGGCAAAATCGTGGCCGTCCTCCCGGGGACCATGTTTCGCGTCGAATTGGCCAACGGCCATAGGGTGCTCGCCCACATCTCCGGCAAACTGCGGAAGCACTTCATTAAGATTACAGTGGGGGACACCGTTAAAATGGAGATGAGTCCCTACGATCTCGAAAAGGCCCGCATTGTCTATCGTTTGCGTAATGCAGCGGTGCAGCGCAATGCCCCGATCCGCAGCTATGGTCCCAAAAGGCGATAGTTTTAACGTTTATCTCAACCCGAATTCATTATGAGCAAACTTTACGCTTCCATTGTCGATACCGTAGGCAACACGCCTCTGGTTAAGATCAATCATACCGCTGCTGAGGCGGCTGCCGATATTTACCTGAAGTGCGAATTTTTCAATCCCCTCGCCAGTGTTAAGGATCGGATCGGTCGTGCCATGATCGAAGCTGCTGAGCGCGACGGGAAGCTCAGTTCTGAAAGTATCGTGATTGAGCCGACTTCGGGTAACACGGGCATCGCACTGGCCTTCGTCTGTGCGGCCAAGGGCTATAAACTCATCTTGACTATGCCGGAGACGATGTCGTTCGAGCGCCGGGTGCTACTGCGCATGCTGGGTGCCGAGATTGTTCTCACGCCGGGGCCGAAGGGTATGCCGGGGGCCATCGCCAGAGCCGGTGAACTCGTCAAGGAATATGGTGCCAAGGCCTACATGCCTCAACAATTTGAAAACCCCGCTAATCCCGAGGCCCACCGCCAGACCACAGCGGAGGAAATTTGGGCAGCGACCGACGGGAAGATTGATGCTTTCGTCGCAGGCGTCGGCACTGGCGGCACGATTACAGGTGTCTCCGAAGTGATTAAGTCCCGCAAAGAACTCTACACCGTTGCGGTTGAGCCCGAAGCCAGTCCCGTGCTTTCCGGTGGCGACCCCGGCCCGCACAAGATTCAGGGCATCGGGGCCGGCTTTATCCCTAAGAATTGCCACACAGATGTGATTGATGACATCATTAAGTGCTCCAACGAGGACGCCTTTGCCACGGCCCAGTTGCTGGCGGAGAAAGACGGTATTCTCGGTGGGATCTCGACCGGGGCCAACGTCTGGGCTGCCTTGCAGCTGGCGAAGCGACCCGAGATGGCGGGTAAGATGATCGTCACGATCGGCTGCAGCTTCGGGGAACGCTACCTGAGCACCCCGCTGGCCGAGAAAGCCAGAGAGGAAATGCTGGCGGCCACCGTCAGTTAGCAAACTTTTCGCGCCGTGATTGCCTCAACCATCACGGCGCTTTTCATTACAACCTAAAGAAGTAACAATCCTACTCATGAAAAACCCGTCCTATAAAATTGTAGCATTGACGCTTCTTGCCGGTGCACTCAGCTTTACCGCCTGTGGTGAGAAAACGGATTCCGCGGCAGAGTCGACCGCCGCAGCCGAAGAAGTTAAAATTCCCGAATCTCCGGATGGTGCCGTTCAGTTTATCGCCCACGAACTCGCGAAAGGTAACGGTGCCGTGCTCTGGCAAGCCATGCCCGCCAGCTACCAGAATGATGTCAACAGCATCGCTCAGTTGGCCGGCGCGAAGATCGATGCGGAAATCTATGACAAGGTCTTCGCTACCGTGAACCGTGCGGTTGCCGTGCTCGACAAGCAGAAAGCCTTTGTCTTCGGAAGCAGTCTGGCAGGTGGCCAGTCCGACGAAGCGGGTGCTGAACAGATGCGCGCCGCCTGGCCCTCGATTAAGAAAATTGTCGAGACCTTGACTGCAAGTCCTCTTGCCTCTGCGGCAGGTCTCCAAAGCTTTGAAGGGGCAGCGTTCTTTAAAGATACCGTCTCCAACTTGCTCGGGGATATAGATGCGCTGGCCAAACTGGATCCGGAGCGTGAGCAGTCCCTCTTGTCCAGCCTCAGCAATGTTGCAGTCCGATATGTTGAGGGCACGGAAAATGAAGCGATTCTGGAGATGTCGATCCCCGGAGAGGAAGTCGAAGCCGAGACCTTTGTGAAGGTCGAAGGCCGCTGGGTGCCTCAGGACATGGCTGATGAATGGACCACTCAGATGGCAGAGGCCCGCACCCAGTTGGAAGCGATCGACCCCGCTCAGATGGAGCAGCAAAAGCCACAGATCTTGAATGTTTTCGCTATGATCGACGGCGTAATCACACAGATTGAGGGGGCGGAGACCCAGGCGCAATTTGATCAAGCTCTTCAGGGAGCGATGATGCCGCTCATGGGCCTCATGATGATGGGCCAGGGTATGGGAGGCGGCGGCGCCCCCGCAATGCCTTCTGGGAATAACGCCGAACCCGTAATGCTACCACCGCCGGGGATGCCCAATATGCCGACTGCGCCAACTAGGCCAACCGCGCCGTAGCATCGGCCCGAAATTTTGAATACAGAGGACGGAGGTCGGAGGTCAGAGGTCGGAGATCAGAGGTCGGATTGGATGATCATAAAAAACTGACCTGAGACCTTCACTCTGACGGCTTCCTTATTTTTTCAGGTTAAAGCGATAGCGACCATCGCCATTTTGGCGAAGCTTGAAATCCTACAACTCCTTGACAATCAGTTCTGTCCTCTGGCTACTGACTACTGTCCACCGACCACCGTCCCTCCGAATGTCGCGGCTTTCAGGGCTGGTCCGACTCGCGACATTCGCAAGCGAATGTTCCTACTATTGTTGTGCCAGTTCGATGGACCGGGCTTTGGCTGCGGCGACGGCTTGATCGATGAGATCGCGGAAGCCGGAATCTTCAAGAACTTGCAACGCGGCAGCGGTGGTGCCGCCGGGGGAGGTCACGGCGTTACGGAGGTCTTCGGGAGAGTCGTTGCTTTCGGCCAGCAGCATGGCCGCGCCGAGCAAGGTATCGATGCTGAGTGATGCTGCCAACTCCTCAGGCAGCCCCGCGTTGACCCCGGCGTCGCGGAGCGCCGCTGCAAATTCAAAAACGTAGGCGGGGCCGCTGCCGCTGAGTGCAGTGACGGCATCGAGGTCGGCCTCTTCGACTTCGTGAAAGTTGCCGAGTGAGCTGAGGGTGTTTTCGACGATCTGGCTGTCTTTTTCTGAGAGTTCGCGAAGTGGCGCGAATGCGGTGACCCCGGCACCGATCTGGCCGGGCGTGTTGGGCATCGTGCGGACGATGTTGCGGGCTTTGGCGAATTTTTCACTCAGGCGTGCGAGTGGGGTGCCTGCCAGTATGGAGAGGACGAGTTTGCCGGTGGCCGCTTCGGCCAGGCTTTGATCGATGGCGGCGAACTGTTGTGGCTTGCAGGCGAGCACGATCGCTTCGGTTTCGTAAAGCGCCTGAGCGATCTCCTTAAAATAATGGATACCGGTGGCCTCGGCTAGGGCAGGGCCGGTGGGATCATCGCCGCAGGTGCAGGCGATTTCGGCGGGAGTGTAGTGCTCCTTTTCAAGTAAGCCTTGAACGATGGCGGAGGCCATGCGGCCGGCGCCGATAAAAACGATTTTAATACTCATGTGTGAATAATTAGACGGGCAGCGTTAGAATCGCGGTTGTCCCACCTTCGGGGTTGGAGATGATTTGCACATCTCCTGAGAGGTTTCGGGCGGTATGGCGTGCGATGGTGAGGCCCATGCCGCGGCCGACAGAGGTCTTTGTCGTGATAAATGGCTCAAACAGCGTGCTGGCAATTTCGGAGGGAATGCCGATGCCGAGGTCAATTACCTTCAATTCAATCATGGCTGGGCCCTTTTTGCGCGTGATACCAGCTTTGAGCGTGATTTTGCGCGCTTCGCCGGGAGTTTCTTTCGGGTAACTTTCCCAGGCGTTGATCAGTAGCTTGCCGAGAATGCTCTCAAATGTCTCTGCGTTTGCCGAAATGTTCAACTCCTCTGCGAACTCAGTCTGCAGGTCGACCGCTGCATCGACTTTGTATTCGGTCTTGAATCGTTCGATGGAATTTCCGAGTAAGGCAGTTAGGGGCAAGGCGGTGAGTTCGATACGTTCAATGCTGGCGATCGTGCCGAGTTGGCGGATGATATTCACCATTCGGTTGACGGCATTATCCATCAGGCCCACGCTACGCTTCACCATGTCGGGGCTGTCGTAGCCGTTTTTGATGAGGTCGAGGTAGCCGACGACGACACCGAGCAGGTTATTGAGGTTGTGCGCGATGCCCTGGGTAATGGCCCCGACTGCAGCAGCTCTGCGGGCATCGCCCAAGCGTTCCTGTAGTTCAATGTTTTCCCGAAACATCTCTTGCAGGCGGAGCTGGGTGCGCACGCGGGCAATGGTCTCGTCGAGGTCAATCGGTTTGGTAATGTAATCGACCGCGCCGGCGTCGAGGCCTTCGAGTTTTCCCTCTTTGGAGGCTTTGGCTGTGATGAAAATGATCGGGATGGCTTCCGTTTCCGGATTCGCTTTGAGTTGCTGACAGGTTTCGATGCCGTCGATCTCCGGCATCATGATATCGAGGAGAATCAGTTGGGGTTTGACGTCTTCGACCATATCGAGGCACTCGCGTCCGCTGTAGGCTACGGATACGTCCATATCCTGGCGCTCAAGCTTGCGCTGCAAAAGCTTGATGTTGATGGGCTGATCATCAACGACGAGGATCTTTGGTTTTTGTTTGGAGCTCAAAATGTGTTGGGCGCTAGTTCGGAATGCTGTAAATTTATAAGGCTGAACCTCAATCGAATACTGAAACCAGAGTTTGCCTGCTGGCAATTCCCTTATTCGCGCGACTGCAAATTTGCGTATTTTTCGTCAACGACAACGGTGCGCGCGCAGAGGTCGTGCCCGAGTTGGCGGCGTTTATTGAAAAACAGAGCGATGAAAGTGGCCGCAAAAGCGATCGGGAAAAGCCAGAAAAGTGTGACGGTTTTTAAGCCCCCTCGAATGATGCCGGCAAGGATCGGCGGTGGTCCGAGCGTGACCGTGCTGATGCTGCGGATGCGGCAAATCCTTTTGCCCAGAGAGCTGCCGGCGAAGAAGGCTTCTCCGATGGCGAAGTAGAGCCAGAAGGTGAGCAACTGGAGTTCGTTGGCCACGCCAAGGGCCCGCACGAGTGCCTTGCTGGGTTCAGGCATTGCCGTGTCGCCTCCGCCGTTTTCAAGCCAGCTCACCAGCGCTTGCGACCACTGCATGAGTTCGCCAAAGGCGCCGGGATGGGATTGGGCCAGGACGACCTTCCAAATGATGATGGAGGCGACGGCGGTCATGAGGATGCCGTCGAGCACCAGGGCGAGGGCGCGCAGGGAGAGCTTCGCCGTGGGCATGGGGCCACCCGCGCTGAAGATCGAATCGAGGACGTTGTCCGGCTTGATCGGTGGTGGTCCGTTTGATTCCGGGCTTTCGGGAGAGTGGCTCATTGTGTGGCTTTAAAGGCCCTGAGGGTGTTATGCATGAGCATGGCCACGGTCATGGGGCCAACGCCGCCGGGCACAGGCGTGATGTGTGAGGCCTTGGCTGCTACGGCCTCGAATGCGACATCGCCCACGAGGCGGTAGCCGCGTTTTTTGCTGGCATCGTCGACCCGATTAATCCCGACGTCGATCACGGCCACGCCGTCCTTAACCATATCGCCGGTCACGAAATTGGGCCGCCCAATGGCAGCGATGAGGACATCCGCCTGTCTGGTGATCTCGGCGAGATTCCGGGTCCGGGAGTGGCAGACGGTGACGGTGGCATTGCCGGGAACGGCTTTGCGCATCATGAGGAGTGCGGCGGGCTTGCCCACGATCTGACTGCGGCCGAGCACCACGACGTGTTTGCCCTCGGTTTCGATGCCGCTGCGCTCGATCAGTTCGACGATCCCAGCAGGCGTGCAGGCGACAAAGCCGCTGGCATCTTCCTGGCAAAGTTTACCGACATTGACGGTGTTGAAGCCATCGACGTCCTTGCCCGGATCGACGCGGTTGAAGGTCTCGATCTCGTCAATGTGCTTGGGGAGCGGGGCCTGGATCAGGATGCCGTTGACCTCGGGGTCGGCATTGAGCGCGTCAATCTGCGCAAAAAGTTCTTCTTTGGAGACGTCTTCAGGAAAGAGGTGCAGGCGGCTGCCGATCCCAATGCGCTCAGCCGTCTTTTCTTTTTTTCGCACATAGGAAACGGAGGCGGGATCTTCGCCAACCCGAATGAAGGCGACGACTGGTTTCTTACCTGGTAGTGCAACGACCTCTCCGATCAGTTCTTCAATTATGGATTCTGCGATGGCGTTCCCGTCGATAAGTTGCATGCCACCAGAGAACGCTAAGCCGTCCGCGCTTGGCAACTCATTTTCAGAAAAACAAGCAGAACTGCTTGTACTAGCGAATCAGGATACCGGCGATAGCGGCGCTGGATAGATTAGCGAGGGTGCCGGCGAGCACGGCTTTGAGCCCGAGCTGGGCAATCTCGGATCGGCGCTCCGGCACCAGGCTGCCCAGGCCACCCAGTAGAATGGCGATGGAGGAGAAGTTGGCAAAGCCGCAGAGGGCAAAGGTAATGATGGCCTGTGAGCGGATACTCAGGGTTTCCTTGACCGAGCCAAACTCGATGAAAGCCACGAACTCGTTGACGACAAGTTTCTGCCCGATGAAAGCACCCCCGGTCACAGCCTGTTCCCAGGGGATGCCAAGTAGCCAGGCAACCGGACTGAAGAGCCAGCCGAGAAGGAGTTCGAGGCTGAGGTCTGCAAAGCCGCCCAGTCCACCAAGCCAGCCCAGGATTCCATTGATCAGCGCAATCAGCCCGATAAATGCCAGAAGCATGGCTCCCACGTTAAGCGCGAGCCGCAGCCCGTCCGTGGCTCCGCCTGCGGCCGCGTCAAAGATATTTGCCGGTTTTTTGGAAAGATCCTCGGCCAGTTTTGTATTATCCGGGATTTCAGTCTCCGGCACGATGAGTTTAGCAAAGAGCAGCCCTGAAGGCGCCGCCATGAAGCAGGCCGCCAACAAAAAACGTAGCTCGATGCCCATTGCGGCATAACCGGCTAGCACGCTGCCGGCAATCGAGGCGAGCCCCCCGGTCATTACCGCAAAAAGCTCTGATCGCGTCAGGCGGGGCAGGTAGGGTTTGATTGCGAGTGGCGCCTCGGTTTGGCCGACAAAAATGTTGGCCGTCGCGCTGAGCGACTCGGCCCGGCTGGTGCCTAATAACTTCCGGATGCCGCCGCCGACCACCTGCACCACGACGGGCATGATCCGAGTATAATAAAGCACCGAAATCAATGAAGAGAAGAAAATGATGACCGGTAGCACCTTAAAGGCGAAGATGAATCCGAAGCTTTGCGAGGGATCGGTTAGCCCGCCGAAAAGAAAGCGGATACCGTCGTCACCATAAGTAATGATTGTCGCAACCACGGAGGACAGCCATTCCAGCGCAGCTTTCCCAGCAGGCACGTAGAGCACTAAAATGCCAAAGCTAAACTGGATTGCGCTGGCCCCGAGCACAGTCCTCCAGTTGATGTTCTTACGTGAACTGGAGCAAGCCCAGGCAAAGGCAATCAGGCAGCAATAGCCGAGAAAACTGATAATCATAGATTAAGCGGTAGGTATTGGCGCCCGGAGCGCAAGCGATTTACAAACGTGGTGTATATTGTAGAATATGCAGGATTCAGTCCAAAAACGAAGAAATTTGTGGCTGTTGAAAAAATTCAACAAAATCCTTGCACCGAAAATGTGAGGCGCTACTTTTCCATCTTTCTCTAAATCCGACGACTCAATTTAATGCCTACAATCAATCAACTTGTCCGCGCACCACGCGTTGTGCAAAAGGAAAAATCTAAGTCCCGCGCCCTAGACCGGAACCCGTTCCGTCGTGGCGTCTGCGTGCAGGTCATGACCCGCACGCCTAAAAAGCCAAACTCGGCGATCCGTAAGGTAGCGAAAGTCCGCTTGACCAATGGGATTGAAGTCATCGCCTACATTCCCGATGAGGGCCACAATCTGCAGGAGCACAGCATCGTGCTCGTCCGCGGCGGCCGTGTGAAGGACCTGCCCGGTGTGCGTTACCACATTGTTCGCGGCACCCTTGACTGTGTTGGCGTCGAAAAGCGCCGCCGCAGCCGTTCCAAATACGGTGTCAAAAAGCCGAAAGATACGAAATCCTAGTCATTAGTCATTAGTCATTAGTCATTAATCATTAGTCATTAATCATTAGCAATTAGTCATTAACAATTAGCAATTAGTCATTTTTAAATATGTCACGTCGTCGCAAAGCTGTAAAACGTCCTCTCATTCCGGACCCGCGCTACAATAGCACGCTCGTCACCAACCTGGTGAACATGATCATGGAGCGCGGCAAGCGCACCGTGGCCCAACGCATCGTTTACACCGCATTCCAGCGCGTCAGCGAGAAGCTTGCCAAGGGCGATCCGGTCGATCTCGTTATGGGTGCCCTTGAAAATACTCGGCCCAAGCTCGAAGTAAAGAGCCGCCGGGTCGGTGGTGCCACCTATCAAGTGCCGCTTGAAGTTTCCTTCGACCGCCAGCAAAGCCTCGCTTTCCGCTGGATGGTCACGGCCGCTCACAAACGCAAAGGCGTTCCCATGAACGAAGCTCTCGCCGATGAAATCGTCGATGCTTACAATAATACTGGTTCTGTCGTAAAGAAAAAGGAAGAGACCCACCGCATGGCTCAGGCGAATCGTGCCTTTGCGCATTTGCGCTGGTAGTGCTTTCGCCCTTGGTATAGGTCGTCGACTGACACCTCTGCCCCCCCTGTTCTTTTCCAGTCTTCCCTTTTATGTCCGCTATTTCAACAGCGTCAGCTAACTCGCCGAAGCGTAAGTTCCCCTTGGAGCACACGCGCAATATCGGTATAGTTGCGCATATTGACGCCGGGAAGACAACGACAACGGAAAGAATTCTATTTTACGCAGGTGTCGTCCACAAGATGGGCGAAGTGCACGAGGGCAGTGCTGTCACCGACTGGATGGAGCAGGAGCGTGAACGCGGCATTACCATTACCTCGGCCGCGATCTCCTGCAACTGGACTAATCCGCACGGGCCCTTCGCCGGGATCAATAATCAGATCAATATTATTGATACACCCGGCCACGTGGATTTTACCGCTGAGGTTGAACGTTCGCTCCGCGTTCTTGATGGTGCGGTGGGCGTCTTCTGTGCTGTGGCCGGAGTGCAGCCCCAGTCCGAGACGGTCTGGCGGCAAATGTCGAAATACCACGTGCCACGCATCGCTTTTGTCAACAAGATGGACCGCGTTGGGGCGGACTTCTTTGCCGCGATCGAGTCCTTGCGCGACCGGCTCGGTGCCAATGCCCACCCCATTTTCCTGCCCATCGGTGCTGAAGAGGACTTTATCGGCCTGATCGACCTCCCCTCGATGGAAGCGAGAATCTACGATGCCAATGATGCCTCCGGCATGACGTATGCAATTACCGCGATTCCCGCAGACTATCTGGAGCAGGCCAGAGAATATCGCGAAAAGTTGCTCGAAGCCCTTGCGGATTTCGACGACTCACTGGCTGAGAAGTATCTCGAAGGTCAGGAACTCGAGCCCGATGAGGTGCGCGGGGCCATACGCAAGGCGACGGTTTCTCTGGGCTTCTGTGGCGTCATCCCCGGCAGTGCTTTTAAAAATAAAGGCGTGCAAGCGGTTCTCGACTCGGTCGTGAACTATCTCCCCTGTCCCCTGGATCTTCCTCCTATGAAAGGGGTAGATAGTAAGGGTAAAGAGGTTCTCGTCAGTCCGGACGATAGTGCTAAGGTGGCTGGCCTTGCTTTCAAACTGATGAACGACGGCTACGTCGGTAAGCTGGTGTTCTTTCGCCTTTATTCCGGCTCATTGAGTAAGGGCACCGCGCTTTTTAACCCCCGAACGGGTAAAACGGAGCGGATCTCCCGGCTACTCGTGATGAAGGCCGATGCCCGTGAGGACATCGATACCGCCTATTCCGGTGACATTTTTGCTGTGGTTGGTGTCCGCGATGTGGTGACCGGTGATACCCTCTGCACCAAGGGCTACGATGTCCACCTCGAGCCGCCAACTTTCCCGGAGCCGGTCATCTCCATGTCCATCGAGCCCAAGACGACGGCCGACCAGGAGAAAATGGCTGAGGGGCTGAAGCGCCTCGCCGAAGAAGATCCGACTTTTGTCGTCAGTTCCGACGAAGAGACCGGGCAGACGCTCATCGCCGGTATGGGCGAACTGCATCTTGAAATCATCAAGGACCGCCTCTTCCGCGAGTTCAAAGTCGGTGCTGAGGCTGGGCGCCCGCAGATTGCCTATCGCGAAGCTTTTGGTGCCAGCGCCGAAGGTGAGGGGCGCTTCGTGCGTCAATCCGGTGGCAAAGGGCAGTATGGCCATGTCCGCATCAAGGTAGAGCCGCTCGAACGCGGTGCCGGTATCGAAGTGGCAAACGGCATCGTCGGTGGTGTGATCCCCAAGGAATTTATTAAGCCGACCATCGAGGGCATCCGTGAAGCCGCCCACAACGGTGTGCTGGGCGGGTATCCCGTAGTCGATTTTAAGGTCACGCTCTTTGATGGCTCCTTTCATGAGGTCGATTCCTCGGAAATGGCCTTTAAGATGGCCGGCATCTTCGCCTTCCGGCAAGCGATGGAGCAGGGGAGCCCCGTCATGCTCGAGCCGCTTATGCACGTCGAGGTCGAGACGCCCGAGGATTACCAAGGCGATATCATGGGCGACCTGAACCGCCGCCGTGGCCAGATTCAGAATATCAAAACCAAGGCAGCCTATATCAGCATCTATGCCCTCGTCCCCTTACAGGAAATGTTTGGCTACGCCACCATCGTCCGCTCGCTCAGTAAGGGCCGGGCCTCCTTCAGCATGGAGCCCGAGCGCTTCGAAGTCGTGCCGACGAATATTCTCAATACCATCCTCGAAACCTCCACCCGGGGCAGATATTAGTCGGAGGACGGAGGTGAGAAGACAGAGCAGATATTTAACCAAAAACCAGATAACTGATTTTTTTTAACAATCAACCAAACACAAATCATGAGTACACCACGTATCCGTATCCGCCTGAAAGGCTTTGATTACCGCGTTATCGACCAGTCTGCGTCCGATATCGTTGAAACTGCGAAGCGCTCCGGCGCACGCGTTGTCGGCCCTGTGCCGCTCCCCACCAAGATTGAGAAGTTGACGGTCAACCGTTCCGTCCACGTCAACAAAAAGTCCATGGACCAGTTTGAAGTGCGCACTCATAAGCGCTTGATCGACATCGTCGAACCCACCGCCGACACCGTGGACGAGCTCAAGAAGCTCAACCTTCCGGCCGGTGTGGATATCTCGATTAACGTCTAATTCAGCAGTTCATCTGCCTCCGATTCTGACGCCCCCGTGGCCCCGATTCTCTGAATCAGGGTCAGGCACGTTCACAGATTTTCCAAAGCCCGCTGCTCGCTAGAGCTGCGGGCTTTTTCGTCGAACCCGATCAAATTCCGCAGCACCAGACCGGGAGATCGACTGCTCCCCTCCTCCTTGAGGAAGGAGGGGAGCAGCGTGCTCGCCGTTCAGGCGTACACGCAGGGGTGGTCCCGGCGGCAGTGTGATACAACTTCTCATAAATTCTAAAAAAACCACCTCCTTAAGGTGATGCATAGAAGTATTCAAAAAAACAGTGATAAAAAATGCACTATTTGATTGACAGATGCTTTGCACCTAGTCCATAACTGTTCTCGTTCTTCACTTATGAGGGGCATTCGAAACACGATTCATTCGTAGCAAGCTAATAACAACGTAACTGAAAGGAAATATCATGAATCAGACCATAATGACAGGAAACCTCACCGCTGATATCGAAACTCGCGACATCCAGGCTCGCGACAAACGCAGCGACGAACAACACCTCAGCAAGTTCACCCTTGCCTGCAACGAAGGCGAGCGCGTCGTCTTCGTCCCCGTTGAAGCCTGGAACATGCCGCATCTGCCCGAGTGCCTCTCGAAGGGCTCCAAGGTCCTCATCTCCGGTGCCCTCAAACAGAACAACTGGGAGACGGAAGCAGGTGAGAAGCGCAGCCGTATCGTGCTGACCGCCTACAAGGTCGAGTTCCTCGATCCCGCGCCGGAAAAGTCGGCCCGCCCCAAGCAAGCTTCCGGAAGCAATCAGCCGGATAAGGGCAAAAACTACAGCCGCCGCCGCGCGGCATAAGAGAAACGCTTTCGACTTGACCAAAGCCTGCCGCCCGCCCGGGCCGCAGGCTTTTTATGTCATGGTTTCACTGCGGGTGGCCGAGAGGTGTCTGGGGTTAAAGATATCGAGCCCTGAAAGGGCGATCTAAGAAAACGACGTAAAAGTCCCTTAAGTTCGTGCCATTTGGGTCAGTCCAATTTTCCATGCATTTAGTTTTATAGGTAATTAAATGTAGAGGAAATCAGACAAAGAAATATTGAAAACATGGAAAATTGGACGGGTCCTGTCGTTTTGTCGCCAATCCATCGACTCCGCGATGTCGGCCAACATCTCCGCTGCTGAGGTAAGTCCTCGAACCGAAGCTTTATTTGCCGAGGAAAGGCATGTTTTGCGGCGATGCTTCGAAATTAACAGCAGTTTAGATTGGTCCGTTGTGGTGACTCGAATATGTGGGTGTCCTTTAAATCTTTTGACTACGTCGTCTTGATGGACTCCCTTTCGTCCAGCCAAGCTGTTAATGATTTTTCCGATTCAAAAGAAGGGTTTCCCTTGAGGATTCCAGAGACCGACAAATCTTCATCGATTAAAGGCCAATGGATACCGGTGCCTCTACCTATCAATTCATATTTTTCTCTTTCCATTTGGGTCGCATGGGAAAGGCGCGGATACCAAACCAATGGAACAGAGATTCGGCGCCCATCAAGCAGCGAAATCGTCAATTCGTCTTCTGTTACGACTACCCCTGAAGCAACTGCTTCACGCTCAACTACGGCTAAAGAATTCATTCCATTTCCTTTCAATTTTAGTTTTGTATAATTCTACCAACTTTTCGATCTCACGCAACTCCTTTGGCGGAAAGCCAATATTGACTACCAAACGCACCGGCTGAATCCAAAATTTCGCCATATTGTCATCCCGGAGGACGTGGATATGAATCGGCTCATCGCCGTCGGAAGCGTAAAAAAGGAATCGATAGGGCCCGATGCGAATGACTGTCGGCATTTTTCAACTATGGGGAGCTTCGAGAAGTTCTGCAAACCCCATTTTCTCGTCCATCGTAGAGGCTAGACATGAGCGATGGCGCGTTAGCGACATTGCTCAGTGCGACTGGTTGTCGTTTTGATTTTCCTGCAAGCTTGGGGCGCTCTCGTGATATAGTGTAAACAGTGAATCGTGTAGGCGCAAAAGAGTGTTCTGAGAGATCTCCTTCTTGGCAATCTCGTCCCCGTCGAGCGATACAATTCGATACGACCAAATTCCATTTTCTAGGTGATGACTAAACTGAAATTCCAATGATTCGCCCTGACCATCCTGCTCGAAGTCGATACGTCCGATAATGGCTAGAAGCTCCTTACTTATGGTTTCTCCCTTTTCTTGGTATTCGGCTACGCCTTCTTTTACTTCAATTATTTTTAGATTCGGACGCTCGTCCAGTGCTTTGCATAACTCGAAGACTATATCGCTCTGAGGGATATTTTCATTTATTTTCCAATCTTTTTTGCCCACTACTTGGTCGCAGGATGCAAGTAGAATGCTCGTAGCTATCAATATGGTTAGTATGCTTTTCATTTCTACAACGTAGAGCTCTGGCGCGGCGCGTTAGCGACGTTGACCAGAAGCGACTGGTTCGATGTTTGGTTCACGGTCGATGCCCACATGCTGGAGTAGGTTCATTGGAGTCCTGATCATTTTTTTCTTTCACTCAGATACTTGTGAATATTGTAGATAAGACCAGCTATTCCGACCGGGTGGGTATTGGGGGTCAGGGTGGGTATTGGGGGTCAGTCCAAGAATTCATAATTCTTCTTACAATCTGAGGTAGAGTCAAATCGAAATCTCACCCATCGCCTGGAAGAAATGATTGATCAAGCCAATAAATCATGAATTCTTGGACTGACCCCATCGTTTAGGTGAGGTTCTGATGTCGGGGGCTTTTCCTTCGTCGGGTTGGATTTTCTTTCGATCAACGAATCTGGGATTCATTTATTTTCTGGGAACGTCAAAGGTCTGGCACCGGCTACCGGCGGCGCGCCTTCGACTGCGGGTTAAGGGTTGTAGTTGCGTAAATCATTTCGCCTCGGAGCGGGTAGCCGGTTATCCAGCACCGTCTTGTTAGCTCTTGTCTTGGTTATTGGCGGCCTCATTCATCTTGGCCAACATACTTCTTTGCTTATCAGGTGGAAGGTCGTGAAACTCCGGAACATCACAACCAATAATCTTTATGGGGCCTTCGCTCGTGAAGACATATCCGCCGTCTCCTTCGATCTCCAACAAGCGGAAACTGCTACCACATGAACTACAATAAAGATCGCTCGGATTGTGGGGAGGTTCCCAGTTGCGCGTTCGCCCACACTTACAGGTCAGTGGTAGCGACGCTTCCGATCCGATCAGACCGGACTTCACGAAAAAATAGTATTCGGCGTTCCTCGACGCCAACGCCTCCCTCTGTGCGTTGCCGATAGCTTCGAGCGATTTCCGCAGAGGGGCAGCAGCGTCCGGCACCAACATAGCCTCGAATGCTCTCACAAGGCAGGGCAAATACAGATCAGCAAGCAACTGGATTATTCCGGCCAGCATCTCATACTTAAGCTCACTGAAGTTTTCAGTGCTAGGTAGATACGGGCCTTGATCGTCTCCAAAAATAATCTCGCTCTCCTGACCAGAGGTAAAGAATGTTGATACATAGCCAATGTGCGTAAACTCAGATGAGAACTTAAACAGATCCTTAAGGGTGTCAGCAAGATTTGGGCTTTTGGCTGGGTTCACTATCCCGAGAATGTGATCTACCTTATTGGCGAAGGTCGGTTGTTCGCATCTCGTGATTGCAGAGTTCTTCCATTGCGCGAACGAAAGCTGACGAAACTCGTTCAGCGTGTCTTCCACCTCTTGGCTGAAAAGTGCTTGGCGAAGCGATCGCGTCGCGAACCTGTCAAAGCTGTTGAGCGAGACCAAAACGTGATAATTCAGTTCCCGAGCATCAAGCTTTAGCATTTGGTAGCCGTCAGATACGAGACTGTCGACAATTTGACGCGCCGTGGTCGCCAACTCGTTGTAGTCATCGAAACTTCTTCGCAGTTGGCCAACCGTATCAACCGTCACGCCATTTCGGTCGTCAGGTGCGGTTCGGTGAACAAACTTTCGGAGAATTGAAAGGCTATTCCGGAGAATCGTGGGAATGACTGCCGTAAACGGTGCTTTAGCAGCCCCGTGTTGGTACTCGGCAGTAAGGCGGGTGTCACTTGAGAAGTCGGCAGTGGCGGTATCCAATACCCCTACAAGATCAGAAAGCGACTCCTCAAGGCTCTTGTTTAGGTGGCCGATGTTGTTGCATAGAACCCCGTAATTGCTGAGAGCAGCGGCACTCCTGCGTTCCGACAGGTTCTTACTGATGGCCTCAATTATATCGTTCGCGTCCATTTAGTTTTCTTGAGCTAACGTAGAGCACGTGCACCCCTACCAGCGGGGGCGGTCGTCGCTCACAGAGTTAAGGGTGGAATTACGAGAGATCATTGTAGCACGGCGGCTGGTAGGGGTTGTCACGATGCGACTTGTTCTCCTTGGGTTTTCTTCCCGTTGGTAGGTATTAGTGTTGCAAGAAAATCAGCGATCTGTGACCAATTCTCTCGGTAGATCTCGCGATCCGGGAGGCGCTTCAAATCGACCTTGCTCCATTGCTCGTCGCGGGGCAATTCTCGAATCACTTCTACGGGAATCACATAGTAATCCGGAGACAGAACCTCCTTCTTGCCATCCTTGGAACCACGGTTCAGGAATGCTGCGACGACGAACTCACAATCGAAGTTACTGATCGGAAACCCTGTTGCTCCAGTCCGCCAACGACTCTTCACTTGGATCCTTGCGGACGTGTTGTTCTCTGGTTCTGTTGCAACCAGGTCATACCCGGGCATGTTCGTATAGGTCTTGTAGGCCGCAATCTTGTGCAAGAGCAACTGGCCGAGAACTAGAAACTCGGCTCCTTCACTTTCGAGGCGTGTATTGAGTTTCTTCATTTTCTGGAGAACGTAGAGCTCTGGCGATGGCGCGTTAGCGACATTGCCAGCAGCGACTGGTTAGCTTTTGGGTTTGTAGTTTCTAAGGAGTTCGTAGGTCTCAATCGAGTCGAATCTTTCTTTCTTCTTTTCGTGAGCTTCTTTGAATGAATCGGCGACCAGGTCTTTTCGAATTAGCCCAATTTCTGAGACCATCCGATCAATGAAATTCCACTCTTCGTCTGTGAGGATATTCTTTTTCCAGCGTCCAGATCTGCTGTATCCATCGCTATCACCATCGCACCAAGTCCATTCGTTTACTTTCCCAGGAGTGATCATTTTTTTAGCTAACGTAGAGGAATGGCGCGCCGGGGAAAAGCTAAATTTAATCAGACGGCTTCCTCGGTGTCGCCATCTCCGCCTTGTTCTGCACTCTTCTTGACTTTCGACCAATCAATAAACTCTGCAACATATCCGAATCGCCTTAAGGATAGGACGAGCAAGATAACGTAGCCCATCCCAATGGCACTCATGGTCTGCGGTATAAGCTTCAACGGTGATGTCATATTCGAGAAATAGGTATGCGTCGCGAATAGAACTAGGAGGACAGCGACATAGATCCAAGCCAGACGATTGCGCTTCTTAGAATCTTGCTGGTTTAGGAGAGCCATTGCGACTTTCGTTCTGATTAGTTCTGTAGGTTCCATTTAGTAATTTTCTTGCAGAACAGTGTATTATATCCATAAATCGTTAGAGATTTAATTAGGGTAGCATGACGCGGTAAGTAATTGACGCAAGCTTTATTACTCTAAAACTTGAGTTTTTTGAGGCGGTCCACTGTCAGGGGGGGTATTTCGTCTCTAGCCCTATTGCTCATGGGGGTTTGGTGATGATCGGCAATGTCTGCGAGCGATGGACACAAATTTGGCTGAATTACGAATCTTACGCTCTCTTTTTCGCATTTTTAGGG
>Ga0306899_1000593_pt1 | contig 17209 bp, 16 predicted proteins | sample AntRauMFilla3764_FD_190407 | JGI IMG/M metagenome (GOLD analysis project Ga0306899, IMG submission 190407) | Saline lake microbial communities from Rauer Islands, Antarctica - Metagenome Filla 3 #764 (v2) (version 2) | ecosystem: Environmental > Aquatic > Non-marine Saline and Alkaline > Saline ... | reverse complement strand
CTAAGCATAATCGAGCGGAAGTCTCTCACACCGCCAAGCACACACCATGGCGCATCGATTCGGCCCATGCTTTTACAGATCGAAACAAAGCCGCCAAGTTTGAGATTTACCTAAAGTCGCACGCCGGACGTGAGTTCACCAAACGCCACTTTTAACAGCTTCGTCTGCAACTCTTTGCAGCTACGAAGCCTGTCCCGGCGTCGCGCAGCAGAGCCCGCTCGTGCGGGCGTAGAGCAACGAAGCCCCAACTCCACGACACCCCACCGAACTACGCCCGGGCAAGCCATGAAGTTTCATTACGTTTATCGCCTTGTCAGCTTGAATAACCCGGCGCGGCACTATGTGGGCCTCACCGAAGATCTGAAATCACGTCTAGCTAAGCATAATCGAGCGGAAGTCTCTCACACCGCCAAGCACACACCATGGCGCATCGATTCGGCCCATGCTTTTACAGATCGAAACAAAGCCGCCAAGTTTGAGATTTACCTAAAGTCGCACGCCGGCCGTGAGTTCACCAAACGCCACTTTTAACAGCGATTTCATTATATTTCCTGCTTGTAACCCGGCGTCGCATAGCTCGGGGCGAATTGAATCAAACTCACGACCGCCACCATCAGCACTGCAAGCTGATTTTGGGGGTAGTCGGGCCCGACCAGAAACAGGCTGAAGAGCACTGGTGCCTCGGAGAGCAAAAGCCCGACAAGCATCGCTACGATCTGCGTCTGGGGCAACTTCAGCTTAGGAATGACCCACCAGCGAATACCGGTTGCTACTAGGATCGGCACAAAGCAGAGCGCCCAGAGCCAAGCGGCCATCGGCTCTTCGACATTTTCCCTACCGGGAATACCCCGCCCCAGAACCCACTGGATAACGAACACCCCCTGCAGCATGGCGAACCAGAGGATCCACATAACGATTGCCTGATGTTTTGCGGGTGATGACATGGGCTCGTTCTGAGGGATTGGCTGATAAAAGCAATACCCAGTTGTATGCTCTAAAAAAACAAAGTCTGGAAAACGGGCGGGGTGTCGCTTCTACTCTATCCCGTGCTTCCTGTCCACTACGACCCGCCCTTCGGCTTTAGAAGCGCGCATTTACAAACCGTCTATCCCACTCTTTTTAGAAAGGTGCCGTTGGTGACGGATGTGCGTGAGCGAATCGAAACCACAGATGGTGATTTCATCGATCTGGACTGGTCGCGACCCAATGGCTCAGGGCGCTTGGCCATTATCACATACGGGCTGGAGGGGCACTCGCGCAGCCACTATTGCCAGGGCATGGCGACCGCCTTGCATCGAGCTGGCTGGGATGTCCTCATCTGGAATTTTCGGGGCTGTAGCGGCGAAGCCAACCGTCAATTACGCAGCTACCATAGCGGCGCGACGGGTGAATTACAGATTGTGCTGGAGCATGTTTTTGCAAACACACACTACAGTAAAGTGAGCCTCATCGGCTTCAGCCTAGGCGGGAACTTGACGCTCAAATATCTGGGCGATCTCGGCGAGGATCTCGATCCACGCATCCGAGGGGCTGTCGCGCTTAGTGTGCCATGCGATTTGGCCCGCAGCGCAAAGCAACTGGAACGGTGGCAAAACCGCATCTACATGGCCCGCTTCATGCGGAGCCTTCGGGCCAAGGTTCGCGAAAAAGCGCAGCGCTTTCCAGATGCGCTGAGCACAGACGGCTTGGACCGCATGCGCACCTTTGCCCAGTTTGACGATAGCTATACCGGCCCGATTCACGGCTTCGCCGGGGCTGACGATTATTGGGCGCAGTGCAGTTGTCGGCATGTGCTCGACCGGATTGCGGTGCCGACCCTACTGATCAGCGCGCTGGACGACCCCTTTCTGACGCCGGAATGCTATCCCCACGAAGCCGCCGCGGTGAATCCAAGTTTCACCCTGGAAACGCCCCAGCACGGCGGGCACCTGGGCTTCGTCGATTTCAACAAAGAGGGCACCTATTGGTCCGAGCGGCGGACGGTCGCGTTTCTTGATTGGCAAATGCAAGCAACCCGTAAAGCATAACATCATGCCCTCGCGTGGACGCCATCAAAGCACTTCAAAGGAGTGCCGACGCACGATCCAAAAGATTGAGGCCTTGGATGGCGTGATCGGGGTGATCATCGGCCTGTCTTACGGGGGGAAATCTCTCGGACAAAACAAACGCACCGGCGCTCTGAAAATTCAACGAATCCAAGACGGCGGCCTTAAAGCCGCCACTCAAAGCGCCAAGGGACTTCAGGAACTTTTCATCCGCACCGAAAACGGCCGAGAGCAGGAAGTCGCGGAAAAAATTGCCGATCTGATGGGCTGATTTCCGATCTAATCTCACCGCCTTTCGTAAAACCACTGCGCCACGCCCTGCACGTCCCGACAATTCAAGACCTGGTCCGGGCCGAGCCTCCCCTTGCGAGCCACATTTACCCCGGCTTCAAAATGCTTCAGGCCCTCCGTGCGATGGGCATCGGGATTGATCGCGCACATCAGGCCCTTCTCGGCGGCCCGCCGCCAAAGCCGCCAGTCCATATCGAGCCGGCGCGGGTTGGCATTGATCTCGATGATCACGCGATTGGCAATGGCCGCATCGATCACCTTCTGCAGATCGATTTTGTAGGGCTCACGCCGCAGCAGGAGCCGCCCAGTGGGATGGCCGAGCATGGTTGTGGCCGGATGCTCGATGGCACGGATCACCCGCGCCGTCATCTCTGCCTCGCTTTGCCCAAAGCTCGAGTGCACCGACATCACCGCGTAGTCGAGTGCCTCCAGAGTGCTGCCCTCCAGATCTAGTGAACCATCCGGCAAAATATCGCACTCAATTCCAGCAAAGACATGCACCGGTGATTCCCCGGATTCATTAAAAGCCTGAATCTCTTCAACCTGCCTCAGAACCCGATCGTCGTCCAGCCCCTTGGCCTGAAAGCTGGCCTTGGAGTGATCCGCCAGGCCGAGGTAATCCCAGCCCATTTCTTCCGCCGCAGCCGCCATCTCATCAATCGTGGCCCGGCCATCCGATGCCGTGGTATGATTATGGAAAACGCCCCGTATTTGATCTTTGGATACGAGTTCGGGGATCTTTTCCAGCTCCAGTTCGCCCATCCCCTCCCGCAACTCCGGCGGAATCTCCGGCAAGCCCAGAAAATTAAACAAGTCTTTTTCCGAGGCAATCGATGGCAAATTAACGTCTCCAGCTTCTGCCCTCTGTTCTCTCTCCCCTGCCCTCTCGCGGAGCGAGCCTGAGTTTGTCGAAGGCCGACCCCCGGCCTCCGACCGCCGCCCCCCGGCCTCCGCAAACCCCCACTCGCTCAAACTGTAGCCTCTGGCCAATGCCCGTTGCCGCATGGCCACATTATGCTCCTTCGACCCGGTGAAGTGATGCAGCGCAAAAGTAAACTGCGCTTCGGGCACGACCCGTAAGTCGGCCTGCAGGCCCGACTCAAAGCGCACACTGGACTTCGTGCTGCCTTGGGCGGTGACCTCCTGCACCTCGACGAGCGTCGTAAACCAGTCCATCACCGGTCCTGCATTCTCCGAAGCCACAATGAAGTCCAGGTCCCCGACCGTCTCTTTCAGCCGACGCAGGCTGCCCGCCACTTCAGCGCGGGCCACCTCGGGCAATTTGCGGAGCCCCTCGAGAATGGGTGCGGCCACGTCACGCGCCTCCCACCAGAGGTGACGCTTCGCATAAGCTTCGCGATTCTCGATCCCGCTCAAAATTTTTTCTTCCGACTTTTTACCGAAACCCTTCAAGGCAGCGACCTGACCGTTTTCGCAAGCCGCTTTCAGCCCCTCGACCGTATCCACGTCGAGTTCGTCGTGCAGCCGCTTCACTTTCTTCCCGCCCAGCCCCGGAATGTCGAGCATCTCAATCAGGCCCGGTGCCACCGATTCGCGCAACTCCATGTAGTAGGTTAACTCACCCGTAGCGTGCAGCGTCTCAATCTTATCCACCAAGGCCGAGCCGATACCCTTCACACCGCCCAACTCTCCCGCCTCAATCAAAGCGCCGAGATCGGCATCCATAGTCTCCAGCGCCCGCGCCCCGGTCTGGTAGGCGCGGATCTTAAAAGGGTTCTCCCCCTTCAACTCCAGCAGCACAGCAATCGCTTCCAGCACCTCAACAATGTCAGCTTTATCCATGCCCTACTTCGTTGCCCAGAATTGCAGCTGGCAATCCTCAATCACAACAGCAGCCCGGATCACGACAAATACCAACGACGCAGTTAAAACACAGCCCGGTTATTCAAAGATACGTCGGCGCAGTCCGCTCACAATCGAAAGATCACCCCAATCCGCACCCCGGGCGGCTCTGATTTTTGGCGGATATTTCAGTCCGCGCTCCTGCTGCCAGCGTCCCGCCAGCCCGCGCACAAACTCTGCCGAGCCCAAAATCGCGCCATCCGTAAAATAACGCACCCGGCAACGCAGCACCGTCGCCCGCGGCAACAAAGCATCCTCCTGCTCCAACACCTGCAGCGCCTTTTCACGCTCCCGCTCCGACAGTCCTGCCTGCGCCGCCCGCTTACCGAAAATCAGCTCACGGTGCACCTGCAAAGCCATACCCAACGTAAACGATCCACGCACGGTTCCATCCGCATACGATCCCCAAATCTGCCGGATCCCCCGACAGGCCCGCTGCCCGGAGTTCCCCGCGACACCCGGTAGGGGCGACTTTACCTGCCCCAATCGAAAGACAGCTGAATGCGCCAACGCCTCGGCATAGCCGCAGAAGCGGTAATCCTTCGGATCCTCCACCAGTCCCGCCCGCACCGGGTTCAGATCGATATAGGCCGCCATCGTCTGCAGCGGATTCCCCTCACCCTCTACCAGCACACTCTTAAACCGCTCCATCCACAGCGTGCCCCGCCGCTCCCCGTGATTACGGTTATACCAAATCGAGAAGCGCTGCTTCACCGTTTTCATAAACGACGACAGGTCATGCATCCGCGACAAGAGCTGCTCCCGGATCGCCACCGCATCCGCATTGCTCTCGTGCAAAGCTTTTTCCAGCCGCGCAAACTCCACCGTCTGATACTTTGTCGGCTTCGGATACAGCACCTTAAAACGCCGCAGCAACTCTTGATCAGAAATACCCTGCCCTGAGCTTGTCGAAGAGGGTACCCGCACCAACACGTGAAAGTGATTCGACATCACACAGTAGGTCAAAATCTCCACCCCGCAGAAGTCTGCCACCTGCCATAGCATCTTACGCAAAACCTCCTTTTCACGGTCGCCAAACAAACGCGCACCTCCCACCACACGACTCATCGCATGGTAGCAGGCCGAAACTCCATCCAGTTTTATCCGTGTCATAAAACCAAATCAACTACTACCACCAAACGAGTCAACCCTAATTTTATATCCAGGTTATAAAATAAAGATACGAATCCGGGGTGGAAATGGCGCTGCTTTAGGCGCAATTAAACTCTGGAAATGACGACGGGAACCGTCACACTGCGCTCCTTCAATTATGAAGATAATCATTGTAGGTGCCGGCGAAGTCGGCAGTAATCTAAGCACGGTTCTCGCGGCAGCGGGACACGATGTGACGCTCATCGAGAAATCCGAAAGCCACTGCGAGCGGCTCGAAGAGGAGCATAATGCCCGTATCGTGACAGGTAATGGCAGCTCAGCCCGGCAGTTGGTGGAAGTTGGCGTCGCCAACTGTGATGCCTTTTTGGCCATGACCAGCGATGACCGCACGAACATCATTTCCTGCTCACTGGCCAAGGGCCTGGGGGCGAAAAACACCATCGCGCGCATTCACGACGAAACCTACAGCGACACCTCCGTCATCAACTACCAGCTGCATTTCGGGATCGATCTATTGGTCAACCCGGAGGCGATCTGCGCGGTCGAACTGGCCAAGGAGATCCGTAGCGCCGGCCGGGTGGAGGTGGAGCACTTCGCCCGCGGTCAGATCGAGGTGCAGCGCCAGAAGGTGGCCCCCGGCTCACGCCTGATTGGGAAGAAGCTGAAAGACATGAAGTTGGACTCCCAGGTCCGGATCGGCTACGTGCTACGCGACGGCAAGACCGAGATCGCTAACGCGGAGACCGCGCTACAGGAAGACGATATCGTCACCCTCTTCGGCCACCCGGAAGTGCTCTTCGCCCTGCGTGAAAAGTTCGACCCGAAGCAAAAGATCGAACTCTCGCGTGTGGTGCTTTTTGGCGGCAGTGAAACCGCGATCAACCTGATCCTCCTGCTGAAGAATCCCCGCTTTAAGATCCGGGTCATCGAAAAGGACAAAGCCCACTGCAAGCGACTGGCTGAACGCTTCCCTCACATCACCGTGATTCACGGCGATGCCACTTCGATCCGCCTGATGGAGGAGGAACAAATCGACAGCGCGGATTACTTTGTGTCCTGCACGAAAGACGACGAAGAGAATATCCTCACCTGCATCCAAGCCTCGAAGCTGGGCGCCAAGCACGTGCAGCTCCTGATCAACAAGGGCGACTACGACGACCTGCTCGACATGCTGCAAACTCGCCTCGACATCGAGGTGGCCGTCTCGCCGCGCCGGGCAACGGCTGACTTCATGTTGCGCAATCTTTCCAACGCATCAGTCTCCAGACTAGCGGAGATGCAGGACGGAGGCCGCGTGCTGGAGGTGCGCATCAGTCACTCAAGCCCAGCCATCGGCCGGACCATCAAAGACATCCACCTGCCCAGCGGTTGCCTACTGGTTGCCCTTCTGCACAAATTCAAGGCCAAGGTCCCGGCGGCCGACGACACCATTCTCGCGGGCGACCGGGTGGTGGTCATCGTCTCTGGAGACAAAGAAAAGGAAGTCACGAAAGCACTCGTTTAGACCGTGAATACTGCGATCATTTACAAGCTACTCAGCATGGTGCTGCTCGCGTTGTGCATGGCCTTCGTTTTGTGCATCGGCGTCGGCCTAGCCATGGGCGAGTCCTTCGGCGACCGTTCGATCATGGCCTTCGAAACCACGATTGGCATCTCGGCCTTGCTGGCACTCTTGTTTTATGTGCTCGGGCGAAAGGGCCAGGCCAAGCTCTACCGGCGTGAGGCCCTTTGCGCGATCGGGCTTTCCTGGATACTGGCCACGTTCGTCGGGGCGATTCCCTACCTGCTCACGGTGGAGGGTTGTGACTTTTCGGACGCAGTCTTTGAGAGCTCTTCCGGCCTGACAACGACCGGGGCTACCGCCTTTTGGAACTTCTACGAATTTCCCGCCAGCCTGCTGTTCTGGCGCTCACTCAGCCAATGGGTGGGCGGCCTGGGTGTGATTGTCTTTTTCGTGGCGGTCCTGAGCTCACTCGGTGCCGGCGCGAAGATCCTCTTCACCAATGAATCGTCGGGCACTTCGACCGACTTTGAACAGGGCCGCGTCCAGCACGGAGCCTTGGTCCTGATGATTTATTATCTGGCTTTATCAACAGCCTGCACCCTCGCCTACCGCCTGGCGGGGATGGACTGGTTTCAGGCGATCAATCACTGCATGACCACCGTCGCCACCGGGGGCTTCAGCACGGAGGCTGGCAGCATTGCCGATTTCAATAGCCCCTTGATCGAGTGGATCTCTATTGTCTTCATGGCCCTGAGCGCCACGACTTTTCTCTTCGTCATCCGCCTCTTTCGCGGGCAAACGCATATTCTCCGACAGAACAACGAGGTTTACTGGTTTTACAGTATTCTAGTGGTCAGCACGGGGCTGCTGACCCTCTACCTCGTCGAATTGACCGGAGAACTCCCCAGCGCGGACAGCATCCGCGCTGCTGCCTTTCAGGCAACGTCGATCATGACCACGACGGGATACGCCTCGACCAACTTCGATACCTGGCTGCCGCCTGCCAAAATGCTGCTGATCATCCTCATGTTTATCGGGGGCTGCTCCGGCTCGACTGGCGGCGGCGTGAAAGTGGTCCGCATCGCCGTGGCAATCCGGGCGGCAGCCCGCAGTATCACCCATGCCTTTCGCCCCAACGTCACTATCTCCATGCGGATGAGCGGCCAGAACCTGAGCGAGGGCGCGATTCATAACGTCATACTCTTCCTCGTGCTGATGATGGCCCTGCAAATCTTTTCGATGCTTTTTCTCTCCGCGATGGAACCGGAGCTGAGCTTCCTTAGTGTGTTCTCCTGCGTGCAGGCCACCCTTTTTAATATCGGCCCGGGCTTTGAGGCCGTGGGGCCAATGGAGAATTTTCATTTCCTGAGATCCAGCACGAAGACCTTCCTCAGTTTACTGATGATCCTCGGTCGCCTTGAGCTCTACGCGGTGCTCGTGCTCTTTGCGCCCTCTGTCTGGAGGCGCTACTCCTGAGTTGGAAAACCGTTGAATCATAACCCACGTGCAAATTAAAAAAATCTGTCGACCCAGTATTGCCATGCAAAAAACACGGCCTATAGTTTATCGGAATGGATCCTTCGGCGAAAGATAGCTCTGACGGAAATTCTATGCTCTTGCGGGCATCGGCCAAGCGATTGTTTGAGAGCTTGATGGAGCAAACGCCGGACCGGATTTACATCAAGGACAAGCAGAGTCGCTTCATCGCAGTCAGCCAAGCGATGGCTGAGATGCACGGCTTGAAGGAACGCCACGAGCTGGAGGGGTTAACCGATTTTAATTTGTTTTCCCATGAGCACGCACAACAGGCGTATGATGATGAGCAGGAAATCCTCCGGACGGAAAAACCAATCATTAACAGCGTCGAGAAAGAAACCTGGGACGACGGCTCCATTACTTGGGTGAGCACAAGCAAGGCCCCCCTCTATCTGGCCTCCGGTAAGCTTGCCGGAATTATCGGGATCTCACGCGATATCACGGCAGAGAGAGCAGCCCAGGTAAAACTGGCTGAAAGTGAAAACCAACTGCGCGAACAAAACGCGATCCTGCGCTCCGACCACGAGAGTGCGCATAAAGTGCAGTCGGTCATGATTCCCGGGCGCGTGCCGCAAGTGAAACACATTGATATCGGCTACCTCTGGAGGCCGATGACCGCAGTGGGAGGCGATATTTTTAACTTCCCACGCAACCCCAACAATTGCCTGCTCTTTTACATGGGCGACGTTTGCGGCCACGGCGTCACGGCTGCCTTTTACACCGTGTTGATTAAATACCTGACCGCACACAGTGCCGAAGTTTACACGGATAACCCACAGGACTTCCTTAATTCGGTAAACCAGGAACTCTCCGGGCGGTTGAACGCGGGCTTTGTCACCGGACTGGCCGGCCACTTCAGCCCCCGCAAAAAAGATGGCAGCCGTAAGCTCGTCCTCTCGCACGCCGGGCACCGTCAGGTGCTGGTCTATCGGGGGGCAACGAAACGCTGCGAGCTCATCCAACTGCCGGGCGGCACCGTCATGGGTATCCCCGGCGGCACCGCCTCCAAGGCCAAGGCCATTGAACTGGAGATCGGTGACCGTTTCTATGCCTTTACCGACGGGATCGTCGAAGCATCCAAACCGGACGGTGAGGAATTTGGCATGGAGCGCTTGATCGAGTGCTTTGAAAAGCACGCCGGCGAAAGTGTGCAGCAAACACAACAAAACCTCTACGACACAGTCGCCAAGTTTACCGAGTCCGCCTGCCAGCAAGACGATATCACGCTGCTCGCATTTGAATTAACTTAACGGCTTCCCCAGCCGGGCGAACTGATCGATCACGCTGAGCATGTAAGCCACCGCCGTTTCGGCGCGGAGCACATGATCGCCCAAACGCACCGGAACGAAGCCATTTTCCCTCAGGGCAAGGTATTCCTCCGCCGAAAAATCGCCTTCCGGCCCGACCGCAAGGGTGATTCGATCCGGCAAGTTTGCCGCAGACAGTGCGTCCAGCAGCAGGCGGGAGCCCGCCTCCAGACTGGCAACGATGCGCAGCTCATTCCTCGCTGAGGCGTTTTGCGCCAACCAGTCCGGCAAATCGAGCGGGGGTCGCACTTCCGGAAGATAGGCGAGCCCGCACTGCTTCGAGGCTTCGATCGTCGTGCCCCTCCATTTCTCCAGCTTCCCATCCAGGCGCTCACGTGGGAAATGAACCTCGCTCTGATGCGTATAGATCGGCTGCAAGGTCGATGCACCAATCTCTGTCACCATGCGTAGGATCAAGTCCATCGCCTTCCCCTTGGGCAGGGCCTGTAAAAGAGTGACTTGATGCTTCGGCGCATCCACCTCCTCGACTTGCTCAATCTCAACCACGGCGGCCCGCGCATCCGGACACGTGAGACGCCCATGGTAACGCCGCCCCTTGCCATCGAGAATTTCCACCCCATCGCCCGCACGGGCCCGAAATACTTTCACGAGGTGGTGGCTCTCCCGCTTATCCAGCGTGATGGAGTCTGCCAACACCTCTGCTTCCGGAAAAAGAAATGAACGGTAGTGTGCCATGCGAGAATGAAGGTGAAAGTAAAAGTGAAAGTGCCCCAAGAGCCAAAATAATGACCGTAGGGACTCCGCTTGCGAATGTCCAGTGCCGGCCAGGAGGCACGAATAAAAGAGGAGTCATCATTCGCAAGCGAAGTCCCTACTTCTTCGAAGCCTGCTCTTGTCATCACTTCGTTCTTGGGAACACTCAGGCTCACTTTCACTCCAAAGGCTCACCTTCACTCCATTATGCATCCATTCCTTACCGAAGATTTCTACATTCACTGGGCCACGCTCACGCCCGACCACATCGAGGCTGATATTTCCAAAGCACTGCAAGAAGCCCAGTCTGCCGTCGATGCGGTGGCCGCGCAGGCAGCGCCCCTCACCTACGGGAACACGATCGCGGCACTCGATGCAGGCCTCGAAGCCCTCAACCGCGCCTGGGGCCTCGTCAGCCATCTCGACTCGGTCTGCAACAGCCCGGAACTGCGGGCGGCGCACAACACAATGCTACCTAAAGTTGCGGAATTCTTCTCCAGTATTCCGCTCAACGAACCCCTCTGGCAAAAGATCAAGACCTTCGCAGAGAGCAGCTCAACCGGCAACTACTCTCCGACCAAGCAACGCTACATCGGAGAGACCCTGGCCGACTTCCGTGAGCAGGGCGCCGACCTCCCGCCCGAAAAAAAGCAACGGGCCGCCGAGCTGCAAAACCGCCTCGCCACGGTCACGCAGAAATATTCCGAGAACTGCCTCGATGCCACCAACGCCTGGGAGAAAATCGTCCACGATGAAGCAGCACTCTCCGGACTGCCGGAATCCGCCATCGCCGCAGCCAAACAGGATGCCGGAAAAAAGGGCCACCACAATGCCTGGCGTTTCACCCTGCAGGCACCCTCCTACATTGCCGTCATGACTTACGCCGACAGCGATGCACTGCGGCGGGAGCTCTGGCAGGCTTACCAGGAGATCGGGCGCGGCGAGAGCTACAACAACCAGGAACTCGTGCGCGAGATCCTCGACCTGCGGCACGAACTCGCCCAACTACTCGGCGAAAAAGATTTCGCCGACCATGTCACCAAACGCCGCATGGCCACCTCCGGAGGAAATGCCCTCCAGGCCACCGAAGACCTCTTCAATAAATTGAGCGGCCAATTTAAGGTCGAGGCCGAGCAACTCCGTTCCTATAAGGCAAAACAAACAACAAACAACGAACAACTATTAGAGCCCTGGGAAGCCGCCTACTGGGCCGAGAAACAACGCAAGGCCAACTACGATTTCGACGAAGAAGCACTGCGCCCCTACTTCCCGATCAACAAGGTAATTAACGGGATGTTCGAAATCGCAGAGAAAATTTTCGGCCTGCGGATTGAAGAGCATCGGACGCCGGCTGAACATCGAACATTGAACATTGAACATCCAACGTCGAATAAGGAGGACCCCTCTCGAAAAGCCCAAGACCCATTCGATGTTGGACGTTCGATGTTGGACGTTGAACGTTCGCCCGATGTTGGACGTTCTCCCGATGCGCAGGTCTGGCATCCCGAAGTTAAATTCTACAAGCTCTTCGATGCCGATAGCGACGAAATGCTCGGTGCCTTCTACGCCGACTGGCATCCCCGCGAATCCAAACGTGGCGGGGCCTGGATGAACTCCCTCATCACCGGCAACCGCGACCTGGAACACGGGGAGCGCTCCCCCCACCTAGGGCTCATCTGCGGCAACCTCACCCCTTCGGTGGGCGACAAGCCTGCTCTGCTCACGCATAGTGAAGTCGAAACCATCTTCCATGAGTTCGGCCACCTACTGCACCACCTATGCGGCGAAGTTGAGGTCAAGGCGCTCAACGGCGTCAATGTGCCCTGGGACTTTGTGGAACTGCCCTCACAAATCATGGAAAACTGGTGCTGGGACCGCCAGAGCCTCGACCGCTTTGCCAGCCATTACGAGACCGGCGAGCCCATCCCCGAGGATCTTTTCGAAAAGATGCTCGCCGCCCGGAACTACATGAAAGCCAGCTGGCATGTCCGCCAACTCAGCTTCGGCAAGATGGATCTCGAACTGCATATCAACTGGCCGCAATCCTCCGAGGAAAATTTGGACCTCTTCATTGAAAAAGTCCTGACCGGCTACACCTCCGAATATGCGACCCAGCCCAAGTCCAATGTCTTCAACTTCGGGCACCTCTTCAGCGGCCCGGTCGGCTATGCGGCCGGCTACTATAGCTACAAATGGGCCGAAGTGCTCGACGCCGACGCCTTCACCCGCTTCCAGCAGGAAGGTATCCTCAACCCCGATACCGGCCGCGAATTCCGCCAAAAGATCCTCGCCAAAGGCAACTCCGCCGACCCGGCCCAGCTCTACCGCGACTTCATGGGCCGCGAACCGGATCCAGATGCACTGCTGCGGCGAGACGGGCTGCTGTAGGAATTTGGATTAGTCCTGAATAATAACCGCCTCCGGACAGAGCAATTTGTATTTCCAACCAATAAGGTGAGACTTGAGGTTGCCGATACCTCGCACCATATACTCGTATTTCTTTTTACCAGCGGCATCTTTCGGCATCCGTGGAATGGACGTCCAATAGGCGCAGTCTTGCGTGTCATCCAAACAGTCCGTGATCTCAAAATGCTCACCCCTGAATTTGACCTGCTCGGCATGCACTGCGTGGTAGGTCTCAATCGTCTCAGTTAGATTGTCGGCAACTACGGACAATTCGGAAAGATCGAATAGGTGCTTCGCGACTTTGATTGGGCGCGGTTCGTCAAGCTCTCCTCGACGCGTAATCGGTTGATAGGGATACCCGATCGTCGCAGGTGCCAGGGTCGCCAGCTTATCACCTAAAAGCGAGGAGCTACTGGGCGTGGAAACAAAAACCTCCTCCTCCAAACTGGCGAAACCCACCTCGATGCGGCGCTCGATGATGTTCGTGTGCGGGCATTCGGATTGAATCACGTCGAGCTGGATGCTTTGCCCGCCTCCCGCTTCGACTTTTGAATCGTAATAGATGAGAAAATGTAGCGTGGGCGGTGCTTCCCGATCCCGCCAATCCTGATGCTCCCAGCGCTGAAAAATGCTGCCCTGCTCTTTTGTAATGAGATCCAAGACCTCTCCCAGTTTTGGGAGTTCGTCCAAACAGACGATATCGACATCGATAGACAGTCGTTTGGGCTTATCAAAGTGCAGCAGCAGGCTCGTGCCACCCTTGAAAATGAAGTTCAGTCCCGCCTGTTTGAGCCGCCCGGTCAACTCAAGCGCGAGCAGGCATTTTTCCAGCAACAGCGCCTGCCCGATTCCCAAATCAGCGCTAACAGACCTTAAGTCGCTGGATTCAAATGCGTTAGGGCTAAATATCACTTTATTTCAGGTTTTATAAAACTACCAAGTATCGGAGAATATCTCATTTTTTCTCCGATACTTGGCAGTTCCCCGGAAAAATATCCAACTCAGGGATCTTCATTTTACGGAGGTAGGCAAGGAGTGGAGCGATGGACACCCGGCCTCGACTCAGTGCTCGTCCAACCGCATCCCGAAACTCCATTCGATCAATGAATTTAAGCCACTTCACCTCCTGTGAGGCATGCACCAGCAAAACCTCCCAGGGAGCGATCAGTTCTTCCGAATAGTTCTCCCAGAGAGAGCCCGGCCGGACGATGACCATACCATCCTCCAAATTAAGATTCTTAAGCACGGCGCCCCGGGGATTCTCGACCACATTAAAGCCCGATTCCTTCAAGTGCTCCACGACGGAAGTGACCGCATCAGCCTCGACCGTTACGAAGTGCACGGCGATCCCCATCAAATGCTCCAGGTAGGGGTTGAGTTGCGCGGTGCTCCAACAAGAAACGGGTAGCATCGGAAATTTTTGCTGTAAGGTATCCGCAATCGGTTGAATGGCCTCCGAGCCGAGCGGAAGTGGTTCGGACAGAGATGAATACCAGCCCTTCCCTGCATGGTGAATAATGCCTTCCGCAGTTGCCTGATGCAGGTAGTCGTAAAGCGTCTTGTCCTTTTCTGCCTTACCCTCCTTACGCACAACATCCCGGATCTGCCCAAAAGTAAAATAGCGGTTGGAGGCCGCTAACTCACGAAGCAGCCGGAAAACTGCCGTTTTATCCGTAGTGCTATTTTTTTTATCGGGAGCCATGATTATACGCCAAACCGGTTTCATCTAATAATTGGCAGTGCAATGCGATGCGATGATTATTCAAACCTAATCGCAGCCAATATTGTCTAAGATATACCGAAATAACCTTGCTAAAGCCCTCACCCAAACGGCGAAATGCAGCCTAATTTCCTGGAAGCCTCAAAACATGCCTGAACTCAACTGGATCGGCATCCTGGTCGTCGAATACAAAGGCAAAAAACTCTCGGAAGCCGCCTCCGAAAGAGAGAAAGAGGAGATCGGTCGATTGTCGGCTTCGCGGGCAGAGAACTGCCACTTCGTCATGGTGGTGGATCGAAACTGGCAATCGATACGGGATGTGATCAAGTGCACCTGACGACTCATTTTATCCAGCCGAGTGTTCGTTCAAATAAGTTTTTCACATTTCAGTTCCAAATTGTAGCCGAAGGCCTTCGCCTTTGGTCCGAACGTTCAGAAAATTCGAGACGTAACCCAAAGCCTAAGGGCTTCGGCTACGTGGAATACTTATTTGAAGCCCCACTCGCAATTTGACGTAGCGCCATGCAGCGCGTAAGCTAAATCGAAAGCCAACGATAGGTTTATTATGCTTAGTAAAAATTTTACGTTTGCGCGGCTGGCTCTGCTTGCTTCGATTTTGTTCATGAGTGCTTGTGCTTCATCGAAAGTTCCATTGCCCACGCCAGAGACTGTTGATCTGGAAAAGTTCATGGGCGCCTGGTTCATTCATGGCTACACGCCGATCTTTGTGGACAAGGAGGCGCACAACGCAGTCGAACACTACTATCTGAATGACAAGAATGAGGTAGAAACGACCTACCGCTTCCGGGATGGCAGCTTTGACGGGGAACTGAAGACCTATACACCGAAAGGGTTTCCAGAGGAAGACGACCCGAGCCAGGCCCGCTGGCAAATGCAGTTCATCTGGCCCTTTAAGTCGGACTACGTCATCCTGCACGTTTCGGAAGACTATGAGAGGACCATCATCGGACACCCGAGCCGAAAGTATATCTGGATCATGGACCGGTCCTACGAGTTGGACGACGAGACCTACGAGGCGCTCCTAAAGAAGGCGGAAGACGCTGGCTACGACACCTCCATTATCCAACGCTTGCCGCAGGACTGGTCGGACGAAGCGGAACGCTTGAAGGAACTGAAGGAAGTGGGCGCATCGGCACCGTTAGCGGATCGCTGAATTGTAAGCCCGTCTGACGAAGCATATTTTCCATGGCCCGGCAAATTGGCTCGGCTCGTTTGGCCCAGTCGTAAGGGAAGCCGGTCGCCCATGCGGACCTTGGCATTGGCAGAAATCGATTCTCACCACTTTTCGTAGCGATGGCGCGCAAGCGCCGTCTCTCACTCTTTTCGTAGCGATGGCGCGCGAGCGCCGTCTCTCACCACTTTCCGTAGCGATGGCGCGCAAGCGCCGTCTCTCACTCTTCTTTTCGTAGCGATGGCGCGCGAGCGCCGTCCCTAACCGCGATTCGACAACTGAAGATCAGGCATCTATCCTGAATTTCAAGTAGGAGAAATAGCTTTCTTTGGAAGGAAAGGCGTTTGAAGCAGTTTGGGCTATCGATGAAATAAGCGAAGGCAAATTCCCCATTAAGGATATTGAGTCTTTTCTTGGGCATTTAATGGACCACATATCGGATCGTGAAATTACAGTGCAGGTGAAGATCGATGAGGTCGTATGTGAGATGGATCTACGTGGATGGGCGAGCTCCGATGATCGAATGAATGTGCTGAATAGTTGGATCGAGATATACCGAATCATTCTCGAGACGAATTGCATAAAATTAGAGCCCGGCTTGATCAATCGGAACAGAGAAATGAATTAACCGACAAGACGGGGCAGTCCAAGGCAGATTTAAAACAGATTTGTGCTATCGACCCGTTCCATAGATGGGGCACCAGTCCAAGTATGACTGGCATGTTATGGAGCATTGATCCGCCCTGTTGGCGGATCTTTTTAAGCGTGGGTAAGCGGTTTAAAAAAAATATCTTATTTAAGATTAATGCGTTGCGAGTTGAACAGTTCATTATGATCGATGCTTGAATAAACGCCATTTTGGCGAATGTCCTTGTTCACGAAGTGGCTTCCACCGCGTAGCGGCAACGCGATAGCGGTGCCGAGGCCGCCGCCCTGTCGCAGCTTTTGTCCAACTTTCCGCAGCCGCAACCGGAACGGCTCTCGCCGCTCCGCTACGAAGTGGCGTATTTGAAGGACTACTAGAGCGGAGAGTTTTGGGAGGAGAGAGTCGCCGGATACCCTATCGGAGTCGGATCACATTAAAATTTTGTGTTCAGCAACACGTCATTAAAATCATAAGCTCCTCTTCCTCGCCCGCAGGGCTCTCTAGCGTAAGCGGTTGTGACAAAATTCGACCTCTATTGCCTAGAAATAATCTTCCAGATCGGGATTTATGTCCTTAATCAATCTCTTCTCCTCAGAAGTAAGGGGCCGATTTTAGTAGCAGGCTATAAAACAACGCTTCGCATATTTATAATGGCTGCTCATCGGAGGAGTGTTTTGATGTTTATGAGGACTAGATCAAAATTGGATCAAACCTAATCGCCACCAATATTGCCTAAGATATACCGAAATAACGTGAAGCGTGATAACGGAGTGAGGCACGAACGGAGTTGATCACCGCGCCTGGATCTACTCCGGTATAGCCGCTGGGGTTAAATTGGTTTGTGGATGTCGATTCTGATTCAGTCCAGTGGT
>Ga0306899_1000589_pt1 | contig 17269 bp, 21 predicted proteins | sample AntRauMFilla3764_FD_190407 | JGI IMG/M metagenome (GOLD analysis project Ga0306899, IMG submission 190407) | Saline lake microbial communities from Rauer Islands, Antarctica - Metagenome Filla 3 #764 (v2) (version 2) | ecosystem: Environmental > Aquatic > Non-marine Saline and Alkaline > Saline ... | reverse complement strand
GTGTGCTCGTTCAACTCATTAACCGCGTCAACCAGTGTGAGTAGTAGTTCGTTTAATGTGTCCTGTGAAGAATCTATGCTTGGTTTAATTATTTTCACATCTCCGACTTTTGGGTTGTTCATATCTACGCTAGTTTAGCTTTCCAATAATCCATAGTGTACCGAGTATCTTCGTCAACCTTGAATAAGGTCGCTATTAGACTTATAATAGACCTTATGACAAAGAAATGTAAGAACTGTGACAACACCTTCGATGCCAGCGGTAAAAGCTGGGCTAAGACGTATTGTTCACCGAACTGTAAAAAAGACAGTATTGGATTCAGAGGGGCGTACCAAAACCTCAACAAGAATTGTGTTGGAGCAATTGCTGAGTTGGCTGTCTGTGCCGATTTGCTCAAGCAAGGATTCCAAGTATTCCGTAATGTCGCCCCAAATGGGTATGCCGACATTGTGGTACTAAAGGATAATGATTTCATAGATATTGATGTTAAATCTGGTTATAAGAATAAAGATGGAAAAGTCGGGCCTCCAGTAACTAAAGCATTTCGAGAGAGATTCTCAGCTACTGTGATTGCCCAATATATCCATGACACTGACGAGATTATTTATACTCCTGAAGGTTTAATACCTAAAAAGTAATTCAGTGTGTGAATCCAATCTTCTTCACCTTCAGGAGCTTTGGTCTTTTCTTTAAGCAGCCACTCAAGATAGCCCTTATCTTCTTTTGCTACAACGGCAGTAAGTTTACCTCGGTGCTTTCCAAACCCAATTTTCCTAATAAGAGAAGGTTGAGTAGAAATTTCAATCATTCTCTCAAATACATCTTCGTATTTCAGACCTTCCTTTTTACAGAGATTATTTGCTAATGTGTAGAAAACTTCCTCCAAGACCATAATATCAGCCAGTGCATCGTGAGGAGACAAATCTCCAAGTTGAATCTCTAAACCGAAGTAATAACGTAAATACTGAAGTGTATGATTTTCCATCTCACATTCTTCATCAAGGAATCGAGCAATTTTCAATGTACAAATCTGACTCGCAAAATTTACTCCTTCTTTCGCAAGCATCCCTAAATCATACGCCGAATTGTGAGCGACGAAAGTGCCTCCCTGCTCCCTTATATCATCTAGGTGTGATTTCGTGCGTGAGCCGTCAAACTGTGGCTTCTCAGCTATATCTTTCTCAGTAACGTGGTGGATGGCCATAGCACCGATTTTGATAGGTGTGCCGGGATTGAAGTATTCATTGATAAATTCACCCCCATCGAAGCGGTAGGCAATCTGCAATAGTCGGTCTTCTTCGTTCACCCCGGTTGCTTCCACATCCAAAAATAGTAGTTTTTTCATATTTATTTTTTATTTTTCTTACGTCTTTTAACTTCTTCCGGGGAAATCAGGTCGGGGAAATACTTTTCTTCACCGTTGATTACTTTCATCTCACAGTTATCGAAGTCGAGAATGTAGTGCTTGCCGTTGAGTTGAATACCGCCATAGTGTCGAGCAATCGAGAGCTGACTGTTTGACCAAGCATCGTATGGTATTACGTCTGCGAATTGTTGAGTCATACTATCGTTTCATTTTATTTTTATTAATCTAATCTTCGGTCTTTTCCACTAAGCTCTACCACCTCACACATCTCTGCTAACCGTGAAGCAATTCTTTCACCTAAGTGACTTGAGAGCTGACCAAGACTCAAGTTGCTTGTGACAATCGTTGGTAACATCTCCTCATAACGATGGTTGATGATTGAATAAATAGTTTCTTTTGCCCAGTCAGTAGCCTTTTCAGCACCAAGGTCATCAAGCACTAAATATTTAGTGAAACCAATCTCCTCTTGAAATCTGAGCTGAGTTTCAATCAAACCAAGAGTCATATTCTCACGCAAATAAGACATGGTTTCTGGTAAATTCATTACCTTAACTTTTGGTTCAGTGGGTTGGTTCATGTGTTTTGCAATAGCGTAAGCAGTGTGAGTTTTGCCTGTGCCGACATCACCAAACAACATAAAGGATTTCTTTTTTCCCAACAAATCGAAAACTTCTTTCCTCGCCGATGGTTCAATTTGTTCTAAGTCAGCATCTTTGTATCGCTTTGGAATTTTCATATATTGAATTTTTTAACTTTTATATTATCGTACTTGTCGTTTGACTTCGGAGTTCTCTTTGCGCCAGATGATTTGAAACGGTTGATTGTTCCGGCTGAAAAACAACTATGAACATTGAGTACGTTTTCATCCATTGCTGTCTCAAACCAAAAATCAAATAATGGTTGAACTTCATCGACTTCTTTTAGACCCTTACGGACAACTCGGAGCATGTAGCTGGCAACCGGGCTTGGTCGAGGCAGTTTTCGTTTTACACATTCAGCAGCAAACAGCTGTTCGACCTCCTTTTCCTTGACCCAAGTTTCTTTTTCCTTCTTTGGGCCGACTTCATCACCCTCATCGTTTGTGGGGTGGAAGGTTGTTTCTTCTTCCTTAGTTGATTCACGAGAATTTGAATTACCACTAAGTTTGTCTTTAGTCTCAGATTTTTCTTTAGAAAAATAAGAGTTATCTCTACTGTTCTCTCTACTGTTATCTATGGTAGCAACAGGCTGTGAGGCTGCCTCGCAATCAGTTGCTATGCTGCCTAGTAATGTATTGCTAGGCTGCCTAGCGACCAAAACCCTGAACCTGCCATTAAAGCCACCATCTACTAGGTATTCTAGCTGTTTGAGCCTAGCGACAATCTTTGAAACCATACTTTCACTGATTCCTAACCGTTTAGCGAGAAAAGCATTGCTGGCGAAACACTTCTGATAGCAGGATATTTCTGCATAACATGCCCTGTCTGTCCAAGTGAGTCTCTCGTCTTCTACTACGGAGCGCGGAATCCACACTCCTGTGAACTCTTTCTTTTGTTCCATATTTTAATAATAGAAAAACCACATTACAGAGACTGGGAGTAACGATAAGCTGGTGTGCATCAGCTCGGGCTAAACCCAATCCCAATCTCTGTAATATGGTCATTTACTGCACACTAATAATAGCACGCTAGGAGACTCGTTACAATCTCTTGGCGTGCATACATTATACACTTTTTCGCGGCGAAAACCTAGTCAGCCCCGGGGGATATGTCGGAATCGTGTTGTGGGTAACGCTCCTTATACTTTCGAGAATACGGATAAGCAGTAAGTGAAACCTTACTCATAGCCTCCATATCATCACTGTTGCGGTGAATCCAAAGCAAAACGTCTTCGAGTGTGATTTCTTGTGGCATATTATGATTTCCTTTTACCGGCTTCTTTTAATTCTTTGTCGGCAACCTTGCTGTCAGCTCGAACTTCGGCCATGTTCAGTTCTGGTTTCTTTTCTTCTTGTGGCCGGATGACTCCAAGCACTTCTGATTCTTCGATGATGAATACAACCTCCTCTGACAAGTCTTCCTTCTTGAACTTCAACTCATCAATCGCGTACTTACGGAAGAAAATCTCCTCACCAACTTTGAAAGTAGTAGCGAAAATTTCAGGTACACGGAGAATCACACCGCGAACTGGAGCAGTGTTGTCTTGGTCTCCAGCTAGGATGATGTCACCAGATTGCTTCTGCTTCTCTGGTACTTCTACTAATAGGTTTCCTTTTGTTGGTTCGATGTCTTTTACGTTCATATTTATTATTTATTATGGCTATACTTGTATATACAGAAATGAAATCTTCACAAAAAATTTTTGGCGATTGCACTTTGTTAATAGTATACCCTACTGATTATCCGAGTAGGTAATGTTGGTCTTAGCATTTTTTACATACTCGTCTGCTACCCATCGGTCTTGGTTTCCTGCCTCGATAGCTGAGATAGCCCACAGAGTTGCCTTTACAGGGTCATCTGCGAACTCGTCAGGTACGTCTGGGAAGGATTTAGAGTTGATTTGGAATATTCCCCTGTCCACACCCCTTTCACCGTTGTCTAGGCGATTCTGTGCGTTCCCACGGCCTTCGTACCATGCCAACCGCATCAGATAATCGGTGTACTCAGGAGCAACCTCGTCAGCGACTGACTTGATGGTGTTGAAAACCTTCAGCTGCTCTGGGTCAGTGATGGTCACTCCCTGCTGGCTGAACTCATCAGCGGTAGCATCTCGCGGGTCTTCAATCTGAAGGCTAGTGATTGGATTGGTAACTGGCGTTGGTTCAAACTCATACTCATCTAGGAACTTAGAATCTTCACCTTCACCGATGTATGGCATCCCCCGAAATCCTTCTTGGGTCTCTTGGAACTTCAGGTCAGTTGAAGTGAGTCGGCGCTGAGGTTCTGATTCAGCCTCTGGTTTGATTGGTAACGACACTTCTTCTGGCGGTGCATCATAAGCAACCAAATCATCAGGAGCAAGAACATCCCTAGCTTGTTGAGTTAGGAACTTGAATGGCTTCATTATTGAACTGCTAATGTCTTGCAAGAAATTCATATCCCGAGTGTCATTATTAATCCCAGTACCAAACCCCCTATCGCTCCCGGTACTCCAAAAACCAAAAAACCTATAGCAGTCAAAACTGCGACAAGTGTAATTGGTTTAATAATTTCTTCGTAGAATAGTTTCATAATTTTTATTATATTTTATCTTCATCTTCATTAACTACTGCATTAGTAGCCGGTACTCCTGTCTTAGCTAAATTAATAAGGTCAGACACTATAATTCTTCCGTTCTTTTCAAGCAAACCACTGTCTATTAATTCATCAATTGACTTCATGTAATCAACCTTCGATACAGTGTTTGGTTTGAATACTTGAACCCCAGTTCGAGCTGCTGAACCAATCTGGCCATACTTAGCATAGATACCAGTCATTATTGCATCTAGCAATCTTTTTGCAGCTCCGACAGGCATATCATTTACGTTATTGAAGTTGGTTGCCATCTGAGATGCTAGTCGCATTGATTCTAGTTGACCTGCATCGAACATGTCGTAAAGAGTATCGTCACCTGACTTCTGAATAGCTTTTGATACATCATCCCAAGTTTTTACCGTTGCATCAACCATTGCTTTTTTAACATCGAATGAACCATCAGCTTTTTTAGTCATCACTTCCATACCTTCATCATACATCCGGCGAGTCATTGAAAGACCGACCACTTGTTTTTCTTCAGCGGTCATCTTGCCAATAACTGCCTCGACATCCTTCGGACTTTTCTTGAGTAGACTGTACATTCCATCAGCGATTCCACCAAAATCTCCCTTCTCAATAAACTTACCGAGGTCGAGCTTACCAGACTGGTCGAACAGTTGCTGTGAAGTGTCACCAGACAGTCCTTGTAGACCGCGGATGCCTTCATCATCTAGTCCCTTCATCTTACCGATACCTCCAAGGAACTCATCGAACGTACCACTTGAGAACGCACCGAGGTTGTCCATCATTTGAATCTGTTCAGGAGATAGGTGCTTGCCCCATCGTTGTAGGAATTTTTCAATCGTTGCATCACCAGTACCAAGCGGGTCGTTCTTCACCTTGCGAAGTACTGAACCAATGATGACATCAGTAAAACCTTCACTTGTCTCAGGATTTCCTAGAACACTGTCGATAATATCTTGCTCGTTAGGACTGATTTTACCTTTGATAATGTCATCGACAATCGCATCAGTAGTACCCGGCGCGCGGAGCTTCTGTAAGATACTCGAGTCCCAAATCTTTGAAGCACTACCCCATTGTTCCCAAGCAATATTCCACTGGTCGAGTAGCTGTGGGTCTGACTTCTTGAGTCCTTCAGCAGCATCGTCATAGAGGCCGTTAGCAAAGTCACGGATTACTTTCTTCTCAGCGTTGTTGGCGTGTGGTAGGTAGGCCATTGCGCGTTCCCACATATCCATAATAGAACCAAGTGTCTGTGGATTACTAAGCTCTGGTTTCATTTCTATAGCGAAAGAGTCGAGGACTTCACTGCCACTAGATTTACCAGACAGCATATCTTGGGCAGACTTCTTGTATTCAGCTGTCCCGGGAGCAAACTGATTTACCTTCACTGCATTACCGTGGTCTTTGAGTGCTGAAGCAGCAATTCTAAAACTACTGATTGGTGTCTCACTTTGCTTTACAATTCCGTAAGCATCATCAGAACCACGAAACAGCGTACCCATTGTCTTGGATAGCGCTCGGTGGAATCGGTTAAGCGGAAGCTCTGGTTGAGAAACGTGTGGTAGTACTGAGTCGATTACATCATCAGTAGCTTTCTTCCATGTAGTATTAAATTGATTCTTCAATGAGTTGTAGGCTCGACTAAGTGAACGGTTGGTGAAGTCATCCGCCATTGAAGCCCCTCCTTTGAAGGCATCACCAAGTACTGTGTTTGCTGATTCAGCTAAGTCTTTGACAGCTCGAGATGAAGCCATCACTGCTTGTGACTGTAGAGCTTTTGCTCCGTAGTTACGCATGAACTGACTTCCTACATTGAGAAGACCAAAGGCAGCTGCTCCACCAATACCTGTCTTGAGTCCTTCGATTCCAGCATCAGCTAATGTTGTATCTTCTTTACCAATTTCTTGACCGGCTTCTCCAGCTCCCATAACAGACCCAGCTTTCAGAGCGCCCTTAGTAGCACCCCAAAATCCCATACCAGCCTTCAGTGGAGCTAAAGCGTATGAACCTATTTCCAGTTGTGTCCCAACAAAATCAGCACCTGCTCGTCCAACAAATTCACCCCCACCTATCTCACCTTCCCTGTAATTTTTATATGCGCCAGAACCAATTGCATTGGTTTTCCCGGGCATCATAGGATTGAGGTCAAAACCACCAGATTTAACTCTTTCATCACGAAGTCGGTTAGCTTCTTCAGAGCCTTTTGTTGCCATGTTGTACGCTTTCTCCCCCGCAAAAGCTACTGTAGAGATACTCTTAGAAACAGGAGAGGCGATAGCACTTCCTATTTTACCGTACCAACTTCCTTCTGGTTCAGCAGCTTGAGGTTGCACCATGTTGCCCTTGGAATACATTCCTTTGAAATCATCAACAACCATCTGAATTTCTTCAGGCTTTCTTCCGTCAGCAGTCATCTGCTGTACGATTCCATCTAATTGTTTGATTTTGTCTGGTTGCATAATGATGTTGTTATCCTCCTTGGCCGTAACCATATTGTGACCTCATATCTTGTAAAGCAGGGTCTACTTCTTGACCACCTCCTGCTTGAGCAATTGGAGTCATATAATTTTCAGCCTTAATTTGGTCGCCTATTCCAAGAGTATTAGCTGCGTTTTTATCATTAACATATCGGAAAGCATCACTAAGACCTTTGATTTTTACCTTCATAGTATTGAAGTCATCGGTATCATTAATAAGGAATTTGTTAGCGTTCACAGATTCACTATCAGTAACAGCTGTACCATAATAAGCCTTACGAGTTTGTGCTTGGGCAATCTCAATTTGCTGTTTCAGAGATGCAAGTTGAGGGTCTCTATCCATACCAGCCCATGGTTTTGCTTTTTCAGCAAGATTCGTATATGGCCCTGCACCGTATTGAGCATTTTCTAGTTGACTATACACATTAGCTAAGAAATCTGATGCTGTAGCAAAAGTGTTGTAATCCTCTTGAGCAGCAGCGCCGAGTTTGTTTTGAGCAGCCCAATTTAATGCTCCCGGCAATCCTTGAGCATCAAACAGCTCAATAACATATCCTCGTTGTGAGTCAGTCATCCCTTTACCAGAAAGAGCTTGTTGTAGAGCTTGCTTAACTATCGGGTCAGTGTTTACCCATCCACCTTCAGACAGGTTTCCCCCACCGCCACCTCCGCCACTACCAGATTTGTTAGCGTTGATTCGAGAAGTAGCTGCGTTGTACCAACTAATTTCTGTTTGAGTTTCCCGGTAGGCTTGGTCATTCTTTTCTTTAGTTTGCTCAAGCGTATCGTACTGAGCAATTGAAAGTGCCTCGTCCATAGAGTAGCCAGCCTCAACACCCTTCTCAATCAAAGGTCGTAGTCCTTCACTGACAACACCCGATTCAAAGTAGTTACCAATTTCGCCGCGCAACTTCTTATCCATACCAAAGTCATTAACAAAAGTTTGGAAATTATCGATTGCATCCTGACTCTTACCATAATTAAACTCGTCTTCTTGCAGTCCGAATGAACGGTCTTTGTTTGCTTGGTCTTGAACCATCGCTTGTTGGTTCACTAAAAACTCTTGGATGCCCTGTTGGAATTGAGCATTAGAGGTCTTCATAGCATTTGAAATATTCACGTAGGCTTCATAGTTTCCAGCCCGGAGTTCTTGCTCAGCAGCCTCAGCTTGAGCCTGAAGATTTTGTGCTTGTTTTTGATAGTCCTGCACAATCTTTCCTTTGAAGTTATCAGCAGTAGCAGCACCTTGCGCTTGCGAATACGGATTGAGTGCAGCAGCATTAACGTCAGCAATTTGAGTTGCCTTCTGAAGATTGTCTTGCAGCTCTTGCTGTAGTTGTCCATACTTCTGGTTCTGTCGAGCGAGTCCAGCATCAAACATTAACTCGAGTGCTTGGAACTGGTCTTGGTACGCTTCGTTCTGTACATTTTGACTATTGTACATCGAGTCCATCAGACCACTTTGTTGGAAGTTATTGTTACCTCCGCCATCAACAACCAAAGCGTTACCGGCGTTGTTTACAGCATCAGTTGTTTGCCTAGTATCAAGAACAGAGTTTGAGCTAGTTACTTTTTGTTTTTTAGCATTGGCTGGCTTGTAGTTATTAGAGTAAGCAGCCACTAGAGGGTTGTCACCAGAATACTGGGTAGCTTTTCCAACCTCAGTTTTTCCGAAGTCTTTAGCATTTACTTTTTGGTCAGTCGATACATAGCTTTTAGTGCCTTTGTCATACGTTTCAAAGACTCCATTTTTTATTCGACCTCCATTTACTAATCTTGTTGACATATCAAATTAACTATAACATAAGCGCCCCAACTGAAGGCAATAATGGAGCTAACACTCCATCGCTAGTAAAGGTGTGGATTCTGTCTCCACCGATGTCTGTGATAACGCCTCCAGTGTAGGTATGAGTGACATCAGCTCGTGTGTATCGCACAACTAGAAGGCCGTCTTTCCCTGATTTGTCTGTTGCATTAGCATTACCACCTCCTCCTGGGTTAGCTTGTCCATCACCGTTAGTTCCATTTGGCGAACCTGCTCCACCACCAGCGTATCTTACGTTTGTTCCAGTAATGTCCGAGAGTTTTCCTTGACCTCCAAAACCACCACTGCTGTTGTTAGAACCACCACCACCATCACCACCAACACCATTAGCACCACCTCCTCCACCACCTCGGTCTGGTCTTGATGGAGTTCCACCAGAAGAAGGGTTTCCGCCATCTCCACTACCAGCATTAAAACCTTGACCAGCGATACCTGTCCCTCCTGCACCTGACCGACTTCTAGCTCCTCCTCCACCACCACCTGAACCACCTCTTTTCCCTGTCTCTGCTTCGTCCCAATCACTATATTCACTCTGACCCCCACGACCTCCACCGAAAGATTTTATTGTATGTCCTGTTGAAAATTTGAAAGTAACTGTTGGGGAACAGCTATTAGGCTGAGTATATAATAAAACAGTGCTTTGCCCACTAACAAGACTAGTTACATTAAAGACAAAAAGACCGTTATAAGTAATGTCAAGTTCATTACCAGCAATCGCAACACCCACACCATCTCTCTGACCTTCTTGTGTACCAGACACATTTACCTCAACCCAAATTTCATCACCAGCATTAACAGCAGAAACATCAACTGTCTCACTATCTGGGTTAAAACCGTTAGATAGTGAATAAACAGAAGTCTCAATCGCTCCAGCTTTAGGAACTAAGGAAGAATCTTTTTCATTACCAGCAACTTCACCTACAATTACATCGTACTCGGTAAAATCAACCAACTCGATGTCATTCTCATCTCGAAAACCACCAGCACCACCACCACCAGCACCGCTATCAGTACCAGCATTTCCTCCTGCTGCTACACAGAGTACGCGGAAAGTTGACATACTAAGCGAATCCAATTATTACCCATTTTGTTCCATCCCAAATAAAGAAGCAACGTAGTGTTGTACTAACTGTCACTGAAGCTGGTAGGTTGTAGACATCTCCATTAACAAATGAAGCACCCCAAGCAATAGCTCTGTCACCAGCAGCACTCGCTGTAATTTCAATCACAAAGACCTCCCATAGTGCTGGGTTTCCTGTGAGGTTAGTTGTCATGCTAGTGATGTCTACCGCTTGAGCAGTGAGTTGATGCACGTTAGCAAGGTCAGTATTGATAGTAGGAGTAGCTGAAGACACCTCACTCGTGACCTTCTTATAGTTTTTCGTAGTGAAATTTGGGTCAAAGTTGAACGCACTAGCTGAACGAGCGACACCAATAATCTTTGAAATAGTACCCGGGGTAGTTGAGATTGTACCAGCAGTATCACCGAGATAGATGTACCCTCCAGCAGTAAGGCTAGACTGATTAGTGTCTGTACCTGCGAGCAGCACACCGTTGGTAATCAAACCATCAGCAGCAGCTGCACCTTGAGCGATTCCAAGCGGGCGATTAATAAACGTAGCTGTGTTAGTGCCAGCAGTTTTCCACCACTTACCATCTTCTTTGAGATAGACAGGTGTACCAGCAGCAGCGATGATTTCACCAGCAGTACCAGTAGTTGATGCAGAACCTCCAACTGTCACTGAAGAAATCTCGTTATCGATGTAGTCAAGCAAGTCTTGAATGTTGTGCGTACCAAAAGAAATAACCACTGGAGTATCAGATGGGTGGAAGCGTTTGTTTTCTGCAACTACAGTATTTGATTTAGAAGACAAACCTCGAACAGCTCCAGTGAGAGCTAAGTTGGTCGGGTCTACTGTAGTAAAAGAAATGTTTTCAGGAAACTCTGACTCCCCATCAGCCTCTGGGTTGACCGTCAAAATACCTCTTGAGAATGTAGCAAAATCACTAGTGGTGATGGTCTCACCAGTCAGCGTTGTAATTCTGTCTATGTAGACAATTGTTTCTGAACCTCCAGCTTCGAGCTTTTGGGCTAGGTAAGCGATAAAATAATTTGGCATGTAGATATGAAATGTTATCTACGGCGACCAGATACTTTACGCCCGAGTTTCTCTAATAATACACTATTGCGAATAGTATAACACTAAATCGTGTTGACAATAGGACTCATCACCATAGTGTTATCTGCAACTTTAACAGGAACTGGTGCAAAACCGATTCCAGTTACAGCCCAGAACGCTTCTTTGTTTGAGTACATTCGTGCTTGTACGTTGTAGAAACCTCGAGACAAATCCAAGCTAAGGTGAGTTCTAAAGAAGGAAACATTACCCACTTCAAGCAAGCTCACGTAGCCAAGAGCCGCTTCACCAAGGATTTGTTGACCAAGAGAGTTTGTCACCGGGTCAGAGTAGAGGAGACCTTCTGCATTTTTGAAGAACTTGAAAGTCTGCTTCCCATTGATACCGTCTTCGTTGTAAAACACATCAATAAAGAACTCAGATGCTGGAGTCATATAGCCCTGCACGTACATCAAATCTGACCGCTTGGCCTGACTCATCAAACCAAAGTTGAACCGCTTAGTGTAGGCAGATACTTGGTATGGATTGTTTAGGTCGTTGAATGATTTAGTGAAACACTCGATAACATTTCCTGTTCCATTCTCAAGGTAGTACAGCTTGTCGTTTACTCTACCGAAATCAGTAACAGCCCAGCCAGAGAATCGAGACCAAGCATCTCTCAGTGTGTCGTACACCAGAATGAAAGTGTTTTCAGCTGCACCCTTTCGAGCCACTGCCCATACAGCATTTTGTCGGTAGGCTACACCCTTACACTTTTCGTAAGTGACATTTTCTGTAGCGTAGTTTTGAATCTTTCGTGAGATAACTTCAATACCAGTAGAAGCACTGTCACCAGATGTTCGTGGGTCTAGCTGAATGAATCCTTCAGTTCGAGTTGGGTAATACAAACCGTTCAACATCTTAATAGTTGATTGCTGTGAGGTAGTACCGACTGAAGTACCTGAAATAATCGGTTGAATCTTGTCGAGCTTACTCCCAAGGTCATCAGCAATAATAATCTCTAGCCGGTGGTGAGAGTCTTCTTTTTCAATAAGTAAAAATGTACCGAAGTCATGCAGTCCAGTGATACCTCCGTTACCATCAGCAATCACAAAAGTTGAAGCACCGTTGACTGTAGAAGCTACGGTGAAATCTTCCGGGCTATTAGTTACGGTGTACCAGCCAGCTGTTTCAGCTCCAAACTTGTTAGCTACGATGAGCCGTGACTGGTGACGAGACAGAATCTTGCCCTTCTCCATCGATGCCTTCTCAATCATATCTAGTGTCACTGACTCCCCTTCTGCGATGTCTTCAGACAAAGTACCAGTAAGAGTAAAGACATTTCCAGTCCGAGAAGTGTAAGCCTCAGTATGCTCGTCCCCTCCTGACTTGATAATAAGAGTTCCGCCGCCAGCAGGGAAGCGAGTACCGTCAGTCACTTCAACTGTTGAGTCTCCCGCTGTAGCAGCTGCTCCAACAGTAGTGATACACATATCCCATCGGAAGAAACTATCGATACCGTTACAGCCATAGAGCCGGTCATCACCTCGACCATTGTTCCAGTTGATGTAGCCCCAATACACATCAGTCTCAGTCGGTGTGTAGGTTTGATTAATCTTCACCCAAGTTTCAGTGAGTGGGTTTCGTACATAAAAAGATGCACCGTACACAGCGATAAGATACTCCAAACCATCTGAAGTAATTGCCCCCATGATTTGCAGTGGGGCAGCTGTCTCACCAGTAGGTTTCGCCGCGAAAAGAACTGAACCGGGGCGAGGTGAAAGGAAACCTCCATCATAAACAACATTAAGAACATCGGCAGCATCTTGGTCGCCGATAGCTTCTGCTTCAAGAAAGTTATTCCATCCGCCGAGACACGGAGCTTGATAGTCTATCCATTGTTCTTGCTCTTTTAACATATGACATTTATATTAGCATGTTTGCCGTGGTATTTGAGCGCTGCTTGATTGTAGGCTAGGGCGGCTTGTATTTTATCTTTGAAATAACCTATAGATATTTTCTTACCTTTTGTACCTATTTGAACACACCATTTATTTCTATCCGAAGCCCATTTAACACCACGATAACCAGAGGTGTTGTTTTTTTGAACCTGTATTCTATTACAGGCGTTTTCAGCTCTAGTGCAAACTCTAAGATTACTTCTACGATTGTCTAATCCGTCACCATTAATATGGTCAACCTCCTCTCTTTTCTTTGGATTCATTAATAGTCGATGTATAGATTGTTTCGTTCTTTTACCATTTCCTAGTGGGAGGTGTCTTGAAGCATAGCCAGTTCTACTGTTGTTGTACCATCCCCACTTAAACTGATTAACCATTTCAAAGTCTTCATCATCAACCAAAGATACTTTATTTTTTGTGAGAATTATCTCTTTCATAACTAACGGCGAAGTGAGGTTCGGAAACTACCCATTACACGTTTCCGGGGCCACCTTCGTGCGAAGGATTTTAGATTAGTTTTGTAGTCATTTTTCAGTAACTGATATGCCTCCTTGTCTCCCATTAGTTGAGGCCACAAGTTGATAGCAGCACGTTGAGCAATCAAGTCAGTGAAATCATCATAGTCATCAGAGTAGTACAAAATGTCAGTCGATGTATCAAGTGTAGTCTTTTCTACAGTACCAGCAGCGTTAGTACCTTTGATGTTGCTTAGGTGAATCAGGTCTAGCTTGTCTGGGTAAGTGGTGAAGATGCTATCGAGCCGGAAGTCAGCAGCTGAAGTGAATGAAGCACCTAGCGTGTATTCAACTGAGAACTCAGTGATAGCTGTGAGGTCAGGTGTTCCTACCGCTACAGCGTTTTGAGTATCGAAGCCCAGCTTCTGCCAGTCATCTTGTATGAAGGCCGTTCCGTCATCAGCGATAGTGATAGCAATAGTGTAGTAGTTACCCGGTGAAGACTGGAGCTTGAGAGCGATGCTATCAATATCATTGTCAGTCATCCAAGACTGCATCTTTATGAATCCGTATTTATCAAAAAGGTCTTTGAGGTCAACATTCAAACCGCTGGCAGTGAGAGTTGCGACTCCAGCTGAATCAACAATGTCAAATGACATAGAGCCAGCACCTGAGTATTTGAATGTACCATCGACAGTCAGGCCACTCGCATCATCAGAGGCAGTCCATTCACTGATAGTGTCTAGGTTGAAAAGAGTCACCCCACCTTGTTTGTTAAAGGCAGAAACAATCAATTGCTTCTTGCCGTTGATACCAGTGAGTGACCATTTGTTGGCTGGAGTGTTACCAGCACCTTGAAGAATCTCTGGGTAGTTGAAGTATTCAAATTTATTATCTCGAGTGTTTGCTTTGGGGTTGTTGTACATCAAGTACAGACCTTCAGACACTTTGGCTGGAAGGTCGTAGTACATCTGGTCAGCAGAAAAGTAGAACGAATAGATGTCCTCATCGTTAGGAAGCCCAATCATTCTTTTGTTGAACTCGATAGAACGGTTGATTGCTCGGTAACGAATGTCTTCTTTAGAAGTCCCGGTACTGTAATTACCAATGTAGTCTTTCGTTAATAAGTCGATGTCACTTAATGTTTGCATTAATCAAATAGTACCATACGGATGCCAGAACCCTACAAGGGAATACTTATCAAATGGGATAAAGCGTTCGCCAGTCTCACAGTGATTGTAGTTCGCTTCTGCTACCCAAACACCACCAGCTTCGACTTTAGTTATTATCGCAATATGTTTGATGCCGTTAAAAAATTCAATAGTAACTCCACCAACTACTGGCTCACTATTAGGGAATATAGCTGCCATCCTTGGCAAGCCATCAACTCGATTGCGTACATAGGTGACACAGTTGCAAGCCTCTGTTGAAGAAGGCTCAATTAATTTAATATGCTGAATTGGCTGGTCAACCAGAGGCCCAGACGTAATCCTGTATGTCTTTTGCAGGGGTTCTTCAGCTTCTATGTTTGGCGGTAAGGCGGGAATCAATAGAATCCCTAGAACTGCCATTGTGTATAAAATACGTTTGATAAGTGTGGATTAGTTCAAGCAGTCATTTACAGTCAGTCGGTATCCTCCTATCCCTAAAGCATATCAATTTCTATACTTATAGCCAGAGTTGTCCACACAAACAAAAACACCCCCGGCTGAGAGGATGTCTTTGTATGGGAGTAGGTCGCAGTCTCCACTCTGCTTCCGAGCTATAAATAGCCTACTTAGAAAGAAAGTATACCCCCTGTGACATGGCAAACGCCATGCCAGCATTAACGATTACTTCGATGAATGTAGATACCGCTGTGGCATCTAGTTCACTCCCTGTCAATAGAGTGATTGCGATGACTCCAATGAGTCCTAAGATGGCGTTGAGTACTCGAACCAGAGTCTTTCGACTTTCCATCTGGTCTTCAGTGAGTCCTAGTTTTCGAGGCTTCACGAACTTCGTAATGAAGTTGGCTAACAATGAGGCAATGATTGGTGCGTACATAATTTATTTGATTATTCTATCGACTGCATATAAAGCGAACTTGAATGGGTCGAGAGAGTTTTTAATTACCTTCGCCTTAGTATCTAATAATGACACGTAATGCGAAGTGTTCATAGGCTTCACTAGGAGCAACGTCCAGTGCAGATGTGGGCCAGTAGACATTCCTGTGTTACCAATGTGACCTAAGATGTCTGACTTGGAGTAGTCTCCGATTCTGGCTTCCTCCTTCAAGTGTGGAAATACGTGATACGTTTTACGTTCATCAATCACACACTCATAGAAGGCATAGTACCCGAGCTGAGGAGACCAGCCTGACATGTAGCAGATACCTTTCTGCGGAGTGTAGACTGCTTGCCCCATATCACCTCCAATATCTAATCCGTTGTGGACTCCTGACTTGTACATCTTGTCCGGGTTCATCCAGTGCTGAGTCACCCGAGTCATAAATTGATTCTTCGGCAATGGATAAGCTGCTCTTTCGAGAAGTTGTTTTTGAAGTCTTTTAAGTAATTCAAACATAAGACTAATGATAGCAGACTTTAGAAGTCCCCGGTTATCTTGTAAGACCATCTTTGCATAAAATTCCTCGATGTTATTGATTCTGCCCATATAATCATAGTCGTGAATCAAGAGGGAAGTGAGACCTTGGTGCTTCAGCTCGTGACCAATTTCGTGAGCGAGTGTTTTTGGCCACTGGTTGCGCTTCGTTCCATCTTCGTATTTAGCGAGGTTGAACTTCTTGGTCTTCACCCAACACTCACCGTGAAAATCGTTTGGGTTGTCCCGGTAGTTAGTACCTCGGATGTTTGATACTAAGTCCCAGTCTTCACCTTCAGAGTTTTCAAATCGATAGCAAGAGTGAGTGTACCCTCGAGCCTTAGCATCATCAGATATTTTCTCCTCGAACCAGTCGTGAGTGATTCGGTTTTCACCCTCGTTGTCTTGGTACATATCTGGCCGACCAAGACGTTTGTATTCGATGTCAACAGTAATACTAGAAAAAGCATTACCTGAGTTCATAATCTCCTTGAACTCCTCAATGTATTCAGCCTCGAGTTTTTTACCAAAACTCTTGGTTGCGATGACTAGTACTTTAATATCTTTTTTCATTATCTAAGATTGATTATTTTGACAATCTCCTCGTTTACATTAGCGCTTCGTTCAAGGGCTTTTGAGTTCTCAGTCAGGGCAATGTTAGATTGAACAATATGTTCAGTTAATGTGTGGCGGATTTCTTTTTCAACTGAACGTAGTGACTCCTCACGTTCTTTCATTGCAGTATGATGAGAAGCAGAAATCTTTTCAATATACTTAATAAAAATTATTACTACATACACCAAAGCTGCCACAGATACAATACTGATTGATGCTTCCTGTAAAACCCCCATTATTCCTGACTCCATAATATTTGTTGTACCTTTATCTGTTGATCACTTATAATTCTACCATTGTCAACCTTCATACGGCCATTATTTATATACAACTGAGAACCTTCATCAGCATCAACCTCCACTGACCAAACACCATTAGGCCGCATTTTCATTTAACATGATTAAATCATTTGTAAGATATGTGCGATTGGTGAGGCTGTCGGTGCTGGTGTAATATCGTACTCATAGATTTTGTCTGAACCATTACCAACCTCATACATCTTACTACCATCGTTATTCCACGCCATACCTGTTGGTGCGCTATCTTGGGTAGATACAGATTGGGAAAAGACAGCTGTATCAATGTCATATGGGGTCGATACATTATACTCATAGATTTTGTCTAAAACATTACC
>Ga0306899_1000582_pt1 | contig 17465 bp, 20 predicted proteins | sample AntRauMFilla3764_FD_190407 | JGI IMG/M metagenome (GOLD analysis project Ga0306899, IMG submission 190407) | Saline lake microbial communities from Rauer Islands, Antarctica - Metagenome Filla 3 #764 (v2) (version 2) | ecosystem: Environmental > Aquatic > Non-marine Saline and Alkaline > Saline ... | reverse complement strand
GAAAATTGCAAACTTGTCTACCTAAGATATAATGAGCCCGCGATGGAGGTGATTGGCGGTTTTGTCAGTCGCAACTGGAATTTGCAGTTATAAAAATTACTATTTCTAACCTTTACTATATGTCAGGCACAAGTCCGATTAAACCACTGGGTGACCGAGTTGTCGTTCGTCCATTAACCGATGAAGAATTAGGAACAGTATCAGCCTCAGGGATTATCATTCCTGAAACAGCCAAGAAAGAGAAGCCGGAACAAGGAATTGTTATTGCAGTCGGGCCAGGAAAATGGAATGAAGACGGAGACGCTCGCATCGCAATGGAGGTCAAAGAAGGAGATCGAGTAGTATTTTCTAAGTACGGTTTTGACGAACTGAAATTCGATGGAAACGAATACTACATCGTGGCAGAAACCAGCATTTTAGGCATTCTATCTTCAGAGAAGGCTAAGTAATGCGTGAGCAAAGGAGACCTTTAGGTCGACTGTTGCGAACGTAGTCAGTTGCTTTGCTATGATTCGACCTATCAAGGGATGAATAAAGAAACGAGCACAAGCGACTATTCTGAATTTATTTCCCGATCTGCGGCTTTAGCCCGCCGCAGATTGCTGGATGAATCTAGCTCTAGCAAGCTGCAGGAACTGTGTATTGTAAATCACTGATAATAAATATCTATATGTCAAAAGAAGTATTATTCGGAGAAGACGTCAAAAAGAAATTAAAACGAGGAATCGACACGGTTGCGGACGCGGTTAAAGTCACGCTTGGACCTCGTGGTCGTAATGTCGTGCTTGATAAGGGGTATGGTGGTCCAACTATCACTAATGACGGTGTGAGTATCGCCAAAGAAATCACCCTCGCCGACAAGTTTGAAAACATGGGGGCTGAAATCATCAAAGAAGTAGCCAGCAAAACCAATGACCTGGCCGGGGACGGAACCACAACCGCAACCGTGTTAACTCAATCACTAGTGCACGAAGGATTGCGACAAACAACCATGGGAATCAACGCCATGGCAGTACGAACTGGTATGGAGCATGCCTCAGTCGACGTGGTAGAGGCGCTCAAAGACATGGCTACTCCAATCAATGGTCTGGCAGAGATCAAGCAAGTGGCAACTATTTCGGCTGAAAACGCAGAATTGGGTGAAAAAATTGCCGAAACAATCGACAAAGTTGGCAAAGACGGAGTAGTGACCGTAGAAGAATCTCAGTCATTTGGTATCGAAACAGAATACACCGAAGGAATGCAGTTTGATAAAGGCTACGTATCACCGTATATGGTTACTAATTCCGAACGGATGGAATCAGAATACAAAGACGCACACATTCTCCTGACCGACAAAAAGATCGCCTCAGTGCAAGAAATCCTTCCGCTGCTTGAAAAAGTGGCTCAGACCGGAAAAAAAGAGTTGGTGATCATTGCTGACGACGTTGAAGGTGAAGCGCTTGCGACACTGGTCGTGAACAAGCTGAAAGGTGGATTCTCTGTCTTGGCGGTCAAAGCTCCCGGGTATGGTGATCGAAAGAAAGAAATCCTCGATGACCTCGCAATTACTACCGGAGGAACGGTGATCTCAGAAGATCTGGGACTGAAGCTGGAAACTGTCGAGCTTGAGCAGCTTGGAAAAGCCGATCGGGTGGTGGCAACCAAAGACAATACAACAATTGTCGGCGGTGGCGGAACTAAGGCTACTATTAATGATCGCGTAGCGACTCTCAAGACTCAACTCGAGCAGGCTTCTAGCAAGTTCGACAAAGAAAAGCTCAGTGAACGTATTGCCAAGTTGGCTGGTGGAGTAGCAGTGATCCGGGTTGGAGCAGCGACCGAGACCGAAATGAAGTACCTCAAGCTAAAGATCGAAGACGCGGTCAATGCGACTCGCGCAGCAATCGAAGAGGGAATTGTGCCCGGAGGCGGAACCTCACTCGCTCGAGCGGCCGCTGTAGTAGAGGCTACTATGGAAAAGAAAACCGGTTTGACTCGAGAAGAAATGATCGGGTACAGCATTGTCATTAAGGCACTCGAAGCACCGTTGAAGCAAATTGCTGATAACACTGGAAAGCTTGATGGAGCAGTAGTAGTGCAAAAGGTTAAAGAAGCAGGTGGCAACGCCGGCTATGATGCCGCTACCGGCACTATGGTAGAAGACATGATCAAAGCAGGGATTATCGACCCAGTAAAAGTTGAACGATCGTGTGTACAGCACGCTGTCTCAGCGGCTGCCATCCTACTTACGAGTGAAGCAGCTGTCGCCGATGAGCCAGAAGAAGCTGGCGGTGGTGGCATGCCAGATATGTCCGGTATGGGAGGCATGGGCGGAGGAATGGGAGGTATGATGTAGCAACAGAAAAAAGGCGCTAGCTCGAGCTAGCGCTTTTTTTGTAGACAAAGACAAACAGTAGCAGCATCTGATAGTATCGATGGAAATGGCTACAGTCATTGCTGCTACTATTATGTTAATAAATGTTGTATAATATAATTACTACTTAAATAAATACAATTATGTTTGGATTAGGAACTGGAATGTTGGTGTTGATTATTATTGTTGCTATAGCGGCTTTTTATGGCGTGTACCTGTACAACATGTTTGTAAAGCTGACACAGCGAGCAATTGAAGCTTGGGCGGATATCGATGTACAACTCAAACGACGGTATGATTTGATCCCCAACCTGATTGAAACAGTCAAGGGATACGCAGCACATGAGCAAGAGACTTTTAATGCGGTAACTGAAGCCCGAGCCAATGCGACTGCGACTCACGTCGACCCCTCAAATATTACTCCAGAACAAATCAAAGCTATGGCCGGAGCAGAGGCGGCTCTTAGTGGCGCAGTAGGGAACTTGCTCGCTATTGCCGAAGCGTATCCTGACCTTAAGGCTAGCCAGAACTTTAGTGAACTACAAGCCGAGTTGTCAGATACAGAGAACAAGATCCAAGCTGCTCGTCGGTTCTACAACACCAACGTGCGTGACCTCATGATTGCCTTGCAGTCGTTTCCGTCTAACATTATCGGAAACATGTTTGGATTCACCGAGATGGATTACTTTGACCTAGAAGAAAACAGCGTCGAACGAGAAGTGGTTAAGGTCGAATTCTAGTCACTAACTATGAGTGATAAAAAAGTCTTTTACAACAAATTAGTTCGTGATGGCATCAAAGATAAAATCGAAACAAAGGGTGAGTCATGTGAAATACGTGAGGTCACTGATGATGCAGAATACCAACAAGAGTTACTAAAAAAAGTATCCGAAGAAGCGACTGCGTTAGGGATGGTCCGGTCGCGAAGTGAATTCTTGGACGAGTACGCTGATTTGATGGTGGTGCTAGACGCACTCACAGCCCAACTAGAGGTGTCAGAGGCTGACATCCAGATTGCAATAAAAGAAAACGTAGAGCGTAAAGGACTATATAAAAATCGTCATTTCCTTCACTGGTCAGCGGATACTGATTATAAGAGTAATGAAACTCCGCAAGGTATCAATGGTTAATTATCATACTCATGTCAGCCAGTAATCTATACACGCACCAGTCGGCTAATATTTTCAAGACCTACCTTTTGATGGGTGTTTTCTTGATTATGGTGATTGCAGTTGGGTACGCGGCTGCGTGGTATATCGGCAATCCAATTATCTTGTATGTAGCGGTCGCATTTGCGATTGGTATGAACATCTACAGCTACTGGGCGAGTGACAAGTTGGTATTGCGTATGACAAACGCAGTTGAGGCCGATCCACAACAACACCGCGAATTGATCAATATTGTCGAAAACCTCTCGATTACAGCTGGTCTGCCGATGCCAAAGGTTTACGTGGTCAACGACCCTGCCCCCAACGCATTTGCAACTGGACGTAATCCAGAACACGCCGTGGTCGCCGCGACCACTGGTTTGCTGGCGATACTCGACCGGACAGAGATCGAGGGGGTGATGGCACACGAATTAGCCCACGTTGGTAATCGCGACATGTTGGTGATGACAGTGGCGGTAGTGCTGGCCGGATTTGTGGCTATTTTGGCTGATTTCCTTATGCGGTCCATGATGTTTGGCGGTAACCGAGATCGGCACCCAGCCTTTTTGGTCATCGGGATCGCTGGAATCATTCTAGCACCCTTAGCGGCCCAGCTGATGCAGATGGCCGTATCACGACGACGTGAGTACCTGGCTGACGCGACCGGGTCACTCCTGACTCGCTATCCAGAAGGACTCGCCTCAGCTTTAGAGAAAATTTCTGGTGCCGGCATCCCCATGAAAAAAGCCTCACACGCTACCGCACACTTGTTCATTTCCGATCCGTTTGCCGGCGAGAAAAGGAGTTTCTGGCAAAAGATCGGCGGTATGTTTCAAACTCACCCACCAGCAGCCGAACGTGTGGCTCGCCTGCGCGGTATGAATATAGTATAGCGATTGGTAGTTCACTTACGCAAAGACCAAGCGCGATCCAGGTCGTGTTTGCAGCATTAGGTGTCGAATAATCAGCCTAACTTTGCTACACTACCGCCCACGGAGAGATGGCAGAGTGTTCAATGAACAAGGGAGTTGGAAACGACCATTGTGAATTAATGGTTTATACTCCAACGCTACGCAGTTCAAAAAAGTAAAACTAAAATCAAATAACTACGGAGAGATGGCAGAGTGGTCGATCGCGCATCCTTGGAAAGGATGTAAACGGGCAACCGTTTCGGGGGTTCGAATCCCCCTCTCTCCGCATCCTCGAGCTAGCTCGAGACACCTTATTTAAGATGTGTTACCAACTTGAAATTAATTTAGATAGATATCGAATTGTTTAAAAGTGTCTTGGACTGGTGCAATACTACAAAGTTTCTTTTCTGAATTACAAAGTGTAGCGAGAAATATCGTTGACTTTTAACTTTGATAACACAGGATTTTGTACCTTCTCAGCTATTTTTTCAATAGATGCATCTTCTAGTATAGAATTAAGATATACACAGATTCTTTCAGCATCTGCTGCTGATTTGGTTGCAAAGCGCACACAATTTTCTTTGTCGGTTGCGTTTTCGGTAAGTAATGCAAAGTTTTTTTCAATGCTAAATTTTCGAATTCGGCCTCTCAGCATAACACCGTGTATGAGAGTGTTTGCGGTCGTTATTTCAAATATGTCCCAAATATTTATTTTCATACTCATTATATTGACTTTTATAAAAATTTATGTCAAGTTAAGTTTGGAATTCGGCCAGAACACTGGCTGAATCGTTACTTGAAAATCTGAAAGGTGAAAAAGATGAGACAACAAGTCCAAGATCTTGGACGTAAGTGCCAAGAAAGAAATATCGCATTTGAAGGGCGTTGTTCAGTCGCTAAAATTGTAGCAACTACTGATGGACCGCCTTCAGGATTTATTGAAAATGCGATCAAACAATATCAAAGTATCATCCGAGGAAATTCTTGGTATTTCCCATCGCTGAAAGATGTCAGCGTTTCTGAATTTCTGGAAAGATGGGATTTGGTCCATTCACAATATCTAAACACTGCCGAAAGGATATTTAGTCGTCTATCGGAAAGTGGTTCATTGAATGTGCTCTGTGACGCGGATTTGCTTGATACAGTGATTCGCTCCGAGACCATGCGTGGCTGGGTTGGTAAACGTTCTCCGTCTGGGCTTGATTCTTTGCTTAACGACAGAGTTGGACAGCTTGAAGAAATTTTGCAATGTCACTTTGACGTGGATACCGCTGACGATCTTTTGTCAGAATACGGGGTATTTGGTAGCACGAGTTTTGTAAGTGCTGAGACAGAAGTAGTTCGCCTGTTTGAACAGTACAGAAAAGAAGTAGGATTAGTCGAATTGACTCCCAGCGTCTTGCCAAAATTGGCGAGTACAGGCGCCTCTATGACTTTGTTGAGAGGATTTTGTAGATATTCCATAATAGTAACTCCGAAGGTCCGGCCTTCGGAATGACAAGCGATTCAATCTGTCCAAAAGGTCTACTGAACTTTTAGAGTTCGAATCCTGGAGATATCGAATAAGAAATGAATAGAGCTTTACTTACTCTAAAAAGAGTAAGGAAAGCAGAGTTAGTGCAATAGCGCCAAACTTTTTTAGATTCCAGTGTTCGTTATAGAAATAGATTGCCAGCACGATCGGTATAACGATGTAGAATGAGTGGATTGTATAGACAATTCCGAGTAAGCCACCAGCCTCAAATGCCAAGAGGGTGGCAGTGTAACTGATAAACAAGGTGCCGCCAGTAATTATGGTTAGTAGGAAATAATCTAAATGTACTGTTTTCATTATTTCCGCAGATAGATTTTTTCGTTGCTGTTGATAAAACCAGCCAAAGCTAAGTAAGGCACCAAGTCCATTAATGAGTCCAGTTAAAAGTATGACAGAATTAAATTCTTGACTACCATACTTACTTATAGCGATGGTACTAGCTGCACAAACCGCACTCAAAAACATAAACAACAATCCTTTCATTAAATGCCTCTGTCGGGCACGTTCACCGCGATTAATGAGCATAACAGGTACAAGCACGCCAAGTCCTAAACCAATCCATTCAAATTGCCCGGGTATCTCACTAAAAAACAAAAAACCAGCAAAAATCGCTAGTAATGGGCTAACTACCTTATGCAGCGGCAGCATAATCATGGCATCGATGTAACGCAGTCCGTCCATGCGTAAAATAGATCCAAGGATGTAGATCCATCCAATCACAAGCGCAATCAAGAACATTGCCCAACTCAGTTCAGACAGTCCTTCGACCCAGAAACCAACAACAATACCGAGTATTCCAGCTAGAGCTGAACTACAAGCACTGAATAGTTTTGTGTTGTAATTCCGAGCAGCCGCTATTTTAGCAGTAAAGACATTGATTCCAGCAAATACGGTAGCGGCCACGGCGTAGAGAAACCAGACTTCAGTCATGTCAGTAGTATAGCTCAATTTAATTTTAAGTCTGCTTATGACAAAAGATAGTAAGAGGTCGTATGCCTAATTACTTGCTATACTAATAAAATGAAGCGGCAAGATTTATTGACGATACTAATCACTTTTTCCATGGGAGCCATTCTCGGCTTTTATGTCTACTTAGCAGGATTTGCTCCTACTACCGAGCGGGTATCAACCGCTATCGAAGAAGCTTCTGATAGTTTGGTTATCACCGGTGAAGCCTACGGAGGGTGTCAGCGGGTAGATAATTGTCCGACCTTTAATATCGCTGACGATGGTTCGTATCGGTATTTCTACACTCCACTTGGTACAGATGAACCGGTGATGCGTGAGGGTGTGTTGCCGTTAGCATTACAACAGCAGCTCGATCGTCACGTTGTGCAACCACCCTTAGAGGATCAAAGTCGCTCAATCGAGCCAGTGTTTTGTGAATCGTTTGTAGATGGGATTGACGTACAGTACGATGTGTCATTAAATGACGTAGATTTTACCCTCGATTCTTGTGGTACTGATGTGGTGGCTGAAAGTCCTTTGTGGCAGGCTCTAAGCAATATATGGACCTATTTTGAGCGTAGTGCGTAGGGTGAGATCAGCACAAGCTGTCGTTTGGTAAAGAGAAATCTTGCCGTATCGCTATACCTGTGTCGTGACGTGAAAGGCCGTGATCGTTTGGTCGTATTAATAAGCAGTGCCAGGAAGAAGGCTGGCGCGCTAGCTAGATTTATTCTGAACCAACAAAACTATTTACGTAGTATGAAAACAAAATCGACATCATTATTTATTGCAGTAGCAGCGTTTGCTGTTACTGCATCAGGGGTGCACGCGTTCTCAAGTCCTGAATTGTTGATCAAGGCAGGATTGAGCGAAGAGCAGGTGGTGGCAGTCCAAGAAGCTCAAGAACTAAAAGCAACTGGTGACATGGTTGCAGCCAAGCAAACCCTAGCTGCAGCAGGGATTACAGAAGAGACCATGCAGCACATCCGTGAGGTTGCTAAAGAGGCTAAACAGGCAGTGAAAGACGCAGTTGCAGACGGTGATTATGAGACTTTCAAGCGAGCGATTGTAGATTCACCGCTAGAAGACCTGGTTACAACCGAGGCTGACTTTAATCAGTTTGTCGAGGCGCATGAATTGCGTCGGGCGGGAAATACAGATGCGGCTGCTGTGCTGGCTGCTGATCTAGGAATTGATCAGCTTGAACATAAGCATAAACACCACAATAAGTACCGTGGATCAAGGGCGGCAGCACGTGAACAGCTTACCGACGAGCAGCGTGAAGCGCTCCAAATCGCACATAAAGCGAATGACAAAGATGCTGTGCGGGCGATATTTGCCGAGGCGGGGATTGAGCTCAAAGAGAAAGGGAAGCGGGTGCGGTAGGTTAGGAATACGAAGAGTATAACAGTGGGCACCAAAGGTGCCCACTGTTATATTTCTGGTATGATTAGCGTATGAAAATTATCACTGTCTTGGCACTCGTACTGTTGCCTGTGTTTGCCCAGGCGTATACCGTATTTGAAACCGATATCAGTCAACCGTACGAGATAGTCCCGATTGAAGCGACGCCACCGATTGAGCATAATTATTTGGGAACACTGGAAGAGTATCCAGTCATGTATGAAATTACTTCGGACAAACCATTTACATTTGTAGCGCAGGTATCACAGCTGGCTGGTAGTGAAGCACAACCTTTGTCGCTACTACTGGTCCGCAAGAATGATCGGGGCGGTGGAGTCACGGAATTAGCGCGTATGAATGCTGACCCAGCCGAGTGGACCAGACACACAGACTCTAAACTCGGACTGTCACTACTTACTTCACCACAGATTAGTGAGCCCGTTGAGCCGGGTACCTACCGGATCGAAGTCAGCAGCCCTGAAAATGTCGGCGATTTTCTCTTATCAGTCGGTGAAGAAGAAACTGAACCAGGGTATTTTGCAACGCTCGGTTCAATCAGGCAGACACAAGCGTATTTTGGCTTCGGTTTCTTCTCGATGTTGAAATCGTCATACGTATACTACCCAATCGGGATCGCCTTATTAGTGTTCGCTATCTACAAAACCTGGAGCTATCGTCACCTCATTCGACGCGATGCTGCTTAAATTAATCGTGATAGCGTTGTTTGGTCTTGGATTGTTCTATTTTGGAGTGATGATCCTCGAACCAGGTTCTGAATTTGATGAAGTAGTGAAAGGTTGGTTTTGGTAATTACTCGCGTTTCTAGGAGAGTTGCAATTGACCAATTAGGTCAAACAGGGCATACTGTGCCCGTTATTCCCGCTGTAGGAGAGTGGGTTTTTTATTCTCAAATTATCTACCTGTATTTATGCCACAAGAAATCCGAAATATCGCTATTATCGCCCACGTTGACCATGGGAAAACGACGCTGACCGACGGTCTGATGGAGTTTACCGGTGATCGGATTGGTGATGCTTCAATGGACAACAACGCCATCGAGCAAGAGCGCGGAATCACCATCTACGCTAAAAACACCTCAGTGACCTATAAAGATACCAAAATCAACATTGTTGATACGCCAGGCCACGCCGACTTTGGATCAGAGGTAGAGCGAGTATTGCGGTCTATCGACAGCGTGCTGTTGGTGGTTGATGCGCAAGAAGGCCCAATGCCGCAAACCAGATTCGTACTCAAAAAGTCACTCGAGCTCGGCCTCAAGCCAATTGTGATCATCAACAAGATCGACAAGCCAGCTGCTGATCCGGACAAATGTGAAGAAGAAGTATTAGAACTGTTCCTCGAGCTTGGTGCTGATGACGACCAGTCTGAATTTGAAGTGGTCTACGCTATCGGGCGTGATGGTTTAGCCAAGCGAAAGCAAGAGGACGAGATGGTAGATTTGGCACCAGTGCTCGACACAATCCTAGAAACGGTCCCTGCTGCCAAGGGGTATAACGAAGGAGATGCTTTGCGTGCGCAAGTATTTAACCTAGGATTTGATAATTTTCTTGGACGACTAGCCGTGGCGCGTATTTACGAAGGAAAAGTCAAGAAAGGACAGCCACTGTTCATCAAAATGGAAGGAAGAGATGAAGTCAAAAAAGGAAAGGTGGTTAAGATGTCGGGCTATAAAGGAGTGACTCAGGTAGAGCTCGACGAAGCGTTTGCCGGTGACATTGTATTGATTGCTGGACTGGAAGACATCTGTATTGGTGAGACAATCACAGATGATGAGTCAGCTGAAGCTTTGACAGCGATTCACGTAGACGAGCCAACTATTGGAATGGAATTTTTCGTGAACTCGTCACCATTTGCTGGCCGAGAGGGGAAGTATGTAACTTCACGACAGATTGCCGCTCGACTAGAAAAAGAGCTCGAGATTAACGTGGGACTGCAGGTAGATTTCTCTGGCGAAGCTATGAAAGTGTACGGACGAGGGGAAATGCATATCGCAGTACTACTGGAAAACATGCGACGAGAAGGATACGAACTATCAGTCTCACAGCCACAGGTAATCATCAAGGAAGTTGACGGTGTTAAATCAGAGCCCTTTGAGGAAGTGACAGTTGATATTCCAGGGGAATTCCAAGGTCCAGTGATCGAACGACTCTCAAACCGTGGTTTTATTATGCAAAACATGATCACTCATGGTGACCAGGTTCGATTACTATTTGAAGGACCAACGCGGGGGCTGCTCGGCTACAAAAACCAATTTGTGGTAGACACCAAAGGTGAAGGAATCTTGGCTTCACAAGTAATCGGATTCCGACCATACGCCGGTGAAATCAAAAAGCGAAAGGCTGGATCTATGATCTCGATGGCGTCAGGAAAGGCACTCGGCTTCTCATTAGCTAACCTCCAGACTCGAGGTGAAATGTATATTGGTCCGGGAACGGAAGTGTATGAAGGAATGGTGATTGGTAACACCAGCAAGGGTGAAGAAATGATGGTGAACCCAACCAAGGGTAAGCAGCTGACCAACATGCGTACCTCTGGTACGGACGAAGCGATCAATCTGATTCATCCAAAGATTGTTACCATCGAAACCGGCCTTGAAACAATGGCAGAAGATGAATATCTAGAAGTCTGTCCAGAATCAGTTCGACTGCGAAAGAAGTATCTAAAGGAAAGCGATCGGAAGAAGCAATAGAAACATAGACATTAACGGCAAGCTCTACAGAGCTTGCCGTTTATCTTTGGTATACTCTGGTGGTGAATTGGATTCTGTATATAGTTGGAGCTCTGGTCTTGCTGGCAATTATTGCCACTACAACTGGCTGGTGGCGCTATGTCTTGACTGGGTATTTGATTGCGCGCGTGACACCCTACGAACAGTCAGGAACTAGGGCGGGGGACGTACTGATAATTGGTGACAGTACTGGTTATGGAACTGGTGCCCGTAAATCGAGCGAAAGTATTGCCGGACGTTTGGGCGCAGACTACCCAGCGTACGCCATCACTAATAATTCCAGTAACGGACGCAGAATCGCTGCTGCCAAGGAGGTGGCGGCTGAACTCACTGATACGATTCAATATGATTTGATTGTATTACAAATTGGCGCTAACGACCTGATCGCTGGGCGTGACCCGGGCTTGGTTGCTGGGGAGTTGCAGCAACTGATTGAACTGGTTATCCCCCATACCAACAAAATTATGGTGATTACCGCCGGTAATATTGGTGCGACGCCTATGTTCACCGGCGCAGAAGCTACGCAGCTAGAAGATACCTCACGCCTATTTGATTGGCATATGAGCACGTTAGGTCAGACATATGACGATATGGCTTTTGTATCATTGTTTGATGAGCCAGCAAACGATGTGTTTGTTCAGTCTCCGGGGGTATACACTGCGATTGACGGGTTACACCCAACCAGTGCCGGATATGGCGTCTGGTACCAGAAAGCGAAACCATATTTTGACGCTGTACTTGACTAGACGTAGCAACTGAACACGAGTAAATACTGGTTATTTTTTATAAGTATTACTCCAGAATGTGGGTCTTAATCATACCAGTGACACCAGGGTTGCGGTTTCTTAAAACTATGGTGTTATTGACATTTTATACAAAACCCGTATAGTCTAGTCAGATTAGTGAATCTTGAAACTCATGAGAAGGATAGCGCATCATGCGTACATTCATAAATTCTATCTGCTTGACGGTGGCTGTCCTCTTTGGGATGGTCACGCTGGCAACAACGGCAACCGCGGCCACCACAGACTACTACGGACGCTCGTTGAACCCTTACCAATGGGAAACTGTCGGACTTCATCCATGCCTCGGCACAGACAAGTGTACCGACGAATGGGCCTTAAATCAGGCAGTGAAAACAGGAGTTTTTCCTGCATCCGTGGCTGCCAAGTTTCGTAGTCAGTTGGCGGATGGGATCGCACCCACTGATTCTCAGGTATGTGTTGAGGATCAGTTCTTTATCACGTTCGTGAAGAATCTGGTGGCACGGTTTACGCCGTACACCGTAGCTGCGTTCAGTGATGGAGAGTGCCGCGCTACCAAGGAGTGGCGTGCCACTGATCCAGTCACCGGCTGGACCTATCGGTACTTCACCGTGTTGGAGTGCGGCAACAAGGGCGGTGGTATCGTAGAGCATCTTTCGGACCCTGTGACTGCAGAACCGGTACATGTTGCCGAAAATAACGGTATACATAATCGGTACTGGGGTCGGTCGGGAAATTCGGCCAATCGCGGTTCTGGATCTGGCTTCTATGGTGGCATTGGCGGCGGTGGAGGTTCCACTTCAACGTCTACGATCAACGTGGTTAACCTTGTCGACTTGGTTTGGATCAATATCCACAAGGACAAGATTCATCATGGTCCTCACGGAGGTGTACCCCCGATACCGCTGCCGGCAGCACTTCCTTTGCTGCTGACGGCGCTTGGCGGGCTTGCCCTGATCAACAGACGCCGCAGAACAGCCTGAGTTCAGCAACTTAGAAGATCTTTAAATCGCACAGCAATGTGCGATTTTTTCATTACTATAGTCTAACCACACAGTGTGTTACACTGCGATTTAATTTATTTAAATGGACTACTTAATATGCGCAGTTCTCGTGCTCTTATCAGGGCTTTTTTCAGGCTTAACACTAGGACTACTTTCACTCGACACACATGCACTCAAACGTCGAGCAAAACACGGTGACGCTGATGCAGCAGCTGTCTACCCAATTCGATCAAAAGGCAACCTGCTGCTGGCAACCTTGCTATTTGGTAACGTAGCGGTAAACACCACGTTATCAATTTTCTTAACCAACATCGCTACTGGACTGGTTGCTGGACTGGTTGCGACTGGTTTAATTGTAACTTTAGGAGAGATTGTGCCCCAAGCGGTTATTTCACGACACGCGCTGTGGTTTGGTGCTCGCACGCTTTGGTTTACTAAAATTTCTCTGGTGTTGTTTTATCCAGTCACCAAACCGATTGCCGTACTGCTTGACCGAGCTCTTGGCTCAGAGTTGCCAGCGTTCTATTCACATTCTGAGTTGATGGATATTATCTCTGAACACGAAGAGTCTGAACACAGTCAGATTGATGCCGATGAAGAGCGGATTTTACACGGTGCTCTACAGTTTTCGCATCGTCGGGTTCACGAAGTTATGACAGCGATACAAGACGTGATTACCTACGATTGGGAAACGAAATTGACCAGCGCTACGCTAGAGGAAATCAATAATCATGGCTATTCGCGTTTGCCGGTGTACAGCGGATCTCCTGAAAACGTGGTGGGTATCTTGTACGTAAAAGATCTCATAGTCGAAGCCGAAAATGTAGCCATTAAAGATACTACTACCGCGTTTGATACCGACTTCTTGATCGTCAAAGAGATGACCAAGCTCGACACTATTTTAACCCGCATGTTAAAAACCAGGCAGCATATTGCGATTGCGCAGAATAAAAGTAAGCAGTATGTCGGGATTATTTCGCTGGAAGATATTATCGAAGAAATTATCCAACACGAGATTGAGGACGAAGATGATGTGTAAATAGAAAACGACGTTTAGTAGTTTTTGATAGACAGTGGCAGTTGTGTACCCAGGGAGTAGGTGTATACTTGCATGTAAGAGGTTTTATTGTCTAATATACAAAGCGTATGGAATTATCATATTTTCTTGCTCAGCTGTTTGGACTAGCTATTGCAATCATTGCAGGAGCGCTGTTTCTCCGGCCGGCCGCAATCCGGCTGATGGTAGACGAGGTAGGCAAAAGTCAATTACTAACAACCATGCTCAGTTTTATTGGGATTATGGGTGGATTGGCCGTTGTGTTAACACACAATGTTTGGGAGCTTAGTTGGACAACCTGGATTACAGTAATCGGTTGGGCAGCTCTCATTAAGGGTGTTTTCTATCTAACTGCACCTAAATTATTCTTTGATTTAGGTAACAAAGTCTATAGTTCAACTAACACAGTCCGAATTGTGCTTTTTCTTGCTTTTATATTTGGCTTGTACCTCGCTGCCGTCGGCTTTCAGACACCGTGGCATAGCTAAAAACTACTAATTTATACTAATAATCGCTAGTACTTACCCTATGAAAACAATTATCTGTCAGCACTGTACAGAGTCATTTGCTGGTGAAACCAAGACGGCTGTGCAGCTGGCGATGCTTCCTCATTATAAACAGGCTCATCCTGAAGTGATGTCTGGTCTGTCAGCGCGTGATAAAAAGTCGTGGATGGATGAATTTGATCGGCAGTGGGAGGCGGCGTAGCTAAATTTGGTACTAGAAACCCGGTGGATCATAGTTTAATGATCAGACACTTTTTAGCACTGTTTGTCAGTCTAGTGTTGGTTATTTAATCCCGAGTGACTTCAGTAGGGACTGTAACTCAGCACCTTCGATTTTTCGGTATTGGTTGGGCTTGAGCTTACCTAGTTCAATATCCATGATACGCACTCGTTTCAGCGTCTGAATCTGGTATCCCAAGGCTGCACACATGCGGCGGATTTGGTGCTTTTTACCCTCGGTCAAGATCAGATTAAAGCGTTTGTCGTTCTTGGGGTTGGCTACCAGCTTGGCTGGTTTGGTGCGGTAGCCTTCGATATCAACCCCGGACTCCATCGCTCGTTTAAACATCCCGGACAAGTTCTTGTCGACTAGGACGTCGTATTCTTTTTCGTTACCATTCTCGGGGCTGAGTAATGGTCCAGTTAACCGTCCATCGTTACTAAGGATCATGAGACCTTCTGAATCTTTATCGAGTCGTCCGATCGGTGCGACATGAGTGAGCCCAAAATCTTTGGCCAGTCTGGTGGCTATATCGACTTCACCGGCAGCCGGTGAATGAGTAATGACGCCACGGCCTTTGTAGTACGCATAGTATGATTTGTCCTTGGTTTTACCAGTTACCTGCACATCGTCGGTGGCTGTAACTGGCTGACCCATGGTAGCCTTGGCACCGTTAATAGTCACTTTACCTTTTGAGATCAGTTCGTCAGCTTCGCGCCGTGAAGCGACGCCAGTGTGGGCGAGATATTTATTGATACGAATCGGGAATTCCATAGACTGGAACTATGCCATAAAAAGCTTTAGTACACAATATTGTTGGTCAAACGCTCAGCTGTATACAATTTTGCTATATATGACTCAGTGACACACTCGTCGCCATGGCTAGTATGCTAAGTCGACCTTAATAAGTGCCGCTTGCAAAGTAACAATAATAACGGAATTATCGTTTATTTACTTAGTCGTAGACGTGCTTGCATTAGTTACATGATCCTTGGCGTAAACGTAGCCAGTACAGCCACTAGAATGGATGTCATTTTTGTGCCACTATTGCATCTATAGCATGGACGAACAACATCTGACAGATGAAGAGACCGTGATTGCAGCCCTGACTGACAAAGAACAGTTCGGGGTTTTGATGGACCGCTATGAAGCCAAACTACGTCGGTACATCTCCAGACTTGGTATTCGTAATCCAGATGACCAGCTTGATGTGCTGCAGGATATCTTTATCAAGGTCTACCGTAATCTCAACGGGTTTGACTCAAGGCTCAAGTTTTCCTCCTGGATTTACCGCATTGCCCACAACGAAGCAATAAGTTCATACCGAAAAAAGAACGTACGCCCAGAGGGTCATTTGATTAGTGACAGTGAAGAGCTACTTTCCTTTGCGGCTGGTAATCTCGATTCTGCTGAGCTGCAATTTGATGAAGCCGTCAACGCAGAGGTTGTGCACCAAGCGCTACAAAAACTAGAGCAAAAATATACAGAAGTCCTACTACTACGGTTTTTTGAACACAAAGACTACGATGAGATTTCAGACATCCTGCAGATTCCGATTGGGTCAGTGGGGACGCTGATTCATCGAGGCAAAAAACAGCTCGCTACTGTCATAAATAACGAACATATACGTATATAGCCTATGAAAGACAATATGAAACCAACTCCACAACAAACGCAAACGGAATCGATCAGAGACCGGGTATTTTCTACTATCGACGAACAAAACATGGAACCACGTCCGTGTTATGTATTTTGGTGTCAAAACAGTGCGATGTGGATGATTTGGCTCTTGACTGTAGTATTGGGCGGATTAGCAACCGCTGTGCTGCTCTTTACTTCAACCTATCGCTACTACGATATATATGAAGCTGTCCACGATAATTTTGTGACATTTTTCCTCCAAGCCTTGCCGTTACTGTGGATTCTGGCGTTTATCGTACTAATGGTTGTCGCGATGCAGGGTTTACGAGCGACTAGACGCGGGTACCGCTTATCGCCGGTACTGGTTGGTGGTTCGAGTGTCGGCGCGAGTGTACTGCTTGGTGTAGCTGCTAGTTCACTAGGATTTGGTTTTGTAGTTGACCGAACTTTAGGTGAATATGCTCCGATGTACTATTCAGAAGCTAAGCGTGAACAGCAAATGTGGCAACAGCCAAGTGAAGGTCGTCTAATTGGTAGTGCAACAGCTGACGCTTTACCAGAACAGCCTCAAATCAGCTTTATTGATAGTGCTGGCGCGGTTTGGACACTGGATGTTCAAGAACTACAGCCGCAAGACAAGCAGCTATTAGAGTCAAAGCAGCGGGTGCGGGTGCTTGGTACGCAGGTGAGTACTGATCCAGCTCGTTTTCACGCGTGTGGCGTATTTCCATGGATGCTCGACAAAAAGCGAGCAATGAGTGAACTCAGCGCCGAACGACAGGCCTACATTGATAAAATGTACGCTCACAGCGATACACCTGCTGATCGATTGCAAAAGCTAGAACAAGCCGCCTTCACTGAAGCAAGTACTAAAAATGCAGTTAACACCAAGCTTTGTGCCGAAATCGCCGCTGTTCGGCGGATTGAAGACAGCATGTAACTTCACTGTATACGGTCTAGTACACTAAGGTTCTCTGGTTGCTTTACGTTTGTGTAATGAACTTGCATTTTATACGCGAGCTGTTAGGGTATTATTATGTGAACTAAATTCGCAGGATTGCGAATATTATCAGATGTTTTAAACTATATTAAATTAAGTTATGAATCAAACAACATTTACTCAAAAACCACTCACTGCTCGTTTCCTCGCCGCAGTAACTGCAGTTGCGATGCTTCTCAGCGCCTTCCCGGCGTCTTTTTTCGCATTTAGTATTGCTGAGGCA
>Ga0306899_1000573_pt1 | contig 17640 bp, 18 predicted proteins | sample AntRauMFilla3764_FD_190407 | JGI IMG/M metagenome (GOLD analysis project Ga0306899, IMG submission 190407) | Saline lake microbial communities from Rauer Islands, Antarctica - Metagenome Filla 3 #764 (v2) (version 2) | ecosystem: Environmental > Aquatic > Non-marine Saline and Alkaline > Saline ... | reverse complement strand
AAACGGCACTCACGCCGACACCATAAACCTTCAATCTCCGAGTTCTCATAATTTGTAAATGGACTATTAAGCAGAAAAGTCCAGTATTATCTGCCAGTCCCTTGTATAGGGGCCCAAGGGCCCAATGTTTGCTTCGTCCCCGATTCATTTCATTCATACCCCTACGGCGGGGCTCAGAAGCATCTCCGCCAGAACTCCGTCATGATTTCACTTGCTTCTGGATATCACAGGCAAGTAGATCAGCTCACCTCTCCAGATGCACAGCCAACTAGAACTCACACCACACGGAATCGTGGTCGCACACCAACCCGTCTCGGCGCCGCTCGAAGCGTTTAGCGAGTCCGAGTCTGCGGGGCTCCTCCGCATTGCGGGGCACAAACTACCGGGCGACCTTGATGCCTCAGTCCATTTTTGGAGAGCCTTCACAGAATTTTTTATCCGCGCACTCTGCCACCTGCCAGAGACCACGACCACCCCAGTCAACCTCCCCACCCCCGACACCAGCACTCTGACCGAGTGCATACTGACCGCGCCTCCAATGCGCGGGGCGGAATACCTGTCGCCGGACTGCCTGTTGGCGATCTGGCAGCGCCTCAACGAGTGGTCTTCCACGCAAATCTCACTCGATGGGCTCGCCCCTTTTCTCGCGAAACAGGCACCGCGCTGGGCGCGGGTCGGGCGTGTCACCTTGCACCTCGCCGAAAACAAGAGCGACCCCGAGTATCCCTTCGCATTTATGGCATCCTACGCCTCAGGACTATCGGCATCGGGGCAAGTCAAACAACTCCCACTGGGCAAAGCGCTGCAAGACCACGCGGGCACTAAGGACAAAGCCACACTGCTCAAACTCCTCTCGCCGCTCCATTGCGCCGCCAAACAGTGCCCTTTCCTCAACGACCTAATCGAAACGGGCGACATTTTCCACCCACTCGTCTGGCTCCCAGAGGAGGCTTACAACTTCCTGAAAAATGCTGGCATCTACGAAGACGCCGGACTGCTCGTGCGCTTGCCGAACTGGTGGCAAAAACGCGGCAAGCGCCCTCAAGTCAGCGCAACACTAGGACAAAAAAAGCACAGCTCGATCGGCCAAGACGCCCTACTCGACTTCAAACTGGACGTTGTGATTGATGGCGTCGCCCTCACTGCAGCAGAACTTGAGCAACTACTGGCTGGCGAAGATGGGCTGGTCGTCCTGCGCGGGCAGTGGGTCGAAGTCGACCGCGCCAAACTGCAACAGGCACTCGACCACTGGAAAGCCGTCGAAGCGCAGGGCGGCATCTCTTTTATCGAAGGCATGCGCCTGCTCGCGGGTGCCCCCACCGACCTCAGCCCCGAAGCCGACGGCGAACACGCCCAGGAATGGGCCTTCGCACAAGCCGGCGACTGGCTCAACGAGACCCTCGAACAACTGCGCGAGCCGGAAAGAATGTCGCCCCCAGCTACCCTGCAAGCTACCTTGCGCCCCTACCAGGAGAAGGGGCTCAACTGGCTCTGGTTTTGTGCACAAACCGGTCTCGGTGCCTGCCTGGCCGACGACATGGGTCTAGGCAAAACCATTCAAGTGCTCGCCGCACTGCTCCGCAAACAAGCCGAGTTGCCCGAAACGCCCCCTTGCCTACTCGTGGTGCCTGCCTCCCTCATCGGAAACTGGCAGCGCGAAGCGCAGAACTTCGCCCCCTCGCTCCGCGTCTGCATCGCCCACCGCTCCGCGCAGGATGGCGCGGCGCTCAACTCGGCAGACGATCCGCAACTGAAGAACTACGACCTCATCATCACCACCTACGGCATGCTCTCGCGCCTCGATTGGCTCTCACAATTTGCATGGCACTGGGTCGTGCTCGACGAAGCGCAAGCCATCAAAAACCACAGCACTCGTCAAAGTAAAGCCGTTCGCCAACTTCAAGCCTCGGCGCGCTTCGCCCTCACTGGCACGCCGATCGAGAATCACCTCGGCGACCTCTGGTCGCTCTTCGATTTCATTAACCCCGGACTCCTCGGCAACGCCAACCAATTTAAACGATTTGCGAAATCATTGGAATCTGGCAGCGGCGAGAACTACGCCCCCCTGCGCCGACTGGTGGCACCCTACATCCTGCGCCGACTCAAGACCGACAAAAGTATCATCACCGACCTGCCCGAAAAAACCGAGATGAAGGTGTTTTGCGGCCTCTCCACCGCTCAGGCGAAACTCTACCAGCAGACGGCCAAAACCCTGGAGGACGAGATCCGCACGGCTTCAGGCATCCAACGCAAAGGCCTCGTGCTTGCCTACCTCATGCGCTTTAAGCAAATCTGCAACCACCCCGACCAACTCACCAAAACCGGCGACTACGCGCCCAAGCTCAGCGCCAAATTCACACGGCTGGTCGAACTCTGCACTGAAATCGAATCGCGCGGCGAAAAAGTGCTCATTTTCACCCAATTCCGCGAAATCACCGACCCGCTCGAAGCCTGCTTAGCTGAGGTCTTCGGGCGCAGCGGGCTCATCCTGCACGGCGGCACTCCGATTAAAGAACGCCAATCTATGGTCGAACGTTTCCATCGCGAAGACGGCCCACCCTTCTTCATCCTTTCACTCAAAGCCGGCGGCACCGGGCTCAACCTTACCGCCGCCTCCCACGTCATCCACTTCGACCGCTGGTGGAACCCCGCCATCGAAAATCAAGCCACCGACCGCGCCTACCGTATCGGACAAAAGCGCAACGTCCTCGTCCACAAATTCATCACCTCCGGCACCCTCGAAGAAAAGATCGACGCGCTCATTTCTGAAAAGCAGAACACCGCCAATCAGATCTTGACGCGCGGTGGCACAGAAAAAGAATTAACCGCTATGAACAACGATGAGCTACTCAACTTCATCCGCCTGGATTTGAGCCAATCCACATCATCATGAGCTGGGGCTTTTACAAACCCTACGTCTCCGTCGCCCAGCGTAAAAAGCAGGCCGCTAAAAAGGCCAAAGCGCTCGAAAAAAAGGGCTACACACTCGAGCCCATCGGCGAACTCAAGAGCCGGATGAAAATTGCCACCAGTTTTTGGGGGCGCAGTTGGTGCCGACATCTCGAGTCCTTTAGCGACTACGAAAGCCGCCTCCCCCGAGGGCGCACCTACGTGCGCAACGGCTCCATCCTCCACCTCAGTATTGCACCCGGCAAAATCACCGCCATGGTGCAAGGCTCCGAGCTCTACGAGCTCACTATCAGCATCGACCCACTGCCCGCCAAACAATGGACTGCCGTCAAGCAGGCCTGCCAAGGGAAAATCGCCACCATGATTGAGCTCCTCCAAGGGAAAATTTCCGACGGGATCATGACCGTGGTCACCGATCCTACTAACGGACTATTCCCCAAACCCAAGCAAATCCATTTCAACTGCAATTGCCCCGACTGGGCCGACATGTGCAAACACATCGCCGCAGTGCTCTACGGCGTCGGCGCACGTCTCGACGACAGCCCCGAACTCCTCTTCACCCTCAGAGGTGTTGACCAGAACGAACTCATCAGCCTCGACACCACCCACCAAACCATCACCTCGGGCAGCCGCCGCTCCCGTCGCCGCACCCTCTCCGACGACGCCGTCAACGACGTCTTCGGCATCACCGAAGAAGAGCCAACCAGCCCAAGCCCCGAGCCTACCCCGCAGAAAAAGACTGCCACCAAGAAAAAAGTAACCACAGAGCCCGCCACAAAGACCGCCACAAAGCCCGCAGCCAAGAAAGCGGTCAAGAAGCGGGTCGCAAAGAAAGCACCAAAGCGAAGTCCCGTATTTAGCCCCACCGCAGCGAATATTCGCAAACTCCGCAAACGCCTCGGTCTGAGTAAAAGCGCCTTTGCCAAAGCGGTCGGTGCCTCTGCCCCCACCCTTACAAACTGGGAAGCCAAATCCGGAAAGCTCAACCTCCAAGCCAAGCACCTCGACGCACTCAACCGTCTCAGTCTCAAGCTGTAGAAGCGGATGCATTTGGACGTTGCTATTGGAGTTCGGCTTTCTTGATCGGGCGTAACTTGTCGCCCTCATCGGCAAATAAAGCCCCGGCTCGCATCCGCTGATCTCTACGTTCGCAAAAAGAACTGGACATTTTAGCGTTTTGACGTTTTAGTGACTAAATGAAACGTGCAACAGTCTATTTTGAAGAAGAACTCCACCGGGCATTAAAAATGAAATCTGCTGAGATTTCGACACCAGTATCCGATCTAGTGAATGATGCTGTTCGTTCTGCGCTCTTCGAGGATGCGGAAGATTTGGAAACGTTCAGAGAAAGGGAAGCTGAGCCGACCATCGACTTTGAAGCCTTCGTGACATCCCTGAAAGAAAATGGAAAACTATAGAATTGTAATCAAAAAGTCGGCAGCGAAAGAAATTGAGAGGGTCAACAAGCAGGATAAAATCAGAATCGTTGGAAGAATACGAAAGCTAGCATTTGACCCACGACCAGCGGGGAGCAAGAAGCTATCAGGCCAAGAGAAATACAGAGTTCGACAAGGCAATTATAGAATCTTGTATAGGATAGAAGACAACGAATTGATCATCACTGTGGTTCAAGTTGGGCACCGAAACAATGTCTATAAAAATTGATGCCAAAATCGCCATGATGCCGAATTCTTGGCGCAATACATGGAGGAACAGTTTAAAGAAAATGATGACTTTAAAAGGAAAAGTGACCAAAAACTAAAAACCCATCTCTGAGACTTAAACTGAGGCCTTTTCCTGCTCCACCCAACGTTCGATGCGTGCCACCGCATCGGGACGGCGTGGGTCGTCAGCCTTCATGCGATTGAGCACATTGAGGGCGGTCTCGGCGTAGTCGATGGCGGTGGCGCTTTGGAGTTTATCCAGTTCGGCGTGATTGATCTCGCCTTCGCGGATCATTTTACGGGCATCGGCTTCGATCTCCATGCTGGCACCGCCGGGTGCGCGGGCGTCGCCTTTTCCTTTGCCGCCGCCTCCGAAACCGCCTCCTTCGCCTCCGGAGCTGGGCGAGCCGTCGTTTTCGACCTTTTGACTGCCACCGCGGGGTTCACGCTCGATGCCGGTAGGGTATTGCTTGCCATCCTTGCCGGTGACTTGCTTCGGGCTGTCAATGCGGTTGAGCTTTTCCATTTCCAAGCGGCAGCGCCGGACGAGGTCCGGAGAGACTTTGCACAGTTCGGCGATGACGGCATTGGACATAGTGGGCCACTCTTCCAGAGCGATCTCACTCGCATTGCGCTTGTCGGCATTCGAACGGTAGATGCCGTTGGTGGCATTGGCGCCCAAGGCGTGTCGAAGGGCATCCGTGCGGGAGCCTTCATAGACCTGGGTGGCAATAGTCTCGAAGTCGTTTCTTTGCACAGCCAGAAAGCGATGAAAGCCGTCGGCCAGCCAATACTTACTGCCGTCGAAGTAAGCCACAACCGGCGGAAATTGCGCACCTTCCAGCATGGAATCGGCATAGCTGGTAATGGCCTCGTCGTTCGTGGCGATACGCGCCTGCGTGCCGCCGTAAATGTCAATTTGTTCGAGTTTTAAATCTTGGTTTTGCATAAGGAGCGCGCTGTTGTGATCAACTTTTTTATCGATGACAACCTGAGACTTCGCATCGGAAGAGATAGGAGCTAGAGTCGATTAATGGTGTTGGCCAGAAAACCAGCGCCGAAACCGTTGTCGATATTGACCACACTGATGCCGGAGGCACAGGAATTCAACATCCCAAGGAGCGCTGCAACCCCTCCAAAACTCGCTCCGTATCCGACACTGGTCGGCACGGCAATGACGGGAGCCTTCACCAAGCCACCGATCACACTGGGCAAAGCGCCCTCCATTCCGGCAACCGCAATCACCACTCGCGCATTCAGAAGCAGATCGATATCGGCCATCAAGCGGTGTAAGCCCGCCACCCCCGCATCGTAAAGCGTGTCCACCGGATTCCCGAAAAACTCCGCCGTCAAGCGCGCCTCCTCGGCCACGGGCAAATCCGAGGTGCCGGCACAGGCGACGGCGATGCGGGTCGCCACCGGTGCCACCGCCTGACGCTGAATGGAAAAGACACGCGCCTGCTCATGGTAACTGGCGTCGGGAAATGTCTTTTGCAGCGGATCGGCTTTCTCCGAAGCAAGACGAGTGACGAGGACATTTTGCGATTGTTCGAGCAAACTCGCCGCAATCGAGCTGATCTGCTCAACGGTTTTTCCTTCCCCAAAAATCACCTCGGAAGTCCCCTTCCGGCGCATACGGTCGATATCCACCCGGCTATGCCCTAAATTGATAAAGGATGCGCGGCGCAGTTGCTCGATGGCCTCAGCGACCTCCAACTCCCCGCGTTGTACTGCTTTTAAAATGTCCTCAGTGTCCGGCATGGCTAATCAGGTTTCAGGGATATAACTTCATCGATGATCGACATCACCTCGCGCAGGGAAAGCCCGTGCTTCGCCGCCAGTGCCTTGCAGTCCTCGTATTCAGGCTTGCGGCGGCAGACCCGCCCTTCTGCATCGCGGGCTACTTTCAAACACACCGGCCCCAGACTCGTCTCCAGCGTTTCAATCGTCCTATCCAGCACGACACGGTCCCAACGCCGCTTTCGTAAGCCAAGACTGCGGCTGTGCCGGAGAAAAGCCGATTCCACAACCGACAAATCCACCTCAGCCACCAGGGCTGTGACGATTACGCCGACCCGCCCCTTCTTAAAAGTCACTGCGGTCTGCCAGACATCCAGCGCGCCAGCCTCCATCAGCTGTTCGCAGAGAAAGGCCACATGCTCTGGCGTCATGTCATCCAGATTCACCGCGACTTCCCAAACAGAGGTTTCCGCCCAAGCGCCCATCTCTCCTGTTTCGATCAATGCCACGTGCAAAACATTCGGGATATTCGGGTCATTGCGCTGTCCGACTCCAATGCCCGCCTTGAGTTGACGCCCCACCAACCGGTCATGAAATCGGCATTGCTTCCCGCGCAGCAAGGCTGCGCCCGTCGGCGTGGTGGCTTCCTTGTTCGTGGCATTTAAGCTGACGGACATGGTTTCCACCAAGCGAGCCGTGGCCGGTGCCGGCACTGGCATACGCCCATGCGCGCACTGCACGGTGCCACCGCCCAGCTCGACCGTCGACGCAGCAATGGCATCGACCCCGAGTAACTCCCAGCAAATTGCCGCCCCCACAATATCAACAATCGAATCGACCGCACCGACTTCGTGGAAATGCACTTCTTCGGCTGGCTTGCCGTGCACTGCCCCCTCGGCCTCGGCCAGCACACGGAACACCTCAATTGAATCGGCCTTTACCGTCTCGCTCAATCCGCTCTGCCCGATCATTTCACGAATCATTTTGAAAGTCCGATGCTCGTGATCGTGATGGTGTTGGTGATCTGCCGGATCCTCTTCGTCTCGATGCGCATGACTGTGAGCATGAGAATGCCCGTGGTCGTGCGAATGGTGGTGGTGCTCATGGCCATGGTCATCATGGCCGGAGGATTCACCTTCTAGAATCACATCACAACGCGTCCCGCTGATTCCGGAACGGGTATCCTTCTCCCAACGTATTTCCCATCCATCGAGGGGCAGGTGCCTCAACTCCGCAATCAGTGCTTCCGGGTCCACCCCGAGATCGATCATGGCCCCGAGGTTCATATCCCCACTGATTCCGGCCGAACAGTTATAATATAAAACGCGCATCGTTATTAAAGTCCGAGATAATAATCGAGGAAACGAGTAAGGCCGTTGTGCCAGTGTGTGCATCCATTACTTGCAAAATCTTGCCCGCCACCGGTGAACTCGCAAGTCGGAAATGGACCTAGTTGACAGCGTTTCACTTCCCACTAGATTCCGAACCATGTCAGACAGTAATGATGCCATGGATTGTATCGCTCGGCTCAAACCTTGGTTCGAGCGCTGCGATGGAACGATCACCGCTTTTTCCGGGGGTGTGGACAGCTCGTTGGTTGCTTTCCTCGCGCGGCACTTTCTTGGCTCGGAACGAAGCATCGCTGCCATATCAGCCTCGCCCAGTCTGAAAATGTCCGAGTTGGACGAAGCCCGCAGCTTCGCCGCCGCTCACGACATCCCCTTAAATGTAGTCGTTTCCGGCGAGATCGAGAATCCGAATTATTTCACCAACCCGGTCAACCGCTGCTACTATTGCAAGGACGCGCTCTACGATGAGCTGGAAAATCTACGGCAGCAATATCCGAAATGGTGGGTGCTCAACGGCACAAACCTCGATGACAGTGGCGACTACCGCCCCGGCCTCGAAGCCGCCAGCGAACACGCCGTGCGCAGCCCACTCGTCGAGTGCCGAATAACCAAAGAGCAGGTGCGCGCGGTGGCGGCCCACTTCCAGCTAAAGTGCTGGGATAAACCCGCCAGCCCCTGCCTGGCCTCCCGCATCCCCTATGGCGAACGCGTAACTGTCCAGAAATTGCGCCAGATCGAGTCCGCCGAAGCTTGGCTCAAAGCGGCCGGTTTCCCCGTTTCCCGGGTCCGCCATTACGGGAAGCAGGCATGTGTCGAAGTCCCCGTCGAAGACATCGCACAACTGAGCAACCAGACCGCCAGTCTCAGCCAAGCCTTTGCCGAGATCGGTTTCGCGGCCACCGAAATCGACCCCGAAGGATTGGTTTCCGGTAAGCTTAATCGGGTCTTGTAGCACGATTCATTCGTAGCGTGCAGCTTCAGCAAACGTAAGCCGTGTAAGCCTGCGGCTCCGTAGTTTTGTGCTCGGGACGTTTGCTAAAACCCATCGGCTAAAGCGCGACGTTCCGGAGCGACCCGCTTCAGCGGTCGTTAGCTGATGAGCACCTCTCCCCGTCCAAATGCTCAGGCAAAATACTGATCGGCTCGTCGGGCGATCTCGGGATAGTCGACCTTGAACTGACAGTCTTCGCGGATCGCTGACAAGTCCACGTCGGCATACTTTTGCACCGTATTCAGTTCCTTGTAAAAGTCACCGGCTTCCAACCGGCCGTCTTGTTCATAATAGGTCAGGTATCTGGAAATATCCTGAAAGGCATAGTCCGTTCGGTGTGCCCATTGCTCACATCCGGGGCAACCGGGACACATCGGCACCGGCATCCGCATGGCCACCTGCTGCAAGGCTTCGCATTGCGCGCCGGGCAAGGCTCCTTTGTATAAGCGGGCGGCCTGGACGTTTTCCTCAAGTTGCATGACGTTGTCCATCGACGAGCAGATGGAAGCAATGCGCGGATCGCTCCAGACAGCGTGCAGAAGGGATTGATGGGTGGTCAGCCCAACTTCGTCCAGAGTCGGATGCTTCTTCGGAGCCTTGGCAAAAGGCTTCATCTCCTTCATCGAGATCAGCCCGATGCCGGCTTCGTGGCAGGCATCCAGTGCGCGATCAAAATCACCCCCCTTCTGATGAAAGGGATTGTATTTGAGCATGATGGCATCGACAAAACCGCCTTCGGCTGCCGAGTTGAGATAGTCCACTAAGCGTGCGTCATGACAGGAGAACCCACAGTATTTAACTTTCCCCGAGGCTTTTAATTGATCGAAAACATCCTTCAATTTCGAGCTCTTGGCCCAATCCTGCGAGTCCGCACCGTAGCCTTTCCCCAATCCGTGGATGAAGAATAAATCGATATAGTCCGTGCCGCAGGCCTCCAGTCGCCGGTCGACCATCTCTAGCAATTGCTCCGGCCCATCTTTGGGGTGATCCTTGGTCACAAGAAACAGATCCTTCCGACGTTGAGGGTAGCGCTTGAGCCAGGCGGCGACGTTTTTTTCGGATTTCCCTTTGATGTAACAATCGGCCGTATCGAAATAACGGATACCCATATTCCACGCCAGGTCGAGGTATTGGGGACTATGGGCGGACATCATGCCACCGAGATTAAGCATCGTCACTTCCGGACCGTTCGCACCCAGCTTTCGTTTCGGCAAGGCCTCCGAAGCGGGCGACTCCGAAGTTTCTGCGGCCTGAGACCTTGGAGAGAATGTGGCGACGGCAGCGGCAGGTAAGATGGCCGATGCTTTCAGGAAATTCCGACGGGAGCGGTTGGATTGATTTTTCATTTTGGGATGGGGTTTGGGTGCTTGGTGTATATAAAAATTATGACGATGGTTTGCTCAGTCGGCTGAGGGCGCGTTCGAGGGTTTCGATCCGCTGGCTCATGCGAGTGAGCACCTTGCGCTGGTGGGCGGGCAAATCGCTGCAGACTTCGCAGACATGTCGAGTCGCCCCGCTATCCTTGACGGGATAGGTGTAGCTGGCACCGCAAATCCGACAGGTTTTCTCACGGGTCGCGGGCTGGGGTTTGGGCGTTTTAACGGACATGGTGATTAACGTTTTTTGCGGACAAGATCGAGAATGTTGGTCGGGTCGCCACCGTCCATCAGTAGGCTGCGCTCACTGGAACGGGTTTCGCCGATGGCCGTCACCCGGATGGCGGCGTGATCCTTGAGCGGACATTCATGCTCACAAATGCCACAGCCGATACAGCGCGATGGTTCCACATAAGGACGACTCAGAGTGATGGGAGTGCCATCACGCTTCGTAATCGTCACCTCGCGGGAGAAGATCGCCTTGGGCGAGGTCGGGCAGACTTCTTCACAAACGACACAGGGCGTCTCCATGGCCCAGGGCAGGCAGCGCCCGCGGTCATAGAATGCAGTGCCCAAGCGCACGGGTCCCTGTTCGGTAAAATCCCCTACTCCGGTTTTTTCCTCAATCGTGATACGCTGAATCGCACCGGTGGGGCAGACATGGCCGCAGAGCGTGCAATTCAATTCACAATAACCGAGTTTCATATTGAGGATCGGCGTCCAGACCCCCTCCAGTCCGGCCTCCATCAGCGTGGGCTGCAAAACGTTGGTCGGGCAGACCCGGATGCACTGGTCGCACTTGATACAACGCTCCAGAAACTGATCCTCCTTCATGGACCCCGGAGGCCGAATGACTTTCTTACTAAAATTCTTGTCTGAAGCTCCGGACGCACGTGCCACCGCATAACCAGCGGCCCCCACCAGCGATGCCATGGCCACACGTCGTCCCGGAATCGGAGGACTGGCGATCTCGTGATCACGGTTTGGCATGAACTTAAAAGAGAGCGCATCCACGGGGCAGTCTTCAATGCATTCAAAACAGACGAAGCATTCACTTTTACGCAATTGGGTATGTGGATCGCAGGCACCCTGGCAATTGGTCAGGCAGGCATCACAATCGATACACTTATTCGGATCGCGCTCGATGCGGAAGAGCGAGAATCGTGAGGTCGCTCCCAGAAACGCACCCAGGGGGCAGAGCACACGGCAAAAAAATCGTGGAATCACGACGTTCATCACCACGAAGAACAGGAGTAAGCCGCCAATCAACCAAGCCCCGACATGATAGTATTGTTGCACATAAAAGGTGTCCGGAAAAATCTGATTCAAGCCGGGCAGAACCACCGTGCTCATGGATCGGTGGAAGAGTGCCAACGGATCCAATAGTCCGATTTGCAAGCTCCCGAACATCGCCATAGCGACCATGGCAATGAGTATGATGTATTTCCACTGCTGGAGTTTCCGGAAGCGGTTGTTTTCGATCCGAGCCTGCAGGTCTTTGCGACCAAAGAGCCAGCCGGTCAAATGGTGCAGGGTTCCGTAGGGGCAGATCCAGTTGCAAAAAAAGCGGCCTAGGAAAAGCGTGGGAATCAACAGGATCAGTCCGAGAATGAGCCCTTTGTAAATACTGCCCGTCGTGACCGCCGTGGCGAAGCCCACCAGGGGATCGAGCTCGAGGAAGAGTGACGCCGGATAGCCTTTGAGGTAGCGTAAATCGGTGACGATGACGAGGAACAGAAAGAGAAGAAAAAAGAATGCCTGCGAAACCACCCGCACGTTTGTAATACGGAGGTCCAAGCCCTTCACTGAACGGAGGATCTTTTGAAAGAGACCCGCCGGGCGCGTGTCCTTTTGGTCGACCTTCACGCGCCAACCTCCTTCCACTTCGAGGTTTTCCAGTCCATGTTGCCGAGCCCACGGGCATGGGCTTTGTGCAGGTATTCCAGGTTGGCCACATCCCGCCCGAGCAGTTGACCATAGCCACAACTATCGACCGCTACCATGTCGGTTCCGGCAATCACGGTATTGACACTTTTCACATCGGAGAGCCGTCCGCCGGTCGGTCCATTACTCATGAGCACATCCATGCCGTCCAAAATCACGAGCGTGGGCTGAATCATTAGCGCAAAGTCGGAAATGATACTGTGTATGTGCTGGTGAAACTGATTGCGCCGTCCGCCGAGCAGGCCATACCAATTCTTCATCGTCATCGATGCGCTGCAGAGATTATGATCCTTACAAGGCGACAGGCCAATGACCTTGTCCGCACGTTGGAAAGGTCGATTGAAAAAGGGCCAATGCCGCAGGATCTCCCCTTCCATTTCAATGGTGGTGAATGCACTTTGTTCGGGATACAGGAGCTTTAAATTCAAGTCGTCGGCCACCGCTTCGAGTCCGCTTTTTAGAAAACAACCGGCCGGGCTGTTGATCGGATTGTCAGCGACCACCACCTCCTTGGCCCCGGCCTCGAAAGCCATCTGGGCGACCGCACGTAAGGCTTCGGGATGCGTCGTGGCGCACAATGCCGGTGGCCGGTCAAAGGCCACATTGGGCTTAATCAGCACCACGTCGCCGTGCTGGATAAAACGGCCCATCCCTCCAAGTGTGCCGAGTGCCGCGCGGATCGTCTGGCCGCGCTCGGTGCCATGGGCGATGGCCAGATCGGGCAGTGTCAGGGAGGCATCGACCCGGAATCCGGGCAATTGAATTCCCTCCTTCGCTTCGAATCCGGGCACGATATGCCGCCGATCCCAGAGCGCCGCCGCCAGGCCAATCGAGCCCAAAGTCACGCCCCCGGTCAGCAAGGCCTGCTGGATGAATTCGCGGCGGCTCACCCCCTTGGGATCTGGTTCAAATTCCTGCTTACTCATATCCGTAGTCCTCGTTGTCGGTGGATGCAGGCTCAGGGCTGGTGACCGAAGCTGGGATCTCTATGTCCGGCAGCGCATCCTGCAAAACCGCCTCTAGAAAACCGCGCGCGGGCGCTGCCTGCTCCGCGTTAATGACGCCTGAAACCACATTTTTACGGATCGCAATGATTGTCGTCTGACCAAAATTATCTGCCTCCAATACCTTCGCTCCCGCAATTTCCCGACGCGACTTGATTTCACCGTATTTGCCGTAAAACCCTGACAATTCATCCCAAACCGTACGCGCCTCGGCTTCGGAGCCCGCCTGCTTGGCAAAGTAGGTCAAGGAGAGCCCCTCATACCAATACTTCGCCTCGAAGACATTCTGGAGTGAAGCGTGCCCGTAGGCATTGCTCTGCAGATACGTCAGCGTGCCCGGAATTTGCCCGGCTGCGGGCAAACGCATGCGCGCTTCCAGTCCGCTAATATTCTTGGGCAGTTCCGCAGCCAGAGCCGACGCATACTCCCGGGCTGGCTCCATGACCGAATCGTCCGCAGAGGATGCGATAATTTGAACATAAGCCCGTCCCACCCGGAAGAAATAGCCCATTTCGCTCCGATAGCCATCCACCGCAAATTCCAGGGGCGGGGCCGAGGGCTCGCGCTCCAGGGAAAAGATGCCGAAAGCATTCAAGGGCGAGTCCATCCAAAAGACAAAGACATCAATGTATTGCCCCGGCAGCCCGCTGATACTGAAGCTCCGGGCGGTCAACTCCTGAAAATTAAACTCCAGATAGGCGGGCGCCCGGCCGTTAATTTTTTCATACAGCGTATTCGGATTGTAATGCTCGGTAACGCCCATCGCCTCCATGCGCTCGGTCAATACTGGTAAAAGACGGTCCAATCTCGGCGCGCCTTCGGCCTGTCCTGGTATGCTTTCGCCGTTTTCCGCTTCGCCCGTCAAAGTCGTAGCATCCCCTTCGATTGCCGCCCGCGTGGAATTCAGCGAAAGAGGATTCAAGGCATAGGTCTCCGGTGAAAACTGCCCCCCTTTAAAATACACCCAGCTGGCGACCGCGATCAAAAGCAACAGGATCCCTAGACCGACAAGCTTTTCAGATGTCGGAATATCCTTTCGGATCAACTTACTCGACTGGGATGGAACTCCCATATTAGAACTACTTATTCTACTCTCAACCCCTTCCTAAACAATCGCAGAATCGCAGCGATGGTCATTTTTAAGCTTAGCTGCTAGCCCCTATAACCCAACAGTGCTCAGCCCGAACTCTGTCGCTATCCTAGAGCAGTCCTGAACAGAGATGCCCCCTTCGATCTGAGCAGGAGGGGAGTTTTGTGGCCGGATTACAGCTCAGGCGACATGAATTTGCTCTTGCGACCATAAATCAAGCCGTTTATTGATTCTCACCATTCCCCGATCCAGTGGTTGTAGTAGCCGGACATCTCCCTTAGGACTGCAATTGTCACCCTTTACGCGCCCCTATTCCCTTTAACGCACACCCCGGCGGCCAGTGCCGCCAAGAAATAACCAAACATATGAAATTAGGAGAAAACACATGATGCGAAATGCAAAATACTGGATTATTGTAATAACCACTGCACTGCTTGCCTGTGGTTCATCATTAGCCGACGAATGGACAGAGCTGTTCAACGGCAAGGACCTCACAAGCTGGGAGAATCCGTACGACTGGGGTAAGGCGGAAGTCGTTGACGGTGAGATCCATCTCACCACAGATAAGAGCAAGTGGTTCCTGTCTACAGTAAAGGAATATTCTGACTTCATCTTCGAGGCAGAAGTCAAAATGCCAGAAGGCAAATGCAACTCCGGCTTTCTGTTCCGTTGCCACAGACAGAAAAACAAGATGTTCGGATACCAGGCGGAGGTGGATCCATCAGGAAGAAAATGGTCAGGCGGTCTCTACGATGAGGGCAGGCGGGGATGGTTCATCTCCCCAAATCGGGACCATGCAAAGAACGAGGAAGAAAAAGAGGCCTCGATCATAGCCTTTCGCGAACGGGCTGGAGAAAGCTTCAAGCGCCACGACTGGAATAAATACCGCATTGTTTGTCAGGGTAATCATATCCAAATCTTCGTAAACGGCGTAAAAACAACCGACATCCATGACTCTATGGACGCCAAGGGCTATATCGCCCTGCAGCATCATGGTGAAAAAGGAAAGATTTACCGATTCCGCAACATCCAGATAAAGGAAATTGCAGCCAACGATACAGCTGGTGCCGGTGATGAATAGACTTGGCCCTGAATTTCAGGTTCTGGATGATGACGGACACCACAACGGTCGGAACCCCTATACAAGTGCTGGCGCAATGTATCTCATAGCAAAGCCGAATGATCAGAAAATCTCAAAACCTATCGGTGAATTCAATAAGGCCAGGATCGTAGCCAAAAGTAACCATATCGAACACTGGCTGAACGGAGTAAAGGTTCTGAAAATGGAAGTAGGCTCAGAAGCCTGGAACGAACAGCAGGCCAAGACAAAATTCAAACAAGCTGACGGTTTCGGAAAAGGTGCCGGCAATCTATTGCTTCAGGACCACGGTAATCAGGTTTGGTATAAGAATATCCGCATTAAATCCATCTGAGAAAAGAAAGCGGCTCTTGAGAACGAAACAAAAGACCTTGAAACATCGCTTACTCAGCTTGATGAGGGTGATGGTATCTCCGTGCTCGCTCATCCCGGTCGCTACTGGAAGCTGGAAGACGGCAAAGTGCCTGACGAGGCGCGTGACCGTTACGTCGGGCGGCACTGTCATTACACAAGGACCGGCGTTGGAGTTAAACCAAGTCGATGGGCTTCGTAAATACGTTCGAGCGGAGATTCGCGGAACCGGAGGAACTGCCTTCACCCAGCCATTTGGCTTGAGTATTACCATTGGGGCTGCCCTTTAAGCCGATGGCCAAGAATACGAATCATTTTACTTACAGGAAAGCGAAGGTTAAGGATTTGCCGGTATTGGTGGATTTTCTAGCCAAACTTGCCTTGCATGTCTCTGGCGGCACGCCTCAGGAGCTTAAAAAGCGGGAGTTCAATCGTCTAAAGAATGCGCTTAAAGATACCTTTGCCGATGAGGACAAGCTGATCGTTGTTGCTGATAGACTTGATAGTGGGCTTGTCGGTATGGGCTATATTCATGTATGGCGCAGCTCAGACATTTGGGAGCAAGCGGGCGAAGTTGAATACAGGTCGGGCGTCATTGACGATGTTTGGGTGGAACCAGACTACCGGGGAATGGGGATATTTACTGCAATATTGCGTGATTTAGTAACCTTCGCCGAGAAAAGAGGGGCGCAGGAGTTAATCTTGGAGTATTCCACATCAAACAAGGAAGCGGAGGCGGCATGGAGCAAACTCGGCTTTAAACCCACGGGTGTGCGCGCGGCGGCATTTACATCACATGTGAATGAAGCGTTGCGAAAACGGTAGCCATTATTCAATAAACACTTAATTATATCCGCGATGAAAAGGAGGCCTGAAGTGTCAAAAAAACGCAAAGTGAATCTGTTTTATGATGATGTTATGCTGGAGCATAATCCGGAGGTTGACCTCCCTTTTGAGCCGAGTCGCGTCGAAAAACGTGTGCGAAACCTCCTAAAGGAACTTGAATGCAAGTGGAGCTATCCGGAACATCCGGGACGACTCACCGCCGTTACAGATTATCTTAAACTACATCCGATTCCCGGTGTTGAAATCAAATCAGGGAACAAAGCCACCTATGAGCAATTGAGTCGAGTGCATACCGCAAGTTACCTTGATGATATCTTCGCATTGGAGGGTAAATGTGCCTGGCTCGACCGTGACACCACGGCAGTGTCACCTGGCAGCGTTAATGCTGCAAAATCTGCGGCCGGCAATGCGATTGCTGCTGTCGAGAGTGTTGTCAATGATAGCAGTCGAAGTGCCTTCGCACTGGTGCGACCACCTGGACATCACGCTGAACCGGTGCGGGCCAGAGGTTTTTGTCTTTTCAATAACGTCGCAGTGGCCGCAGCGCATGCGCAAATCGCTTTAGGATGCGAGCGCATTCTCATCATTGACTGGGACGCTCATCATGGAAACGGCACTCAGGATATCTTTTACGCTGACCCGGATGTCATGTTTTTCGATACGCATTGTGCTGCGCCTTTTTACCCAGGCTCAGGTCATTTGGAAGAAGTGGGTGCCGGATTGGGTGAAGGTTACACCATCAACGTGCCGTTACCGGAAACCGCTGGCGATATTGCATTTGAAAAGGCGTTTCGTGAAATACTGATTCCTGCGGCGGACTACTTCAAACCCAACCTCGTTCTCGTATCCGCAGGCTTTGATCCTCATCACAACGACATGGCTCTTAATCTATCATATGATGCTTTCAAGGTGCTCACCCGAATCGTGCAAGATATCGCGGACAAGCATGCTGACGGTCGACTGGCATTTGTGCTGGAAGGAGGTTACAACCTTACGTCGCTCTCGCAAGGCGTGCATGCCGTGTTGGAAGTGCTCGCAGGAGGTGATGTGCCTGAGTTGTCCGAGTGTGGCGTGAAAGCAGTGGCCGAAGCAGCGGATTTTCATCGCTCGGCTTTTAGTGACGACGAGGGATAGGCGTTCCTCTGCAAAGAAAATAAACAGGAGATAAAGGACACACACATAAATTCCTTTAAAAGGCATGCCTGGCGGCTGGTTAAAATACGGGGCATCGAACATGGGTGTCTTAACCTTCCTCTTAACCTTCCCTTATAATCCT